>OLVX01000393.1_pt1 | contig 44184 bp, 48 predicted proteins | sample 1673271 | NCBI WGS metagenome assembly OLVX01 (sample SAMEA3178939, study PRJEB25190) | human gut metagenome | biome: human gut; feature: human-associated habitat; material: faeces | place: Austria | collected 2013
TTATATGCCCTTATAGGGCATGTTAAAACCACCCGTTTTACGGGTGGTTATTATTAAGTATCACATATTCAAGAAGTATAACATTTCTTATTCTAATAGATACATATGTTTTCTTCTCATGTTTAGATACTTTGAGTGTAACAAAATTTCCATATACAGTAAGTTTCTTTTCTGTAAAAATAACATTTTTGCTTGTTATAGGTTGTAAAATAAATTCTTCAGCAAATAATATTACAGCCATAAGCAAGTCAATTCTTTTTATTGATACAAACCGATTCCATGAACACATATTAAGATTTTTATACTCTTTAGACTGCTCTCTCGTTCTTATATCAAAACGAAGTTGTTCATATAATGGAATAAAACTAGCAATGGCTTCATAAACATATTGTGGCTTTTCAAAAAATAAGTATTGAGCTTCGTAAAATTTTGGAGCTTTAAAATTACTATACATTTTTTTGATAGCCTTTGTCGCATTGGGAAAATCCTTTTTGATATGGTCATACATCGACATCATGTCAATTCCCCACCATTCATATGTATCCTTAATGCATTCTGCCATTGTCCATACATAAAAATCTTTGTCTTTTTTACTTATTTAAAATACCTCCTTAACAAATTCGTTTAAAAGTTATTTAATGTTGCAGTTCGTCCATTTTTTCTCCAATTTTTCAATGTCTATTGGAATAGATAATCTTGGATCTGTATCATAGCACAATTCTAGCACAACTTGAATTTTTGTTCCTACAATATAGTGATGTATCTTATCGTATTGTGTCTTACCAGATTCTACGTTTTTTAGAACTGTACCAATTTCATAAGGTAGACTGACATTCATTATTGTTCCTCCTATTACATTAATTACTGTTAATAGTTTCTATATATAAACTTGCAACTTGCAAGATAATTAAATTATGTTAATATTTTACCATAGAAGCTTAAGATTTTCAATACTTTGAGCATCTTTTTCAAAATTACTCACTCTATATATACATTTATATCTATGTTTAAACTATTTGTTTAACATTTTTTTATTTTCTTTTTCTAATTGTTTTAGTCTCTTTTTATGTGTTGGTAATTCTTCTGGCATAGTACCACCATTTTTTGCAATTACTTCTCTTATATTCTTGCCTATATTATAATGAGTCTTATTTGCCTCTTTTTCTGTAGAAATATTATCTCTTTTTAATTTTGATTCAGTTTGTGTAATACGGAATAGATTAGCTGCAAGTTCTTCACTTCCCATATTGTCTAAAATATCTTCTCTATATCTTAAGCCTTTTCTTTTGGCAATGTCATCAGCAGTTTCTACATTGCATAATCCTTTGAATTTATCTTATAATAGCCCATCATAACTTTTCTGTTCTATATCATATTTAGGTTTCGTTCCTTTTTTTTACTTCACAAACCAATTTTAAATTATTTCTTAAAATCATACTGCCTGCATAAAAAATTAAAATATTATGTTTCGGATTTTATTTTTTATAATTAGACACAAAAAGAACCCCATTTCAAAAAAACAAATGGGGTTCTTTTTGGTAGTCGCTATTTTTTACTTATTTTTATTTAATTGATCTAATTCTATTAAAGCTATTATAAACTCAAGACACAATAGTATAATCGTAAAAATCATTTCTAAATAAAATTGATCAATTGATATGCATATTGGTATTTCAAATACCACAACAATCACAATAGCTACAATATCGCAAATCATCCGTATCACTTTACTATATTTTTTTCTTTTTTAAAAAACTGAAAAAACGTGTAAATAATAAGTAAAACTGTTATTGCATCATTCGCAATTTTAAGAACAAAATAACTGTCAAAAGATACCATCATACAATCTCCTCCTAAATAATTATAATTATAATTTATTAGTTACGTATATATTATTACTCCCTATACTTGGGATAAGATATTTATATTATATCATATTATTTTACATAATGCAAATATAAATTTTACAGTATTAGCGATATCTTCTGGTGTTAGTCCAATTTTCATTATATTTTTAGGTAACTCATTATTAGCCATTTTATAGAAATCTTTTTGCATCAAATCAGGACATACATCTGTGATTTTTATATTATTACATTTTTCATAATCTTTTTACCACACATAATCATTAGAATTCATAAAAGAACTTTGTTTTTCTTCTGATACATAATCATTAAATTCATCTATTTTTTTATTTATTTCTAGTTTTCTTTCTCCAATATCTTCCCCTTGTTTTTGAATTACAAATTGCAGGAGATTATTAATATATTCTTTTTTTAGAAGTTTTATTAAATGTATATAAAGAAATGTATAAGAATTCTTTTGGTGAAGAGCTAAAAAACAATGCAATAATTAATGCAATAGGAATAATAGTCAATAAATACTATTAATAATTAAATAATATGTACATTTTCAAAAATCATACAATGAAGCATAAATAAGGCTTTTGTGTATTGAACAAATAAAAAAGTAATACTTTAAAAATTTTAGTATTACTTTTTTTTGGTGCCGTTGGCGTAGTTATCTACAACTTTTTTGGCTCTCATAACGATTGATACAAATATCAATCAATTTATTAAAGTATATCATATTTTTTATAAATTGCAACAAAGTTTTCAAAAAGCTTTATAGATGTTTCTTATTTTCTGATTTTATATCAATGTTTATAATAATCGTAGAGACTATTGATAATATAAATATCACATAAAAAACATTTTCTCCAACAAATTTTGCTATAAAAGCCAATAATGCAAATACAAAAACTTCTGTAAAACATAAACTCATTTGTCCAACTGCTGATAACAATTCATTATCTTCTTTTGATTCTTTAATAATATTTTGTATTGAAGTCTGTATTGATGTTTCATAAACTTTTGAAACATTATCACTAACTGCTTTATTTATAGATATTATAAATTTATCTTTCACAAATAGGTATATTAGTGTAATACTAGATTTTATTATTGTAACTAAATTATTTGATTTTTTTATGTCTTTATCAGTATATTTTCCTATTAAAATAATCGTTATAACTTGAAATAATAGTGATACTATAGTAACTACTGAAAATGTTTTAAAATCTTGTAATAATAAGTATAAATACAAAGGAACAAATTGCCTTTCTATTATATGATTAGTCCTTAGTGCATATATAATCTTATATTTATTCTTACTATGTATTAAGTATTTCATACTAGATTTGAAAGCACTTGATTTTTTTTCTGGTTTGTAATCTATTTTTAATATTGCAAGATATTGTAATAAAAAGAAAACTGTAAGTACAACAAATAAAATTAATGTTTTATTACTTATTACTCCCCAAGCCACTAAACAACTTGCTAAAACTGTTCCTAATATTTTACTTATACTATAGAAACTATTAAATCTCCCTCTATGTTCACTTTCTACATATTTACTAGATAATGCATCAGATGATGGATTAGATAGACCATTTAATCCCAGTACTATTACAAATATAATAATATTTGCTGATAAATTCTGATTAACTAATATATAATAAGCATATATAATATTAAATAAATTTGAAATTAGTATACATTTTGCAATCCCTATTTTGCTTGATATTGTTACGAATAATGGTGTTATCAGACCCATGATAAGAAATCTTATACCATATATTAATAATATTAAATATATGGGCAAGCCTGCTTTATAAAGCATAACTGTTCCAAATGTTTCGCTTAAAGCATTTGCAAAATTATAAAAAAATATACTTAAATACATATATTTATACTCTTTTTTGTAAAAATATTCCTTCATTTATTGCTCCTAATAATTTCTCAAAATTTTTTTATGAATTATATCATTATTTTAAGCACAAATCAAATTTGATTTTTTATGTAAAATATTGTATAATTAACTTATGTGGTAGTTAAATTCTATTTTTCATTCTAATTAGACTACTAAGTAAAATAAAATTATTTTATAGGAGGACTATTATATGATTTGCAAAAAATACTCTGATGGCAAATGTGAACTATTATTTCCAGAAGAATTTAAGATGGAGTGTATGCGATTATATCCACGTCACGATTGTAATGACTGGCCATTTATTTGGCAAGCAGATCGGATAATCGATCAAGATGTAGCTGATTTTTGTTTGAAGACTCTTGAAGAGCGGCTATTAACAAATAAGAATCTTGATAGATGGACTGTAGTTGTTGTATATCGCACTAAATCACCCAAAAAATTCAAGGAATGGATAGCAGACCTCGAAGCCAAAGAAAAACTTTATCGCTGGTTCCTTGAATTAAAAGAGGAACAATAATGAATCGTATTGTCCCAAGCAGTTGATGCTTGGGACAAGTCCTTTTTATGCACAATTAAACAAGTATAAAGCAACTTTATTTCGTTCTTCTTTTGTCATTTCCATAATTTTTGCCATTGTAAACATTACAAGTTTATATTTAGCAAAATTTATTAAAGTAGTTCTATATTCTTCATCAACTTCTTTTAGCATAGTATCAAACTTTTCATAAATCTCAGTTTTATTATATAAAATATTAGCCCAATCACTTGTAGTTAAGCATATTCCTAATCTTAATTTATCTTTTATATACATACCTTTAATTATATTTATTACATTTTCAACTTTATTTTCTTCCATAGTTTTTTTCCTCCTTTAAAATCTAGTATCGTTATTTCTCTTTTTATTCTTAGTTTGCTTGTTTTCTTCTGGGATTGTTATTTTTCTAGCAATATTATTTGCAATTTCATTATCGTTGTTGTCAAATATTCCGTTCTTATATAGGTCATTACTAACAATTTTATAATTATTATCCTTGTCATAGCAAATTCGTTTATGAAAATGGTTCATAATACTATACTAAAAGCCTTTGAATTTCTGTAATTCTTGTTTAAGTTTTTCTTTTTCAGTTTATAATCTGCCTATAATTTTGTCTTTAGCAAATAGTTCTTTTTTTAAACTTCCAATTTCATTATCTTTTACATTTTCTGTATAATTTTTGATTTTCTGGACATCCTCGTTTGAAATAACCATATTATTTTTGTTTAGTAGGTTTGAGATTACTTAATATCTCATTTATATCTTTACTTGTATCATCAAGTTGTTTTGTTTGATTATTAGCTTTTGCGAGTTTTTGTTCTTTCTGTTTTAGTTGTTTTTTAATTTCTCTATAATTGCCCATATCATTAACATTGATGTCTTGATTTCTGCCTTTTTGTTTTTCCTTTAATCGTGTATTAATCTCATAAAACTTGTTATATGACTTAATACAAGCATTTCTCATTTTATCTTGTATTGCAGTTAGTGATGTTTTTGTAAATAATTTACTTTTTCCTACTTGTTTTTTCATTCCTCTAGTACAATTTGTGGCTACTGGAACACCTACAATATGCATATGGGGAGAGACTTCATCAAAGTGTATTGTTGCATTTGCTATCTTAAAGTCTGGTACAATTTTAATTAAGTCTTTTATCTATTCATTATATACATCAACCATTTTAAATCTATATTCTTTATCATTCCAAAAGTCCATATCTCCAAGTTCTATTATAATCTCACAAGCAATATCATTCTGTGAGTTGCATACTTTTTTGAAATAATCTTCAATTTTTCTATCTTCACGAGTTTGATTGTTATTATATTCTAGTCTTGCTTCTTCAAACTCATCTAAATATACTTGCTTAACATCATTCATAATATCATTTGTTCCATAAATTGTTCTAATTAACTCTCTTTGATTATTCATAATCCCTTAAATTGTGTTTATTAACATCAGATAAATCTTTTGCATTTTGAATTGCATTATTAGATAGAGAAGTAGTGCCAGATAAATTTCCTTTTGCAACTTTCCTTGCTAATTTACTTTTGTTTTTATCACTACCCAAGTGAAAAGAATATGCCAATTCTTGTTCCATAAAAGCACCTCCTTTGAATTTTCTTCGTAGCATAGGACTTTGGCTTTGCCATAAGTCCTAACCCCCTATGAGTTATGACATACTATCATAACTCGGGGGCTCTGCGAGGCTAATTCAATTTACCTTAATTGGTAAATTGAATACAAAAACATCTGATTAAATTTATTTTTACAAAATAAATCTATCATCTATTTTTGAAGTAGTTCTTGTTTAATTATCTTCATTTTTAGCACCATCCTTTCATTAGGATGATTTTAATATTGTTTTTAAGCAATAAAAAAATCAACCAGATTTTATTTTCTGATTGATTTCTGTATCAATTCTGTTCAATTTAGTTCGAACAGATACGTCGTTGGTGCGGATGAAGGGACTCGAACCCCCACGCCGTTAGCACTGGTTCCTAAGACCAGCGCGTCTACCAGTTCCGCCACATCCGCATTTCTTATGACCTATTTATAATAGCATATAAAATGTTTTATTGTCAATAGCTATTTTGAATTTTTTAAAATTCTTTGTGTCATATTTTAAGACAATACTATTCAATAAAATAGTATTCTCATAAAAAAGAAAGGAGGCAATTGCTTGCCTCCAGACCGGAACTAGATTCCAAGAGTCAACATATAATAAATCTGTTCTCCTGTCAATTCTTTTTCTTTGCTATCCTTTTTTTTGTTTTCCTCTACTGTTGTTAATTTTTTTTTGTTTTCTACTACTGTTGTCATCTTCTCGTTCCTTTCTAATAAAACATTATGTTACATAATTATTTTAACACATTTTACAGATATTGTCAAATTTTTATCACAAATAAAATTATTGTTCCTATAAGGGTCACTAAAAATCCAACTATTTTTAGTCCTAAAGAGCCTTCATTTTGGTCTCCAAATCCAAAAAACTTTTTTGTTATAATACGTGCATCATATATTAAAATTACTCCTAGAAGAACTAATAATAGACCAATTATCTTTAATATCAACATTCCCATTTTTCTACATCCTTTTATCTTTATTGTACATCTATATTATTCTTTTTTTATAAAAAAGTCAATAGGAGATGCAAATGCACCTCCTATAACTTTCCGGCTTTACAACTGTTCTTTTAAATACTCAATAATCGCTTCTACCTGACTTCTATCATGCTCTTCCTGAGTATGATTTTTGGTAATGACATCTTCTTTGGTTATCTTTGGAATAATTTTGTCAACTGTTCCTAACTTATTAGCTGGTACAAAATTTCTAGTATCCCAAGCGGCGAGAACTTGTTTAATTTGTTCATAAGACAAGTCCTTTACCATCATTTGGCCAGAAACTAATTTTCTTAAATGTGCAGCCCCTGTTAAGGTCGTTTCGATTCCATAAAGTCTGAAAATTTCATCAATATTTCTCATAATGTAGTTCCTTTCTTCTTAGTGCCTTTAACCTTTAATTAAAGGTCTTATCATTTTACTTTAGTTTCATTGACGTATTTATATTATATCACACTTTACATAAACAATCAATTAATTTTATTAAAAGCACATTTTATTTTATAAAATACTTATTCTAAATAAAAAATATTTACATATATTTTAGTAAATTATTTTTCATGGAGGTAATTAAACATGCAAAAAATAAAATTTGTAATCCCTATTTCTATAATTATAAATTTACTAATCTTTACACATTCATTTTCCTACGCCAGCTTTGATTCATACATATGGTCAGTAGATTCAAGTACCACTGAAACTTCTGCCCCAAACTATTCTGTAGCTACAAGTTCTGAAGTAGAAAATAATAATTCTTTAAATTTAGAAAGTGGTGCAGCAATATTAATTGAACAAAAGACCGGTCAAGTCCTTTATTCTCATAATATTCATGAACAACTACGTCCTGCATCCGTTACAAAAGTTATGAGTATTTTATTAATAATGGAACAAATTGATAATGGTTCTTTATCATATTCAGATAAAATAGCTTGTTCTGAAACAGCTCGTTCTATGGGAGGCTCACAAATTTGGCTAGATACAACAGAAACTTTGACAGTTGATGAAATGTTAAAAGCAATTTGTGTAGTATCTGCTAATGATTGTGTTGTAGCAATGGCTGAACATATTGCAGGTTCTGAAGAGGCTTTCGTTCAAATGATGAATGACAAGGCAAAACAGTTAGGTATGAATGACACATGTTTTAAAAATTGCCATGGAATAGATGAAGATGGTCATGTTACATCTGCCTATGACATCGCATTAATGTCTCGTGAGCTTTTAAATAAACATCCTAATATAACTAAATATACTACAATTTGGATGGACAGTTTAAGAGATGGAAAATCTCAATTAGTAAATACTAATAAATTAATTAGAACATATAAAGGAATTACTGGCTTAAAAACTGGTTCTACTTCGCTTGCTTTATATAATTTATCAGCAAGTGCAACAAGGGATAATTTATCTTTGATTGCTGTAATTATGAAAGCACCTTCAACTAAAGTAAGATTTGCAGAGGCCCAAAAATTATTAGATTATGGTTTTAATAAATTTTCTTTTAAGAGTTTTGGCAATAAAGGAGATTTAATTCAAACTGTATCTGTTAATAGAGGAGTAAAACAAAATGTTGATGTAGTTTTGGAAAATGATGCTGGAACATTAATTGAAAAAGGAAAAGAAAATCAAATCTCTCAATCTATTGAAATAAATGATAAAATTGATGCTCCATTAAAAAAAGGAGATATTGTACGGAAAAGTAACATTTTCTTTAGCCAATAAAGAACTTGCTTCTATTAATCTAATTTCTAATTCTGATGTTGATAAAATAAATATTTTTACTATGACTAAAAAGACTATATATAACTGGGTTGATTTGTTGAGAAATTAAATAATCCTGGTTGGTAAATTGCATTTATTAAACTGAACTTATAAATGCTTCAAAAATTCAAATATGGAAAATATTATTAAAATTATTTTTAAATTATACAAAGAAAGAGAACTTTGAAATTTCAAAGTTCTCTCCTTCTCTGTAATTCAGAAACAAATTAAAATTTTTTACTCTACAACTCTTTTTAAGCAATCCAAAGGGCAATATGAAATGTTAAATCATCATCACAATAACGAGATTTAAATTCACCAATATGTTTAAAACATCGATTGTAAGCACTCCTATCATGGTTGAAACCGTATCCACCACGTAAAGTAGGCCCGTATTTACTCATTTCTTGTGTCAGTTTATCTCCATTTCCAGTGAAATCATAAATTCCATTAGTACAATATTTTTCATCACTTCCTGTTTTTTGTATGTCGGAAGCATAATTACCCCAATTTTTTGAATTTTTTATAACTTCATACCTCGTTCTTGCTCCTGAGTCAATAAACCATTCCAGCACCGTATCAACTTCTGAACCATACATCATATGACTTTTTACTTTTTCATTGTTTTCGAAAGTAGCAGCAGCCTTTATAGCTTCCTCAATTTTGAAAGTATTCCATGGCATTACATTTTTTACTGACTGTAACTTTCCATTCTTCTCGTTTATAGACATATCATACCGAGAAATATAAAATCCTCCATATTTCTTGACACTTTCATACATCAACAAAAGTTCATCATTCATTGGGTCTCTATATTCCTCAAAATACCAACAATTACCATATTTTCTTCTTCCAAATTTTTCCGTATCGCATCCATTAAATATTCCATTAGAATCCAAATATCCAACAGGAACCCATCCAAATTGACTGCCATCTGAAATCCTTTCGATTATAAATCCGTTTTTCCAAGCTAACCATTCATTCTTAACTGCTTTATATCCATCTAGAATTGGAGGATACATATAATTCTCAGAGTAAATTCCCGCCTTGTTCTTTTTTACTATTATGACTAATTTCCCTTTCGTTATTGCATTTAAAATTTCAAAATTTGTCCCCTTTTCTGCCTCAATTTCAATTTTTTCATAAATTTGCCGTTCTTCATTCATAGTTTCTACCTCCATTAAGTAATAATTTTTGTAACGACTTCAATATAGCTTTTGCCATTGTATTAATAATACTATACTTTTTATGTTTTTTCAACATTTTTTAAGAATTTATCCAAAGTTTTTTCCACATTCAATATATATTTTATTTGTAAAACCCTATTCTTTTTACTTTTTTTCTTCTGACTTTTTCATCATATTTACAGCATTTTCTATATCTCTCTTAAGTATTGAATTTACAGCCTTACTATTAGTTTATATAATTCTATTTGCTTGTTCAAATTTTACTTTTTCAAACAAATTTCTAACATACCTTCCATTCCCAAAATTTTCTTCATTTTTAGCACTTTTAAAGTTTTCAATTAAAATTTCTTTGCAATTATTTGATACTTTATATTTTTCCTTTTTATATAATCCATTAAATATTTCTAATAATTCTTCTTCATTATAATCAGGAAAATTAATAGTAAATTGTATTCTACTTTCAAATCCTGGATTGAGATTTATAAGCCTCTTCATTTCTTCAGTATATCCTGCAAGTATAATACAAATTTCGTTTCTATGATCTTCCATTTCTTTTATTAATGTTGTGCAATTGCCTCATCTTCAAAACTTCCTCTTTTATCTGCTATTAAACTATAAGTTTCATCAATAAATAAAACTCCACCAATAGCTTCTTCTACCATATTATGTACTTTTTGAGCAGTCCATCCAACATATTTATCAACTAAATCTCTACCATGAATTTCTACAAAATCTCCACTGCCACTTAAGATTTTTTCTTCTTCAAATATTTTTCCAATGACTCTTGCAATGCTTGTCTTTCCAGTACCTGAATTTCCAGTAAAGCACATATGTAATGCTAGCATTTGTCCCATTTTTTTGTTTAATTTCACATAATTTAGAATTTTTTCCATTTGTTTCTTTATTTCTTCAAGGCCAATTAAATTATTTAATTCTTCTTTTGCATTTTCTTTTTGTTTTATGCTCTTTCTTTCGTTTTTTTCTTGTAGTTATACTGTTATTTGAATAAAATTCTTTATTCTTTTTTAACATTTGCTTATCTATATAGTTTATGTTTTTACTTTTACATTCTATTATTAATTTTATTACCATATTTTTTAAAACCCAAAAAGGGACTTCTGCATAAGACCTCAAATCTTGCTTTTTATAACTCAAATTTTGTTCATCAAATTTATTTTTGCAATATGTAATTTTATCTTCCAAAGATATTTTGTCTATTGTCATTCTAAATGATTTGTTAAAGGTTTGTGCTAAAATTTTATAATGTCATTGAAAATGAAAAAATATGCTATCTTGACAAAATTGTTAATAGTAGAAGAGATTGTCCGTTTGATAAAATTTCTGGAATTGAAGATTCAATAATTGTTATTAACGAAAAGAAATTAAAAATTAACTATGATGATGAATTAGATAATTTAAAAAGAATTATGGATCAGTATAAAAACAAAATTTTTATATTCGAAGATTCAAATTATTGCAAGGATAAAGCAGATGGAGAACTTGGAGAATTAGTATCATTATTAGGTTATAAGATGAATTATTTCTTATTATTATATTATAATTTCCAAAGTCTAATTCTTTATTTTGCTTTAATTTAATATAAAGTATAATATCTTTAAACTTGAGTATATAGAATACTTTGTGTAAAGTTTAAAAATAAACCTTCTTATGATAAAATATAAATGTCATAAGGAGGTTTTAAATATGGCAAGAAAAGAAAAAATGAGTGAAGAAAGAAAAAGATTAATACAAGAATTTATAAAAAGTAATGACTTTAAATCAACAGTAGATATACAAGAAGCAATAAAAGATTTATTCAAAGACACAATACAAGAAATGTTAAATGCAGAATTAACAGAACATTATGAAATAAAAAATCGAGGAGTAAAAGATATATTAATAATGATGTGTGCAGATGGATTAAAAGGATTAAAAGAAGCCATAAGCACAGTAATATCCAATGACAAAATTTCAACGTTGTATAGTGCATATGATAAGAAATACATTGCAATATGTATCATATAAGGATAGAAAGGAATTAGCAAAAGATTTAAAGCAAATATATCAAGCAGCAACAGAAGAAATTGGATATAATAATTTAATAAAATTACAAGAAAAATGGACAAGTAGATATCAAAATTGGGGTGTGACTTTATCTGAATTAAGTACATATTTTCCAGATAGAGTAGTTATTAATTAATGGTAATATTTACCAGATTAATATAAATAAAACAGGCATGCCAAAAGTGGATTTTAACATGCCCTATTAATTGAACCTTGACAAATTAATATGCCATAAGGTAATATATATTTATCTTAAAAATATAATTTTGTCAATTCAATTATTAAAATTTTGAAAATTATCATAAGAAGTTTAAAGTTTACACAAACTTTCCGATATACTCTTTTTAGGCTTTTTCTACAGCCTCTTTTTTCTTATTTTTATTATTATAAACATTTATAAAGAAAATTTATGGAATACACTTTTTTAATTTAATTATTTTTTCTATTCTTAATTAAGATTATTATAATTAATATAATAGCTATTGTAATTATTCCTATTGTAATATATAGATATATACCTATTTTAGCTGAATCTTTTTTTGTTTCTGTTGTTTCTTTTAAGCTATTACTATTATTGTTCATTATATTATTTTGTGTATTTTCTATTTCAACTATATTGTCATTTTCTTCTATATTATTTACTATATTATTATTTTCTTCTGTACCATTATTGTCTTCTATAGTTGTTTCATTATTTTCTGGCTTCACTTCATCTTTAACAATCTCATTTTTCTTTATTGATATATTATTTGGAGTTTTATTTTTATTGTTATTATTGTTATTATTGTTATTATTGCTTCCACCATTATTATTTGTTGTTATATCTACTTTACTATTTGTCTCTTCATTGTTAGTATTATTGTTATTTGGTATGTTTGGTATATTTGGTATATTATTTTCTATATTTATATTTGCAACACTATCTTCCAATATTATTTTCTTATCGCTTTCTGTTGCTCCTGTTAATTGTAATATTTTAATTTCTGTATTTCCCGTAATATTCTCCTTAATCTTGAAACTGAATTGTATAATATCAGCAGGCGTTTTTATTGAATTTGACCTTATTAATATGGTAAATTTTCCATTATTTATATTAAATGAAGGTTCTTGCAAATTGCTATTGGCACTTTTTGCTTCTATAAATTCCAATTTAGAATCATCATATTCAATTTTTCCTGATAATGCATCTAATCCTTCTCTTATTTTTTCTACTTTCAATGTTACAGTTATATTTTTATCTTCTTGATTTGTTTTAATTGTAGTTGTTACATTATCAGAAGCATACGAAATTAAACATTTAAATAATAATAGCCAAATAATAATTACTAAAAATATCTTCTTTCTCATTTTATTTTATCCTTCCTTATTTTTATATATCGCAAAATCCAAATTTTTTATAATCAAAAACTTATTTATTTGTTTATTTCTTTATTTAAAATTGATAAATCAACAATGTCTACTACTCCATCTTTATTAATATCTGCTGCAATTAGACTTTGTGCATCATCAATTATCTTTTTTCCGATTAAATGTTTATTTAGCATAGATAAATCTAATATATCTAAAACACCATCACCATTGATATCACCTTTTACTTCTTGTTGTTCTTCAATCCATGTAACTTTTGCTATTACTTCACCAATATTTCCTGCTTCATCTTTAATTTTAAATACATATTCTCCATTTTTACTAAATATATATGTTCCACCTGAACCATCAATTATTGTTACATTTTCTTTTGATATATTTTTTAATGTAGCTTTTACCGTAAATTGAGTTTGGCTAGTAATATCATATTCTACTTGTGCTGTTGGTAATTCTTTATCTATCCATGTTACATTTGCTATCAATGTTTTTTCTTCACCATTTATGTCTTTATATTTAAATTCATGTTTTCCATTATTATTAAATGTATAACTTGTACTTCCTATGGCTTTATATCCATAAGGAATTTTAATAGTTGCTACTACATTTTGATTGGTTAATTTATTTTTAGAATACTCTATTTCTGGTTCACTAAATTTTTTAGTAGTATCTTCATAATAATTAAATCTTTTACCACTTACATATTTATTTGGTCCTTCATGATTTCCATATGTTTCAGTAGCTTCTATTTTAACATATCTTGCTGGGACTGATTCTTTTAAAGTTATCGTCTTTCTATTTTCGTCATTAGCTAAATTTGTTATCTCTGATACTAATTTCCATTCAATTCCATCTAAACTTACATATAATTTTGCTGATTTTATTCTTCCATTTAGTCCTGCTGGGTCATATGATATTTGTGATAAATACTTGGCTTTATTAAAACTTATTATATATGATTTGTCTTGTGCTATTTCTCCGTATTTAGTATGCCATGAAGTAAATACACTACCATCTAACATGTTTTCTGGTGCAAATCCACTTTGTGATTTACCCGCTGAAATAAAATTAATATTTTCTACATTTATATATTTTAAAGTATTATCTACGTTTTTAGTAAAGTTATATTCTCTAATTTCTCCACTTAATGTTGTTCCATGTGCTTTATACCTTGCTTTTACTTTTTGGCTTTCAGTAAATCTTTTTGTACTGCTATAATCTTTCCATGTAATTCCATTATCTAAACTATATTCTAAATTATTTATTTTACCAACAAATGTATCTTCGTCATCATTCATTATTAATGAGTTGTCAAGTATACTTTCTCCTGTTGTAATATCAATTGTAAATATCTGACTAGATCCTGATATTTTAACCTTTATATCATTTTCTGCATTTATTTTTTCAATTTGTTTTTGTGTAAGTTTTATTTTGTGTTCTAATGTTGCTATCCATGTTTGTCCACCATCTAAACTATACTGAACTTGAAAATCATAATTATCATATTTTGAATTTATAATAATTTCTTTTGCATTTTCTCCATCAAAAGAGAATGATGCTAAATCAACTTTATTTTCTCCTAATAAAGCATCTGCTATTTCCTTACAAGCTTCCGGTTGTAAGCTTTCATTTTTTGTTGCTTTTGTTGCTTTTTTTAGTGCTTCTGTTTTTAGCATATCAATTTCTAAGGTATCATTTTTATTTAAATTTGGTTCTACTAATTTTAATAAATCAACCATTGCCATTGGATAATATGTATATACATCTATAATTTTTTCTGATAATTCTTTCCAATCTGAACTATTTTTATTTTCTTGTTCTTTATATGTTTCTATTAATTTATCATAATCATCTAAATTTATATTTAATTTTGATAATGACTGATTATAAATTTTTTCTTTTATGTCTAAATCTGTATATGAGTTAGCTATTAAATAGTAAAAATATGATTCTAAATATTTATCATATTCATTTATTGCTGCTTGTCCTAATAATTGATATCCTGCACTATTTCCTGATTTTGAATCAGTAGAATATTTATCAGTAAATGTTTTATTATTCCAGTTAAATAACAAACGTATTGGATTTCCTCCATACCATGTTGTGGCACTTTTTCCCCAACCAAAAATATTGTTACCAATGTTCCATATTCCCTTATTATTCGAATCAATTGAATATGTTAAATAGGCTTCATGAGCTGGTTGATATACTCCTGCTACTGCAATTCCATGTGTTTTATATAAATTTTGACCTAATCTTGATATATTCCAACAAATTCCTCCTGCTTCCATAACCATCCAAGTTTTTGGTGTCTTTGTTCCATCACTATTTAATCCATAACTTATATTATATTTACTTAATAGATATTTTTCGTTAAATGTATTGTAATTTTCTTGTGCATATAGCCTATCTTGATTATAATTAGGATGAATATATGACATATAGTTATATGGATTTAACCTTTTATTAATGTCTGGATATTTTTTCTCTGAATATCCTCTTAACCATTCCAACTCTTCATTTGCTATTGAATCATTCATTACAAATCTCATTAATTCCATTTTATAATTTTTAAATTCTTCTTTATTTGAAAATAAATTTTTGTTATAAAACTTTTTCATAAGTTCATATCTTTTTAATATATCATAATTTGCTTCGGGTGAATTAAAAGCTAATGGAGTTGGTGGATTATCTGAGCTATATGAAATTGCTAGTGCTATTAGCATCTTTTTATAGACTAGTTTGTCTCCTGTGTTTCCTAATGTATTTTTATATTTCATATATAATGTATTCAGTGATTCTAAACATTTTTCTGAATTTTTTACATTTCCAGTTTCAATAAATAATTGTAGGTTTTGTTTATCATTTAAAATCCAGCTTAATGTTTCTTCCATATTTCCTGTTTTATCGTTTCTTATAGTGTTTTGTATTGACCAATATCCCATACGGTTAACAAATTCTCTTCTTAAAACAAGTTCAAGATTGTTTTTATAATTTTCTTCTGGTGTATTTTTGTTTAATATTGAATCATAATACTCAAGTTTTCTGATATTATTATTAAGTTCAGTTGTTAAATCATAATTTTCTTTAATTATTCTTGCATCTGCATAAACAGCATGATCTACTGCATCTGTACCGTTCTTATCTGCGTATAGTCGTAAATATTTATAATCTTTTATATTCAAATCTACTTCTAAAGCATTTTGTGAAGATGTTATTGAATCTGATTTATAAATTTCTGTCCAATTTTTTCCATCATTAGATACAGAAATTCTAAACCACACGTCTCCTTTACCATTTTTCGAACTATCTATTCCAAGTTTTGCTACAAATCTTGTATATTTATTTGAATATTTTGATATATCATATGTAAGTTGGCTTGTAGCATGTGCTCCCATTCCTTTATCAAAATATACTTTTTCTCCGTCAATTAATAGGCTTATCTTTCCATTTTCTATATTTTTATCTTTTTTTATTTCTCCCCAACCTACATAAGACCAATTATTTTCTGTTATGTATTCCATATCTGAAATATAATAATAATCTTTTTCTATACCTTCATTTGCAAAAGAATATATTGACAGTATAATTTGTAATAAAATTAGAACTACTAATGTTACATTTAAAAACTTTATTTTACTATTATTTCTCATATTATTTTTTCTCCTTTTATAGTATTTTTATTTGATATATTTTATATTGTTTTAATAAAATAGTTAGTTTTTATTACTTTAGCTTTTTTATATTTTTAAAATTTTATTTTGATATATCATCTTTAAAATATTATAACATGAAAATTAATTTCTTAAAATATAATAATGTTTTTTTATCACATTAATTTAATTTTGCTTCAACCTTAAATATCCAAGTTCTTCCCAACTATTGTAAGCTAAATTTATTTTAAATACAAGTTTTGGCTTAGCGCCAGCTCTATTTTTGTCTATAACACATGAATAATACCTTACATCTGGATCATCTGATTTTTCTAAATCATAAAATTGTGTATCAACTTCTTTTAAAGAATATTCATATTCTGATAAATTATCTCTACTTATTTGTTTAAACAAACATAATGTATCCAATACTTCCTTAACTGTTCTACTAACAGCTAAATCATTTACATTTAAGTTAATTGGAGAAGTACTGCTTTCTGCCAATTGTAATGATGAACAGATAAAGATATTAAAGTTTTGTGCCAAATTTGAAAGAATTGTTGCTGTTTTCTTTATTTCTTCTGGATTACCAATATTTGCCGTATCTGTTTTTAATGTATCATAAAATACATATTCTATTTTTTCTTTGTAATAGTAATTTATAATTACTTTTTGTAACTCATCATTTGTATGGTCCGTAATATTGATAAAATATATTGAATTATTTATCTGTTTACTTGCCCATTCAATAGCTTTTATTACTTTATTAAATTGTGATGAAATTTTAGTCAATCTTTTTACAAACTGTGCTTGTGTTTCTTTTTCTTCTTTTAATATATAACCACTTTCATCTAATTTTGCTTCTTTTTTATTATCTGGCTTAAATTTGAATTCTAATAATTCCCCTTCTGATATTTGTACATCTTGTCCATGTATTTTTTGAATTTCAGGATGATTTATTATTGTTGTTATTAAGCATAATTTCATTTTCTCTTCTGACATTTCATTTGAAATAATTAATATTTTTTTCTTATGAACTAGTGCTGTATATGCTGCTAAATTTATTGTTAATCTACTTTTTCCAGAGTTTGATGGCATAGCAAATGCCATCGTCTCTCCTTTTCTTATTCCTTTAAATACACTTGTTAAAATAGGAAATGGATAATTAAGTCCATTGGCTAATTCATTTTCTCCACTTTCTAAAAATTCTACTAATCTATCACTTAATACTGCTTGTTTGAACTTTTGTGTTACATTTATTTGTTCAATTGCACTAATGATTTCATCAGCTGACATTTTATCATATAATTCATAATCTGTAATTTCAACAATTCTATTTTGTATATTGCTTTCTGGTGCTTCTAAATATGCCTTTCTTAAAATAAATAATTTTCTTAACTTAGCATAAACTTTTTCTATATTGTAATTACCACTTTTAATTTCTTCTTTTATATTTATTTTCTGTTGATATGTTTCTTCTGTTTCTTTTGGAAAATTAAAGCCTTCCTTTGCTTTTTCAGAAGAATATTTTGACCCTTCATTGTACAAAATACTTTTATATAAATTAAGCATTTCTAAGTCTTCAAAAAAACAATCATCAAAAACAAAGTAATATTTTCTAATTAATTTTGGATTTATTAATAATAAACCAATATATATTTTTTCTAATTTTTTATCACTTATTTTTTTAGGATATGAACCTTCCTCACTTTTGTTTTCTTCTTCGACTTCTTCATCATATTCTTCTTCGTTTATTACATTTTCGTCGTTTTTATATTCATTTTCTTCATCACTATCGTCTTGCTCTTCAGCTTGCTTTTTTTGTAATTCTTTCATTTTTGCTAAAGCTTCAATATACTTTTCTTTAATTAATAGTTGTCTTATCTCATGTATTTCATCTCTATTTTTTTCTGTTACTGGTATACTTCTTAGTATTTCAAAAATTTTTTCTATATTTTCCATACTTTTTCTTCCTTTCGTTTATTTAATGAACAAAGGGGACGTAGAGAATTTGTTCCATTCATTTGTCATTTTTTGTAATTTTTTGTCTTATTCACTTTTTTATATTTATTATTCAATATTATATTCATTCGACATTTTACAACTGTTTTTGACATAATTGTGGAACAAATTTTCTACGTCCCCAATGTCTCCGTCCCCAATGTCTCATTTAAGCCTTTCTATTACTTTAGCCAACATTTCTTTGTATTTTTCCAATTTATCTTTTTCTTCTTGTATTTTCTTTTCAGGTGCTTTATTTACAAAGCCTGGATTTGAAAGCATTTTTTCACATCTTGCTACTTCACTTTCTAATCTAGTCTTTTCTTCTTCTAGTCTTTTTCTTTCTTCTTCCATATCTACTAAATCTTCAAGTGGCATGTATAATTCTATTCCATCTTTTAATATGCTTATTGCATTTTCTGGTATTCCTGCTTTGTCTTTTTGAACTATTATTTTTTCTCCAAGTCCTAATTTTAAGATGAAATCTTTTGCTTCCCAAATTTCATTTTCGTATTTTTTAGTTACAAATATTAATTCTGATTTTTTTGATGGATGAATATTCATATTTGCTCTTACATTTCTTATTTCTGTAATGATTTCTTTTATTTTTTCAACAGTTTGTTCTTCATTGTCAAATACAAATTTTTCTCTTATATCAGGCCATTTTGCAACTATTATATCGTCTGTTCCAAATACTATTAAACTTTTATATATTTCAGCTGTAACAAATGGCATAAATGGGTGTAGTAATTTAAGTGATGATGCTAAAATATGATTTAAAACATCTGTTACCGAAATTTTTTCTTCTTCATTATTACTATAAATTCTTGGTTTTACCATTTCTATATACCAATCACAGAATTCATTCCAAATAAAGTTATAAATATTATCAAGAGCTATTCCTAAATCATAATTATTAATATTTTTTGTAACATCTACTACTAATTTATCAAATTTATTTAATATCCATTTATCTTCTATCCTAAAATATTCTGGATTATAAGCTTTGTTTTTTTCAAATGCTTCATAGCAGAATTTTCTTACTTCTTCTTCATCTGCTGAATTTGCTATTACAAATTTAGCAGCGTTCCAAATTTTGTTTGCAAAATTTGATGCTTGTTCTAGCTTTTCTGGCATATATCTAATGTCATTTCCCATTGTTGTTCCTGAAAGTACTGAAAATCTTAAGCTATCCGCACCATATTGGTCTATTATTTCAATTGGATCAATTCCATTCCCTAATGATTTTGACATTTTTCTACCTTGAGAGTCTCTTACAATTCCATGAACTACAACATCTTTGAATGGATTTTTATCTGTTAATTCTAGCCCTTGTGTCATCATTCTTGATACCCAGAAAGTTATAATATCATATCCTGTAACTAACACATTTGTTGGATAAAATGTCTTATAATCTTCTGATTCTGTGTTTGGCCAACCTAATGTTGAGAATGGCCACAATGCTGAACTGAACCATGTATCAAGTGAATCTTCATCTTGATATAATTTTGTAGAACCACATTTTTCACATTTTTCTGGCATTTGTTTTGCAGCATGCATATATCCACATTCATCACAGTAGTATACTGGAATTCTGTGTCCCCACCACAATTGTCTTGATATACACCAATCTTGAATATTATCTAACCAATTAAAATACATCTTTTCATATCTTTTTGGAACAAATTTTACTTCATCATTTCTAACTGCATCTGCCGCTCTTTTTGCTAAGTCTTTCATTGATACAAACCATTGCTCTGAAATTCTTGGCTCTATTGTATTATGACATCTGTAGCATTTTCCAACATTGTGTGTATAGTCTTCAATTTTAACTAAGTTTCCTAATTCTTGTAGTTTTTCTACTATTAGTTTTCTAGCTTCTATTGCTGGCATTCCTTTATATTCTGGAACTAAATCTCCCATAATAGAACTGTCATCAAATACTTCTATAATTTCCAAGTTGTGTCTTAGTCCTGCTTGATAATCATTTGGGTCATGTGCTGGTGTGATTTTTACACATCCTGTTCCAAATTCTTTTTCTACAAATTCATCTGCAATTATTGGAATTTCTTTATTCATTATTGGCAAGATACATTTTTTGCCAATTAAATCTTTGTATCTTTCATCATCTGGATGTACTGCAACTGCTGTATCTCCAAGCATTGTTTCAGGTCTTGTTGTTGCGACTATAATATATCTGTCTGGCTCTCCTGCAATTTGATATCTGATATGCCATAGATGTGATGGTTCATCCTCATATTCAACTTCTGCATCAGAAATAGTTGTATGGCATGATGGACACCAGTTTATCATTTTTTTGCCCTTATAAATTAATCCTTTATTATATAATTTGATAAATTGTTCTAAAACTGCTTCTGATAGTCCTTCATCCATTGTAAATCTATCTCTATCCCAGTCGCAAGAACATCCTAATCTTCTTTGTTGTTTTTTAATTGTTCCACCATATTCTTTAGTCCATGCCCATGCTCTTTCTAAGAATTGCTCTCTTGTTATGTCTGCTTTTGACAATCCCTCTTCTTCTTTCATTTTTGCAACGACTTTTACTTCTGTTGCTATCGCTGCATGGTCAGAACCTGGAAGCCATAATGTGTTGTATCCTTGCATTCTTTTAAATCTTATTAAAATATCTTGTATTGTATCATCTAGTGCATGTCCCATGTGTAACTTTCCTGTTACATTTGGTGGTGGCATCATTATACAATAACTTTCCTTTGTTTTGTCCATACTTGGTTTAAAGTATCCTTTTTCTTCCCATTCTTGATATAACTTTTCTTCAAAATCCTGTGGGTTATATTTATCATTTAATTTTTTTCTCATTCTAATTCCTCCTCTTAGGGATTAAGGGACGTTCCTTCTTTTTCCCTCTTTTTAGGGAAAAAGGGACACTCCTTTAATCTTTATAAAATTTAATTGAATATTTGCATTCAAATATTTTGTCTCGTAACAATTCAATAATATTTTCTTTTTGTTTATAAATCTGTGTACTGTCAATTCTATCTGATGTATTTTGCCAAGGTTCAATGCAGACAAATGGTGCTTCCTTTTTTGACCAAAGTGCTAAATATGGAAATCCAGAAAAATCAAATTCTAATATTCTTTGATTTGTCTTATAATTTTGTAAAATAACTTTATTTGATTTTATATTTTTCATAATAACCGCATCATTATCAAAAGTATCTCCTTTTAAACGGATTTTATTATCTTGTAAAATATTAGGAGCTCTTTCTGTGTCTATTAAGCCATCTTTCAATTTTAGAAATTCTATTTCATCTTCCTGTTCTGGAAAAACAATTTCATATTCTCCATTACTATAATCACAATTGAAAGCTGGATGTCCTCCTAATCCAAAATAGATTATTTTATTGTCTATATTTTTGACTTGATATCTTACAGTTAAAGTATTATCGTTAACTTCATATATAACATGTAATTCAAATTTATATGGATATCTTTTTTGTGTTTCTTCGTTATATTTCAACATATAGTGATGTTTATTTTCTGTTTTTGATATTTCTTCAAATTCCATATCTCTTGCAAATCCATGTTGTGACATTTCGTAGATTTTTCCTTCTATTTGAGTTTTTAAATTTTTAAGTTGACCCACTATAGGAAATAATATTGGTGCTTGTCTTCCCCAATATATATTGCCATTATTGTCTAATACTTTTGCACCTTGAAATAGTATTTCTTTTCCATCATATTGTATACTAGTTAACTCTGCTCCTAAGCTTTTTGTCTGTATCTTTAGCATCTTTCTACCTCCTTTTTATAGTTTTTGCTATTTTAATTATTTTATCTTTTGATATTTTTCGACTTTCTTCTACATATTTTACGGAACAAATTCTCTACGTCCCCATTGTTCCGTCCCCACTGTTTCATCTTGTTGATTTCAAATTGTACAAAAAACTCGCCAATATGCTATGTTTTCAAGCATAAGGGCGAGTTTTTATCTCACGGTACCACCTTAATTATTATCTATTTTTTCCTTTTTTATAGATAATTTCTCATTCTACTTTAACGCAGTATTACGTATAATCCTAATTTTATTTTCAGATTATCAACTCCAAAGCTACTTTCCATTTATCTTTATTTTAGGAGCTTACAGCCTTTGACTCCTATTCTCTTTAAATTAGTTTTAAATGTACTTCTCTTTTTCTTTGTTTTTGTATGTATTTATATTATAATACTATTATTATTTAATATGCTATAATTATATATCTTTTTTATTTCTTTGTCTAGCATTTTTAGTAAATCAAATATAGAATTTTTATGCTAATAGCCTTTTTACTACTTCACTTATTGTTTTTCCATCTGCAGCTGTTCCTATTTTTTCTTTTGCTGTTTTCATAACAATTCCCATGTCTTTTATTGATGTTGCACCTGTTTCTGCAATTACTTCTTTTACTTTTTCTTCTACTTCTTGAACAGTTAATTGTTTTGGTAAATATTCTGTCAAGATTGCTAATTCTTCTTTATTTTGATTTATTAAGTCTTCTCTACCACTTTTTTCAAAGTCAGCTTCTGCATCTTTTCTTTTTTTAGCTTCTTTTGCAATAATTTCAATTATTTGTTCATCATTTAATTCTATAGCTTTATCTTTTTCGACTTGTAAAATTGCAGCTCTTATCATTTGAACTGTATTTTTTCTAATTATATTTTTATCTTTCATACACTCTTTTAAATCATTTAATAATTTTTCTTTTAACATTATTTTTCCTTCTTTCATTAAATAATTTTGCCTATTAAATCATAATTGCTTACATTTTCTATTTTGCAATTAACAAAATGATTCAAAATATCTTCTGTTTTATATTCTTTGTCATTTTTTATATAGACTAATCCATCTTCTTCTGGTACATCTTGCATCGTTCTTCCGATAAAATATTTTTTATCAAATGATAAATCTTCTACTAATACTTTAAATGTTTTTCCAATTTTTCTTTCTAAAATTTCTTTTGATATTTTTTGTTGTTCTTGCATTATCTTTTTATATCTTGCCTTTTTAGTATTTCCATGAATTTGTTCTGGTAGCCTTGCTGCTGGTGTTCCGTCTTCTTTAGAATACATAAATGCTCCTAATTTATCAAATTTTGTTTCTTTTACAAATTCTTTTAATTCTTCAAAATCTTTTTCTGTTTCGCCCGGAAATCCTACAATCAAACTTGTTCTTAATGTAACATCTGGAATTTCTTTTCTAATTTTTGCAATTAATTTTTCTATATTTTCTTTACTTGTTTTTCTATTCATTCTTTTTAAAACTGTATTTGATATGTGTTGAATTGGAATGTCAAAATATTTTGCTATTTTATCATTATTGGCAACAACTTTTATCAATTCATCTGTTATTCCCTCTGGATAAGAATATAAAAATCTAATCCATTCAATTCCTTGAAGTCCGCTTAATTTTTGAAGCAATTCTGCTAATTTACTCTCTCCATATAAATCAACTCCATATTTAGTTGTATCTTGTGCTATTACAATAATTTCTTTTATTCCTTTTTTTGCTAAAGTTGATGCTTCTTCTAATATATCTTCAATTTTTCTACTTACAAAAGGTCCTCTAATATATGGAATTGCACAATATGTACATTTATTGCTACAGCCTTCTCCTATTTTTAGATAAGCATAGTTTTTTCCAGTTGTAACAACTCTGTTTAAATATTCTTCGTATGTTAACATTGGCATTGCTTTTATTTCGGATATTTTATTTGTTGATTTTGTTTTAGAATTTTCTACAATATCTCTTTTTACTAAATCTTCAACTTTATCCCATAATTTATTATATTCATCAATTTTTATCCATAAATCAACTTCTGGAATAGCCTTTTTTAAATCATCATAATACCTTTGTACTAAGCAACCCATTGCAATTAAATATTTGCATCTTCTTTTTTTATATTCAGCCATTTCTAAAATTGTATTAATTGCTTCTTCTTTTGCAGATTCAATAAATCCACATGTATTAACTACTATAATATCTGCATCTTGAGGTTCATTTACAATTTTATAATTATTATCTTTAAATAATCCGATGGTGACTTCTGTATCTATTAAGTTTTTGCTACATCCTAGTGATATAAATCCTACATTCATATATTTCTCCTTTTTAGCCAAGAAAGATATTTCTTAATGGTAGTTTCTCTCGCAAGAACTGTCCCTATGGGACATTTTTGTCCCATCAGAACCGTCCCTGTGGGACATTATGTGTTTTCTTGTCATTTCCATTAAATCTAACTTTGTAAATCCTTCTAATTGTGTTTTTGCTCTATCATTTTTTAAGTTTTCTATTAATAATTTTTGTATTTTTTCTTTATTTTCATTATTATTCATATCTATATAATCAATTATTACTATTCCACCTATGTCTCTTAGTCTTAATTGTTTTGTTATCTCTATTGTTGCTTCTTCATTAACTTTATAAATTGTTTGTTCTACATCTTTTGTTCCTGTGTATTTTCCAGTGTTTACATCAATTGCTGTTAATGCTTCAGTTTTGTCTATTGTAATAAAACCACCACATTTTAGCCATATTTTTCTATTTTGCAATTTTTCTATTTGTTTTTTTGTATCATAAATATCTAATATTTCTTCTTTTTTGAATTCAATTTTTGCTTTTTGCAAATATGCATTTTCTTTTTGCAATTTTAATAATCTGTTATACTCTTTTTCATCATTAGTCAAAATTCTCTGTAATGAATTATCTGGTAAATCTAAAGTCATTTTCTCTATAATATTTTCTGATTTATAAATTAATTTTGGTTCTTTTGTTTTCGCTTCTTGCTGATATTTTTCTTTTATTTTTTTCCATTTTGATTCTATGTATTTTATATCTTCTATTATTTCTTTTTCTTTACCAATTGCTGATGTTCTTATAATTGCTCCATTTCCAGAAGTAATATTTTCTTTTACTAATTTTATTAATCTTTCTTGTTCTTTTTTATCTTCAATTTTTTGTGAAGCCGTTATTATATCTGTATCTGGCATAAGTGCAATATATTTACTTGGAAGATTTATATGTGTAGATACTCTTGCTCCCTTTAAAGCATTACTATCTTTTTTTACTTGTACTAATATAGCATCATTATTTTTTATTATTTGGCTGATTTCTATATTACTGTTTTTCTCATTTTTTACATTATTTTTTGTTTCATCAATTTTTGGTAATAAATCTTTTAAATGAATAAAGCTATTTTTTTCTGTTCCAATATCTACAAATGCAGCTTGCATTCCTTTTATTACATCTTTTACAATCCCTATATAAATATTTCCTTCTTTTCTTAAATCATTTCCTTCGTCTATATAATATTCTACTAAATGTCCATTTTCTAGTAATGCAATTTCTTTATTTTCTGTATTTTTGTTAATAAAAATTTCTAGCATTTAATTTCTCCCTCTTATATATTTGGTAATTTTATATCTAAATATAAAGTTTTATTATTTTTTTCAGTTGCTTTTTTCCATGATATTTAATTAAATTTATTCATTGCAATATCTATCCCATTTTTTAAAATCTCTTCAACTGCTTCTGCTGCTTTTTTTACTCCTTGAATAAGAATCTTTTCTTCATCTTCTGGTATTTTTCCTATAACATAATTTATCATATCATTTTTATGTTCTGGTTGTCCAATTCCAACTCTTATTCTTGGAAAATCTTCTGTTTTTAATTCATTTATGACTGATATCATCCCTTTGTGTGAACCTGGTCCGCCCTTTTTTCTGATTCGAATTTTTCCTTTTTCTGTATCTATATCATCATATATTACTATTACTTTTTCCGGTTCTATATTATAAAAATCTACTATTTCTCTTACTGATTCTCCACTTAAATTCATAAAAGTTTGTGGTTTTAATAAAATAACTTTTTCACCTTGTATTATACTTGTTTCATATAAACTTTTAAATTTTGTTTTATTAATATTAATATTATTTTTTTTTGCAATTTCGTTTATTGTGTCAAATCCCATGTTATGTCTTGTATGTGCATATTCATTTTCTGGATTTCCTAACCCTACTATTAAATACATTTTTCTCTTTCCTTTTTATTTATTTTTTACTTATCTATTTTACATTGTTTTGGGCTTTTTTTCAAGTAATTAATAAAAAATAGTGAGATTTCCTCCCACTATTTCATTTTTGAATAAATAACATATTTTATTTTTAACCTGTTCTTTATTTTTCTAACCATATTTCATATAAATATCCATGAGATTGATTGAAACCATTAGATATATAATATGATGATTGTAAAGATTCAATATCATGAGTTAATATTAATAATTCTGATGTTTTTCCGGTAGATGAAACAGTTACGGAGTTATCTGGAACATATGAAGATCCCCATGTTTTACTTGTGGTTGTTGCCATAAGTCTTCCAGCCGAATCATTTGTTGCCCAACTTGCAACTTGTCCATATGACTTTAAATATTTGTATTGTGTTAAATCTATTGAATTTACGGTGAAGACTCCTCCTCCTCCATATCCTGCGTTACAATCAATATAAATATTGTCATTATTAAATGTTGCAGAAAATCTTCTTCCTGTACGTGCATATTTTTCATATCCACCTGTTATGCTAGTAAATTGATTTCCATAATAATACAAATATAATCTTTCTATTGCGGTTATTTCACAGGAATCTGTATATTCAATTCCTATTTTTGTTTTAGCTGTACATGTTATTGTAGCTATTCCTGGATTTATAAACTTTATCTTTCCATTTTGATTAACTGTAACTATGTTTTCATCTGAACTTTTCCATATTATTTGAGCAGAATATGGTTTTTCTTCTATATCTATATTATATTCTGTTTTACTTTCAATCTTATTTCCATTATTTCCTAATACTTCTTCATTTTGAATTTTTATTAATTCAATTTTATCTTCTTTTAGGCTTATATTTCCTGTATCTGATTGATATGTTCCACTACTAATATTTCCGATAGATATTGTTCCATTTCCTCCATTTCCTCCAATTAATTCATCAGCAGATCCTTTTATTTTTCCCCCTTTGGCTTCTATTGGTCCAGTGCAAGTTATATTATTTTTATAAAATATATTTATGCTACCTCCTCCTGAACTTCCACCACTTATCATTGTATAAAGAGTACCTTTTGATCCATTTGATTCTATTTTTCCTGTATTATTTATATTGTCAGAATATATTATTAGTAGACCTCCTGTTCCGTTTTCTCCTGCTCCATCTACAGCATTTCCACTATCATTTTGTCCACCATTTCCTCCAGGATTTCCTGCTCCTCCTCCTGCTAGTCTTGATGCCCATGATGAACTATATCTATATCCTATTCCGTCTCCACCTTTTCCTCCAGTTGAGCTTCCATCTTCAGCTTTAATTTTACTATAACAATTTATATTACATCCGCCTCCACCGACTCCTCCTGAATATGAAGTTCCATTTCCTCCTGCACCAGAAACTGCAATTGGATCTGCATCTGAAGCGTTAGCAGCACCTGAGCCTCCTCCTCCTGTTTGTCTTCCATTTCCTACATATCCATTAATTCCATTCCCAGATTGATTCTCCTGTTTCGTTATACTTTCTCCTCCTGTTGCTCCAACTGCTGGAATATATTCATAGCTATTGTCTAAATTTTGCCATAAATATACATTTTCTCCTTCTGCTTTTGCGCCTCTTGCCGTCATACTTACTGTACCATTATTTGTTAAGGTTCCTGTACAATATATCATCATTCCTTTTGGTCCACCATACCCATCATCGCTTTTGCATGCTGTTAATGTTATACCTTCATTTATTGTTAAATTTCCTTTTACCTTCAATACCACCATATTTTTTGCGTTTTCATTTTCTGTTGCTACATCTGTCGTTTTACTTCCAAATTCATATACATTATTTGATAAAGTAGCTCCTTCTATATTAGATATACCATCTAATATTAAGTTTCCATTATATATAATTGTGTGTATGTTATACTCTACTATTTTTTCTGTTCCTTCATTATCCTTTACTTTTAATTTTACAGTAGAATATCCATTACTTTGTATTTCCGATATCTTACTTATTAAGCTTTCTGTTTTTTCTTCATTATTTTGTATTTCTTCTACACTTATTATTTTTAGTAATTCTCTATCTATTAAAAAAGTATATTTTTTTATTAATACATTATTTTCATTTATTTGTGCTCCACTAATTTTTGAAATTATAAATTGATTTAAAAAATCATTAGAATTATACTTTTCATTTTGCTGTTTTTCTATTGCAGCTTCTATTAACACACTCTCTAATTCTTCTTTGGCTTGCATCTTTTGTGTTTGATCTTTTGCCTTTATAGCTTTATACAATAATCCATTTTCTGTTAACTGTGAGATAGTCACTCCTGCAAGGATTAATAGAATTATTATAGTTATAATTAATGCAATTAATGTGATACCTTTACTGCTATTTTTCATTTATATTTCCTCCTATGTATAATTTTTTTATTTTTCTAACCATATTTCATATAAATATCCATGAGATTGATTGAATCCATTAGATATATAGTATGATAATTGTAAAGATGTAATATCATGAGTTAATGTTAATAAATCTGTTTTTTTCTGGTAGATGAAACAGTTACAGAGTCTGCTGGAATATATGAAGATCCCCATGTTTTACTTGTAGTTGTTGCCATAAATCTTCCAGCAGAGTCACTTGTTGCACAACTTGTAACTTTGCCATATGACTTTAAGTATTTATATTGTGCTAAATCTATTGAATTTACTGTAAAAACTCCTCCACCTCCATATCCTGCATTACAATCAATATAAATATTGTCATTATTAAATATTGCAGAAAATCTTCTTCCTGTACGTGCACATTTTTCATATCCACCTGTTATACTAACAAATTGATTTCCATAATAATACAAATATAATCTTTCTGCTGTAGTCACCTTACAGGAATCACTATATTCAATTCCTATTTTTGTTTTAATTGTACATGTTATTATAGCTGTTCCTGAATTTATAAACTTTATCGTTCCATTTGGGTCAACTGTAAATATGTTTTCATCTGAACTTTTCCATGTTATTTGATCCGAAGTTGTTCTTTTTATAATTTGTAACTTATATTCTATTAATTCCTGTACTTTTTTTTGGTTATTTCCTACTACTGCTTCATTATTTAATATTTTTACTAATTCAATATTGTCTTCTTGTATTTCGATCATTTTGTGTAACTTCCATCAACATCTATTTTTTCATAGGCTCCTGTTTTTATACTTCCTACTGTAATTGTTCCAGCTCCTCCAGCACCACCAGTCTTAAGATATCCTTTAGTAGCAATTCCTCCATATGCACTAATTGTTCCATTATTATTATAATTTTCATTATAAAATAAATTTATAGAACCTCCTCCACTTGATCCTCCTGTAACAGTTTCATATATGGCACTCACACCATTTGATTCTATTAGATTATTATTATTGATTTTATTTCCATATATTATTAAAAGTCCACCTGTTCCGATTTTTACTTCCAGGATTTCCTGCTCCATTGTTATCACTATAGCTTCCAGTTCCCCCAGCACCACCGATTTTCCTGCCCTGCACCTGCGGTGTCCGCTACAATTGTACATACAGCTCCTCCTCCTGTTCCACCAGAATATGATGTTCCTTGTGATCCTGCACCTGAAGTTCCATATTCTGAATAGCAGGATCCAGAGCCACCGCCTCCTGTTTGTCTATTAGTACCACTATTTCCAATGTTTCCATTAGCCCTTGTAGGAACTTTTTCACCTCCATTAGCTCCAACTGCTGGAATATATTCATAACTACTATTTGTATTTTTCCATAAATATACATTTTGCCCTTCTGCATATGCTCCTCTTGCTGTCATACTTATTGTTCCATTATTAGTTAATGTTCCTGAACAATAGATCATCATTCCTTTGGGTCCACCATATCCATCTTTGCTTGCATAGGTTGTTAATGTCGTACCCTCATCTATTGTTAAATCCCCATTTATTTTTAACACTATCATATTTTGTGCATAATCATTTTCTGTTCCGACATCTTCTTCTATTCCGAATACAGTATCTGCTGTTATATTAATATCTTCATTGAAATTGTAAACTTTAGTATTATATGTTTCATCATTTACTATTATTTCATATTTTCCATTTATAAAGTCATTTTCTTTTATTGCATTTAATAGGCTCTCTGATTTAATGCTTTTTGCAATTGTATTTACTTCTGAATTTATAGGTATATTTTCATTATATATTACCTTATTACCTAGTTTCTCATTTTCTGCTTTCATTGATATAGTTACAGTATTATCATCATTTATTAATCCATTTTGTATCAAATCATAATCCACTATAGAAAATTTTGTTCCACTCATCCAGTGGCTATTTTCTCCTAATCCTATTTTATATAAAATTTCATATCCTTCTAATTCTATTTTATTATTTAATTCTATAACTTCAAATCCTTTTTTATCTGTTACAACATTTATTCCAATTGTGCTTTCTTTTATTGCTGCATTGTCTATATATAATATTTTTTCTTGTTCATTTTTTTCCTTTTCTTTAATTTTGAATATATTTTCTTCTTCTTTTTTAGCTATATAATCTATTTTCATTTGTTTTTTTTCATTTCCAAATATTTTACTTCCATCTGGTTTTTCTATATATTCTATTCCATTCTCACTATTGATACTTATTAGTACTTTTATATTTTCTTGATCTTGATTATCATAAACAACATATGAAAATAAAGGAAGTACTTTAATTTCTTCATTTTCTTGTTTTATTTTTATGCCTAGTATATCCTTTATCAGTTGAGAATTAATGGCAATATATGTAATCATTAATATTGTTAACATTATAATTATTGCATTTATAAGTTTCACCTTACTAATTTTAAATTTTTTCATTATTTTTTCTCTCCTTTCGTGCATTCAATTAAACTCATTGATCATAATGTTATCATTTGTTTGAATGCATGTCAATGCATTTTTTTGAATTCGTGATATTATTTTTTTAAATATGTTTAGAGAGGTGATTTTTATATGTATTTGAGAAGATTAAAAGATTTACGAGAAGATAAAGATCAAAAGCAAATTGCAATTGCTGAACTTTTAAATATTACTAGACAACAATATAGTTTATATGAAACTGGTAAAAGAGATTTACCTATTAAATTCTTAGGTATTCTTGCAAAATTTTATAATACATCAACTGATTACATTTTAGAATTAACAGATAATATAAAACCATATGAAAGAACAATTAAAAAATGAGACAAAATTGGTTTGTCCAAATTGTCTCAAATTTCATCAAATATTTTCTTTATTTTATCATTATAATAAATAGCACCACAAGGTTTAATTTCTTTCCCTATTTTCACTTGAACATTCATATTATTTCTGTCTCCAGTAAAATATTTTATTGCGTTTCTTAGTTTTTCTTTTTGTTCTTCAGAAAAGTTTGTTATATCTATACTTAAAATGTCTTGTTTTTGTTCTCCAAATTCTTTTATATCATTTGCAATAATTGTTGCTGAATCATCTTCTCTTATGCTTAATCTTCCTGTTACAGTTACTATATTTTCTTCTATTAAGCTTTTACTACTGTTTATTACAGTATTTTCAAATGCAATAATTTCAGCTGTTCCATATAAATCTTCTATAGTGATAAATGCCATTATTTTATTATTTTTTGTGTATTTTTTCTTTATTGATGTTATTATTCCTGCATATGTTACTTTCTGACCGTCAACAAATTTCGCTTTAGTTCTAACTTTTTGTTCTTGACTTCCATCTTCTGTTTGTGAACTACTATTTTGTTCATTTATCTCTGCTAAGTCTAATGTGTTTATATTTGTTTGATGAATAATTTGTTCTCTTAATTTTTCAAGTGGATGCCCTGATATGTATATACCAAGCATTTCTTTTTCCATTGATAATAAGTCTCTTTCCTGGAATTCTCCATGCTCTTCAAATTGATATTTATTTTTTTCTAGTTCTTCTTTTTCTTTTTCTGTTCCTATGTCAAACATTGTGACTTGTCCATCCCAACCCTTTTTATTGTTATTTTGGATTGTGTCTACAATATTTTCAAATGACGCTAAAAGTGTAGACCTAGTTTGTTCAAACTCTTCAAATACGCCTGCTTTTATTAAACTTTCAATGCATTTTTTATTTACTTGTTCGTCTGCTATTCTTTCACAAAAGTCTGTAAAGCTCTTATATGGTCCATTTTCTTTTCTTTCTCTTACGATGTTTTCAACTGGTACTGTTCCAACATTTTTTATACTTCCAAGTCCGAAACGAATTTTTCCATGTCTTGTTGCTGTAGTTTTTGAATTGTCATCTATATAATTTTCTGCATTGTCTATTTCAACTGTGAATTTTTCTTCACTTTTATTTATTTCAGGTCTTAATATTTCAATTCCTAATCTTTTACATTCATCTATATATTGTGGGACTTTGTCTAAATTTCCTAAATAGCTATTTAATGTTGCAGCCATAAGTTCTGCTGGATAATATGCTTTTAAATATGCTGTTCTATATGATACAACTGCATAACATGCTGCATGTGATTTATTGAAAGCATATTTTGCAAATTCTGCCATTTCATCAAATATTTTGTTTGCAGATACTTCATCAATTCCATTTCTTACACATCCAGGTACTTCTATATTTCCATTTTCATCTACTTGTCCATGTATAAAAACTTCTCTTTCCTTTGCCATAACATCAAGTTTTTTCTTTCCCATTGCTCTTCTTACTAAATCTGCTCTACCTAAAGAATATCCTGCTAAATCTCTAACTATTTGCATAACTTGTTCTTGGTATACCATACAACCATATGTTACATTTAATATTGGCTCTAGGCTAGGATGTGTATATTCATTATGACCCGGATTTTGTTTTCCTCTTATATATCTTGGAATTTGATCCATTGGTCCTGGACGATATAACGAAACTCCAGCAATTAAATCTTCCAAACAGTCTGGTTTTAGTTCCTTCATAAAGTTAGTAATTCCTTGAGATTCAAATTGAAAAATTCCTAATGTATTTCCATCTTGCCATAACTTATAGACCTTTGGGTCTGACATATCTTTATCAAATTCAACATCTATTCCATAATTTTTCTTTACCATTTCAATTGTATTTTGAATTACTGTTAAGTTCCTTAGACCTAAAAAATCCATCTTTAAAAGTCCTAGTTCTTCAAGTGTTGTCATTATGTACTGAGTGTTTATTTGTCCATCTCTTACATATAGTGGTACATATGTGTCTACTGGATCTTTTGTAATAACTACACCACACGCATGTGTTGAAGCCTGCCTTGGCATTCCTTCCAAAGCCATCGCAATATCTAATATTTTTCTTACTTGTTCGTCATTATCATATCTTTCTTTTAATTCTCTGTTTTGTTCTAATGCCTTTTTTATTGTTATATGAATTTCATTTGGTATCATTTTTGCTAAACTATCTGCCTCTGCATATGGATAATCCAAAACTCTTGATACATCTCTTATTACCATCTTAGCTGCCATTGTTCCAAAAGTGATAATTTGTGATACATGGTCATGACCATATTTTTCTGATACATAATCAATTACTTCTTGTCTTCTTTCATCTGAAAAGTCAACATCAAAATCAGGCATACTAATTCTTTCAGGATTTAAAAATCTTTCGAAAAGTAATCCATATTTAATAGGGTCAATATCTGTAATTTCAATTGCATATGCTAATATAGACCCTGCACCTGAGCCTCTACCAGGTCCTACAGGGATTCCATGTGTTTTGGCATAATGGATAAAATCCCATACTATTAAATAATAATCAACATATCCCATTTTTTTGATAATAGAAAGTTCATATTCTGCTCTTTTTTTGACTTCTTCTGATAATTCTGTTCCATACCTTTTTATTAAGCCATCATCACATAATTTTTTAAGATAATCATAATGTGTTGGGTACTCTGGTGGCACATCATAATTAGGTAATATTGTATGTCCAAATTCAAACTCCACATTACATTTTTCTGCTATTTTTACGGTATTTTCAATAGCATCTGGAAAAGCTTTAAAATATTCTGACATTTCTTCCGGAGATTTTACATATAATTCTTCTGTATCAAATTTCATTCTGTCTTCATCACTCATCCTTTTACCTGTCTGAATACATAACAAAACTTCATGATTATAAGCATCTTCTCTTTTTAAATAGTGAGCATCATTTGTTGCAACAATTGGAATATTTAGTTTTCTAGCTAATTGGATTAATTTTTGATTTGCTAATACTTGTTCTCTTATTCCATTATTTTGAATTTCTATATAATAATCTTCTCCAAAAACACTTTTATGCCAAAGTGCAATTTCTTCGGCTTTTTCTGTTTGACCATTTAGTAGTGCTTGATTAACCTCTCCTGCTAAACATGCACTTAAACATATTAGTCCTTCATGATATTTTTCTAATATTTCTCTATCTATTCTTGGTTTGTAATAATACCCTTCTACAAATCCTAAAGATACCAATTTACTTAAATTTTTATAGCCTTCATTGTTTTTAGCCAACAAAATTAAATGATAATAGTGATTATCTATTCCTGGCTCTTTTTGCATTCTTGAACGTGGTGCAACATACACTTCACATCCTATAATTGGTTTTACTCCTTCTTTTTTGCATGCTTTATAAAAGTCAATTACTCCATACATTACACCATGGTCTGTAATTGCTATTGAATCCATTCCTAATTCTTTTGCTCTAACTGGTAAATCTTTTATTCTGTTTGCTCCATCTAATAAACTAAATTCACTATGTATATGTAAGTGTACAAAATTTGACATTGCTTTTTCTCCTTTTTATATTGCTATTATAATGTATTTTTTTAAGAGTTTCAAGTGGAAAATAAAAACATGTCTATCTATAAAAAAGCGAGTATGAAATAATTTCCATACTCGTTTTTTAGGAAACATAATTTATAACACATTAGTGACAATATTCTGATATTTTTAAGTATGTAGATTTGTCGTCTTCAAAGATGACACTTCTTTCTCTGGCACTGACATCACCTACCCAAATTTGTGAAATATTTTTGTGTTTATTTCTATCAAAATTAATATATATTTCTTTGATATTCTCACTTTTTTTCAATTTTTGCTTTAATTTCTCCAAATCTTTAATATCTATTTTCACTTTTTTCTTATACAATAAATTTCCTCTGATCCATTGCAGTTCAATATTTTCATCCATTTATTTTTCCTCCTTTAGTTATTCAAAAGCTATAATTCATTTTTTGGAGGTCCAATAAATACTGCCCTCCGAAAAAACGAAAGGCTCTACTACCTTTTATGTCACCTATTATAACATCTTATATTTCAATTTTCAAGTAAAAATCATAAATATTAAAACCAATTTTTTATTAGCTAATAAAAAAAGTAACACGATTAAAAATAATTTAATATTTAACAGTGTTACCTTTGTATGTATCAAAATCATAATAAGAAAATTTTTGTATTATTCCTTAATCTATTTTTGATACCTTTTGTTTCTTATTTTAATACTCCGTAAAGTTCTGCTAATTTTTCCCATACAATCTTGTGATGGTAAATAATCGCTAGTCCTTTACACTCTCCTGAGATGGTTCCTAAGTATAAACATTTAACTGGCTCTGTGCTGTCCCAATTCACATATAACTTTTCTGCAATTGGAATATAATGGGTCAACTGCTTAGAAATTGTATTATTTTCCGGATAATCATATATAAATCCTTTGAATATTTCTAAAACATACTGTCTGTCCATTTGCTTACTATAATTTTCTCCCTTAAACCTCCATAAAAATCTTATGTTCTTTGGTATTTCCACTTTCTCTTTTGGAACTTCCTGTAAAAATATCCAAAGGCAACTTTTAGGAAGCTCTATTTGAAATTTACTTCCATCTGCAAACCAGTAGTCTAATTTAAAGATTTTCAAGTTATCTTCAGCATAAAATAGAATATCTTCCGAAAGTTCCACTGCCTCAATTAAATTTACAATCTTTTGTACAATGATTGTCTTACTTTCAGCTTCCTGCGTCCAATTTTCACAATAAGCTTCAAAGTGAAAATCTTCACATTTTTTGAACGTTTTTAAATTATTTTCCAATTCCTGCCGCAATAAGCATGTTAAATCATTTCTTTTTACTTCCCGAAAATACTCCTTATTTTCTTCTTTCCATCTCATTCTAACTACGTCTTTTTTATCCATAATTTCTTCCTCCTTTTTTAGATAAATATTAATTTTTTCTAATTTGGAGGATCTTTTCTTCTAACCCTCCAAATAATTTGAAAGGTTTGTATTATCCTTTTGTTATAATATTATATTAACTTCATTGTAGATTTATTACTATTGTATTACTTTTATTTTTTATATTTTCTCTTAGTAAACGTTTTTTACTTACAAAACCTATGATTTCCGATAGTTACAGTTACAGGTCTTGACCAAATCCATTTATTTGTTGCTGTAGATGGATTAAAATAGTATATTGCACCATAACTTGGGTCCCACCCATTTAATGCATCTTGTGCAGCTTTTCTTGCTGTTGAATTAGGTGTTAAATTAATTTGTCCATCACTAACTGCATCAAATGCACCGGTTTGATAAACGACTCCTGATAAAGTATTTGGAAACGAACTGCTTTTTACTCTATTCAAACATACAGCACCAACAGCCACTTGCCCTGTATATGGTTCTCCCCTTGCTTCTGAGTAGATTACTTTTGCTAATAAATTCAAATTACTATTATAACTTGATGATGAACTACTTGAACCTGATGAGGTCATAATTCCCATTGCTCTTAGTGTTGCTGGCCCTGCAATCCCATCAACTGTTAATCCATTTTTTCTTTGAAAATATTTTACTGCATTAACTGTTTGTGTTCCATATATTCCATCTATATTTCCCGAATAATATCCCCATCTTTTTAATTTTGTTTGTATTTGCGTAACTTCTGTTCCTCTTGAGCCATATTTAGAAAGTGTTTCTGCCGTACTTTCTTTTTGATAAATACTTATTCCTATTATTATTGATGATATAAATAAAATCGATAAAACTATAATAAAAACTGTTCTGTTTTTTGTTTTTAACATAAAATTCAGTTCCTTTCATTATTAAAATATATTAATATCTTTAATTTTTTGTATTAGTCATGCTTCATTTTATGATATTTTTCTTTACTAGTTTTATCCTTTTTTGTTTTTTTATACATAAACAAATAAAAAGCTACCACTTTTTAAAAGTGATAACCTTAATTTCTATATAATTTAAATAGTTTATTATTATTTTTATGTCTCTTTTTGCCTTTATTTTTTTTAAGATGTATAAAATTTTTGTGATAGATTTAAAATAAAGTAAATTTTTATTAATTTTTTTGTAATTTTAAATTTGGAATCGCATTTAAATCTAATGAACTTCTATTTCCTTCTATAAAATTATAGTAACCAGCAGAAGCAATCATAGCAGCATTATCTGTACATAATTTTAAATCTGGCATATAAACTTTTATGCCAATATCTTGTAATTTTAAAAATTCGTTTCTAATATAACTATTTGCTGAAACTCCTCCAGCTAAAGCTACTGTAGAAACATTAATTTGTTTTAATGCCTTTTTTGTATTTTCCATTAATATTTCTGTTACTGTTTTTTCAAAACTTGCACATAAATCAGCTTTGTTAATATCAGGTGTTTTATGATGTAAATTGATTACCGCTGTCTTTATACCACTAAAACTAAAATCCAAATTTTCAAAATGAGTTTTTGGTAATTCTATACTATTAGGATTTCCATCTTTTGCAAGTTTATCTATTTTAGGTCCACCAGGATAGCCAAGACCAACTACTCTTGCAACTTTATCAAATGCTTCTCCGATTGCATCATCTCTAGTTTTTCCTAAAACCTCAAATTCTGTGTAATTTTTAACATAAACAAGTTGAGTATTTCCACCAGACATCATTACACACAAAAATGGTGGTTTTAATTCTTTATATGTTATATAATTAGCAGCAATATGGCCTTGAATATGATTCACCCCAACCAAAGGCTTATCTATTGCAAAGCTTAATGCCTTTGCATATGAAAGTCCAACCAATAAAGCGCCAACCAAACCAGGACCATATGTTGGAGTAATTGCCTCAATATCATCAAACGTCACATTAGCATCTTTTAATGCCTTTTGGGTTACTCTTGAAATTGCTTCTATATGATTTCTTGACGCTATTTCTGGCACAACTCCACCATATTTTTCATGTATTGGTATTTGAGTATCTATTACATTTGATAAAATTTCTCTTCCATTTTTAACAACTGCCACTGAAGTTTCATCACAACTTGATTCTATTCCTAAAGTTAATATATCCTTTTCCATATTTTCTCCTATTTATAATCCAAATATTAATTTTCCTAATGCCAATATTCCTTTTGAAACCCAATTAATTGCTGGTGTAATAATTGTTCCCGCTATTCCTGTTATCCAAATTAATACAAATATAATATAAAATATTTGCTCATTGTTAACAAAAAATTCTTTTGCTTTGTATGGTAAAAATGGCATTATTATTTTTGAACCATCTAATGGTGGTAATGGTATTAAGTTAAATACTCCTAACCCTATATTTATTGAGATTGTAGTTCTTATTAATAATACAATTACTACTCCAACTGTTGATGTCATAAAAGACAAACTAGCAAATTTATATATTGCACAATATATTAATGTAAATATTATTGCTAATATAAAGTTCATTAATGGACCTGCTAATGATACAATAGCTTCTCCTTTTTCCATTGAAATCTTTCTTGTATAATTTCTTGGGTTTACTTCTACTGGTTTTCCCCAACCGAATCCTGCAACTAGTAACATTAATGTTCCTATTGGGTCCAAGTGGGCAAATGGATTTAGACTAAGTCTTCCTTGACTTTTAGCAGTATCATCTCCTAATTTGTATGCAGCATATCCATGTGCAAATTCGTGAAATGTTATTGCAATTAATACTCCTGGTGCACTTATTAATAGTCCTAATAATTCTCCTGGATTTGTTATATATTGTATTACTACAAATAATAGCATTATTCCTGCTATTATGTACATTGTTCTTTTATCAAATGAAAAATTGAACATTCTTTTCTCTCCTTTGTTTATTCACTTTTCTCTAACATTTTTATTTCTTCAATTTGGTCTTTTCTTGAAACGTAATCTTTTTCAGATACTTCTGTTACCCAATTACAGTCTTTCATTCCATATTTGTATAATAACTGTTTATCATAAGATAGAGCTTCCACATTAGGATGCATTATTGCATGTGTTGTTCTATCAATATATCCATCATCATTAGCTGTATATGCAAAATGTATTTGATAGACCTGTCTCTCACATTTTTCCTTATTTAAATATCTTTCTAAAAATTCTTCTATATTTTTCTTGTAGATATGTGCTTGACAATACAAATGACACATATCTATACATACTTTTATATTTTCACTATTTAAATATTCACAAAGTTCTATTACAGAGCAATTTTGTTGTTCTTCCATCATATAAATATTTTCAAAAAGAATTTTTGTATTTGTGTTTTTCATGATTTTTTTTGATTTTTCTAATACTGGAATTATTGATAGTCTTGCTTGGCTCATTAATAATCTTGTATGTTCAACTATATTTATTTTTACTTTATATTTTTTAGACAATTTCACTATTTCTTTTATTTGTTTCAAAAATATATTCTTATCTTTTAATAAAACAATTTCAAGTTCATAATTACATAATGGTGGATGTATTGTTATTTCTTCAATATTAGGAAATTTTTTTAATATTCTTTTAATTGGTTCTTCTATTTGAAAGTCTACTAATTCATCATCTGATTTTTGGAAATATTGTATTTCTATTCCTCTATATTTGTTTATTGTTTCTTCAAATTTTTCTAATCCTTCCAGTTTTTCGTTAGTTTTTGGATAAATTTTCATCTTTATTTTTTCCTTTCGTAATAGTAAATTAGTATTATGATTCTTGAACTTTTAATTTAAAGGTTTCATTGTTGGGAATAATAATACATCTCTAATTGAAGCTGCATCTGTTAGCAACATTACCAATCTATCAATTCCGATACCAAGTCCACCTGTTGGAGGCATTCCATATTCAAGAGCTTGAATAAAGTCTTCATCCATCATACCAGCTTCTTCATCTCCGGCATTTCTTGCTTCTACTTGTTTTTTAAATCTTTCATATTGATCAATTGGATCATTTAATTCTGAGAACGCATTTCCATATTCTCTTCCACCAATAAATATTTCAAATCTTTCTGTTAATCTTGGATCTTTTGAACTTCTTTTTGCAAGTGGTGAAATTTCTACTGGATAATCATATATGAATGTTGGTTGTATTAATGTTTTTTCTACATATTCATCAAAGAATAAGCTAATTACATCTCCTCTTGTTTCTTTTGTTGGGTCTGGAATTTCAATTCCTCTTTCTTTAGCTAAAGCAACTGCTTCTTCATCTGAATTAATTTCATTAAAATCAACTCCACATGCTTCTTTGATGCTATCTATCATAGTAATTCTTTTCCATCCAGGTGTTAAATCTATTTCTTGGTCTTGATATGTTATTTTTGTTGTTCCTAAAACTTTCATTGCACATTTTGTAAATAATTCTTCTGTTATATCCATCATATCATTGTAATCTTCATATGCAGCATATAATTCTATTGATGTAAATTCAGGGTTATGTCTAATATCCATTCCTTCGTTTCTGAAAATTCTTCCCATTTCATATACTTTATCATATCCACCAACTATTAATCTTTTTAAGTTTAATTCTGTTGCTATTCTTAAATACATTGGTAAATCTAAAGCATTGTGGTGTGTTATAAATGGTTTTGCTGTTGCTCCACCTGATATTGTATTTAATATTGGTGTTTCAACTTCTAAATAACCTTTTTCGTCTAATATTCTTCTTATTTCAGAAATGATTTTACTTCTTGTTTCAAAAGTTTTCTTTACTTCTGGATTCATTATTAAATCTACATATCTTTGTCTATATCTTAAATCTGGATCTTTTAATCCGTGGAATTTTTCTGGTAATGGTCTTAATGATTTAGAAAGTAATGTTACCTCTTTTGCATGTACAGAAATTTCTTCAGTTCTTGTTTTAAATGCAAAACCTGTAATTCCAATGATATCACCAATATCATATGTTTTAAATGCTTTATAACTTTCTTCTCCTAAGTCATTTATACTTACATAACTTTGGATTTTTTCATCACTATCTTGAATTGTGCAAAATGATGCTTTTCCCATTATTCTCTTTGCTATAATTCTACCTGCAACTGTTACATCTTTTTCTGCAAACTTATCATAATCTGCTTTTATTTCTCCTGCTGTATTTGTTCTATTAAATTTAGTTATTTCAAAAGGATCTTTCCCTTCCTCTTGTAATTCCTTTAATTTATCTCTTCTTATTTGCATTAAATGATTTATATCTAATTCTTCTACTTCATTATTATTGTTATTTTCGCTCATCTCTATCTCTCCTTTGAGGGAATAAGGGACGTTCCTTCTTTTTCCCTCTTTTAAGGGAAGATGGGACAGTCCTTGTTAATCCCTATTTTATTCTATTTTTATTTTTTGTTTTTTACTTATTTTTAATTTTATAAATGTATTTTGTATATACATATAGAAGGAGTGTCCCCTTTTCCCTTAAAAGAGGGAAAAAGAAGGAACGTCCCTTATTCCCTATTCATACCATTCAAGTTCCCAGTCACTAATCTTGACTGTATCTCCTTCACAAATTCCAAGTTCTTTAAGTTTGTCTTCAATTCCCATATTTTTTAGGCACTTTTGTAAGTAATACATAGATTCATTGTCTTCAATATTAACTCTTCCCATAAGTCTATCTGCTGCTCTACCTTTGACATAGAAAATACCATCTTCTTCATAGGCTTCCCATTCCTGGTCTTTATCTTGCAATGTATATACTACTCTGTCTTCAATTTCTACTAATTCTTCTTTTGGTAAAGTCTTAAGTACTTCTGTTACATGGTCTATTAATTTTTCTACACCTTCTCCAGTTACTGATGATATTTTGAATAGTTCTATTTTTTCTTTTTTTGCTAATTCTTCAATTTTCTTTAAATTTGCATCATCTTGCATACTGTCTATTTTAGTTGCAACTAATATTTGTTTTCGTTTTATTAATTTTTTACTGTATTTTGCAAGTTCTTGATTAATTGTGTAATAATCTTGAACAGGGTCTCTTCCTTCTTGCCCAGACACATCAACAAAATGTAATAATAATCTTGTTCTTTCAACATGCCTTAAAAATTGAATTCCAAGTCCTACTCCTTCACTTGCCCCTTCTATAATTCCTGGTATATCAGCAATTACAAATCCGTCGCCATCTTTTGTTCTAACAACACCTAAATTAGGGTTTATTGTTGTAAAATGATAATTTGCAATTTTAGGTCTTGCATCTGTTACTGTTGATAAAAATGTAGATTTTCCTACATTTGGGAATCCTAAAAGTCCAACATCTGCTAATAATTTTAATTCTAATATTATTTCTTTTTCTTCTCCTTTTTCTCCATCTTCTGAAAATCTAGGAGCTTGTCTTGTTGGTGTTGCAAAGTGTGAATTTCCTCTTCCACCTCTTCCACCTTTTAATATTAGTTCTGTTTGACCTGGTTCAGATAAGTCTGCTACAACTTTTCCTGTTTCAGCATCTTTTACAACTGTACCAATTGGAACTTTTATATATAAATCTTCTCCATACTTTCCGTTGCATCTGCTTCCACTACCATTTTCACCATCTTTTGCTTTAAATTTTTTGTTATATCTAAAATCAATTAATGTGTTTTTATCTTTATCAACCTGGAAATAGATATTTCCACCATTTCCACCGTCTCCCCCATCAGGTCCACCTGCTGCTACATATTTTTCTCTTCTAAATGTTGCTGCGCCATTTCCACCATTACCTGATTTTATTATTATTTTTGTATAATCTGTAAACATTTATGCCTCCTTTCCATTTTTTCATTCACTCATTTTTATTAAAATTCGCTTAAAATCATGAGTTAAATCTTATGTATTTTAGTAATCTAACATCATTGCTTTTTTTACTTTTTTCATTGTTTCTTTAGCTACTTTTCTTGCTTTTTCTGTTCCTTCCATTAGAATTTTATCAACTTCTTCTGGATGTGCTTCATAATAAGCTCTTT
>OLVX01000402.1_pt1 | contig 43780 bp, 43 predicted proteins | sample 1673271 | NCBI WGS metagenome assembly OLVX01 (sample SAMEA3178939, study PRJEB25190) | human gut metagenome | biome: human gut; feature: human-associated habitat; material: faeces | place: Austria | collected 2013
ATGTGCTCTTCATCACCACGGCCAACGACCTCAGCGCCATCCCCGGCCCGCTGCGCGACCGCATGGACGTCATCGAGCTGCCCAGCTACACCCGGGTGGAAAAGTACAACATCGCCCGGAAGCATCTGGTCCCCAAGCAGTTGGATGCCTGCGGCCTGACCGGCAAAGTCACCTTCTCCCAGAGCGCCCTCTACGGCATCATCGACGGCTACACCCGCGAGGCCGGCGTCCGCAATCTGGAGCGCACCATCACCAGCGTCCTGCGCAAGTGCGCCCGGAAAATCGCTTCCGGCGAGGCGGAGAATGTCTCCGTCACCGGCACCAGCCTCGAAAAGCTGCTGGGACCCCGCATGGTCAAGCCCGAGTTCCTCAACCGCACCAACGCCATCGGCATCGCCAACGGTCTGGCATGGACCAGCATCGGCGGCGAGACCCTGCCCATCGAGGTGCAGGTCATTGACAACGGCAGCGGCAAGATCACCGTCACCGGTTCTCTGGGCGACGTGATGAAGGAGAGCGCCCAGCTGGCCATCACCTATGCCCGCGTCCATGCCGCAGAGTACGGCATCGACTCCGAGCGCCTCAAGAAGTGCGACCTGCACATCCACGCCCCGGAGGGTGCAGTCCCCAAAGACGGCCCCTCTGCCGGCGTCACCCTGACCACGGCCCTCATCTCCTGCCTGTCCGGCATCCCGGTGCGGGGCGATGTGGCCATGACCGGCGAGATCACCCTCCACGGCAATGTGCTTCCCATCGGCGGCCTCCGCGAGAAGAGCATGGCCGCTTACCGCGAGGGGATGAAGACCGTCCTCATCCCGAAGGACAACGTGTCCGATCTGTACGAGGTGGACGACGAGGTCAAGAAGAACATCGAGTTCCTGCCCATGTCCAACCTGTCGCAGGTCCTCGCCGCAGCCCTCCTCAAGCCCAAGACGGTGTCTGCGGGCCACCCCCGCACCAGGAAGGTAAAGCCCGCTGAGGCTGCGGCCCTGCCGCAGACGGCTGAAAAGCCGCAGCCGGGCGCGGTCTGCTGAGACGAAAGGAGCGAAGCTATGAACTATAACAAAGCGGATTTCATTGCAAGCTACGGCATTTCCAGCCAGCTACCCGAGAGCGACCGCCCGGAGCTGAGCTTCTCCGGCCGCTCCAACGTGGGCAAATCCAGCCTCATCAATAAGCTCTGCAACCGCAAGAATCTCGCCCGCGTGTCCAGCACGCCGGGCAAGACGGCTACCATCAACTTCTACGCGGTGGATGACTGCTACTTCGTGGACCTGCCCGGCTACGGCTATGCCAAGGTGAGCAACGCCGACCGTGAGCGCTGGGACGACCTCATCAACAGCTACTTCGAGGCTCAGCGCCACCACACCCTGCTGGTCCAGCTCATCGACTGCCGTCACGCCCCCAGCGCCGACGACATCCAGATGCTGCATTATCTCCACTACCACAACATTCCCTTCGTCGTGGCCCTGACCAAGGCCGACAAGCTCAAGAAGAGCCAGCTGGCCCAGACGCAGGAGGAGTTCGAAAAGCTCTGCCTGCCCTACGGCTGCCAGAAGGTGGTGCTGACCAGCGGCGAGAGCGGCTACGGCATCCCGGAGCTGCAGGCTGTGCTGAATGCAGCCGTCGCCGCCGAGTACGAGGCAAACGCAGAGGACGCGGAGTAACGCAATGGCTTACAACGAATTTGCTTATTTTTACGATGAGTTCAACGGCGAGGCCGACTACGAGGCCCTGTATGCCCACATCAAAAAAGAGCTGGAAGCCCACGGTATCCATGACGGCATCCTCGCAGACCTGGGCTGCGGGACAGGAGAGCTGACCCTGATGCTCACCCAGGCGGGCTACGATATGATCGGCATCGACCAGTCGGAGGAGATGCTCTGCGTCGTCCGGGACAAGGCTGAGCAGCTTGGCCTTTCCGGCGGCCTGCTTCTTTTGCGGCAGGACCTGCTCAAGCTCGACCTCTACGGCACCATCCGGGGTGCGGTGTCCACCTTCGACACCTTCAACCATATCCCGGACCTGGACAAAGCCATCGCCAACGCCGGTTTCTTTATGGAAAAAGGCGGTGTGCTCCTGTTCGATATGAACACGCCCTATAAGCACCAGAACGTGCTGGGCGAAAACGTCTTTACGTTTGAAGAAGAGGACGCCTCCTGCGTCTGGCGCAACCATTACAGCGCCGTCGACCGCCGGGTGGAGATCAGCGTGGACATCGACTACCGCGAGACGGGGGAGCACTTCCACGAGCAGTTCTACGAGTACACCTACGACCTCGACACCATCCGCGCCGCTCTGGAAAAGCATGGTTTTGCGCTGGAAAGTGTCTGCGACGGCGAGAGCTTTGGCCCTCTGACCGACGAGAGCGAGCGCTATTTCTTCTGCGCAGTCAAACAGTATACCCAACTGGAGGATCAATAATATGTCGAATCTTATCCGCGGTATTTCTGAAAACGGCGGTGTCGTGTTCTGCGGCGTGGACTCCACTGAGATCGTCCGCACGGCAGAAAAGCTGCATACCACCAGCGCCACCTGCAGCGCAGCCCTTGGCCGGCTGCTCACCGGTGTCTCCCTGATGGGCGCGATGCTCAAGGATGATGGTGACTCCATCACTCTGCGCGTGTCCGGCGGCGGCCCGGCTGGCGTCGTCATCGCCTGCACCGACGCACACGGCAACGTCAAAGGCTGCATCGACCACCCGCTGGTCGAGCTTCCCGCAAAGGAGAACGGACATCTGGACGTGGGCGGCGCAGTCGGCAAAGACGGCGTTCTGACCGTCATCCGGGACAACAAGCTCCAGAAGGAGCCGACGGTGGGTCAGGTGCCGCTGGTGTCCGGTGAGATCGCCGAGGACATCACCAGTTACTACGCCTACAGCGAGCAGATCCCCACCGTGTGTGCGCTGGGCGTTCTGGTGGACAAGGACCTGTCCATCGCCTGCGCCGGCGGCTATCTGCTGCAGCTCCTGCCGGGCGCGACCGATGCCGAGATCACCCGTCTGGAGCAGAACATCGCCGCCATGCCTTCCGTCACCGAGATGCTCCGGGCAGGGAAGACCCCGCAGGATATGATGGAGCTGGCAATGGCGGGCTTCGACCCGCAGGTCCTCGATACCCGCGAGGTGAAGTATCAGTGCGACTGCAGCGAGGAGCGCACGAAGGATATGCTCCTCAGCCTTGGCCGCAAAGAGCTGGTAAAGCTCCGGGACGAAGACCCGAAGTGTGAGGTGGTCTGCCACTTCTGTCACACGAAGTATGAGTTCGACCTGAACGAGCTTCTGGCCGAGACGCCCCCGGAAGAAAAGTAACAAAAATCCATAATCATAAATCGCCGCATGGCCGGAGCAGATGTGCTCGGGGCTGTGCGGCGTTTTTATTTGCAGATGTCGGCGGTGATGGTGTAGACGACCCGGTAGTGGAGGGTGCTTTCTTCGACGGAGACGTCCTCTTTGCGGGCCAGAAGCTCAAAATCGGCCCAATTTTGCTGTAAAGCTTGTTTACTTTGCAGCCTTGCAAGGGCCAGAGCCTGCTCTTCGGTCCGCTCCAAATCAGTGGGGACTTTGTAATAATATGTCGTTTCTTCGATAAAAATCGGAACGGGAAGCCCGAAGACTTCTGGCTGGTAGTGTCGGACGACGGCTTCGGCCTCTGCCTTGCCTGGAGCAGGATGCAGGGAGGGCAGAGCGATAGCATGACCGTTCCAGAACAGCGTCCGATGCACGGCCTGCTGCCCTGTGAGCTGTTCGATGGGTAGCATTAGGGCAGTATCCTGCTCGTTTTCCCACTCGAACTGCGCCCGGACGCTGCCCGCCGCAGGCTGAAAGATGAGCGTTCCGTCCCGTTCGGCGCGGGCTGTCCCGATGAGGCCCTGACCGGCTTCTACGGCCTGGCCGGGGACGACGAGCATCGTCCCGCTGACGAGGTTGGTGCAAACGACCGTGCCGGACACCTTGGCCCGGAGGCCGTGGAGCGTCCCGGCCGCGATGTCCGGCACCGGTTTAGCCGCAGCCGCTTCCGCCACCAGCTTTCCCTTCATAAAGTTGAGGCTGGCCCAGGAAAACTCGCCGCTCTGGAGCAGGGCGTATTCTCCGGCGGTGAGCTTTTCCTGTGTGACGGCATTTCCCGGGAAAAGCCCTGCCTCCCACAGGACGACGGCGGCCCGCGCCTGCTGGCCGGGCGTCAGGCCCACCGGTTCGACGAACCAGACAAAGCCCTGCAGCCAGAGCAGCAGAGGGAGAAAGACAAGGCATCCGGCCCAGAGCCCCCGCCGCCGGAGAAGGGGACGGATGCAAAAGAAAAGACCCCGCCGTTTTTGGATGCGCAGCCGCACCCGCCGTCTGCGGGCCAGAGCGGCCAGTTTCCGATAATGCCATGCGGCGCACCGGGCCGAGAACCCGCCGGGCCGGGGAACGATGTCGAAGAGGTGCAGCCCGCCTGCGGCCGCAGCAGTCAGCAGACCTTCGACATCGCCGTTCTGCGCCGCAAAGGTGATGCCCGCCCAGAGCTGAATCCATTCCATGGTAGAAAGCTCCTATTCCTTTGAAAAATCGGTCCGCAGAATCTGCCCCCGCAGGGTGAGCCTCCGGGCGGAGAGTGTCTCTATCTTCAAATCGTCGCCGTAGACCGTCAGAGTGCCGCGCCCCAGCTCGAGACAGAGCTTGCCTTCTTCGTAGGAGCGGATGCGCCGGAACTGCTCGATCTCCATCCTTCTGCCGCTCAGGTAGACCGAAGCCCGTCCGTAGAAGTCCCCGGGCGGCTGACGGAACATCCGCCGGAACCAGCCGCGCAGGGAATGCGTTTGCTTTCGTTTCCTTCCCACGCTGCTCCCTCCCGCCATGCAAACCGCTGCCAATTACCACATATATATGGAAATGGAGGGTGCGCGTATGATTCAGAAAGAGAAAATCCGGGGCGTGGGGTATTTTTTGATGGCGCTGGCCGCGGGTCTGCTGCCGTTTGCCGCGCCGGATGCCTGCGCACAGGCCCTGCGGGAGGGGCTGGCGCTCTGCGGCGGTCCGCTGCTGCTCTCGCTGTTCCCGTTCCTCATCGTGTCCACGCTGCTCATCCAATGCCCGGCGGCGGATGTGCTGGGGCTGCCCTTCTGCCCAGTTGCAAGGCTCATCGGGGTCCGCGCTCCGGCGGCTGGGCGGGTGCTGCTCATCGGCTCTCTGGGCGGCTTTGCCCCCGCAGCAAGTGCCGCCGCCGAGGCCGTCCGCTCCGGGCAGCTCACCACGCGGGAGGCCGATGCGCTCCTTCCGGCCTGTGTCTGTTCCGGCCCGTCCTTTGTGATACTGGCTGTCGGGCAGTCCATGCTGGGCAGTGCAGAGCTGGGCGTCCTGCTGTTCCTTGCACAGGTGGCGGCGGGCTATCTGTCCGCCGCGCTTCTGGCGCGGCTGGGAGGGACGCTTGGGTCAATGGCGCACCCCGCTCTCCCGACCGCTTCGCAGCCTCTCCGGCTGGACGGCATCATCGCGCAGGCGTCCCAGACCTACCTCAAGCTCTGCGGTTTCGTCCTGTTTTTCCGGATGCTGGCCGCAGGAGCGGGGGAAGTGCTGCCCTCGGGTGCAGGCGTTTTATGCGCGATGCTTTTGGAGGTCTGCTCTGGTTGTGACCTGGCTGCGAAAAGCGGCCGGTTCGCCAGTATGCTGTGCTGCGCGGCGCTGAGCGTGCAGGGGCTTTCTGTTCTGATGCAGGTGCGGACCATCTGCCCGCCCGAGATGACCCTCCGCCCGCTCTACCGCGCCCGGCTGCTCCATCTGCCGCTTTCGCTGCTGATATTCTATCTTCTCCTTCCTCAGCGGGCGCAGGAGACGTTCAGCACCCTGTGCGGCCGCGTGACCACGATGCGCCGCCTCCCGCCCGACTGTGCGCTGCTGGTGTTTCTCGGCTGCTGCTTTGTGGTCTGTGAGCTGAGCCGCGTCCTTGCAAAGGAGCTAAATCAAACACAGAGGGATAAAGTTGCGAATCAATCTTGACAGCTCCCGGCTTTTATGGTAAAATATCACACGTTGCAGAGATCGCAATGTGCTACTGTGGCTCAGCCGGTAGAGCAGCTCACTCGTAATGAGCAGGTCGTCCGTTCGAATCGGATCAGTAGCTCCAAAGTAAAATCCCCGAAAAGTGGCTTCGTGCCTGGCTTTTCGGGGATTTTTGTTTGGTTTGGAGATAGCCTTCGGAGGGGAATGTGGGCGCTAATTGCCCTAATTTCCCGGAAAGTTTTTTTAAAATGCAAGTCAAGATGCAAGTCAAAAAGGGCAAGAAACAAGTCAGCCGGACTGTGTACAGGACTTTTTGAGGTAAGTGTCCAGACGGTTTATTTTCTTCTTCTTGAATTTTTTGTCGAGGGCGGTATAGATGCCAAGCGTGACCGAGATGTCTTTGTGGCCCATCTGGTCGCGGGCGGTCATGACGTCCACACCGGCAAAGTACATCAGAGTGCAGAAGGTATGGCGGAGCTGGTGCGGGGTGAAGGTGTCGATGCGCATGGGCAGGCCGCCCGGGCGATTTTTGTTCTGCTGGCCGTCGTAGCCGTACTTGACGTTCAGGTCGCGCATATAGCTTTCCCACAGACGCTTCCAGCCCTGCTCGGTCATCTGCTGGCCTTTGTGGTTGTGGAGCACATAGAAGCAGCCATCCTGCTGGGTGCGAAGATAATCGACAAGAACTTTGGGGATGCTGACGACGCGGACGCCGGCAGGAGTCTTGGTGATCTTGACTTTCTTGGCGCGGAAGTCGTAGCCTTTGTTGACCGTGATGGTGGCGTCGTCAAGGTCGATGTCGGCCCAAGTGAGGGCGGTGGCCTCGCTGCGGCGGAGGCCGGAGTAGAGCAGGAGCATGGCGGCTCGCTGGGCGGCGTGGGGTGTCTCACGGATCCAGCGCTGCTGCGCCTCAGTGAGGGGGTCGCGCGGCTCCGGTGCAGCCCCGGCGGGGGTGATGGTCTTGACCAAAGGGTTGTACATCACAATCTCCGGGATGGCGAGGTCATACGCGGCCTTGGCGCTGCCGCGCAGGTTGGTGAGGGTGAAGTGGGAGAGAGGCGGCTTGCCGTCATGCCAGTCGGCCAAGTTGTTGAGCACCTGCTGGAAGTCGGCCGCGCGCAGCTCAGACGCCGGGACGTCCACCAGTTCGCCCCAGTGGGCCTTATTGGTCGCCAGTCGGTCAATGCTTTTCTGGCCGATGCCCTTTGCCTTTTTGGCGGCAATGAGGTTATCGTACAGGGTGCCTAAGGTGGCTTCGGCCTGCTCCGGGTCCATGCCCTTGCTGACGGCAGAACGGAAATCATCCGCAGCGGCTTTGGCCTCACGGAGAGTCGAGCCATAGAAGGTCTTATATTTGCGTTTTCCGTCCGGGCCTTTGCCGAGGTAGACCTGACAGGAATACCGTCCATCGGCACGCTTTTTATTTTTGGCCATAAAAACTCCTTTCCGACTTGATTGCCGATGCACATGAGGTATGGTATACTGGATGTGTCAGCAGGCAGAGAGTCATTGACTACGTTTTTCTCCGACATTGTCCCATGCGCGCCCCGGCAGCTTTTTCGTACAAGGCTGCCGGGATTTTTTTTGTACAAACGCCCCCGCTGGTGGAAACACTGGCGGGGGCGTTTGGTTATGTATCGGCGCTCAGGAGGTCGGCGGGTCTGATGTGCAGGATGTTACAGAGCGCAAAGAGATTATCTGTTTTGGGCTGGCCTACGCCTCGCTCATAATAGCCGATCGTACCGGTGGTGACATCGAGCTTCTCCGCCAATTCCTTCTGCGTCAGCCCGGCGGCCTGCCGTGCCTCACGGATGATGCGGGCAGATTCGGGGTGGGGACGGGTGGACATAAGATTCACCTCGATTCGAAATTATTTAGCCTCCAAAAAAGGCAATGAGAAGATAAATTACAAGAAGCACCGAAAGGCAACCGCAACCTTCGGCGGTTTCGTTAGGAACATGTTTTTTCTTTACAGTAGACGAAAATGATTTTGGAGAATTCGGGGAAGAGATTGAACATGAAAAAGTATGTGGTGTACTAAGGTAATCCGCTTGCGATGATGGAAGTACACCGTTTAGAATCTGCTTATACCTTGAGGAGTCTTCGCATGAAAGATCTCTAAGATATTGCTGAAAACAAGAAAATAAAGCTGATTGCGAGATAACTAAAAGCGAGGCGAGGTCATTAGAAACTACAGAACACAAAATGGGGACATCTTCACAGCGAGGGGAAAGAATATCATCCGGAAGGGAGTTCATCCACAAAGAGATATACTGACTTTCCTTTTTTATGATTTTTGAGAAATTATCTTCGTCAGAAATTGATTTGGAAAGACGGAGAAAAGTTTGAGTGTTTTCATCATCAGAAAAATGTAGAATTTCTTCGTTGCAAGCAATAAAGAACGAGTATAAATTAACAAGGACTTGACTTTTTAACTCTTCATTGGGAAAAGAAATTCCCGAAAGGAGTTCGTTAACATTAAATTTGATTGTTTCGGCATGAATAATTGCCGAGCGTTCATAAAGTGGACGAGCGTAAAAATCTTCAATCATAAAAAACAACCATATACTGATCAACCGCTTTGGTATAGCCAGAGCGGTTATTTTTTATGCTTCCTTTGCGCCCAGACCAGACGCAGGACATTTTTTATAACGTCCGGTGAGGACGAGGTCTTCGACATACTCCACCGCCTTGGTCTGGCCCTCATCGTTGAGCTGGTCGAAGGCTGCTAAAAGAGTGGACTGCTGGGGAGTGAGGACGTGAGCTTCGGCAAGCTCGGACGAAAAATCATCCTGATACAGGAAATTGGGGTCAACGTGAAGAATATCAAAAATTTCCACCAGAATTTCCCACTTTGGACTGCTTACACCATTCTCATAGTTGCTGATGGCGTTTTTGGTCACACCAAGTTTCTTGGCTAAATCCTGCTGAGTAAATCCAGCCTGCTCACGCGCCTGTCGGAGCCGAGAAGCAAAAGACATTTGAACCACCTCCTTAAAAAATCTCGTTCTGGTGCAAGTATAAAGGCCACGTCTTGAAAAGTCAAGATGAAAGTTCAAGAAAATTGAACAAAGCTCTTGACTAAACAAGAATCCTGTGCTATTGTAAAAATGTCCAAGAAACTTGTACATGAAAGGAGCGTGCAGAATGAGTGCAACTGAGATGATTTATAAAATCATTGATGAAAAATGCTTGAAGCAATCAGCGGTTGCAAGGGCAGCAGGCTATGACCCGAAAAAATTCAATGCTCTTCTTCGCGGACGGAAGAAGATGACATCGGAGGACGTCGTGCCAATTTGCAAAGCGTTGGGCGTAACTCCGAATGAGCTTTTCGGGATTGACCGCTGACCCGCCGAAGAGTGCGGGAGAAAGGAGGAAAGATGTTTGCAAATCTGGTGATGGAGCTGAAGAAGCATCACTACAGCCAGCGAGGGCTGGCGGCGCACATTGGGATTTCGGAAAGCTCGATGAATGACAAAATGAATGGCCGGACTCAATTTACTCTGCGGGAAGCAAAAGCCATTCAGGCGGTATTCGAAGGCCGTACACTGGACTATCTGTTTGAAGAAAAAGAATGAGCACCTGTGTTGCAGCACAGATGCCCAAAGGGAAAAGGATTACTTTTTCTTGCTGGACTTGGACGGTCTGGTCTACCATTAAGCTTCACGAGATTTTCACAACTGACCCGCCGAAGAGTGCGGGAGGGAGGAAAACATATGAACCGTTACATTATCGTTATTCCGGCGAAGAACCGGAGTTTTGTGCTCGAGTGCGACGAGGGGGACGGCGCGAAGCTGGAGACCCTGCAGAAGCTGGTGAGCGGGTATGTGGAGACTGTGCCTGCGGCGCTGGACGCCACCTGGGCGCGGGAGGAAGCCGACCGGCTGGTGCTGCTGGTGGACGAGGACGGCCGCCTAAAGTGCAAGGCCGCGAACCAGAAGGCCACGCAGCTTGCCCCGGCGGACGTCACGGAGAACGGCAAGCAGCCCATCGTGGGCGCTGCCGTGCTGATGTTCCAGCGGGGCGACAAGCTGCTGGGGTTTACAAAGCACGTGGCCGACACCATTTGCAGCGAGTGGCTGTGAGGAGGGAATGACCATGCGGAAGGCGAAGGTCTGGGACGCGAGGCAGCTGCCCGCATATCTGACCGTGGCACAATACGGCGAGCTGATGGGCATCTGCCCGAAGACGGTGCGGCGGATGTGCCAGCGGGGTGAGCTGCCCGCCCACAAAGAAGGGCCGAGGCTGTGGCGCATCGACAAAAACGCCGCGCTGGAGCAGCGGCAGGAGGCCATGGAGATCTGCCAGCGGAACGCCAGGAAGGCTCCGAAAAACAAAAAGCCCGCCGGTGCTGGAACACCGACGAGCTTTCGAGTGACAGGTTGAAGGGCCTATCACCAGAATGATTTTACCACAGAGAAGGGAGAATTGCAATGAAAATGAAGATACAGGTGCTTTACCTGACCGGCACTGCGCTGCTCATCGGCGCGGCGGGGGTGGGCGACAGCATTACCTTTGACGCCGTGGGCAGCTGGACGGGCGCGGCCATCCTGACCGTGCTGATGGCTGCCGGCGGCATCGTCTGCTGGGGCTATGGCCGGGGCCTGGAGATTGAGCAGGCGGAGAAGGCGCAGCTGCGCCGGTACTGCCGGAAGCTGAAGCGCTGCCAGAGGGCGGCGGAAGAGAAGAACGACAGGCATAGTGCGTAAAGGAGAAGAGTGCAATGGTACGGATCGAAATAAAGAAGGTAGCGGAGGGACAGGTCGCGCTTGGTATGGAGGCAAAAGAAGAAACGCCGGATGAGGTGCTGACGTGCGCCGCCCGGGGCTTTGTGGGCGTGGCAAGGAATCTGCTGGGGCCGATGGCGACCAACCCACAGTTTGCCGAGGAGATTTCGAGGGGCATCAAGGGGATGCTGCTGGATACGGAAGACCTCAAGGTAACGCGGGGCGTAGAGGGCAAAGAAGCAAAGTTTATGGCAGCACTGTACGGGATGAATGCGGGGGGAGAAAAATGAAACTGGAAGAATACGAGCAGATCATGCGCACCGGTACGCCCAGCGACCGGGCGCGGGCCATCGCCGCAGCGAGCGACGACAAAGAGGTGAGTGAAGAGGAGTTCCACCAGCTGACGGCGCTCATCAAGGGCGCTGTCCGGCCCAGAGCCCGGAAGATGACGCCGGACGAGGCGAAGCTCTGGGCGGAGGTGAGCCGGGTGAACACCCGGCTGAAGCAGGAGATGGTGGCGGCCAGCTTTACGGTGCGGGCCTTGCCGGGCGACCTGCAGGAGGACGCCATCAACATCCTCTCCAAGACCGTGAGCGGGATGCTGGGCAATCTGACCCGCCTGATGGCAGAGACAGGGGAACCGTGATGGACCGAAAGCAATGCATCCATGTTTTTGAGATAACCCGCCAGAAGTGCCTTGTTTGCGCCGGGCGGGATGAGAAGTGCAGGGAGTACGAGCAGCATGGACGAGCTGGGTTTCAGCACGGAACGACTGCTCCGCCTGAAGGAAGAGGCGCTGGCCAACTACCGGCAGGTGAACGAAGAAGGCCACGCCGACGGCCTGGATGTGGCGATGGAGCATCTGCGCCGGTGCGCGCAGGCTGCGCTGAAGGAAGACATCGTGGTGGAGAATCAGCCGGACGAAGACCGGGCCAGGCAGAGCGAACGAGACTACGAGGAGCAGAAGCGGGCGTTTTTGAAGCGGGCCGTGATGCAGCAGCTGGGGCGAAAAGCCGGAAAAGGCAGTCTGTGGGTGCTGAGCGAAAAGAAGCTGGAAGAAAAGGCTGCGGCTGCGATGGCGCAGTTAAAGGAGAACACATGGGAAAAGCGAATCTCTACACCGTGAAGGACTACCAGACCGGGGAAGTCCTCGCAAAAGGCACAGCCGGAGAGCTGGAAGCCAGCGGCATCGTGCCGAAGGGCTACCACACCAGCGAGTGGGCCAAGCACGAGAACCAGAAGCGGCGGAACCGGAAATACGCAGTCACTTTTGAGGAACGGCAGCCGGAAGTGAAGCGCGGCGAAAAAGGCCGGATGATGAGCGTCTACACCTGCTACAACGCAGCCGGAGACGTAATAGGCGAAGGCACCGCAAGGGAGCTGTGGGAGGCGGGCGTCTTCAGCAACGACAACGCGGCCTACTATACCTACAAAGAACAGGGCGGGCGCTGCATAAAGCGCGGCATTGCAAAAATGACCTGCCGAAAAGAGATGCGGAAGGTCGGCCAGAACAATGCCCGGGGTGAAAAGGCAGACTGCGCCGCAAAGAAGCCGGAGCGGCCCGTCCTGCGGAAGATAAAAGACCCGACGCCGCTGGACTACGACGTCCACGACCTGATACTCTACAACGCCATCGCCAGAAAGGAAGGCCGGCCGGAGTTGACCTACGGCTACTGGGCGGCGGCGGGAAAACCGCCAAGGCCATGATAAAAGGGCCTTGCAAGAACTGCCCGAAACGGCATCCTATCTGTCATGACCGGTGCGAGGTATACCGACGCTGGAAAGAGGAAAAGGCCAAAGAGGCAGCCTACACCAAGCAGAAAAAAGAACACGGCGTGATACACAGAAGGGATTTTGACAAGGAGTTCTGGATGTGAGAGAGGCCCCGGCGGGCAACTGCCGGGGCTTTGGCGACGAAGACGATATAAGGCGAGATGGGTGCTGCCGAGGGAGCTCGGCGGCAGGCATATCGGTTTATATAATCCTTTTTATAAAAAGCGTCCGGGCGGGCGCTTTGGGGGGCTCGTATACCCGTTATCCCTGTGACGGTGATGGGCCACAGGAAAGAAAACTACACTACCAGCTTAAGGCAGCAGGAGGGTACAGGATGAAGAAGAGCTATACCCGGGAGAAGAAAACACTCTGCGGAGAGGGGTACATGGAGATAGACCTCTACCACATCACACCGGAGGAGCACGCAGCCAAGCGCCGGAAGAAGACGAGGCCCAGCAGCGAGCGGCAGAAAAAGCGGAACGCCCAGCACGCACACCGGTGGAGGGTACAGAAAGCCAACGCAAACTTTACCGTGCTGGGATTTTATCTGACCCTGACCTACATAGACACCTTTTTGCCGGAGAGCATGGAGCAGGCCCAGCGGGATCTGCGCAATTACATCCGCCGGGTGAAAGCTGCCATCGCAAAGCTATACGGCGCAGACGTGGAGCTGCGGGTCATGGGCCTGACCGGCTGCGGACGGAAGAGCGGGCGCTACCACCATCACCTGCTGATAGAGTGCAAAGGGCTGACCATGCGGCAGAATGCCGACTTCCGACAGCTGCTGGAAGACAAATGGGCCGTGCGCTGGCCGGACGGCAGCGTGGAGAGCCTCGGCACGGCCAACGCCGACCGACTGAATCTGCAAAACAGGCTGGATGACCTGATCACCTACTTCGAGAAGCACGGGCAGATGCGGTGGTACGAGACGCGGAATCTGACACTGCCGGTGGAGCACACCCCCAACGACACCCGATGGAGCCGCAAGCAGCTGCGCAAAGGCTGCACCGACTGCAAGGACAACGCCTACTGGTGGGAGCAGAGATACCCGGGCTGGAAGTTCGTGCGGTGCGTTGTACCCGAGCCGGAAGCGCCGGGCGACGAAAAAGAGGGCTGGGACGCGGACGAGCTGCGCTGCTATGTGGTGATGGTGAAGCGGGAGGGTGCGAAAGTTCGCACCTGACAGACAAAGTACCAGTATTTTGCGTTTTAACGCGCGCGGAAGAAAGGCGGCGAGGGATTGACCAGGGAGCAGAAACGACGGGTGCGGGCAGAGCTGCGGGCCTGTGGACAGGGAAAAAGCGACTGGGCGGGTGTGATCGCGCTGGCGATGGACTACTACGAGGCCGCAGACCCGGTGTGCAAACGGCTCTTGCAGATGCGGTATCTGGACGGGATGCCGGAGGAGCGAGTGGTGGCGAAGCTGCACATCGGGCGGACGACCTACTACCACAAGGAGCTGGAAGCGCTGAGCACCGTGGGGATATACGCAGCGGCGGCAGGGCTGTTATAGCGTTGCTATGGCATGATGAGGCTGGGGAATCCGGCCTGTTTGCCATACAAGAAACTACTGCGGGCAAAATGTCCGCAGCGGAGGCGACCGCCGCCAGTGGCGGAAACAGGGAGCCGAGGCTGGGGAAGCGGCCAGCAGGATGCAAGCGAGAGCGCAGCAGACGCTGGGAGCCGCAACCCGTGCTCGCCTGCGGCGAGACCTTGCAAAACTACTGCGGGCAAAATGTCCGCAGTAGTTTTGTTTTTCCGGTGGCTGTAGACTGGGAGGGAAGAACTACAGAGGGGAGGCAGAGCATGGCAGGGCGCAGGTATTGCAAAAACACAGTGAAGGGCTCCCGGCGGGGACAGAAGTACCCGCCGAAGGTGCGGGCCGAGGTGCTGATGGCCATGCTGTCGTCTGGATCCATCTGTGCGGTAGCCCGGCGGTACGGCGTACCGGAGAGCACCATCCGCAGCTGGCTGGCCGAGGAAGCCGGCCGGAGCGACGCCTTTGCAAAAGAGCGGCAGGCTGCTGCGCGGGAGATAGCGATCCGGGCCAGCCTCGGTGCGAGGGCGCAGGTGAGCTATTTGCAGAGCCGTGTGGACGAGAGCCAGCGTGCGGCCCAGGTAAGAGCCAGGCTCCATCGGAAACTGGACGAGGACACCCGCGCACGTTGCTTCGCGGTAGGCACACTGCTCAAGAGTGATGCCGAAGAGCTGGCGGACGCCACGGAGACGGGGCTTGTGCTGTACGCTGCCGAGGGCAGCTACGACCGGCAGCTGGACAGCGAAGTGCGAAAACTGCTGGACGCTCAGCTCGAGCGGTACGGCGAGCGGGTGATGAGCGACAAAAATGCAGCCGCGATGGCCACCGTGCTGATGACCGTGGCCGAAAAGGCTGCGGCAATGGTACCCAGCCAGAGCCAGAGCGAGGGCGATGCCCCACCGCTGGTGGAGATCGGGGCCGAGGGCCGGGAAGAAAAAGGGCCGGAGGTGATGGTGGATGGAGCATAAAACATATCACGGACGCCCCGTGATCTGGTCGCCGCAGCCGAGGCAGGCAGCTTTTATGGCGCGCACCGAGGACGAAGCTCTGTATGGGGGCGCTGCTGGTGGCGGGAAGAGCGACGCACTGATCATCGAGGCGCTGCGGCAGGTACACATCCCACACTACCGGGCGCTCATCCTCCGCAAGACTTACCCGCAGCTTTCGGAGCTGATCGACAAGACCATGCGGTACTACAAGCCGGTATTTCCCAAAGCGAGGTACAACGGCTCGAGTCACTGCTGGACCTTCCCCAGCGGGGCGAAGATCTACTTCGGCAGCCTGAACCACACACAGGACAAGTACAACTATCAGGGCAAAGCGTTCGACTTTATCGGTGTGGATGAGCTGACCCACTTTACCTGGGACGAATACAGCTATGTCATGAGCCGCAACCGCCCTTCCGGCCCCGGCACCCGGGTCTATATCCGGGCCACGGCCAACCCCGGCGGCGTGGGGCATGGCTGGGTGAAGGCACGGTTTATCAGTCCGGCACCTGCCGGGACGCGGATGGTGCAGCTGGTGAAGGTGAAAGCGCCGGACGGGGAGGAGATCACCCGGCGGCGCACCCGCATTTTTATCCCGTCCACCGTCTTTGACAACCCGGCGCTGCTGGAAAATGACCCGGGCTACATCGGCACACTGGCCTCGCTGCCGGAGGCCGAAAAGCAGGCGCTGCTCTACGGAAACTGGGACAGCTTTTCGGGGCAGGTGTTCACCGAGTGGCGGAACGACCCGAACCATTACAAGGACCAGCGCTGGACCCACGTCATCGAACCGTTTCCCATCCCGGAACACTGGAAGATATGGCGGGGATACGACTTCGGTTTCTCGAAGCCGTTTTCTGTGGGGTGGTATGCAGCGGACGAGCGCGGGCGGCTCTACCGCATCAAGGAGCTTTACGGCTGCACCGGCACACCCAACGAGGGCCTGAGAAAGGACCCGATGGAACAGGCACGGATGATCCGGGAGGCAGAGGAAAATGACCCGCTGCTGAAAGGCCGGGTCATCCTGGGCGTGGCTGACCCGGCCATCTTTGACGAGAGCCGGGGCGAGAGCATCGCGGACATGCAGGAGAAAAGTCCGAACTTTCTGCACTGGATGCCCGGCGACCACACCCGTCTGGCGGGAAAGATGCAGTTTCACTACCGGCTGGCTTTCGGCGAAGACGGCAGGCCGATGCTGCAGGTCTTCAACACCTGCAAGCACTTCATCCGCACCATCCCGAACCTCGTCTATGACGAGAGCAATGTGGAGGACATCGACACCACGCAGGAGGATCACATCTACGACGAGTGCCGGTATGTGCTGATGGAGAACCCCATCAGCGCCGCAAAGCACACCCAGCCGCCGCCCATGCTGGACGACCCGCTGGATATGGACCCGAGGAAGGACAAGACGAGGTTTATGAGGATATGAACAGGAACGCGGAAAGGAAAATGGGATGGAATTTGGGAAAAAAGAGCTTGACCTGACAGCAGATGAAAGCCCCGGCGGCGAGAGTCTGGCCGGGGTGCTGGATGGTGAACCAGCGATCGGCGAGAAGGAGATCAGCGAGGCAATGGCCATCCTCGAAAAATACAAGTCGGCCAAAGCCAGTCTCGACAAGCGGATCATCGACAACGAGGAATGGTACAAGCTGGGCCACTGGAAGCAGTATGGCAACCGGGTGATGGAGGGCAAGCGCGCCCCCAGCACGGGGTGGCTGTTCAACTCCATCGCCAACAAACACGCCGACGCCATGGACAACTACCCGGAGCCGAACGTGCTGCCGAGGGCGCAGGACGACGAGGAGACGGCGAGGCTCCTCTCCGACATTCTGCCGGTGGTGCTGGAACAGGCAGACTACGAGAGCGTGTACAGCGACACCTGGTGGCGTAAGCTCAAGCAGGGTACCGGCGTCAAGGGCATTTTCTGGGACCCGGCGCTGCGGGAGGGCCTTGGGGACATTGCCATCCGGAGCATGGACCTTCTGATGCTCTACTGGGAGCCGGGCGTGGAGGACATCCAGGACTCGGCCAACTTCTTCTCGCTGGCGCTGGCCGACAACGACCGTCTGGCGGCCCGGTGGCCTCAGCTCGAGGGCAAGGCGGGCAGCAGCGGCATCACCGTGGGGCAGTACGTCAGTGACCAGAACATCGACACCAGCGAAAAGAGCGTGGTGGTGGACTGGTACTACAAGCGGGAGAAGCCCGGCGGCCAGACCGTGGTGCATTACTGCAAGTTCTGCAACGGCGTGGTGCTCTACGCCAGCGAGAACGACCCGGCGATGGCCGAGACCGGTTTCTATGACCACGGAAAATATCCCTTCGTGTTCGACCCGCTCTTTGTGGAAGAGAACAGCCCGGCGGGCTTTGGGTACATCGACGTGATGAAGGACACGCAGGACGCCATCGACCGGATGACCCAGGCCATGGACGAGAACACGCTGGCGGCGGCCAAGAAGCGATACCTCGTCTCGGACACGGCGGGCGTGAACGAAGACGAGCTGCTGGACACGGCAAAAGACGTGGTACATCTGGTGGGCCGTCTGGATGAGCGGGGCTTTATGGAGCTGGAGACCGCTCCGCTGCCCTCCAACACCATCGCTTACCAGCAGAACCGTGTGGCCGAGCTGAAGGAGATCAGCGGAAACCGGGACGTGAACCAGGGCGGCGCGACCAGCGGCCTGACGGCGGCCTCGGCCATTGCGGCGCTGCAGGAAGCAGGCTCGAAACTGAGCCGGGACATGCTGAAGAGCTCTTACCGCTCCTTTGCCAAGGAGTGCTACTTCATCATCGACCTGATGCGGCAGTTCTACGACGAGAGCCGCGTCTACCGGATCACCGGCCAGCAGGGCGGCACGGAGTACCGGGAGTTCTCGGGACAGATGCTGCGGCCGCAGCCGGTGGAGAGCGTGGGCGGCGTGGAGCTGGGCGCCCATGAGCCGGTGTTCGACATCACGGTGAGTGCGGCCAAGAAGAGTACCTTCAGCCGCCTTAGCCAGAACGAGACGGCGAAGGAATGCTACCAGCTGGGATTCTTTGCCCCGGCCAACGCCGACGCTGCACTGGCGTGTCTGGACATGATGGACTTCGAGGGCATCGAGAAGGTGCGCCAGAGGGTGGCCCAGAACGGCACCCTGTACCAGCAGCTGCAGCAGGCCATGGCACAGATTCAGCAGATGGCGGCTGTCATCGACCAGCAGAACGGCTCGAATCTGAGCGAACAGGCCGGTGCTGCAGCCGCTGCCATGACCGGCGGCGGGGGCGGTGGAGAGACCAGCGCGAAGACAGTGACGAACTCTCTGGGCGGACAGGTGGGCGGCGGAACGAACCCGCTGGCCACGAAGGCTGCCGAGAGGGCGATGAATATCAATGACCCGAATAAGTGAGGAGGTTCTACATGATCAAAATTATTTATGTGGCAGACCCGGAGGGCGGGAAGCTGACGATGAGGGCCGAGGGCCACGCGGGGTATGCCCCGGCGGGACAGGACATCGTATGTGCTGCGGTGAGCTGCCTGATGCAGACGCTGGCGTACAGCGCTGCGGAGGACGAACACACCTCGAGCTGCATCTATCAGGGCAAGGAAGGCCCGGTGTTGAATGTGGAGGCGGGCGACAGCGTCCTCATGCGGGGCAAGTTCGAGCTTGTGGCCGACGGTCTGGACCTGCTGGCCGAACAGTACCCGGAGAATGTGAACTTCAAGAAAAGATGCAAGTGCAGCCCGGCGGTGGACTTGCAGCTGTTTGCGGAGGGCGGTGACGGTGCAGCGGCTGCTGGCGGCGATGGTGCCGCCCCTGCGGCGGAAGAAAAGGCTGTGTCTGCCCCCGCCCAGAGCAAGGGCCGGGAGGCTGCTGCCGCTGAGGTGGATGAGATGCTGAGTCCGGCGGAAGAGCCGGACGCGGAGCAAGATGCTGCTGAAGGCGAGGAACAGGACGGTGCGGCAGACAAGAGCGGCACCGACCCGGAGGCACACCGGAAAGCGTTTGGCGAACTGATGCGGGGCGAGTACAACCGGGAGTTTGGCGAGATGATCGTGCAGGCCACCCAGAAAGCCTACGACAGCATCCTGAACGAGCAGGGGCCGGTGGGGCGTATCCTGAACGCTCTGGGCCAGAAGTACGGCACTGCTCCCGGCGACTACGAGGCACTGGCCGCTGCGGTGGAGGGCGGCGTCGTGAAGGACGACGCCTACTACGAAGACATGGCCATGAAGAAGGGCATCAGCGTCCAGCTGGCCAAGGAGATGGACGCGCTGGAAAGCGAGAACGCCAAGCACCGTGCCGCCGAGCAGCAGCGGGCGGAAGCCGCCAAGATGGAAGCCATCCAGCAGGAGTGGGACGCCGCCGTGGAGCGCATCCGGGCCGAAGACCCGGACTTCGACATCAAGACGGCGCTGGCCGACCCGGACTTTGCCCAGATGCTCAAGCTGGGCGTGAAGATGGAGGACGCCTACAAGGCCCGCTACTTTGACGACATCATGGCCCGGAAGACTGCTGAGACCGCCAAGAAGACGGAGAGCGGCGTGGTGGAGCGTATCCGCCAGCGGGGCGCACGGCCCAGCGAGAACGGCACGAACCCCGGCGGCGCGGCGGTGCTGAAGACCGACGTCTCCAAGCTGACGCCTGCCCAGTGCGAAGAGCTGGAACGCCGGGCCATGCGGGGGCAGATCATCACTTTTTAACCGGAAGCTGCCGCTGCCCGGAAGAAAACCTCTCAGCTTTGCAGCCCGCCTGACGGCGGCGCTGCAAAGCAGCTCTCCTAGAAAGGAGAGCCTTTCTCAAAGGAAATGGCGGCTCTCAATAAAGCAAGACACGAAAGGAGAACACAAATGAAAATCCACATGAATCTGCAGCTGTTTGCACAGCCTGCAAACCACACCGGTGCGACTGGCATGAGCGCCGAAATGAAGACCTACTACGAGAAGCGTCTGCTGGACCAGGCAGAGCCGCTGCTGGTGCATGACCAGTTTGGCGACAAGTATCCCATCCCGGCCAACAACGGCAAGACCATCGAGTTCCGTAAGTACGAGAGCCTGCCCAAGGCCACCGAGCCGCTGACCGAGGGCGTGACCCCCAATGCTCAGGCCCTGACCGTCACCCCCATGACCGCCACCGTGAAGCAGTACGGCGGCTGGGCAGCCATCACCGACGTGCTGCAGCTGACTGCCATCGACAACAACATCACTCAGGCGACCAAGGTACTGGCATCTCAGGCGGGCCGTACGCTGGACACCGTGACCCGCGAGGTGCTGGCAGGCGGCACCAACGTCATCTACGCGCCGGCGGGCGACACCGCTGTGACCAGCCGCGCCAATCTGACCACCGCCAGTGTGCTGACGCCCGACCTCATCGACCAGGCGGCCACTGCCCTGAAAGCCCAGAATGCCGACGCCATCGGCGAGAGTTACGTGGCCATCGTCCACCCCTATGTGGCCTATGATCTGCGCCGCAACCCGGAGTGGATCGATGTCCACAAGTACGCTTCCCCCGAGAACATCTACAACGGCGAGATCGGCAAGCTGGCCGGTGTGCGCTTCATCGAGACCAGCGAGGCGAAGATCTGGACCGGCAGCGGCTGCCCGAGTGGTCTGGCCGTGTTTGGCACTCTGGTGCTGGCAGCTCATGCCTACGCTGTGACCGAGGTGGAGGGCGGCGGCCTGCAGCACATCGTCAAGCAGCTGGGTGCGGGCGAAGACCCGCTGAACCAGCGCGCATCCGTGGGCTGGAAGGCCATCAAGACTGCGGAACGTCTGTGTGAGCAGTACATGGTCCGCATCGAGAGCATCAGCCCGAAGTACAGCGCGAAGGCGAAGGCAAACTAAGGAGGAAATACTATGGCTACGAAGAAAGAACCTGCGGCCCAGGCCGTGGAGAACGCGGTGGAGACTGTGGAGAAGGTCGAGGCAGCGACCGAAGAAAAGGACGACGGCATGGTGACTATCCACCTGTTCAAGGATGACGACCGCTATTCGGCACCGGTGTTCGTGGGCGTCAACGGCGACAGCTACCTCATCCAGCGCGGCATGGACGTGAAGGTGCCGAAGGCTGTGGCCGAGGTGCTGGAACACAGCATCAAACAGGACGCCGAAGCGGCCCGGAAGAGTCAGGCCATGCAGGCGGCGGCCGGAACCCAGATGATGACCATTTGATATTTCCCCCGGTACAGCTTGCAGGCGCTTGCTGCGCCGGGGGATTTTGTTTTGGAGGTTTTTTATGACAGCAGGCGAAGCGATAAAGATGGCCGACGAGCTGAGGCCGAACAATCATTTTGAGAACCGGTTGAAGCAGCTATGGCTGCGGCAGGCAGATAGCGGGATGCGCCGGAACATCGTGGAGCGCAGCCAGACCGGCGGCGACTTTGAGGACAAGGGCGCGGATATTCTGTGGAACGACGGGCTGGAATATGACACCCCGCTGCTGGCCTGCTGTGCGGCAGAAGCACTTTATCCGCACTGGCTGGCTGCGCAGATGGACCTTGCACTGGGCGAGACGGCCCGGGCGGCGAATGAGCTGCAGCTCTACACGAGTTATGTGCAGGAGTTTGCGGTGTGGGTGAGGCGGAACTATATGCCGGCAGGCGGGAGGCTGATGACATGACGAACCTGAACCAGATAAACAGCCAGCGGCAGCTGCTGCGGGTATTCGGTGGGCTGAATGAGGGATATGCGTGCAGCGAGGCAGAGCTGAGCGAAGAGAAAAACTTTTCTTCACGAGGATACCCGGCACTCGAGACCCGCAAGCCCCGGCGGAAGGTGCGGGAAGCAGCCGGGATGAACGGGATGTACCATCTGAACGGCCTTTTGACCGTGGAAGGCACGACCCTGCGGTATGCCCCGGATGACGGCAGCGCCGCTGTGGAGCTGAAAGGCGCCCTGAGCGACAACGAAAAGAGACTGGTGGGCATAGGGACCAAGGTACTCATCTGGCCGGACAAGATGTCCTTTGATACTGTGAGCGGAACGCTGAGTGCGCTGGGGTCCAGCTGGCAGCAGGGCGGAGTGAGCCTGACCGTGACCCCCTGCGATGCTGCCGGTGTAGTGTACACGCCGAATCTGTTCGGTGCGACCGAACCGGAAAGCCCGGAGAACGGCGATGTCTGGCTCAAACAGGCCGAAGACGCCCCGTGGAGCTACCGCGACGCCCTGAAGCTCTACAGCACAGCGGGCGGCTGGCAGAACATTCTGCTGAACTACTGCCGCGTGACCTGCAAGGGGCTGGGCGAAGCTTTCAAAGCCGGGGACACTGTGACGCTGACGGGCATCCCGTCTGTGGTGAAGAATGCTTACTCTTCTGATTTCAGCGGGGACGTAGTGGTGGACGACGTGGCCGGAGACTCGGTCATCCTCTCCATCGCGCCGGACATCGAGAGCGTTTTGTATTACGGCACCTGCGTGGTGACAGGCCAGAGCGTGGTGTGGACGGCCATGGACGGCAAGACCACCCAGACCTTCGACGGGCCTTTCCCGGACGTGACGGCCCAGCGGCGGGTGCCGGATCTCGACTGGCTGACGGAGCACAACAACCGTGTATGGGGCTGCTCGAGCACCGAAAACGTCATCTATGCCTGCAAGCTGGGCGACGCCACCAACTGGTTCTCCTACAGGGGAACGGCAGCGGACAGCTACGCCGTGACCGTGGGCAGCGACGGGGCCTTTACCGGTGCGGCTACCTGCATGGGATACGTGCTTTTCTTCAAGGAGAACGGTCTGCACAAGCTGTACGGCACCAAGCCAAGCGACTACCAGATGAGCAGCATCCAGTGCTCGGGCGTGGCCAAGGGCGCCCACCAGAGCCTCTGCGTCATCAACGAGACGCTGTACTACCTCTCGATGGACGGCGTCATGGCGTGGGACGGCAGTCTGCCCACCAAGGTGTCGGCCTCGCTGGACGAAGAACGCCTCAGCCATGTGACGAGAGCCGCCGCCGGCGGGCTGGTGGGCCGGTACTATCTGCACACCGAAAGCTCCGGCGGGCAGCGGCTGTTGGTATACGACACTGAGAAAAGGCTTTGGCACGAGGAAGACGCCACCGGCTGGGCGATGTGCAGCACCGGGCGACAGCTCTATCTCTGGGACAAAGAGGCCATCTGGGCCGCAGACGGAAGCCGGGAGGCCAGCGGCGAAGAGGACACGGTGGAATACGAGGCTGTGACCGGTGACATCGGACTCGGGAACCCGGACGACAAGTATTGCAGCCGGGTGACGGTGCGGCTGGACGCGATGGAGCGGACCGTGGTGACGCTCTGGGCCAGCTTCGACGGCGGCGAGTGGCAGGAGATGGGCCGGGTGGACACCGCAGGGAAGCGTGTGAGAGTGAACCTGCCCTTCGTCCCGACCCGTCACGACACCATGCGGCTGCGCCTGACCGGAAAAGGGCAGATCGCAGTGAGGAGCATCGCCATGACGCTGAGCAGCAGCGAGGGCGGAAGAGTGAACGGAGGTGTACCGAGACGTGGCTAGTATCGTGGGACTTTCGAAGATCTCCATGCCGAGGATGGAGGAGCTGGATACGGCCAGCGCCCGGGAGCTGAGGAATTATCTGTACCAGATGCAGGAGCAGCTGGAATATATTCTGAGCAACATCGACACCGAGAATCTTTCGGATGACTTAAAAGAGAAGCTGAACCAGAGTCTTTAACAATAACAGCAGGAGAGGAGAAAACCTCTCACTGTTCCCGTCGGCCTGTGGCCGCGCGAGAACAGAGCTCCCCTGCTAGGGGAGACTTTCTTAAAGGAGTTATTATGAGCAAAGCAACGAATGCAGCGAGAGAACAGCTGGATGCGTGGGAGGCAAGGAAGCCGGAAGACTACACCAGCAAATACAAAGACAGGATAGATGGCGTGATGGGCCAGCTGGACGGGATGAAGGATTTCAGCTATGACCCCACTCGGGATGCGGCCTACGAGCAGTACAAGAACAGCTACACCCGACAGGCAAAGCTGGCCAACGAGAACGCGCAGGCCAACGCCAGCGCCATCTCGGGCGGGTACGGCTCGAGCTATGGCACACAGGCAGGCCAGAGCGCCTACCAGAACGCCATGGCGGGACTGAGCAGCGCCACGAACGGGCTGTACAGCCAGGCGCTGAACCAGTACACCCAGAAAAAGAGCGACCTGCAGAACCAGCTGACCGGCTACCAGCAGGCCGAGGCGCAGGACTACGAGAAGTACCAGACCAACTATCAGAACTGGGAGAACCAGCGCAACTACTATCAGAGCGTGTACAATCAGGCAGCCAGCGAGGAACAGGAGAAAAAGAGCCGGCATACGGGCATCTTTGGAACCATCCTGAGCGTTGCCGCAAGCCTGCTGCCGCTTCTGCTGTGAAAATAAAGCGCCCGGCCCGGAAGGGCAACGGCGACGACCGCCGCCAGTGGCGGAAACAGGGAGGAGCTGTTGGGGCCGCGGCCAGCAGGATGCAAGCGGCAGCGCAGCAGACGCTGGGAGCCGCAACCCGGACAGCCAAGATGAAACAGAATTAAAAATGCCCAGCCCGAAGGGGCTGAGCTATCAAGAATTATGCAAGATGGAGCTTTTCCTTCAAGGCGTCCTGAAGAACGCCGGAGAAGTTGATGTGTGCGGCCTCGGCTGCATCATTGAGCCAAGCGGGGACGGAGAGGGTCTTTTTAACAGGGCGGAACTGCTTTTGGTAAGCAGCCATATCAAAGGGGACCATGACCACAAAGTCTCCGGCCTCCACCGGAAGAGAGGAAGGAACGGAAGGAGTGGGGCAGACAGCGCACTCTTCCAGCATCAGGCCGATGGCATCCTGTGCCATCCGCACAGCCTCATCCATCGTATCGCCCTGCGTAAAGCAGCCCTCGATGTCGGGGACGGTGACAGAATAACCCGTTTCTTCGGGGTGGAACACCGCGGGATAGAAAACAGCGTTCATAGAAATGCCTCCTTATTTCTTCAGACCGGCCAGTTTGAGGATATTTTTCTCTGTGCCGGGTTTGAGGTCTTTGGCGTGGAAAGGGACGATAGTGGTCTTGCCGGTGGTGGGGTTGTGGTATTTGCGATGAGAACCGTTGGAGCTGACGAACACGAAACCGTTCTGTTCGAGCAGGCGAACGATCTCTTTGGGGGTCATTGGCATGAAGATGCACCTCCGAATCTGTAATTATAATATATACGTGTTTTACGTATTTGTCAAGAATGGAGATTAGAAAATGGGCGTATTCAAGAGATACAAGAACGCGCAGGCGGCGCAGAAGGACGCGGAGAATGCGATGCCGGGGGCGTACCAGAGCAACTACACCGACCGAATCAACGAGGCGCTGGACAGCATGGGCGCAGCCAGCAATGCGGGCTATGACGTAGGCACGGACAGCGAACTCTACCGGCAGTACCGCGCGGGCGCACAGGCGAATGCCAGGGCGGCGGCTGAGAACGCCGCTGCGGGCGCTGCCGCGCTGAGCGGCGGGTACGGCTCGAGCTACGCAAACAGTGTGGCCCAGCAGGGCTACCAGCAGGCCATGGCGAACGTGGACAGCGGGCTGGCCGGGCTGCGGGACAAGGCCCTGACTCTGTACCAGCTGAAGCAGAACGGCCTCTCGGGACTGCTGAGCGCGCTGCAGAATCAGGATAGTCTCGAGGCGGCAGAGCATCAGGGGGCCGTGGCCAACGCGCAGGACTGGCGGGACTACAAGAAGAGCCGGGCAGACCAGGCGGCGCAAGAGAAGAGCGATTTCCTCTCGAACCTGTGGGAGATGGCGAAGAGTGTGGGCAGAGCCGGTCTGACGGCCTACGACACCTACAAGGGCTACACCCAGCAGCAGTGGGAGAACGAGTTTGCCCGGGAACAGTGGGAGTACAACAAAGAGCGCACCGGCCAGAGCGATGCACTGAATGCCTACGAGCAGGCGTTCAACCTGTACCAGCAGGGAGCGGGCGATGCCGCGAACGCCGTGCTGGGCCGGTATGGTCTGGATACCGGAATCTTCGACAATTACAGCGGCGCACCCATCACCCGCGCAGACAAGGCGGGTGCGCTCACGACCGCAGCCGGGCTGGCAGGCGGCGGCAGCGACGAGGCTGCACGGGCGGTGCTGGAACTGTACGGCCTGGATCCGAACTCTGTGGGGAATTACAGGACGATCGCAGGACGGCAGCTTGCAACGGCGCTGGCAACAAAGAGCGCAGGAAGCACAGGCGGCTCTTCGGGCAGCAGGAGCAGCAGAACGAAAAGCAGCGGGAGCAGCTGGACGAACAGTCAGCTGCAAAGTATGGCAAAGACATTTTCTTCTATGAAGGGAAATGAGCCGCTGTACGATTTTTACAAGAAGACCTTAACGGATAATGGGTGGCTCAATGCAGATACTGCGAACGACCAGAGTGCAAGCCAGAGCGGCGGCGTAGATATGGCGGCAATGCTGGCAAAGAACTATGCGAAAAAAGGTTATAGCGCGTGGGCTATCATGAACAATATGAGCCAGAACGGGTACAGTGATAACGAAATCGCAAGAGCGCTTGAGAAAGCGGGGGTGAAGGGCTGATGGCGTGGACAGCAGAAAAAGTTAAGGCGATGAGAGAAAGCAACCCGTCGAAGGCGGCAGAAAGCTCTGGGTGGACGGCGGAAAAGGTGAGAGCTATCCGCACCAAGACACCGAATCCGTCCACTGCGTCGAGCACAGTGCCGCCCAAAAGCAACATCTATGCAGATGCCCTGCAGCAGTACACTGAGCGGCACGCCAGCGACATGGGGGAGGTGGATGCGAGGAACGAGCCCTCTCAGGCGCACAGCGGGCGGGGAGAGAACCTCTCACCGTTCCCGTCGGCTGACGCCGCGCGAGAACGGAGCTCCCCTATCAGGGGAGCCCTTCTTAAAGGAAACCCCACCGAAAGGGCGCTGGACATGGGGCAGAAATGGGGCGTACCGGCGAAGAGCGGGAACGTGCTGGAGAACGTGGGCAGCGGGGCCATGGCCTACGGCAGCGGCCGGGCGCAGGAGCTGAGAGCCAGTTTTGCCAAGGACAGCGTACCGGACGAGTTTGACCGCATCAACCAGTGGCTGGACACCGGGGACAACAAGAATCTGGCCGACGCGGTGCGCCGGGTGGATAACACCCACGGCGCGTACACGGACGCCGACCTGATCAAGAAGGGCGGCTGGACACAGGCGCAGATCGACGAGGCCCGGAAGATGAACGCTGCGCTGGACGCCATCCCCGCATGGCAGCGGGGCGTGCGCCGGGCGGCGAACACCATCGGCGGCATCGCGGACACGGTGGCTGCTGCCCCGGTGCTGGGCGCGGAGTACGGCGTACAGGCGGGAAAGAACATCGACGCCACCCTGAAGAACTGGAAACAGGTGGAGCAGGAAGTGAAGGGCGACGAACACGCCCAGAGCCTGTTTGACCTTTTGACCGACGTAGACATGGACTATAACCCCACCTGGCCGGAGAGCCGGAACCGGGAGCTGATCTCGATGGGGTACAACTCCAAGGAGATCCGGGAGATGCGCCAGAAGCTGGCGGGGTTGGAAGTGGGCGACGGCATCGACAAGAACCAGAGCGTGGGCTACCAGCTCTACGACCGCGGGCAGCAGCTGACGGCTGCGGCCCAGAGCGGCCTGAGCCCGGCGCAGCGGGCCGTGAGCGGGGCCGTGACCAGCGCAGCGGAGAACCTGGCCGTGGCGGGCGTGAACCCGGCGGCAGTGCTGCCCGTCCTGAGCGCACAGGGAGCGGCAGAGGCCATGGGCCAGAGCGCGGAGAAGGGCGAGAGCGCCGGTAAGGCATTGGGCGGCGGCCTCGCCAAGTTCGGCGCGGGATGGGCCATCAACTCGGTGGGCGCAGCCGACCTTGCAAAGACCATGGGCAGTGACTACGCGAAGGACACGCTGGCGGGGCAGATCGCGGACTGGGTGCGGGGGATGGCGGGCAGCTCGGAGCTGGCGCAGCGCTACCCGGCGGTGGCTGCGGCCATCTCGGGCGGCATCGACAACTCGATGCAGGCCTTTGCGGAGACCTATGCGGACATGGCCATCGACGCTGCGCTGGGGGACAGCGAGGCAGCAAAGAACCTCTTCAGCAAAGACACCTTCCTCACCGCGCTGGAAAGCGGACTCTCCGGCGGCGCGTCCGGTGCGTTGGGCGGCGCTGTCGGCACGGGGCTGGCAAAGCTGAACGGAGGAGACGCAAGCTTGCTGGGGCAGACAGAGTATTATGACCAGATGGACCGGATGAAGCGGGCTGCCGCCCAGCAGAAGGAGTGGGAGGCCCGGGCAGCGGAGCCCTCTCAGCCGGCTGCGGATAGCTCTGCTGATAGAGCGCTGGCAGGGCAGGACCTCTCAGTCGCTGACGCGACAGCTCCCCTTAAAAGGGGAGCCACTGGCGTGCCGGGCAGCTCTCAGCTGGACGCCGGAAGTGCTGCAGGGCGTGAGATGGCGGGCCTTGCGACAGAGGGAAGCGGCAGTGGACCTGCGCAGCAGACACTGGGAGCCGCAACCCGGGAGCAAAGCGCCTTTCTTAAAGGAAACTCCACTGAAAGTATGCAGCGGGCGGAAGCAACTGCCGCAAAATCGGAAAATTCGGCGGTGCGGCAGTTTGCCGAAGTGGCGGCGAGCGACAGCCTGACGGGTAAGACCATCGGGCTGTTTACACCGAATGCCGAGAACCGGGAAAACCGTGTGGCCTTTGAGCAGGCTTACGGCGTGACGCTGCCCGACACTGCGGGCGCGACCCGCCGGATGCTGCGGGAGATCGCTGCACAGCAGAAGGCGAAAAGCGAAGCGGTGCCTGCCGTACAGAGCGCAGAGCTGCCCAACGAAGCTGTGAGTGCGCCGCAGACGGTGCAGGATGCCCCCACAGAAAGCGCCGACGCCATGCCGGAAACGGCTGCGCCGGACAACGTGCGTGAAGCGACTGCCGCTGTAGGTGAAACCGACAGCTACGAGAACGCCCCGCTGCGGGAGACTCTGGGACTCCGGCCGGAAGCGCCGAAGACCCAGCGGGAGGCCGAGGTGCAGCGGGCGCTGGAAGGCTGGCGGGTGACGGACAAGGCAGCCGAGACCATCAGCAAAAATATGCCGGACAGGGTGGACGCCGACCGGTACGCGGCCGCAGCGTCGCCGCTGTACCGGCTGGGCCGGAGCGGTGCAGACACCTTTGCGCAGGCGCTGGAGCTGGCTGGCAGCATGAGCGGCACGGCAGAAGACATCAACTACATCCTGAGCACCGACGCCGGACGGACGGCCCTCGAGATCGCCTACACCCAGGGCAAGGGCGAACGGATGCTCTACGCCGAAAAGATGGCCGGCCTGGGCGGGACACTTGGCAGCGAGAGTACCAGCGGCAGGGGCGAGGTATACGCCAAGGGCACGATGCGGCAGGAGAGCGACGTGGCCAGCCAGATCATCAGCCTGAACGCCGCAGCCACCGGCACGGATGCTGTGCTGAGGGATGTGCTGCAGAACGACCGGAGCATCAGGGCCTATGTGGACACCGAGACGGCCCGGATCTTCTTCGGAGACAACGCGCAGGACATCTTCGGCACGGTGCTGCACGAGGACTACCACTGGTACAACGCGCTGGATGCCGAGGGCGCAAGGACTTTGCAGGAGCACGCGCTGGAATATCTGGCGAAGAGCAGCGGCTACGAAAGCCTCGACGAGATGGTCCGGGCAAAGCTCGAGGACTACAGCGCCCAGAGTCTGACCTACGAGCAGGCAGCGGAAGAGCTGGTGGCCGACGCATGGCGGGGCATCTTTGACAGCGAGGAGAGTTTCAAGCGCTGGGTGACGTTCCAGCGCGGGCAGGCAGAGAAGAACGCAGGCAAGAGCGGCGCCATCCACAAGGTGATGGAGCAGGTGCGGCAGATGCTGGATGGGCTCATCAGCCGGGCGAAGGAAGTGCTGACCATCGACCCGGACAACCGCGCCGCCCTGAAAGCGAAGCGCCTGGCCGAGGCCGAAAAGCGCACCTTACAGGACGAGTATTTCGCCCACGCAGAAAAGGCCATGGACAACCTGCGGACGGCAAAAGAAAACGCCGCAGCCCTCAAGACCGAGAGCGCGGCGGAAAAGCAGGGGGTTCGGTTTTCGATTTTGAAGGATAAAACTGGAGAGTCTTATATCAAAATCGACGAAGATATTTTGAAAGATGTTCCACAGGAAGAGTGGAAGTCTACGGTCAAGCAGGCCATCAAGGAGCGTTTCCCGAACGGCTTTGAGCGGAACGGCTGGACGATTCTGAACCATAAAGACGGGCGAAATGAATTTGTCTGGTCAAAATCGACCAAAGCGCTTCAGTGGGAAAATGCTGAAGCTTATGCAGACAAGATGCGGATGGCATCGAATTTGGATGAAATTATCAAAACGGCAGATGAAGTTTACCGGGAACCTGCCCACCACAAAAATGCAGAAGCATTCAACCGCGGCAAAATTAAAGTTATGATCGGGCCGAATGCTTATGAGGCGGATGTCCTGACAGCTATCAGGGCGGATGAACGGGAGATTTTCTATGACATTGTAAATGTTCAGCCTACAAAAATAGAACCCTTCGGTGGTACCCACGTAGAATCCGAAGATTCAAGGAGTAGATTGCCGAAGGGTTCTATTTATCAGGAAAGCGGCCTTACCTCGGTACTCAAAACCGAGCAGGGCGGTGAAGCCCCTAAGCCACTTTCTAAAAATAGTATAGCACAACCCTCCGGCGAAAGCAAGAGAACCGACGAGCCTGTGAAGAAAACGGTGCGGTTTCAGCTAAGCGCTCCGGTGGAAGTAGGCAAAACCAAGGAACTGGTGGCTGTACATAATCTAACAGAAGAGAATCTGAAGGAGGCACTGGAACTGGGAGGTATGCCGTCGCCTTCTATCGCGGTGGTGAAGGCACAGGACGGCCACAGTAAGTATGGTCCCATCTCGCTGGTGTTTGGCCCGGATGCCATTGACCCGCAGGCCAACCGTGCAAACCGGGTGTATGGCTCGGATGCCTGGACGCCGACCAGGCCGAACGTGGAGTACGAGGTAAACAGCAAAGCGGCAGCTGATTTTGAAGATACTGTATATGAAGCCAGCCAGAGCGATTTTGAGGGAAAGTTTGCAAACAGCTCGTCGCTGCAGCGTATTGGTGTAGATGAGGTGAGCAGCGAAAATCGTGAGGAGTTGGCGCAGAAGCTCCAGCGGGATACTGCGGTGCAGCTGGCATATCTGAAAGCTCAGGGCGAGAAGGTAGAACCCATATACAGGACGGAGAAGGAACAGTTCGATAGCCTCGGAAATGATTCACTGGAAAAAATCATCGAATATGCCGGGGCGGACGAACTCAAGAAAGTCTTCGAGGGAGGAGACTTTGACCTGATGGACAAGCTGGCCGACAAAGCAGCGGATGCACTGGAAGAAAAGTATACACACGGCTCGCTGGAAGGTCAGAATCGGCGATGGCAGATGCGTATCAATAAACTGCGCAATGAGAACCGTGGACGCCTGTATGGCCTGCTCGAACACGCGTATAAGATGATGACTGATACCAGCAATGGAAAAGTAGAGCTGGATGTGGAAGCTACTAGAGAAGCCATCCGGCAGGCGGCTCCCGAAGCAGCGGTGAAAAACTGGGTAAAGGAACAGCTTGGAAGTGTGCTGGGACAGAAAGGCATCCGAAACAGCAAAGATCGTTTCACACCCGGCGGAAAGAAACGAAGTTTTACGGAACTGCATAATCCCTATACACTGGAAAACCTTGTGGAGGCTATGAATGCACAGAATGCCCGAGGGCAGGATGTGTGGGGTGTGTCAGCGGCAACGCTGATGTCAACTACGACCGCAGAGTATAAAAGCCTTGATGAGGTACGGGCAGATAAGAACCGTTTACAACAGATGCCGGAAGAAGAATATAAGGCGCTGTTGGAAAAGGCAGACGGCCAGATTGAAAAGGTCGTTGACAAGCTGCGCAGCGAGACAGAAGCCCACACGGACAACAGCTTTGAAGAGCGGGAAATACTGGGCGACATCCTTCTGCGAGCTGCACAGGGGAGCCAGACGACCGCAGCCATCGGAAAAGCCTTTGCAAAAGAGGGCTATATCATCGGTAAGGACACAGCCCAGATGATACGGCAGCTGTACAAAGATGTGGCCGCTATCCCTACCGAGTATTTTGAGGCTAAACCTCAACGTACGGTGGGCTTTGGTGAGGTAAAGGCGGCTGTGCTGCCAGACAACGCCAGCGAGACGCTGGTGAACAGTCTGAAGGAGCAGGGTGTGCCGGTATATCAGTACAAAGCCGGAGACGATGCCAAGCGCACCGAGATTTTGAACAAGCTGCCGAATGTACGTTTCCAGAAGGCCGAGCAGGCCGACCAGGAGGCAAAGCAGAACCAGCAGCGGCAGGCCAGCCGGGTACTGGCGGAGAAGGCAGCGGCCTTTGACACCCTGAACCAGTTCTTCGGCCTGACGAAGAACACCCGGCTCTCGGACGCTGCCCTCGAGAGCCTCGCCATCCGATGGACGAAGACCAACGGCAGCAGGGCCGACCGGACGAAGCTGGCAAACGAGACGCGGGCGCTGGTGGAGTATCTGCGCTCGGAGGGCGCGGACATGGCCAAGGCGCAGGGACTGGCCGAGACGCTGGCGGGCGAGGTACTGGACGAGGCCACCTACCGGAACACGGAGCTGTGGAACCAGTACCCCGACCTGCATGACCTGACCTACACGGTAGACAAGAACGGCAAAGCCAAGGCGGAGCTTGTAAAGCGGTACGGAAATTGGACAGAGGCGGTAGCCGAGGCCCGGCGCCACGGCGTGAAGCTGCGGCAGGCAGAGGGATACCGGGACGGCAACCCGGCGGAACAGTACGAGGCCATCGTGAACGACACCCGGGCCGTGGGCGGCGTGAAGGAGAGTGCGGCGGCACTCTTCCGCTCGGCGGCACAGGAAGCGGGCGTGGCGGGCGCAGCCAGCATGGAGAGCACGGAATGGCTCGACGTGCTGATGAACGTACACGACACCATCAAGCCCAAGATGATGAGCAGGTTTGCGGACGTGGCCGAATACGAGGACGCCAAGGTGGAGCTGGCGGGCCGGATGATCGGCGACATCATGAGCCACCCGGAGATGACCGACGCCGAGGCGGTGTTCGAGGGCATCTTAAAGCACAACCGTGAAGTGGCCGCAATGGCCGCCGGAAGCGAGGAGCGTGCGGCTGAGGTGACGAAGGGGCTGAAGAGCGTGCAGCAGACCCAGCGGAAGGCTTTTGCCGACCGGATGCGGGAAAACAGCCGCAGCCAGAGCGCCGAGGTCAAGAGCGTGAGCCGGGCAGAACGACAGCTCAACGAGAATCTGGAAACGCTGGGCGCACAGGTGAGCACAGCAGCGGGTCTCGACGAGAAGATGACCGCTCTGCGGGAAGCCTACGAGCGGGAATGGAAGGCCGAAAAGAACCGGATGAAGCAGGCCCGGCAGGAGATGCTGGACGAGATAAAGCTGGAGCGCCGACAGCTGCGCTCCCAGATCAACGACCTTTCCCGGCAGGTGGCCGGAGAGCAGCGGAGAGCCGACCGGGCGGAGCATCAGCTGCTGGTACAGGAAAACGAGATCATGGAGTGGGAGGCCGAGAACCAGCGCAAGGCGGAAGCATGGCAGGAAAAACAGGCCCAGAGGAATGCCATTGCCATTGAAACGGCCCGGCAGCAGCGGGACGAGGACGTAGCCGTGGCAAAGGCACTGGCCGAAAAGCGGGTGCAGAAGGCCCGGGAAGGACGGAAGGCGGACGAACTGAAACGGAGCATCCGGAACAATGCCGCCCAGCTCAACCAGATGGTGCTGCGGCCGAAGCCCGGGAAATATGTACAGAAGAGCCTCATCGTGCAGGCCGCTGAGGTGGCGAAGCTGGCAGACACGGCAGTGCTGAACAACAACGCCCTGACCAAGCTGACCGCCTTGCAGGACAGCATCCGGCGCAGCGGAGAGATGGACGTCGGCATCCACGCCGACTGGGAGAACAGCGGCGTGGAAAACCTCATCCAGACACTGCGGGACGATATGAACGCCAGCAAGCAGGCAAAGCTCGACCGGCTGCGGCAGCAGCTGGAAGAAGCCAAGGCCCTGCCGGACGGCGACAAGGCCGAACAGCTGCGAGACCGGCTGCGCCAGCGCATCCGGGAGACGGAGAACCGCACCTATCTGCCCATGACGGTAGATCAGCTGCGGATGCTGAAGGCTATTACGGCCAGCACGCTGCACATCATCCGGACCGAGAACAAGACCCTGAGCCTTGCGAGGGCGGAAGAAGTGGACGGCATAGCCATGAAGGCCGCCCACGAGGTGCTGAACTCGGAGGGCAACGGCTTCGGAGAGAAATTTGAAAAGGCGAAGGGCGCGATGAACCGCTACCAGCTGGACATGCTGGGCGGCACGAGAATGTTCCGGCGCCTGGGCGGCTACACCAAAAACGGCCAGATGGAGAAGCTGGGGCAGATGCTGAACGACGGCCAGCGGCGGCAGACGGAGATCCTCGTGGAAGGCGAAAGCCTGTTTGCCAACGTGACCGGCAAGGAACACCTGAAAGAGGTGGAAGCTTTTGCCGGGCCGGGGGCGGAGCTGGTGGACATCGGATTGAAGGACAGCAAGGGCAATGCCGTGCCGCTGAACCACGCACAGCTGTGCAGCCTGTACATGCTGCTGCGCAACAAGGACAGCCGCCACCACCTGATGACCGGCGGCCTGACCCTGCCGGACGCTGCCCAGTACGCCAAGGGCAACATCGAGAGAGCCTACCAGCGCAGCCAGACCGTGATGCTGGGGACACTGGTGAACGCCGACGGCACCCCGATGGCCGACACCATTTTGCAGACGGTACAGGACGCCATGACGGACTATGACCGAAACTGGTGCAAGGACATGGAGGACTTTTTCGGGCGGTACACCACGAACCTCATCAACGAGACCAGCATGAAGCTGCTGGGCTACGACCGGGCCACCGTGAAGAACTACTACCCCATCGCGGTAGACCGGAGCACGCTGGCGACGGAGATCGAGGGCGTGAAGATGGATGCCACCATCGAGGGCAGGGGCTTTTTGAAGGAGCGCGTGAAGAGCGACAAGCCCATTTTGCTGGAAGAGTGCCAGAACGTGGTGAAGCGGAGCCTGCGGGACACGGCAGCCTATGCGGGCCTTGCGGCCCCCATCCGGGACGTGCAGCGGGTACTGAACAGCACCGTGGAGACGGCAGAGGGCATCGGTGTGCTGAAGGACAAGATCATCGGCGAGAAGTGGGGAAAGGAGACGGTGAGCTACATCAACGACCTGCTGACCGACCTGCAGACCACGCGGCGCAAGCGCAGCAGCACCATGAGCCGGGCGCTGGACAGGATGCGGGGCAACTACGCCGGAGCCATCCTGACCGTGAACCCGGGCGTGGCCATCGCGCAGGCGGCCAGCCTGCCCACGGCGGGCGCTGTGCTGGGAGCAGACACCATGGCGGCGGTACTGCCCTTCGTGAAGAATTTCTCGGGCAAGCAGCGGGCCGCGGTGGAAGCAGAGATACGCCAGCACGGCGACGCGCTGCTGCAATACCGCCTGCGCGGCACCAAGCGGGGAGAGATGAGCTCCATCGGCGCGCACAAAAACCTTGTGGCCAAAGCGTCGGAAGCCATGCCTGCTGTGACCGGCTGGATCACCGGCATGGACGAGATCACGGTGGCGGCGCTGTGGGAGGGCGCGAAGCGGTATGTGGAGCACCACGCAGCGGAGTTTGGCGAGGGTGCCGCGGAGAAGGGCAGCGAAGCCTACTGGGAAGCCGTGAACAAGATGTACCAGCGGGTCATCGAGGAGACCCAGCCCAACTACACCACCATGCAGCGGGCGGGCATCCAGCGCAGCGACAACGAGTTTGTAAAGACGCTGACCATGTTTACCACCCAGCGATTCCAGAACTACGGCATTCTGGCCGACGCCGTGGGCGACTACAAAGCCCAGAAGGCCCGGTATGCTGCCGACCAGAGCGCCGAGAACAAGGCCGAGGTGCAGCGGGCTGGGCAGAGCCTGCGCCGGGCGGCGGCAAGCCAGGTGGTGCAGACGGCGGTATTTGCCCTGATGAAGATCGGCGCGGACTTTTTGCTCCACCGGTGGGACAAGGAGCAGGACGAGAACGGCGACATCACGGCGGCCAGCGTGGGCAAGCGGTTTTTCGACCTGTACACTGAAAGTGCGGCCGGAAACTTTTTGTACGGCTCGGAGATCTACAGCGCCCTGACCAACGCCCGGGACGGCAAGGACTATGACGTGGTGAGCGCCACCAACATCAGCGCGGTGAACGACCTGTTTGCTGCCTTTACCAAGACCGTCAAGCTGCTGCGGACGGACACTGGCGAGATGAGCGAGGAAGAGCTGACAGCACACCACCAGAAGCTGAACAAGGCGGTGCTGAAGGACATCCAGTGCGGCCTTGAACTCTACGGCGTCCCGGCGGCGAACATCCGGAAGGTGATGCAGGCGTTTGAAGGCTACTGGGAGGATGCACAGGCCATCGGCAGAGGCGAAGGATTTAGCTTTAACTCTGCACCCTCTTCGGCCACCGGGCAGTACGACCGGCTGTACAACGCCATCCAGAGTGGGGACAGCGAGGAGGCTGTGGCGGCGATGAAGAAACTGGAACAGATGAACAAGACGGACAAGGTGGACGGCGAGCTGGCAAGGCGGCTGAAGCAGTACGACGCCGACGTGCTGGCGGCGGCCGAGGCCCGGAACTCCGGGAAGACCCGGGCCGAGGAAAAGGCCAGAAAGGCCGTATTTGAGAAGCTGCGGGAGGGGCTGGACGTCGCCCCTGTGACAGACAGGGCCAAGGGCAAAGCGGACGCGGCCCGGCGGGCGCAGCTCATCGACCTTGTGAACAAGGCGGTGGACGGCAAGGCAGACGAACTGCTGGCGGGCGGCAAGGACGGCAGCATATACGACGCGCTCCTGGACGAAGTGAAAAATGGCCGGGTGGAGGACGCGCAGGCCGAGATCGGCCGACTGCTGACCGCAGGAAAGGACAAGGGCAGCATCAAGAGCAAGATCACGGAGAGCGTGAAGGAAGAGTATCTGGCCGGAAGCGACCGGGACCGGGAGAAGCTGGAGAAGAAGCTGCTGGCCCTCGAGGACGCAGAGGGAAAGCCCCTGTACGAGGAAAAGAACTTTGCGCAGTGGGTAAGCGCTGCGGACAAGAAGGCCGAGAAGGCGAAGGACGAGAAGAACTGGTGGGAGGGGGTGAAATAAGATAAGAGCAGACGCTCTGGCAATGAACCAGGGCGCCTGCTCTTTTTGTTTGTATGAATAAGTCCGCAGTAGTTTTGCTGCGGGGGACGTGGTAGGCTTTTTATAGAGTGCTTGCCCTACTGATAGCGGCAGCGGACCGGAAGGAAAACTCTCAGCTTTGCAGTCCGCCTGACGGCGGCGCTGCAAAGCAGCTCCCCTAGCGAGGGGAGCCTTTCTCAAAGGAAGGAGCTTCAAAGTGAAAGTAAGAGTAGTGAAGGACCATTTTTGCGGGACAGGCTGGCGGGCGGAGCCGGAGACGCTGTACCTGGGCGGCGTGGGCGCCGTATACGTGGAAAAGCTCGAATTCGAGCTGCCGGAAGAGTGGGACGGGCTGGCCGTGACGCTGCACATCGAGCAGGAGGGCGGGACTGTGCCGCAGCCGATGCTGCTGGATGGAAATAATAACGCTCCGGTGGACGGGCGTTTCACGACGGCGCGGCAGGGCCTCTGGATGCTGATGGCCACGGACGGCGAAGGCCGGCGCGAGATGACCATGCCCGGGAAATATGTGTGCTACCAGACGCTGGAAAACGGCGAGGGAACTGGCGCAGACGGACCGGCGATGCCGCTGCGGTATCAATATTTACAGCTGGTGCTTGAGCAGGAAGCCCGGGCAGCGCTGGAAGCACAGAGAGCCGCCCGATACCGGCAGTGGGTGGCCGACCGATGCGCTGCAAAGGAACACGCGCTGCTGCTTGAAGCGCTGAGCGGAATGCGTTACTCCGACGCCAGCGCATGGGATATGATAGCGCAGCTGAAGCAGCGCTGGAACAGCCCCCCGCCGGAGCAGGCAGAGCCGGTGGCAGTGGAGAGCATTCGGCTGGACAGCAAAGAGCTGAGCATAAAAGTGGGAGAGTCCTGCCCCCTGAAAGCCACGGTGCTGCCCGGAAGCGCACCTCAGACCGTGGAGTGGATGGCCGAACCGGAAGGCATCGTGCAGCTCCGGGAAAATACTCTGACCGCCGTGAAAGGCGGCACAGCGCTCCTGACGGCCATCGCAGGCGGAAAGCTGGCGCAGCGCAGAGTGCGGTCGGTGGCTGTATCGCTGGAAAAGCTGGTGCTGGACAAACCGTCCGTAAAGCTGAAACAGGGAGAGTCTGTGACTCTGACCGCGACTCTGACGCCGACCCAGTCCACCGTGACAGCGGTGAGCTGGACAACGAACAATGCGGCGCTGGCCGTGATGAAAGACCAGACGACCGCCGTAGAAAACGGAAAGGCCGTGAACACGCTGGCAGCCCTGAAGGACGGCAGCTGCATCATTACTGCTGCCGCCGGAGGAAAGAGCGCCGTGTGCAGCGTCACGGTGGAAAAGAATGGACAGAGCGGCGGGGATGAACCTGCCATCGTGATGTATGCGGTATCCAACCGGCTGAACGGGCTGAGCACGAGCCGGGCGGACGTGGTCGTCCAGAGCGGCAAGGCCTACACCGCGGCTCTGACGCTGAACGAGGGATACCGACTCATATCCATCAAGGTAACGATGGGCGGCGAAGACGTGACAGCCACCGCATGGAACGAGAAAAAGATGACCGTCTCCATCCCCGATGTGACGGGAAACATCGTCATAACGGCAGAGGCGAAGCTCCCGATGCTGAAGGAACTGGCGGTGGGAGCGGTGACAAAACTGGTGGAAAAGGACGGGGCAGCGGCGGAAGAATTCGTGGCCATAGCGCAGGACTACGAGAAAGAGCTGAACGGCGAAGGCCGGACGCTCCTTGCCCGGCGGCACGGTATCACCGGAAAAAATGGAACACGACATGGTGTACGTATGCCGACAGCCTGATTGACGTCTACCTGAACAGCGAATACCTGAAGGACGCCCCACAGGCGCTGAAAGACATTCTGACGGAGACGAAATTTTACTACACGCCCGGCTACTCCGGAAGCGGCAGCAGTTATACAGGAAGCCATACGGTGACCACGCTGAGCCGGAAGGTCTTTTTGCCCTCGTGCTATGAGTTCGGATTCGAGTCATACGGATACACTTCGGCCAGCAGCCCGAAATACTACCACCTGGAAGGCTCGACCTTTGCCGATGCAAAGAAGCTTGCTCTGGCGCTGCTGGCGGCGGATGCCGAAACGGCGGGGAGCGTACCGAACACTTATTTCCATTTCTGCCTCTGGACCCGGACGCCGGTACTGAACGACTACGGCAGCGGCCTGACCGGAAGTGAGCTGAAAGAGTATCTGTACAAGGGCGCTGAAGCGGTGTGGGCGCAGATGCTGACGGCACCAGATAAGCTGAACTGGGGCGGATACAAGGTGAACGAACCGGAAAACATGAGCTGGCCTGACCTTTACAGGTGCTGGACGCACCCCTGTTTTACACTGCCGGGAAATACCGTTATCGACGCAAAGGGAAATATTGTGGAGGTGAGAGAAGAATGAGCACGGATAATGCACTGGACGCCCTGACGGCGCGGATGCTGGAAGCCGTAAAGAACACCCGCGAAAGTGCGGACTCCGCTGCAGCCAGCGCCCAGCAGGCACAGAAGATGGCGGAGGGAGAGATGCAGGGAACGTCGCTGACTGGCGCAGAGAAAAAGCTGCTGGTGCAGATATTGCAGCGGGCGGCGAACAAGAACAGCGAGATGCAGCCCGCGGTGGATGAGCTGAAAAAGCTCTGGAAGGAGAGCTCCTAATGATAGAACGCAATATCTCCCTCGCCTCGACGGGTTCGGCGCGGACATCGGGCTGTGACAACCAGCTGCGTCTGGGCTACAGCAGGAACCGGGGGATATACCGGCTGAACATCACCCAGACCGGCGAGTGGGAGGGAATGACCATCCGGGCGCTTTGGCACACAGAGCGGGGAATGCTGTTTTCGTCGCTCGTGGAGGACGGAAAAATAGAAGTACCCGCCATCGTGACCTCTACTCCCGGGTGCGGCAGGCTCGTCTTTGAGGGAAGCGACGGAACCCGCACCCTGACCAGCGCGGACATCAAGTACAGCGTGGCCATGAACAGCGGCACGATGGGGGACATCCCCGAACCGCCGGTGCCTGCATGGCAACAGCTGGTAGCCCTCGTGGAGCAGGCAAAGGACGAGGCGTGGCAGGCCGGAGAGGACGCCAGACAGAGCGCCGCAAAGGCCAATGAAGCATATGAAAACACCATCGGCGCAAAAGACTCGGCTGTAACGGAGATACGCAAAGCCGAGACGGATGCACTGAACAATGTGGAGGCATCAGCCGGCCCGGCGGCGTCTGCGGCTGCGGATGCTGCCGCAGCAGGCGCAAAGGAAAAAACCGAAAAGGCCATTCAGGAAGTAAAGGACAGCGCGGTAAAGGAAGTGAAAGATGCCGCAGCAGGGGCAGCCGCCCGCGCTGCCCAGTCGGCAACGGATGCGGCCAGCTCTGCCGCCGAGGCAAAGAAGACAGCTCAGGACATCCAGGGCTACTACGACGGCGTACAGGATCTCGTGACCGACACGCTGCGAGACTACACCGGCGGCTACTACCGCAGCTATGACTTGACCATCCCGGCGGCGGGCTGGAAAGAGATGGCCAAGTCCGTAGGACGCTACTGGTACAGCTGCGACGTGGCCATCGAGGGGTGCGACAGCTCTTACGTCCCGATGGGGACCCTGACGCTGGACATGGCCGGAGAGGTCGAAAAAGCAAACCTTGCGACTGTGCTTCAGACCGTGGAGGGCGGTGTGCGGTTCTACGCTGCCATCCCCCCGAAGGTGAACATCCGTGCCTTTGTAACGCTGTTTGCAAAGGGAACGGCATCGATGCAGCAGGCATCCGCTGAAGAAGTGCAGAGGATGCTTGACGAAATTTTTAATGGATAAAAGAAAGAGAGGAAAAAACACATGGCCAGTTATGATTTGACCCGTATCCCCGCGCTGCGCGACCTGCAGGAGCTGGGCCGCCGCCAGAAGAATGTGACGGACGGTCTCGGCCAGCGCGTATCTGCGCTGGAGACCAATGCTCCCACCAAGGTGGGCGACCTGACGAACGACAAGAAATATCAGACGGAGACGGAAGTCTCCGCCGCCATCAACAAAGCTGTCGCTGCGGCGGACCACCTGAAGCGCAAGATCGTCGCCTCGACCGGGGACATCGACCTGAAGGCGGCAGACGCTGCACAGTACATCTACATGGTCCCGAAGGGTACTGCCGGTACCTCCGACAAGTACGACGAGTACATGGTCATCGACGGCGTGCTGGAAAAGATGGGCGACTGGAAAGTGGATCTGAGCGGCTATGTCCAGAAGGAAGCCGGCAAGGGTCTCTCGACCAACGACTACACCAGCGCGGACAAGCAGAAAGTGACCAACATGGAAAAGACCATGGACGCCCGCATCACCGCCAGCATGGCGACCGACACCGAAGTGAACGCGATGCTGGATGAACTGTTTGGCTCTTAAAGGAGGACAAGATGGGGATAACGCTTGCTCATCTGAAGGAAGCCGTGGACCGGCTGCTGGACAGGATCGCGCTGGTGGCTAAGACGGCCTCCAAGAGCATCGAAGAGATGGGAAAGACAAAGGCAGATAAGGTGAACATCATGTCTTTGACCATCCCGGCCAGCGGCTGGTCGAGCGACAGCACTGCGGGATGTCCGTATTATCTGGACATCCCGGTGTCCGGCCTGACGGCAAACGACTGTGTGGCCGTAGTGGTAGCACCGACCTGTGCAAAGACCGCCCTGACGGCAGGACTCACATCGACCGAAAGCTTTGCAGGAAAACTGCGGCTGCGAGCGCAGCAGACGCCGACAGCTGCCATCACGGCAGTTTATTACATTGTGAAATAGGAGGGATGGACCTATGGCATGGGGTCCCATATCGGTCGGCGGCAGTGTGAGCGGTTACACGCTGCCGACAGCAACGGCCAGCGTCCTTGGAGGCGTGAAGACCGGCAGCAACATCACCAACTCCGGCGGCACCATCAGCATCACCAAAGCCAACGTGACGGCAGCGCTGGGTTATACGCCGCCCACCGCCAACACCTGGCGCGGCGTGCAGGACAACCTGACCAGCACAGCCACCGACCAGAGTCTGAGCGCAAATCAGGGCAAGGTGCTGAAAGGCCTCCTGGACGGCAAGGCAGCGTCCAGCCATACCCATGACGACCGGTACTACACCGAGAGCGAGATGAACACCAAGCTGAATGGCAAGGCGAACGCAAGCCACACCCACGATGACCGGTATTACACCGAAAGCGAGATGAACACCAAACTCAACGGCAAGGCCAACAGTTCCCACACCCACAACTACGCCGGTTCCGGCTCTGCGGGCGGTACGGCAAACTCGGTCAACGGCCTGACCTTCGCCGCCCAGACCACCGACCCGGGCGCAGGAAGCAGCCTTGCCACCAACAAGGTGCTCATCGTATACCAGTAAGGAGGTGAAACTTCAAAATGGCAAAAGCAGTTTATGTGGGCGTCGGAAGCAAAGCCCACAAGATGAAAAAAGCCTACATCGGCGTCGGCGGTAAGGCCCGCAAGGTCAAGAAGATGTACATCGGTGTCGGAGGCAAGGCGAGGCTGTGCTACAGTGCAGAGCTGGAAAAGGTCGGGATGGCTACGGCGCTGAGCACTACACGGTATGATATGCGGGCCGCGACCGTCGGCAAATACGCTTTGTTTGCGGGTGGATATATCTCCAAGTCCCCTTTTGGCTACAGCGTCGGCAGTTCCGTGGATGCCTACAATACCTCCCTTACGAAGAGCACACCGACAGAGCTGAGCTGCAAACGGTGCGGTCATGCGGCGGCATCTGTCGGCGGCTATGCGCTTTTTGCTGGCGGCGCATCGTCATATAACCTATTAGGCTATTATGACGGCCTCGTGGGTTCTGTAGATGCATACAACGCCTCTCTGACCCGCAGTGCCGCCCACATATTTGGCGATACAGCCGCAATCGGGGGCGCAGCCGTCGGGAACTACGCTTTGTTTGCGGGTGGGACGTGGGATATGCAAATAAATGACGATAACGTGATAAGCGGTGTGCTGGCGTACGATCCCTCACTCACTTTCACGATAGCACCCGACTTGAGTGTTGCACGAGCGGATGTGAAAGGCGCGAGCGTAGGCAATTACGCGCTGTTCGCGGGCGGAAAGGCTAGTAGTAAATGTACGACGGTGGACGCCTACAATGCCTCGCTCACCCGCACCACTGCGGCTGCTCTGAGCAGCACGGCAAACAACGACGCCGCTGCAACTGTCGGGAACCACGCAATATTTGTGGGCAACACTGCCTCCGCAGACATCTACGATGCCTCCCTCACCAAAACGTCTGCCGCCATCCTGAGCACGGCGCGGACGGGTCTGGCTGCGACGACGGTCGGAGACTACGCCATCTTTTCAGGAGGTGGAATGGCAGATTTCTGCGACGCATCTCTGACCCGGAGCAGCATCGGCACCAGCATGACGGGCTATGACATGGGTGCTGCGACCATCGGGGACTACGCTTTGTTTGCAGGCGGACATTCCGGTGACACCAATTACGATTCCGTCGAAGTCTACACCGCATAAAAGAAAAGGAGAAATCAAAATGGCACGATACAAAATTTACGACAACAAATCTGACGTCA
>OLVX01000406.1_pt1 | contig 43607 bp, 69 predicted proteins | sample 1673271 | NCBI WGS metagenome assembly OLVX01 (sample SAMEA3178939, study PRJEB25190) | human gut metagenome | biome: human gut; feature: human-associated habitat; material: faeces | place: Austria | collected 2013
GAAGAAAGAATAAAAGAAAAACAACAAGACTGCAAATATGTATATGAATTTAGAGCAAAAGACAGCCATTTAAGTAAACAACAAGCAAGTGAATTTTTATTGAATAATATGGGAGAAAATTCAGAGTATGTTTTAATGCATCAACATGTAGAAAGGAATTAATTATGGATTATAAAAAAATGTGGGAAGATTTAAAAGGATTAATGCAAAAAACTGAAAAAATGACTGATTTAATAAAGACAAAAGGAATCCTAGATATAATATCTGAAATTGAAAAATTGAATACAGAATATGAGGATTTACCATTTTAGGAGGCAATATGGTAGGAACAAGTAATAAAATAATAACTTATTTACTAGAACAAGAAAAAGATAAACAGTTTGAAATAAAAGAATATAGACAAAAAAGGAGTTTAGACAGTAATGCATATTGCTGGGTACTATTAGGAAAATTACAAGATAAGCTACATATACCCAAAGAAGAAATATACAGAGATTTAATTAAGAACATTGGAAGTTATGAAGTTATACCAGTAAAGAATGAAGCCGTAGAAAGATTTAGACAAGCTTGGAGTAATCACGGTTTAGGTTGGGTTACAGAAACAATGAAAAGCAAATTAGAACGGTTTTACAAATGTAATTACATATTATGGGTCTAGTGTGTATAACACGGCAGAAATGAGCAAATTAATTGAATTAATAGTACAAGAATGTAAACAGTTAGATATAGAAACAAAATCAGATTCAGAAATAAATAGTTTATTAGAAAGCTGGGGTAAACATGAGCAAAAGAAGTAAAGCTTGTGAAATATCACAGAAAGTAAAAGAAATAGTATGGAACAGAGATAACCATAAATGTATTTATTGTGAAAGATATGTTCCAAAAACTTGTGCAAATGCACATTTTATAAAAAGAAGTCAACGGTGGTTTGGGCATAGAAGAGAATATAGTTACATTGTGCCCAGAATGTCATTATCAAGAAGATTTCGGACAAGATACTAAATTATACGAAGATTACATAGAAAACTATTTAAAAGGCATTTATGGAACAAATTGGGACAAAGAAAAATTAATTTATAAAAAATATTAGGAGGAAAATAAAATGAAAAAGATTATAGGGATTTTAATAGCAATTGTAGGAATTGCACTAGGAATATATGTGGGTGTATGGTTAATGCTTGCAGGAGGAATTACACAAATAGTTAATTCAATAAATCCTGTGAATGGATTAGGAATAGCATTTGGAATAGTAAGAATAGTATTTTGTGAAATTGGAGCACTTATTGCTTGGTTAGGTGTAGTAATTGGTTCAACAATTGGATTAAGTAATTAAAAATTAGACAACAGGGATAAGACAAAATAAAGTTTTATCCCTGATATTATACGAAAGGAGAAAGCAAATGGATAAAAGCAGTTTCTTAATATATTTGGATTATGAAGAACAATTCAATTTGCTAACAGATGAACAAGTAGGTCAGCTTATGAGAGCAATAATCAAATATGAGAAAACTAGAGAAATACCACAATTAGATGGAGTAGTAAAAATGGCTTTCTCTTTTATAAAAACACAACTAGATAGAGACAGAGAAAAATACGAAGCTAGATGTGAAAAAAATAGAGAGAACGCAAAAAAAGGTGGCAGACCTAGAAAAAACCAAAAGGATAATTTAAAAAACGAACGGTTTTAATAAAAACCAAATGGATACCAAAAAACCCGATAATGATAAAGAAGATGAAGAAGATAATGATAATGAAGAAGATATAGATAATGATTTATTATTAAAAAAAGAAAAAGAAGAAAAATTACAACAACGATTTATCGAATGTTTAAATTCTTTTAATACAAATGCCATTAATGAATGTATAAAATATCTTGATAAGTTACCATTTGAAGTTATAGATTATGTACTGTCGAAAACTTCGGGAATTAAATATCCTAATTGGAACTATGCAGATACAATACTACAAGACTATGTAAAAAGAAAAATAGATACTGTAGAAAAAATACAAGCAGACGAAAGTGGATTTAAAAGTCAAAAACAAGACACAAGCAAGGTGGTGGATTTTTAGATGAATAAAGATGAATTTAAAAGACAAATATCAAAAATTCAAACAGCATATAACAAGATATTTACAAAAGAGGAAATGACAGTTTGGTATGAAGAATTTAAAAATACAGATAAACCAGAATTTGAAACAGCTATTGAAAAAACAATACAAGAAGTTAAATTTATACCAAAGATAGCAGATATAAGAGCAAGAATAGCAGTAAATCCAATAAATTATTATGTGGACGATCCATATAGACATTTATATAAAAATTTAGAGTGGGGAGAATTTATAGATTAAAGGAAGTGATAAACAAATGATTACAACAGAAACAAGGCAAATGAGTTTTAATGATATACAAGATAAAACAAAAATAAGATACATACAAATCTTAAATAGATTAGACAAGCCTAAAACAGCAAAGGAATTAGCAGTAGAATTATTTGATTTAGGATTTATACCAAGTACAGAAAGAAATTATACAGCACCAAGACTAACAGAATTAGAAAAAATGGGATATGTAAAAGCAGTAGATAAAAAGAAATGCGAATACACAGGCAAAACAGTAGCAGTATATGAGAGAACACAAGTAGGATATGAAGCATTAAATTATCAGCATATACCAAGAATAGATTAGGAGGCAGTTATGAAAGAAATGAAATATTGTAAAGATAGAAAAATAGAAGTTTTAGCAACTGGATATTGTTTAGGATTATTGTATTATATTTTAAATTTAGGAACACATCCAACAGCATATATAAAAATACCAAAAGAGTATAGAGACAGAATTAATGATATAGAAGTAAATGGAGGAATTACATATTATTCTGAAGAAGGTTTATATGTATCTGAAAATAAAAAAATAGAAGGTTGTTTTATTGGATGGGATTATGCTCATTATGGTGATTATACAGGATTTGAAGAAATGTTGCCTTTACATTTAAGAACAGGTGGAAAGAAATGGACAACAAAAGAAATATTTAAAGAAGTTAAAGAAGCTTGCTATCAATTAAGAAAATAGGAGGCCTAGCTTATGAAATATAATTATCCACCGTTAGAACGGTAAATGTGTAAAATGTATAGGCTGTAACAGGCTGGAATCAGAAAACTTCAAACGGAGTTTGGAGATGTGAAAATTACATAGAAAAGGAGCTAAAGAAAAGTGAACAAAATAGAAATACCATTTAGGCTTCCAAGTTTAAACCAATACATAAATGAATGCAGAAAAAATAGATATGCTGGAGCTAATATGAAAAGGAATATTGAGAAAGACATAGGCTGGTATATAAATTTATTACCTGAATATAAAAATCCAATTAAGATCCATTTCATCTGGGTTGAAGAAAACAAAAGAAGAGATTTAGACAATGTATGTTTTGCTAAGAAATTTATATTAGACAGTATGGTAAAAGCAGGAAAGTTAAAAGATGATAACAGAAACTTTGTAAAAGGTTTTAGAGATGATTTTGAATATGGAAAATCAAGTAAAGTTATTCTAGAAATAGAAGAAATTAAATGAAAGGAGCATAAGAGATGATAGAAGTAAACGAATATATAAGAACAAAAGATGGAATTATTGATAAAGTTATAAATTCTAATTTTTATATGAGCATATATGTAGAATGTGAAAAGGGACTTCATTTAATAGAGAACATAGTAAAATACAACTAATAATATCAGAAGTTGTAGAAGTAGGCGATTACGTAAATGGAAAATTAATACATAAGATAGATAAAGGACCAAATTATTGTTATTTATATTATGGAAATTGTAAGACATTTGTAGATTATCAAATAAAAACAATACTAACAAAAGAACAGTTTGAGGCTAATTGCTATAAAGTAGGAGGAGAATATATAAATGTATTATTGTTTATTTGAACAAAGTGGAACATTCAAAAATGAATTTAAAAAACTTCGGATATGAAGCAATAGATTATGACATACAAAATGAATTTAATGAGACAGATGTAGTAATAGATTTATTCAAAGAAATAGAAAAAGCATATAACAAAGAAGAAAGTATATTTGATAACATAACTGAAAAAGATACAATACTAGCATTCTTTCCATGTGTACGTTTTGAAAATCAAATAGAAATGCACTTTAGAGGAACTTGTGCAAGCATAAAAAAATGGACTGATGAGCAAAAACTAGAATATGATTTAAAACTACATAGAGAATTAGATTTGATGTATGAAACGATAACAAAATTAGCAATAGTGTGCATTAGAAAGAAAATACCATTAATAATTGAGAATCCATATTCAACAACGCACTATTTAGTCAAATATTGGGCTATACCAAGCAAAATTGTAGATAAAGACAGAACTTTGCGTGGAGATTATTTTAAAAAGCCAACGCAGTATTGGTTCATAAATTGTGAACCTAAATACAACATGATTTTTGAAGCCTATAGCTGGAATAAGAAGAAAAACATTGGACATACAAATCCACGGAGCAAAAAGAAGTTTAATAGCACCAGAATATGCAAATAGATTTATAAGAGAATTTATAGTAGATGTAAAGGAGTAAATAAGATATGTTATTTTGTGAAAAGGAAGATTGTAAATTTAGAAGTAAAATAAAGTGTAAAAACTTTACAATAGGTGGCAAACCAGCTTATAAATGTAAAGCTAAGTATACTCTTATTAGTTTTTATGCTGATGGTTCTAGTGATACATTTATACCTGCTGATAATACTTGTACTTGTTTAACATATCGTAAGAGAGAGGAGTAAATAAGATATGAAAATAAGAGAATTAAAAATAACAAGCAAGATAGCTGATAAACATAAAAAGACAATGAATGCTTTGTATATTATTACTTACATATTATTGTTTCCATTTGTAATATTAGATTATTTGTCAGATTTTTTGGAATGGTTATGCAATAAAATGTCATGGTTTAGAACTGATATTGTATATATAACATTTAAAATTATATACAAGAAGGAAATTATATTAGATATGCAAAAAAGAGGTGTTTTAAGTGAAAGAAGATAGTATAGAAGATGATATAAAAAATGCAGAACATTTTATAGATTCTATAAAAACAGATAAAGAGTATAAAGAAGAAAATGGTTGGCATGGATATTACAATAAAGAAATTGTAGAGCTTGCTAGAATATCGGAGCATATTTTATCAGATTATAAAAGAGTATTAAAAGAGAATGAAGAATTATTAGAAGTAAAAGTAAGCACAAGTGCTCATAATAGAATATTAGAATTAGAAAAAGAGAATGAAGAACTAACAATAAGCAACAAAGAAATAGATAAAGAATGTAGTAGACTGGAAGAAAAAGAAGTTAAATTAATTAATGAAAATGAACATTATAAAGATTTAATATATGCATTAAAAACTTATTATGACATTACAGAAGAAGATTTAGAAAAATGTATAAAAAACGATAGATGAGAGGTGAGAAACAAATGAATAGGAAAGAAAAGAAAGCTGTTGGTTTATTAAAAGCATTAAATAATCTAGAAAAGAAATGCAAAATAGAAAAAGTACCATATAAATCGGAAATTAAAAAGATAATGATAAGTCTGCTACCAGAAGATTACGGAATATTTGAAATATTATTAAATCTAATAGAAAAACTACAAAAAGAAAATGAAGAATTAAAAAATGATTATGAAAATTTAAATAATAGTGTAGTAGTTAAAAATCATTGTATAAAAAACAGTATTCCAGTTCAAAAAGTAAAAGACAAGATAGAAGAAATATTGAACAATGGAGAATATAGAATAATATTTGAAGGTGATACGGAAATCCCAGATGAAGCAACAATTATTAATGCACAGAAATATATAAAATTAGAGAAATTACAAGAACTACTAGAAGGGAGAAAATAAAATGAAATATAAAGGATTAGAAATAATGCAAATGATATCAAAAGGACAAATAGAAGATGGAACAAGATTTGATTTTGAAAACAATAATTTTAATGGAGAAGTAGAATATTACAATGGGACATTATATTGGATAAGATTTGATGAAAACTGGAAAGAAACAGGTAAGAAAAATCTTTTTGAAATGTTTAATATTCAAAGCACAATGGTAGCAGATTTTGAACCATTAGAAGATAAAATAGATATAGATAGTATAGAAAAATTAGAGTCAATTACTAACAATATAGATGGAACTGTTTGTATAATGGTCAAAATAAATGAATTAGTACAAGCAGTAAAACAACTAAATAAAAAAGTAAAAGAGGCAGAAACACTTGATATAGAAATTAATGAGAATGATATAAATAAAGCAATTGAGAAGGCTAGAAAGCAGCTAAAGGAGGACTAACATATGACAAAAGAACAAGCAATAGAAATATTAGAAGGATTGAAAAAATCAAATGAAGCTTGTATTAAAAGCTCAAAAATAGAAGATACACCTTTTACGACTATTTGGAAAAGACAAAATAAATCAATAGAAAAAGTTTTGACTATGCTAGAAGAAAAAGACAAAGAGATTGATAAATTAAAGAAACATAATGATGACTTATTAAGAAAATTAAGGAATAGAGTAAAGGAAGTTAAAAAATTACAAAAATATAGTCTGTATAAGGAAGAATTTTCAAGACTAAACAAACAATTACAAAATAAAGACAAAATAATAGATTTGATGGCAGAAAGACTAAGATATTATAATGGGATGCAACAAAAACAAGAATTTTGCATAGATATATGTGAAGGAAAAGAATGTAATATTAAAAAATGCAAAGAAAGAATAAAGCAATATTTTGAAAATCAAGAAAAATAGAAAAACCCCACTAAAGTTCAGTGGGGAGAAAATTTAATTAGAAGAACTGTGTTTATGCTCAGCCAATTTTCTTAAACTGATTTGCACAGAAAGGTTTGAATATAATTCTTTAACTTTCTTTTGAGCTTCTTCGAGTTCTTCTAAAGTCATTGTTGCGGTATCAATTTTGATACCAAAAAAATCCTGCATAATGTAACCTCCTAAGATGTTTAATAAAATAATTATAACATATTTTACACAAAAATGCAAAAACTATCTAAAGAGTTTCTAAAGAGAATCTAAAGAGGTGTAGTATGCAAGATAAAGAGATAATTCAAAAGTGGAAAGCAGGACTAAGTAAAAATCAATTAGCAACAATGTATAAAAGACAATATAATCAAGAAATAAAGATAATAAGAAGTACAGTAAGACACAGACATGACGGAAGATACATAAGCAATTATGAAGCATTAGCTTATGTTGAAAGAGTAATATATGAGTATATAAAAGAGAGGACAAACAAATGACAATAAATCACATATACAATATAGTAGTAAACACAATGAGTAAATTAGAAGATATAGACTTCATAAGTTTAGACAAGAGAAAATATAATCAACAACAATTAAATGAAGTATACAAGATCCTAGACAGTTTAAAAGACGAATTAATAAGAGAAGATATAAAAAGGAGGCACAAATGAATAGAGATAAACAAATACAAAAAGTAAATGATTTATATAATAGCATATGTTGTTTGCTAGTATATGAAAATAGAGTAATATTAAATGATACAATAGATAAATTTAAACAAGAAATTGAAAAATTAAAGTTATAGGAGGTACACGAATGAGTAAATACATAAAAGAAGATGTTGAAATAATGTTAAGAAATCATAAAAAGAATGAAGCTAAATTAACAGAAGTACAATTAAAGAAAGAAGAATATCAAGAGCAATTATGTTATGCAGGAACAGTATATGAAGATACAGAAAACGAAATTATAGAAAATATGCAAATAGCTGGACAAGCATATGATAGTATCCATAGTAATACGAATAAAATATCTGATAAAGTATTGAATGCAGTTGCTAATTATCAAAAAGAATTAAATTATATAAATAAGTTTGATAGACAACATATAAATTCAAAGATTATAGAATGTGAAGCAGAAGAAAACATACTAAACAAAAAGATAGTAAGAGTAAAAAATCTATTAACAATACTTAGTGAAAAGCAAAGATTTGTAATCAATGAATTTTATATAAATAGTGAAAAAGGAGATTGGAAAAGAGTAGCAAAGGAATACGAAAATCAATTTCCAAAGTATTTATCAATAAAGCAATTACAAAATATAAGAGATGTAGCAATAAAAGATATGCTAGAAGTATTAAATGCATAGAGTTCGTTAAAATTTCGCTAAAATTTCTCAAAAATTGTATTTAAAATTTCGTTTCTAATATTATATAATTATAATAGAAAAATTATAAAAAATCGCAGATAGAAATATCAAACTCAGTGCGATAAGGTAACCACTTTTTAAGAATAGATGTTTTAAATGTCTATTCTTTTTTTGTACCTCTATGTGGTTTAAAAAGTTAATAATATAAAAATTGACAAAATTAACATAATATAGTAAAATGATAATGAAACTAAGCAAACAGCAAATTAAAGCAAATGCTTTAGGAGGTAAGAACATGAGTAGATGGGATGGAAGATATGAAAGTACAAAAGAAAGTCAGCGGTCACTTGAAGAAGACATTTTAGAAGCTGGAAATGGTAACTTTTGTTATCCAACAGATTCAGGTGGTACAGTAAGGCAGACTGATAGCCGTATTGATGTATACGGTACAAGCGATTCATCTAAAGGCCATTCTCATGATTGGTACAATGCTGGAACTAATGAATATGGACATCATGATTAATAAAATTTAACAAAAAGGCACTGATTAATTTCAGTGCTTTTTTAATACAAATAAAAATAAAATGGAGAAATAATTATGGATAAACAAATAGAACAATACAAAAAAGAAAACTGTAGCACATGCACAAAGAACATAGACTGTAAAATAGTAAGAAGAATAGACGGAAAATTAACATGCACAGAAGAGGAATAGAGTATGATTCAATGTTTAATAAATAATAAAATATGCCCTAATGGAAATAAAAAGTGCAAAGTATGCAAATTTGACAGTTGTGAGGAAGTGCTAGATATGATAGAAGAAGAGCAAAAGTATAATGATAAATGGAAATTAAAACAAATAAAGAGCGAATTACCAGAACAGTGTAAAAACTGTTCTTTTTTAGAAATTACTAATCTAAGAGAAGGTAAAGTATTTTGTCCTTATAGGATTAAAGATAAATGTTTAATAAAGTAGAGGAGAATGAAAATGTATCTAAAAGTAAAATCAAAGAAATTAAAAAATCTCAGTGTAAAAATAGCTCAAGCAAAGAATAATCTAGTTGTGAATATATTAAATAAAAAAGGATATGAATGTGATAGTTCACAAATAAGTCAAATAAAAGCAAATAGAAAATTAAATTCAGAACAGAAAAAAGTAATATTAGAAAATCAAAACGAGAAAGTATCAAAAATTGGAAGTTACTATGTATGGGAAGCAGATATTATAGTAAAAATAGTAGACAAAGTAACAGGAAAAGAGGTATAAGACTATGTGGAATATATTTATAGGAATAATATTAAGTTGTATAGGAGTAATAGCAATAGCATTTACTCTTTTTATTTTTGTTACAATAATAGATGTAATGATAAAACAATTTAAAAGAAAATAAAGGAAAGAGAGGTGATCTTATATGACAGATGCACAAAAAAGATTTTGCGATGAGTATTTAATAGACCTTAATGCAACAAGAGCATATAAGGTTGCTTATCCTAATTGTAAAAAAGATGAAACAGCAAGAGCGAATGGAAGTAGACTGCTAACAAAAGCTAACATTCAAATATATGTAGCAGATAAAATAAAAGAACGAGAACAAAGAACAGAAATAACACAAGATATGGTAATAAAAGAATTAGCAGCAATAGCTTTTTCAAAGGCAAGTGATTATGCAAAATTAAAGAAGATGAAAAGAAATGTACCAATATTCGATGGAGAAGATATAGTTGATTATAAGGAAGAAGAATATACAGGAATAGAGTTTACACCTACCGATGAATTGACAGAAGAACAAAAAAAGGCATTATCTGGAATAAAAGAAGGCAAATTTGGAATACAAGTAGATTCATGTGATAAAGTTAGAGCTCTTGAATTGTTAGGAAGACATTTAGGAATATTTAATGACAAAATAGATGTAAATGTTAAAGAAAAAGAAGAAAAGAAAAATGCTATATCTGACATATTAAATCAAATGCAAAGTGCAGATGATGCGTAATGTTAAAATTAAGTCAAAAATATAAAGAGTTTTTACAAACAAAATGCAAGAGAGAGTTTTTAGAAGGAACAACAGCAGCAGGAAAAACAACAGTAGGAATATTCAAATTTATGTGTATGGTTGCTGATTCTGATAAAAAGTATCATATTATTGCAGGAGATGATGTAGGAACAGTAGAAAAGAATGTAATAAACTCTGAAAATGGTTTACTAGAACAATTTGAAGATATAGCAGAATATTGGCCAAAAGGAAAAGACAAAATAAGATTACCACATATAAGATATGACACAAATAAAGGTGAAAAGATAATATATGTATGTGGTTATGGTGATAAAAAAAGATGGAAAAAGGTTTTAGGTGGACAAGTTGGTTGCGTGTATCTAGATGAAGTAAATCTAGCTGATATGGAGTTTATGAGAGAAGTCACACATAGGTGTAAATATATGATGACTACATCAAATCCGGATGACCCATCACTTGACATATATAAAGAATTTATAAATAAAAGTAGACCAATAGCCAAGTATGAAAAAGACTATCCAACAGAATTACTAAAAGAACTAAAAGAACCACATGTGTTAGGATGGGTACATTGGTATTTTACATTTTATGATAATGCAGCATTAACCAAGGAAGATATACAAGAAAAAATAGATGCAACACCAATTGGAACTAAGATGTATAAAAATAAAATACAAGGACTAAGAGGAAAAGCAACAGGACTATGTTTTAATTTACAACCTAAAAACATAATAACACTAGAAGAAGCAAAGAAAATGAAATTTAAGTTATTTTCTATTGGTTGTGATACATCATATTCAAAAGAAAGCCATGATAAGGTAACATTAGAAGGTATAGGCATAACAGCAGATAATAAATGTGTTTTATTAAAAGAAAGAACATTTAATAATAGAGATAGAACAATACCATTTGCACCATCAGATGTGGTTCAATGGATTGTTGAATTTATGGAAGAGTTCAAAAACGAATGGGGATTTGCAAGAACATGTTTTATAGACAATGCAGACCAAGGAACAATAATGGAAGCAAACAAAGCCAAAAGGCAAAATGCATTAGTATATAACTTTGAAAATGCATGGAAAAAGACAAAAATAATCACTAGAGTTCAACTACAAGAAAGTTGGTTGAATACTGGTGATTTTTTAATTGTTGAAACTTGCAAAGATTATATAGATGAATGCAATAAATATTCATTTGATGAAGATAACCAACCAGAAGATGGTAACGACCACTCAATAAATGGTTGCCAATATGCTTGGTTACCACATAAAAAGAAAATTGGCAATTGGGAAGTAATAAAGAAATTGATTAAAGATGAAAGCGAGGAATAAAAAAGAATGAAAGTAATGATAAGCCAACCTATGAGAGGCAAAACAAATGAACAGATAAGACAGGAAAGAGCTGAACTAGTACAAAAATTAGAAAATAAAGGATATGAAGTGGTAGATACAGTTTTTGAAAATGCACCAGCAGATGAGGATGTTGCAATTTATATGCTGTCTCAATCAATAAGATATATAGGAAAAGTGGATGGAATTGTCTTTATGAAAGGTTGGGAAAATGCAAGAGGTTGTAAAATAGAATACTATGTAGCTCAATATTATCACAAATTTATAGCAATGGAGGAATAAAATGGGAACAGTCAATGATAAAATAAAAAATGTAATACGAAATTGGTTAGAAATACAACCAAGCGTAGGAGACACAATAACAATACAAGAAACAAATACATTTGAAGGTAATTGTTTTAGAAATCTATTGTGGTATAGAGGAGATGCATCAGAATTACATCAATACTATACACAAACAGATGACTTGATGGGAAATGCAAAGTTTTGGGCAGCACAAAGTACAACTGGTATAAATATTAGAAAAATACATACTGGGTTACCTGCTATGATAGTTGATATGTTAGCGGATATAATTGTTGATAGTTTTAACAAAATAGAAGTTAAAGGAAACAACGAAGCACAAACAAATTGGGAAGAGATAGCAAAAGAAAATGATTTCAAAGAAACATTAAAACAAGCAATAATTGATGTATTTGTGCAATGTGATGGTGCATTTAAGATAAGTTATGATACAGATATAAGTAAATATCCAATAATAGAGTTTTATTCTGGACAAGATGTTGACTATGAATATACAAGAGGAAGAATAATAGGGATAAACTTTAAAAATAAATATTATAAAAAAGATGCTTGTTATACTTTGTTTGAAAAATACTCTAAAGATGGAATAAAATATGAATTATATAAAAATGACCAGTTAATGAAAGATTACAATTCTATTCCAGAAACTGCAGACTTGAAAGAACCAACGGATACTAAATTTATGATGGCTGTGCCTATGATGTTCAATAAATCAAAGAAATATAAAGGTAGAGGACAAAGCATAATAGAAAAGAAATTAGATGCTTTTGATAGCTTTGATGAAGTATGGAGCAAATGGATAGATGCATTAAGAGATAACAGAACAATAACATATATTCCAGAAGATTTAATACCAACAAATGAAAATGGGGATTTATTAAAACCTAATACATTTGATAATAGATATGCTAAAGTAGGAAGTACAACATCAGAAACAGAAAGTAGTAAAATCACAAGAGAAAAAGGAGACTTTGATTATGAAGGAATGCTACAGTCATATATAACAGCATTAGATTTGTGTTTACAAGGTTTAATAAGTCCATCAACATTAGGAATAGATGTAAAGAAGTTAGACAATGCAGATGCTCAAAGGGAAAAAGAAAAAGCAACACAATATACAAGAGGAAAAGTAATAGATGTATTAGAAAAAGTTATTCCTAAGTTAGTTGAAATATGTTTAAAAACATATGATAAAGCACAGAAAAAAACAGCAGGTAAATATGAAGCAACGGTAGATTTTAAAGAATATGCTAATCCAAGTTTTGAAGCAACAGTAGAAACAGTTTCAAAGGCTAGACCAGGGCAAAATGTAATGAGCATTGAAAAGACTGTAGATACAATGTATGGAGATAGTTTAACTAAAGCAGAAAAAGAACAAGAAGTAAAAAGATTAAAAGAAGAAGCGGGAATACTTGAAAAAGAAGAACCTAATATAATGGAACCATTAGAGTAGGTGATTAAATGCAAAATGAATATGATATAAAAAAAGTAATGGAAGAAATTGAATTACAATTAATTACTTCTATGAAAAGAACATTATGGAGTCATAAAGAAGATGAAAAAGCCAAAGGATTTGATTGGCCACAATGGCAAGCACTGAAAATAAAACAATTTGAAGATTATAAAAAGACAAATAAAGAAATATTTAACAACAACACAAAAGGGTTAAATAGATATTTATATAAACATATAAAAGAACAATTCAAAGAAGGTGCAGGAAGAACAAATAAACAGGCAATACAGTCAGGAATTATAAGAAAAGAAGATTCACAATTAGGTGGATCTTTTTTTGGATTAAATCATAGAAAATTAGATGCATTAATAGAAAGTACCAAATCTGACATGAAAGATGTAAAATATGCAACATTAAGAATGGCAAATGACCAATACAGACAAATAATATATAAAGCACAAGTATTTGCTAATACAGGGGCTGGAACAGTAAAACAAGCAATTGATATGGCAAGTAAAGATTTTTTAGCAAGAGGTTTTAATTGTATTGAATATAGTAATGGTTCAAGACATAATATAGCTGATTATTGTGATATGGCCATTAGAACAGCAAATAAAAGAGCAAATCTAATGGGTGAAGGTGAAATGCGTAAGAAATTAGGTAATTCATTAGTATATGTATCTAAACATGGTGGTGCTTGTGATAAGTGTACACCATGGGAGGGAAGAGTTTATATTGATGATGTGTGGTCAGGAGGAACAGAAAAAGATGGGAAATATCCATTGTTAAGTATAGCAATAGCAGGAGGCTTATTCCATCCTAGATGCCATCATGGAGTTAATACATATTACGAAGGAATAAATGACGAACCAGAAGATGTAACAAAAGCAAAACATAGTCATGATAAAGAAGATAAATATACTCAATATTTGCAACAAAGACAGAAACAATATCAAAGATTAGCAGCAGGTAGTTTATTACCTGAAAATGTAATAAATTATAAAAATAAAACTAATGAATTGCAAAAACAAATAGAAAGTAGTACAATAGGGTTATCAAATGAAGAACAATACGCAGTAAACCAATACATTAGTTCAGAAAGTTATAAAATAAATGAAACTTTAAGAAATAATATAAAATTAACAGATGAACAGAAAAGAATGAGGGACAATTTAGATAGTGTACTAAATAAATGTAATAACTACAATGGAAATATTGTTAGAGTATTAGAAATAAAAGACAAAGAATTGTTGAAAGATTTTCTAAAAAAGAATAAAATAGGGAAAATAGAAAATTGGAAAGAATATTTATCATTTTCAGATAAAGAAAGTTATAATAAAAATGCAAATATAAAAATATATGTAAATTCAACCAGAGCTAAGGATATAAGAAAATACAATGAAACTGAAAGTAAAATACTATATCAAAGAAATAGCAAATTTATAACAAAAAATATAGTAAAACAAAATGGTATATATTATATTTTATGGGAGGAAGTAAATGAGTAAATTATCATTAAAAGAGTTCAATAAACTTTCAGAAAATGAAAAAGGAGATAGATATAAAGAATTAAGTGAACATGATAAATTTTTAGTACGAATATCAATGCCAATAGGTGGAGAAGTTATAGGATATAGAGAATTAACTGAACAAGAGAAAGAAGAAGGAGAAGAATTTGCAAGAGCAGTTAAAAGTGGAAAAATTGAAGAATGGTTTAATAAAAAATAAATTCTTATAATATTCGACAAAATTCGACTTAAAAATCTAATTAAAAGTGATATAATCTTTTTATAATAAAATAAAAGGAGGAATGGCTATGGCAAGTCATGAAGAAAATGTCAAAAAACCAATCTACAAAAAAGCATGGTTTTGGATAATTATTATAGTAATTGCAATAATTATAGGTGCATCACAAAATAACAATACTGTTGATACTTCAACTAATAATTATCAAAAAAATAATTCAGTAGAAGTTACTATTGTAGATTTCAGTACTATGTCAAAGGAAGAAGTAAAAACATGGATGGATACGAATAAGCTTAATGGAAAGATAACTGAAGAATATTCAAATGATATTCCAAAAGGAAATTTTGTTAGTCAAAGTATTTCAGCTAATACAGTAGTACATCAAGGTGATAAAATTAATATAGTTTATTCTTTGGGTAAAGAGCCTACTGCAGAAGAAAAAAATGCGTTAAAAAAAGCAGAAACTTATTCTAATTCACTACATATGTCAAAGCAAGGTATCTACAATCAATTAACTTCATCAGTGGAGGGATTTACAAAAGAAGCGGCACAGTATGCGATAGACAATATAGAAGCGGACTGGAATAAGAATGCTTTGGAAAAAGCAAAGACATATCAAACAAGTATGAGTATGTCAAGTAAAGCAATTTATAATCAATTAACTTCGTCAGTGGAAGGATTTACAAAAAGTGAAGCACAGTATGCAATTGATAATTTAGATAAATAATATACAAGCACTTACAGAAATGTAGGTGTTTTTTATATGCAAGTTTAGTGTAACGGTAGCACAACAGTCTCCAAAACTGTTTGTAGTGGTTCAAATCCATTAACTTGTGCCATTTTTAGAATTAGAGCTTTAAATAGGCTCTTTTTTTTATTGCAAAAATTATGGTCGACGGACCTTAAACGGGGGAGGTTCCAATATGGAAGACGAAAAAAAAGAAAATGTAGATACTCAAACTACAACAGATAATGTTCAAAAAGAGCAAAAAGCTGAAAACAAAAATGAGGGCGAGAAAACTAAAAAACAAGTAGCACAAAAAGGTGATGATGGTTCAATAGTTTTCAAAAATCAAGATGAGTTAGATGGATTTATTAGAAGAATGTATGCCAAAGGGGCTGAAAAAGCAGAACAGGGAGAAACTTCTAAACAAGTTCAAGAAACTCAAAATAGGCAAGAAGACAAAGGACAAGAAGAACAAAAAGATACTGTTCAAGCAGACTATACTGACAAAATAGCACTTGCTATGGCCAAAGCAGGGGTTGATGTTAAGAAAGTTGAAAGAGCAGCAAGATTAGTTGATATGTCAAAAGTTCTAGAAAACGGTGTATTAGATGCTAAGAAACTAGAAGATGAAATCAACGCAGTAATTTCTGAATTTCCTGAGTTAAAGATAGCAAAGGAAGAAGAAAAAGAAGAAAAAGGATTCAAATTCGGAGCAACACAAAGTAACTCTGATGAAAATCAAAAAAACAAAAAGCCTGTAGCCACAAAAAGATGGAACAGGTTTAATTCATTTTAGGAGGTAATTAATTATGGCATTAAATTATGCAGAGGTATGGTCTCCAGACCTATTAGAAATTATGGAGCAAGAATCTTTAACTTCACCATTCGTAACTACAGCAGTTAAATGGTTAAGCGCAAAAACATTTCATTTTACACAAATGAGTACAAGTGGTTATAAATCACATAGTAGATTAGGTGGATGGAACAAAGGAACATTTGCACAAACTGATGTACCTTTTACATTAACACATGATAGAGATATTTCATTCTTAGTAGACAAAATAGATGTAGATGAAACAAATGAAACAGCATCTATAAAAAATATTTCAGAAGTATTCCACAAAACACAACAAATACCAGAAATGGATGCATATTTCTATTCAAAAGTTGCTACAGAAGCACAAAAATTAGATGGATATCATAGTTCAACAGCATTGTCTTCATATACAAAAGAAAATGTATATGGAAAATTAAAAGCAATGTTAAGTGCTGGAAAATTAAGAAGATATGTAGCAAAAGGTGCATTAATTGCATATGTAAATTCTACAATTATGGACTTATTAGAACAATCTACAGATTTTACAAGAAAAATAGAAATGACACAAATTGCAGAAGGTGGAATTGGTATAGAAACAAGAATTACAGATATTGATGGTGTAACATTAATAGAAGTAATTGATGATGAAAGATTTTATGATAAATTTGATTTTACAGATGGATTTGTACCAGTTAAGAAAGTAGCAGCAAATGAAAGCAACCATGTAGCAGCGGTAACAGGTTCTCATAAAATTAATGTATTAATAGCATCTCCATTAACTGTTAAAACAGTTCCTAAAATTGCAAGTATTTATTATTTTAATCCAGGTCAACATACAGAAGGTGATGGATATCTATATCAAGATAGAAGTTTATCAGATACATTTGTATTCCCAAATGGAAAAGATAATAAAATTGACAGTATATATGTTGATGTTGACACAACTGAATATGCTGGAGAATAGGAGGTTACTATGTCTAAAATAAAAATAGTAAAAGATAATGTATTATTGTCTATCGAAGAGGAAGAATTAGCACAATATGAGGCAAGAGGATATTCTAAATTAGGAGCTACTAAAAAAGTAGCTTCTAAAGATTTAGAAAAAGAATTAAAGAAAATTACTAAAGTTAATGAAGAATTAACAGCAAAAATAACAAAAGTTGAAGAAGAAAAAACAGAGTTAGCAAAAGTTAATGAAGAATTAACAACAAAAATAACAAAAGTTGAAGAAGAAAAGACAGAGTTAGCAAAAGTTAATGAAGAATTAACAACAAAAATTGCAGAATTAGAAAAGAAAGTAAAATAAGAGGTGTTGCAAATGATAAATGTTTATGCAACAAAAGAGGATTACTCAAAATATGGTTCTAAAGTATTAGAAGATGAAGAAATAGAAAAATATTTGGAGTTTGCCTCAATAGATATTAACAAAACTACATTAACAAGAATTGAAAGAAGAGGATTTGATAATTTAACAACACAACAAAAAGATTTAATAATCAAAGCAACTTGTTTACAAGCAGAATATATAAAAGAAGAAGGCTTATATGATGATAATAGTATATCTAGTTATTCTATAGGTGGAGACTTAACGGTAAATGAAAAGGAGTCACAAGATATGGCAGATAAACTTAAAATATCAAAATTAGCCTTTTTCTATTTAAAAAGAACAGGATTAACAAATAGGGTTATATGATAAAGAGGTTAAATCCAAAGCACTTGGAAAGATTATTAAATAATAAATGTGATGTAGTTATATATCAAGAAGGCTTATCAGAAGATGGTGAGCCTTTAACTTCTTTGAATTTAGAAAATCAAAAATGTAGATTTGTTGAAACAACTAAAATTATAATTAGTTCAGATGGAAGAAAGATTCAACTTGTGGGAAAAGTAATATTACTTGGAGATATAGCACCAACTATAAAGAAAATAAGTGGTGGACAAGTAATAATAAATGATATAGAATATGAAATTTATCAAGCAAGTAGACCTAGAAATCCAGATGGAACCGTTCATCATACAACATTGGAGTTGATTTAATATGAAAATAACGTATAATACTAAAAATATAAATGGATTATTAGAAAATGCAAGATTAGCATTGATAGATACAGCAGAAGCGGTAAAAACAGATTTGATTCAAAGTCAAACAATGCCATTTGATACTGGTACAATGCAAAATGATAGCACTTTTGTAGATGATAAAAAAGTTATAAAAGGTGTTGCTAGAATAGTTGTAGATACAGTATATGCAAGAAAGGTTTATTTCGACCCAGAAATACATATAAAACAAGGTAAAAATCCTAATGCAAAACAGTATTATTTTGATGATTATATTAGTGGAAACAAGAAAGATTTACCAATAAAATATTTTAAACAAATGTTAAAAAGGAGAAATGGATAATGATAGCAAGAATTAGTGTATCAAAAATAAGAGATTATTTAAAAACTATTATTATAGATTGTCCAAAATGGTATATAGGTCAAATGGATGAAAATCAAGATAAAGCAATTGCCTTATATGCTAATCGTAGACAATTAGAAGATAATTCTAAATATAAAAAGTTGAAAAGTTATGGAATATTACCAGTTACATTACTGTTAAGATGGACAAAAAATTATAATACGGCTGAAACAATGGCCAATAAGATTTATGAACTAATAGACTGTAGTTCTTTTTTTATGGATGATTATAATTGCTCAATTGAGTGTTTATATAATGGACCTATTGATTTAGGTGCAGATGAAAACAATATTTACAAGTTTTCAATAGAATTAAATTTATTATATAGAAAGGGTGAAAAATAATGGCAACTAAAACAGGAGTATATCCAGTATATGAAAACCAATTTCAAGTTGGTGTTACTAAAGAAACTTTAACGGATATAGCTGATATGGAAAGTTTTTCAGTAAAATTAGACAATGGAGTAGAAGAATGGAATCCACTAGACCAAAAAGGATGGGTTAGGAGATTAATGACTTCTAAATCAGTTACTATTTCAATTTCTGGAAAAAGAAACTTTGGAGATACTGGGAACGATTACGTAGCAGGATTAGCTTTAAAAAACGGCAGAGATGTCGAAGGATGTTTACAATGGACATTTCCAAATGGTGCAAAATTAGTATTTGAAAATGCAATATTTAACATAACAAACTGGGGAGCTGGAAAATCAACAGAAGTTATTCCGCTAGAATTTGATGTAATGTCAAATGGAAAACCAACATACACAGAAGCATTACCACAAAGTGTTGAAACAACACAAGCAGTAAAAAAATAAGATATTAAAAAGTAAGAGGTCTTTAAAGGCCTCTTATAAATATATTTAGGAGGAATTTGAAATGGCAAATATAGATATTAGTTCAAAATTAAGTCATGAACCACAAACAATAACAATAGCAGAAGGCAAAACATATGAAGTAGACTGCGGAGCAGAGATGATGTTGAAAGCACAAGATTTATTTAAAAAAGATGATAGTTTAGATGGATTATTTAAAGCAATAGAATTATTACTAGGAAAAGAAGCATTAGAAGAAATAAAAGGAATGAAAGTAAAAGTTACAGATTTAAAAGTCATTATTATAGCAATAATGGCACAAGTAAATGAAATTACTTATGAGGAAATGGAAAAACGATTTCAAAACAAATAATGAAACAGAATTATGGTATGACATGGAAGAAGACTGGCCTTTAATTGAGTCAAGTTTAGCAAAACAATATGGAATAAGAATAAGAAAAGAAATAGATACAATGGATTATGCAGAATTGTGTAATCTTATATCTGGGTTGATGCCAGATACACCACTACGGAAACATTGTTCAAATTCGCAGTGAAGATGATGAAGAAATGTTAAAAAACTTCACACAAGAGCAAAAAAATATAAGATGGAAATATAGAAATAAATTAGCAAAGAAAATGAGCAAAGAAGATTATGAAAAAGTTATTACAGAATTTCAAAAAGCATTTAAAGAAATGGCTGGTGATAACAAATGACAGAAGTAAGATGCCCTAATTGTAATCAACTTTTATTAAAGGTTGAAAAATGCAAGGGTGAAATAAAATGTATACGATGTAAGAAAACAATTAAAATTGATATAGATGAAAAAGACAGAGTGAGCAACACGACTATTAGTGGTGAGTAGTTAGCCAATACCTGCTTTTATCCTAAAAAAGAGGGGAGGAGTAGGTTTATGAGTACAAATGTAGGTGCTGTCGATTTTGAATTATTATTAAATTCAAATCCATTTAATAAAGGATTAAAAGATACAACAAATACAATAAAAAGTTCAGGAATAGAGAACTCATTAAAGAAAATTGGTAAATTAGCAGTAGCAGCATTCTCTGTTAAAGCAATAGTAAATTTTGGTAAAGAATGTATTGATTTAGGTTCTGATTTAACAGAAGTGCAAAATGTTGTTGATGTTACTTTTGGAAGTTTAAATACAGAAGTAAATAATTTTGCCGAAAATGCAATTACTCAATTTGGGTTGGGACAAACTGTAACAAAGAAATATGTTGGTACATTTGGTGCGATGGCAAAAGCATTTAATTTTTCAAATAAAGAAGCATTAGCAATGTCAGAAACATTGACAGGACTAACAGGTGATATTGCATCTTTTTACAATCTATCAAGTGATGAGGCATACACAAAATTAAAGTCAGTATTCACAGGTGAAACAGAAACATTAAAAGATTTAGGTGTTGTAATGACACAAAATGCACTTGACCAATATGCATTGGCAAATGGTTATGGAAAAACAACATCTAAAATGACTGAACAGGAAAAAGTAGCTTTAAGATATAAATTTGTATTAGATAAATTAAATATAGCAAATGGAGATTTTGCAAGAACTAGTGATAGTTGGGCAAACCAAACAAGGGTATTAAGCTTAAGGTTTAATGAATTAAAAGCAACATTAGGACAAGGGTTTATTAATATTTTTACACCTATTATAAAAGGAATAAATATGGTACTTTCAAAACTACAAGTTCTAGCAAATGCTTTTAAATCATTTACAGAAATGATATTCGGAAATGCAGGCGGAGATGATAGCACAAGTACTGTTTCAGACTTAGTATCAGATGCATCAAAAGCAAGTGATGCTGTAAGTGGTATAGGAGATAGTGCTAAAAAATCTGCTAAAGATTTAAAAAGTTTGGCTTCATTTGATACTGCACAAATATTAAAAAAAGACGACAGTGATAGTTCTTCCAATGGAAGTGGTGCAGGAGGAAAAATAGATACAAGTGGACTAAATTTAACAGATAGTCTAAAAAAACAAGCAAGTAATATAGGAAAAATATTTAGTGATATTAATTTTGAACCGCTTATTAATTCTTTTAACAAAGTAAAAGAAGCAGCACAACCACTGATAACCACAATAAAAGATGGTTTGAAATGGTTATATGACAATGTTTTAGTCCCATTAGCTAAATGGACTATACAAGATTTACTTCCTGCATTTTTAAATTTAATTGCAGGAGCATTAACTGTTTTAAATCCATTAATAACAGCATTTAAACCAATTTTTCAATGGTTTTGGAATAATTTCTTAGAACCTATCGCAAAGTGGACAGGTGGAATGATAGTAGATACACTTAATTTACTAGCGGATGTTCTAACTAAAATAGGAAATTGGATGAGTAATAATCAAAGCATAGTTACAGGAATGGAAATTGCAGTACTAGGATTTTTTGGAGCATGGAAAACGGCTGAATTGATGTCGTTTATAGCTCAATCAGGAGGAGTAATTAATGCATTAAAAAATATAACTTTAGCTATTACAGGCTCTACAATTGCAAAAATGAAAGATAAGGCAGAAACTATATATTTAAATTTATTATACGCAAAAGATTTTGTGAAAAGTGTAGCTTCTGGAACTGTTGCTTTAGTAAAACAAGCAGCCCAATGGGTTGTGAATACAGGAGCAAAGATTGCGAATACAGCGGCAACTATTGCAAGTACAGCAGCAACAACAGCAGCAACGGCAGCAACATGGCTATTTAATGCAGCACTAGCAGTACTAACATCACCAATTACATTAGTTGTAGCAGCGATAGCAGCATTAATAGCAATAATAGTTTTATTGATAAAAAATTGGGATAAAGTTAAAGAAACTGCTTTGAATTGCTGGAATGAAATAAAAAATACTTTTTCAAATGTCGGACAATGGTTTTCAGATAAATTTCAACAAGCATATAACGGAATTACAAGAGTATTTAGTAATATAGGCAATTTCTTTAGTAGAATATGGGAAAGAATAAAAAACACATTTTCTAATTTAGGAATAAGTATAGGAAATGCTATCTCTAATGCTGTTAAAACTGGAATAAATGGAGTTATATCATTAGTTGAAAGGACGATAAATAGAGCAATAAATTTAATAAATGGAGCGATTGGAATAATAAATTTAATACCAGGTGTAAATGTTGGCAAAATAGGAAGTCTAAACTTACCACATTTAGCACAAGGTGGATATGTAAAGGCAAATACACCACAATTAGCAATGATAGGTGATAATAGACATCAAGGAGAAGTTGTCGCACCAGAGGATAAAATAATGTCATTGTATAAGAAAGCTAATCAAGAAATGGGATTAGGAAATAATGAAAAAGTAATAGAATTACTTGAAAAGATAATACAAATTCTAATTAATTTAAGTCTTGATTTTAATTTATATATTGATGGATATGAGTTAAATAAAAGACTTGAAAAAATTAAAAATAAGAATAGATTTGCAACGAATGGAGGCTAAATATGTACGAATCCAAATTAATAGTAAATAATATTCAAGTACCAGGAATAATAGATTTAATTCCTGGACCAGAGCCTCTATGGGGCGATGGAACTGGAAGAAATACATTAGATGGACATTATAGTGGTACTTTTATTGGATACTTCACTACTTTAGAAATAAAGTTCGGGATAGTATCTGATGAACAATATAATTTAATAAAAAAATTGCTTGAGCATCCTTTTTTAGAGGATGTTCAATTTTCTTTAGAAAAAGACATGGGCAATTACAAACAAGGCGATTTGTTTTCAGAGGACTTTTACAATGGTCAAGCAATAAAGTCTAGTCCACTTGCATGTGGTGGTTATTGGAATGAATTTTCAGTAATGTTAACAGCAATAGATAGGAGGCCACAATTAACATGAGTATAAGTAATGAATTTAAAGTTATAACTAAGAAAATTAAACAGCAAAATATAAAATTAAGTATATGTGATGGTGAACTGACAGTTAAGGAAATACATATGATGCCAATACATATTTTTAATGCATTGCCAATTTGGAAATTAAGAAAACAAAAAGAAGTAATTGCAAAAGAATTGAAATACAGTTTTGATGGAAAATTATTTAAAACAATAATGAAACAAGTTGAAATTACTGTAAAAAATGCAAATGAAATAAAAGATAAAGATATAAATTTTAAATATGGTTTGTTTATTAATAATAAGTTCGAGTATGTAGATTTAGGTAATTATTTTATAAAAGATATAGAAGATAGTAAGAAAAAAGATGAAATAAAGGTAATTGGATATGACAGAATGATAAGATTCATGAAAACATTTAAACAATTAGAATTGCAATTAACATATCCTTGAAAAATATTAAAATTAGTGCAAAGAATTTGTGAAGTCTGTGGAGTAGAATTATATTCCACAGACTTTTATAATGCAGATTTAGATGTTACGGAAGATTTTTTTACAGCACAGGAATTAACATATAGAGATGTTTTAGAGAAAATAGCCCAAGCAACATTAACAACTGCATTTATAGAAGACAATAAATTAAATTTATATAAAGTAGATAATGAGGTTACAGAAAAATTAGATAAATCATATTTAACAGATTTAACAATAAAAGAAAAGTTTGGACCTGTAAATGCTTTGGTTTTAGGACGTGGAGATGTAGAAGACAACATAGAAGAAATTGACGAGAAAAGTATAGAACAAAATGGCAGATGTGAAATTAGATTTGATGAAAATGAATTTATAGAATTTCAAAGAGAAAAAGTTATCAAAGGAATGTTCAAACAAATAAAAGGTATTGAATACTATTCTTTTGAAGCTTCTGATGTTGGGGTAATGTGGTTGAAACCATGTGCATGTATAGAGCTTGGAGATAAAGAAGATAATCTATATAAGGCTTATTATTTAAAAGCTAATATAACAATTAATACGGGAATATCAAGCAATATAGAAGCTGAATTACCAGAACAAACGAATACAGAATATAAAGTTACAACAAAAGAAGAAAAGAAAACTTTAAAAGTAGAAAGATTAGCAAAGAAAAATGAGGGATTAATTCAAGATTTAGCCGTAGAAACAAAAGAGCAAAGTCAGAAACTAACAAAGCATGAGCAAGATATAGATAAAATAACAAATACAGTAAGTACAAATACAACAAACATAAACAATAACTATCAAGAAATAATAAACAAATTAGGAGATAAAGCACAAAAAGACGATGTTATCAGCTTAGAAAATAAAGTTGAAACGATACAAAATGATACAGAATATGCAATAAAAGTAAGTGAAGATATACAGGTAAATGGAGTATCAAAAATAAAAACGGAAACAGGATATACATTTGATAATGATGGATTAAAAATCGAAAAAACAAATGCAAAAACAAAATCAAAATTTAATGAGGCTGGACTTGAAATAAATGATGCAATGGGAAGTAGTGAAGAAAGTTTATTGTATGCAGGGTATGATGAAGAAATTGGAGAAACAATTGTAAAATCAAAAAACATGGTTGTAGGGAAATACTTAACAGTAGGGACATATTCAAGAACTGAAGATTATGAAGAAGGCACAGGAGTATTTTGGATAGGAGGTAATAGCTAATGGATTTTATACAAAGTGGAGGAACAAGTGGAGGAACTTATGCAAAATATTATACAGGAAAATTAAGCGTATGGGAAAATAGCTATGATATAGCTTCGAATACTTCTAATGTTGGATATAGACTACAACTATTATCAGGAAGTTCAGGGCAAATTAGTGGATTAAATGCAAGTTATTCTATAAATATAAATGGAAAGCAAGTAAAAAGTGGTAGTGGACAGTATTCATTAGGACATAATGGAGCGATAACATTTGCAGAAGGAACAATGACAGTAACGCACAATGATGATGGAAAAAAATCAATTAACTGTAGTGCTGTTATAGATTTTCAAACACATACATACAGTCCAGGAGATTTTACACCAAGTGGAACATTGACATTATCAACTATACCAAGGACAAGTACAATAAACAATTTCTATGGAAGTGATATTGAGCAATATTTTAGTGTGAATTATACATCACACTATAGTGGATTTTCTAATAAATTAAGGCTATCAATTCCTAATGTAAAGGAACTAGAAAATTTTAATTATACAAGTGGACAAACATTCAAGTTATCGTCTGACACAATAAAATATCTATATGAATACATGAAAAATACTAAAACAGTAAAAATAGGAGCTGTAGTTGAAACATGGAATGGAAATACCAAAATAGGAGATAGTGTTGAGCTAATAAATACATGCTCTATAACAAATTGTGAGCCAACTATAGAAAGTGCGAAATACTCTGATAGCAATTCAACAACAGTTAAAATTACAGGAAATAATCAGCAAATAATAAGAAACCATAGTACAGTTAAGATTGACTTAACAAATTTAAAGAGCTTTAAAGGAGCAACATTAAGTAAATGCACGGCAACTATAAATGGAGTTACAAAAACATTTTCTAATATAACAGGAAATTTAATAAGTAGTATTTCATTAAACTTTGGAACATTAAATGTTTCAAATAATTCAAAAATAACAATAGTATTAACAGATAGTAGAGGATATTCAGCTACAAAAGAATTAAATGCTACAGTTATAAATTATATTGATTTATCAATAAACGCAAGTGTAAAAAGAAAACAACCAACAACAGGAGAGGTAGAAGTTGAATATTCGGGAAATTATTTTAATGGTAGCTTAGGAAGTGTAAAAAACACATTATCATTAAATTGGTATTACCGTGAAAAAGGTGCTTCAACATGGAAAAAAGGTGGCACGTTAACTCCAACAGTAAAAAATAATACATATAGTAACGGAACATCCAAAACATCTTTGGGAAAGATATTCGATTATCAAAAATCATATGAAATTTATTTAGAAGTTTCAGATAAATTGATGACATTAAGACCAACATACAGTGTAACACAGGGAAAACCAATTTTTTGTTGGGGAAAGAATTTTATTAATTTCTTTGAAAAAGTATTGCTAAATGGTGTAGATATAAATGAAAAATTTGATGGAACAGTGCTATACAATAATTCAAATGGAATATTTACAGGAACTGGGACAATAAATGATGACATATCTAAATACAAAAAAATACTTGTAGAAGTAACAGGATATGAAATATATTCAACATTCGTATTTTTAGCCCCAAGTAATAAAAAGTTAAATTGTATTCTTGATACAGAAATATCACAAAACTATTATGTACCAAGTTCAATAATTTTTAAAATAACAAATAAAACTGTAACAATATTAAAGAATACAACATTAGCAATAAATTCTACAGAGCAAGCATTAAGTGTTAATAATACATATTACAAACCAAAAATTACAAAAATAGTTGGATACAAATAGGAGGTGTTTTAATGAGTGAAACAACAAATTTAAAATTATTTAAACATGATAATCCAGAAACAAATACAAATTTATTTGATATAACTAAATCTTTAAATGAAAATTGGGACAAAATAGATACTTATGTTATAAATTCTGAGTCTACAAGACAACAAAATGAGCAAAATAGACAAGAAGCAGAAATAGAAAGAAGTAGTCAAGAAAAATTAAGAGTAGAAAATGAGATTGTTAGAAATGAAAATGAAGAAAAACGCAATCAAAATGAAGAAATTAGACAGAACCAAGAGAATAAAAGAGAAGAATATATAACTGAATTAAAAACAAAAGTAGAGAATGGCGATTTTAATGGAAAAGCTAATATTTTAACAATAGGAAATGTTATAAAAGGAGAAAATGCTCAAGCCAGTATAGTAGGAAATACTCCAAATCAAATTCTAAATCTTGTTCTTCCTAAAGGAGACAAAGGCGATAAAGGTGATACTGGACCACAAGGAAAACAAGGAGTACAAGGTATCCAAGGAATTGCAGGAAAGGATTTTTCTATATATAAAACTTATCCTAGTATTACAGAAATGGAAATTGATAAAAATAATGTAGAAGAAGGAAATTTTGTGTTAATAGCTTCTAATGTAGAAGATGAAGATAATTCAAAATTATATGTAAAAGACTCTACAGAATTTGTATATTTAACAGATTTATCAGGAGCAACAGGAATGAAAGGAGAACAAGGAGCACAAGGAATACAAGGAAAGCAAGGAATACAAGGACCACAGGGAGAACAAGGCATTCAAGGTCCCAAAGGAGACAAAGGAGATAAAGGCGATACTGGGAAAACTGGAATACAGGGACCTAAAGGGGATAAAGGAGACACTGGACCAAATGGAAATGGAATAAAAAGTATTACATTAAAAGAGGGTTCTCATTCAGCAGGTCAATATGATACATATCTAATTACATTTACTAATAATACCACAACAGAATTTAAAGTATATAATGGTGCAAATGGAAAAGGCAGTGGAGATATGCTAGCTTCTGTATATGATACTAATAATAATGGAATAGTTGATAATGCCGAAAAAGTAAATAACCATACAGTTGAGAGTAACGTTCCTACAAATGCTAAATTCACAGATACTACTTATGCAGTTGCTACTACATCAGTAAATGGATTAATGAGTTCAAATGATAAAAAGAAAATTGATGGCATAAGTGAAGGGGCAAATAAGACTATTGTAGACTCATCATTAAGTGATTCAAGTACAAATCCTATTCAAAATAAAATTATATATTCAGCTTTAGCAGGTAAGGCAAATACTAATCATGGTACACATGTTCCATCAGTATGTAATAGTGTTGCAGATTGGAATAATGCAACTACAAATGGATGGTATATGGGATGTGGAATTGCTAATGCTCCAATTACTGGTAATGTATGGTTTATGGGAAATGTTATTGCACATAATTCAAATTATGTCATTCAAGAAGTATATCAATTTACAGAAAGTACATCAGCAAATGTGATTAGCAAATATATGAGAGCAAAAGTAAATGGAACATGGGGAGCTTGGGTAGAGGTAACTGTCGGAAAGCAAGTACCCACAGACGCAAAATTTACAGATACAAATACAACATATTCAAATGCAACTACAACAGCATCAGGATTAATGTCAAGTTCAGACAAAACTAAATTAGATGGAATAGCAACAGGAGCAAATAAGATTACTATTGATACAGCATTAAGTTCAACAAGTACTAACCCAGTTCAAAATAAAGTATTGAATACAGCATTGTCTGGAAAAGCTTCATCGAATCATACTCATAATTATGCAGGGGCTAGTAGTGCAGGAGGAGCAGCAACAACAGCATTAAATTGTACAGGAAACTCTGCTACAGCAACAAAAGCAACTCAAGATAGTGGAGGACAACAAATAAATACAACATATATAAAAAACTTATCTGTTTCAGAAAATACGATAACTTATACAAAAGGTAACGGAACGACAGGAAAAATAACAACACAAGATAAGTATTCAACAAATGAAGTAAAAACAGATAAAACTTGGATAGATGGTAAAGCAATTTACAGGAAAGTATTTAATATCAGTAATCCAACATTTTCTAATAATGCTTATGTTTTAGCATATAATGTGAACAATGTAAGTTTATTTACATCAATAACAGGAATTATAGTAAGAAGAGATGGAATATTACAAATGTTACCAAGTACAGCAACATCAAATTCTTCTGCTGCATCAAGTTGGAGATGGGAAATAAGAGACATAGATTTGTCTGCTAAGACTATAAGAATAGAAAAAGGTCTTGAACAAACATGTTCAAAGATGACAGTAATATTAGAATATGTAAAAACTACATAGAGAGAGGTGTAATATAGTGCAAGATACAGAATTAATTGAAAAAGTAGCACACTTAGAAGAACGAGAAAAGTCAAACACAAAGAGAATAGATGTTGTTGAAAATAAAGTAGAAAATATATATGACTTAACACTAAGTGTAAGAGAAATAGCAACAGAAATGAAGCAATGAGAGAAGACCAAAACAAAATGAATGAACGTTTAAAAATAATAGAAGAAAAACCCATAAAAGATTATGAAGAAACAAAAAAGCAAGTCAAAGGAAAAGTAATTTCTTTTATAACTGGAATTATATTAACAGCGATAGCCTTTGGTTTAGGATTAAGTAAATTTATGTAAGGAGGAATAACAGTGAAAGATAAATTGAAAAATATATTTAAAAATAAAGAACGCACAATTGGTTTAATAATATCAATATTATGTGCTAGTTCTTTAATATTAAATTGTTATTTAGAATATGATAAAACAGGACAAATTGATGCAAATAAAATATCAGAAGCTATAAATACAGTAGTAGATGAAATAAATAAATCTACTACAGAAATACCAAATTTAACGGAAATAGATGAACAGACACTAGAAGTACAAGAAACAGAAAGTGAAGGCTTTGAACTTCAAGGAAATATAGCATATGAAGCAGGAGAAAACTCAAAAGATTATGAAGTTGAATTAGGAGAATATGCAGGATTAACATATTATTCTCAAGTAGATAGTAGATGGAAAAATTACATATATACATCTATAGGAAATAATACACAAACAATAGGATCAAGTGGATGTGGTCCAACTTCTGCAGCAATGGTAGTAAGTTCAATAAGAGGAACAATAACACCCAATACTATGGCTGATTTATTTGTAGCAAATGGATATCGTTCAGCTAATAATGGTACATATTGGAGTGCATTTAGATATGTAGCAGATAAATGGAATATCGAATATACAGAAACAAATGATATACAAAAAGCAGTGCAATTAATAGAAGATAAAAACTATGTTATATGTTCAGTAGGTAATGGATTATTTACAACAGGAGGACACTTTATAGTTTTAACAGGAGTCGAAGGAGATTATATAAAAGTATATGACCCTTACTTGTACAATGGAAAATTTGACGTTGCAAGTAGAAGAGGAAAAGCAACAGTAAGTGGTAATACAGTATATGTATCAATAGAAAGCTTTAGAGCATATGCTAATTATCAAAAATTCTTCTGTTTTAAAAATGACAGAATTGATGTAAAAGATAATACAACTACAACGGTAGTAACAGATAACACAACATCAAATGTAAATGCAGTTAATTATCAAGTAAGGATTACTGCAAATACAGGACTAAATATTAGAGCAGGAGCTAGTACAAGTTATAATAGAATTGGTGGATATTCTAAAAATTCAATAGTAACTATATTAGCAGAAAGTAATGGCTTTGGTAAAACTGACAAGGGCTGGATATCATTAGCATATACAAGTAGAGATATTAATACACTAAATATTAATAAAACAGTAGGACAGACAAAGAAATTAGCTAGAGCTAGTATCTTATATAGCAATTCGAATTTAACAGGTTATAAGTACAATTACAAAGCAAATACAACAATAACAATACTACAAAACATATCAAGTAATGTAGATAAAGTTAGAGTAAATGTAACAGGTAGAATAGCATATATAAATAACAATAATTATACAAATGTGACAGCATCAAAGCCACAAAGCGTGATTAGAAAAACAAAAGCATGTACATTATACTCAAAATCAAATTTGAGCGGTGTAAGATATCAATATAAAGCAAATACTACTGTAACAGTTTTAAAACATATAAATTCATATATAGATAAAGTAAAAGTAAATGCAACTGGTAGAATTGCTTATATTAATGTTAATAATTATAGATAAAAAGAAGAGGTAAGTTGATTAATTTCAATTTACCTCTTTTTTTTCGTTTTATGGCTTAAAATGAAGGTATATAATTACATTAATTAAAAAATAAAACGGCTTAAAATTGATTTTAAAGAGTCAATTTTCGTTGAAATATCAACAAAAAAATAAATTTATAATATCGACACAGTTCGACACACTAATTTAACATAATGTGCTATAATCTATGTAGAGGTGATGAAATATGAAAGAAGCATATAACAAATCACTACAAATGATAAAAATATTAAAAGTAAAAGATGAGGAAGAGTATAATAGACTACTAAAATATTATTTGGTATTATCATCAGAAAGTTTAAAAGCAATGTCAAAAACAAGAAGATTCAAGAAAATAATAAAAATAGCAAATGAGAGTGAATAATGTAAAACATCTCTAGCAATAATAAAGCTAGAGGTGTTTTTAAATGATTGTAGAATTAAAAATAAAAGAAATAAGAGAAAGTATGGGGATATCACTAAGAGAATTATCAGAAGAAACAGGAATAGAAAGACATAGACTAGCAGAAATAGAAGAAGATGTAGATAAAATATTATTTATAGAAATATTAGTAATAGCAGAAAATTTGGGTAAGAAAATAACAGACTTATACAATACTGAAAACATAGATCTACAATAGATGTAGCTTTTTTTAGTGTAAAACCCAAAATTCGACAAAATATGACTTTCATAAAAGAAAAAGGCACTTTCATAAAACGTTTAAACATTTTAGTAAAAACTAGTATACAATAATTACATCAAAAGACGTCGGATGAAATAAATAACAGGAGTATAAAATGAAAATTGTCGAAGAAAATGTAGTAGAAAATGAAGTAATAAATGAAAAACGGATGTAAGGTATTTACAAAAAATAATGAAAAGGGTATAATAAGGAAGAAATATAACTTCTTTACTGCAAATAATAAAAAATATTTGCAAAGGAAGGGATTGTTGATGAAAGAAACAAAAGAAATAACATTAAATGGAGTAACGAAAGAATTAAATTGGAAAGAAAAAATAATAATAAGGATATTTAACAAAACTTTTAATAAAGTTTCAAACTTGGTTAGAGTAAATATTGTAAATCAAATGATAAAGTAATGCAATAAATAATGCAATAGAAAAAGTTCTATAAACATATCAGAAATTTATTAAAAGTTTAATTTGCTTAAAACACTAAGTATACGGTTGTGTATTATATTTGAGAATTTACAGAAATTATTTTAAAATGGTTGTAAGCTCCAATAGAATTTTTTATCAGATTTTTGAAAGTAATAAATATAAAAAGCATACCTAAGTATCCATAGGTTTTACTATGAAGTTATTAAATTTTATGTGCACAGAAAGAGTCCTTTAGAATAATAAAAGGACTCTTTCTATTTAAACTAAACTAAAAAAATTAGCAATGTATAAATATGGAAAAAGTGTCTAAAATATTTAACAGATAAAGACAAAAGGAAAGGAAGATATTTATGAAAGATTTTTTAGCTATAAAAAGCATAGAAGCACTAGAGGTTTTAGATTCAAGAGGAAATCCAACAATTCAAGTAGAAGTAGTAACAGAACGGTGGATTCTCAGGAGTTGCACTAGTTCCATCAGGTGCATCAACAGGAAGTTTTGAAGCGGTAGAATTACGTGATAATGAAAAAAATAGATTTATGGGAAAAGGGGTAAGTAAAGCAGTTGAAAATGTAAATAAAAAAATAGCAAAAAGACTAGTAGATATAAATGTATATGAACAAAGAAAAGTAGACAAAATTCTAATAGAATTAGATGACACATTAAATAAATCAAATTTGGGAGCGAATGCAACATTAGGAGTATCACTAGCAGTAGCAAAAGCAGCGGCTAATTCCTTAGGTATGGAATTATATAATTATATAGGGGGAATAAACGGAACAGAGTTACCTATCCCTATGATGAATATTTTAAATGGAGGAAAACATTCAGACAACAACATTAGTATACAAGAATTCATGATAATGCCAGTAGGAAGTATTACTTTTGCAGAAAGATTACGAAGGGGAGTAGAAGTATATCATACATTAAAAAAAGTATTAAAAGAAAAAGGATATTCAGTAGGTGTTGGAGATGAAGGAGGATTTGCACCTAATTTAAAAAATGAGGAAGAAGCATTAGAAGTAATTATGGAAGCAATAAAAAAAGCAGGATATGAACCACAAAAAGATATATGTTTAGCTTTAGATATTGCTAGTACAGAAATGTATGATGAAGCCAAAAAAATAGGCAAAGATGGTTACTACTTTTGGAAAACAGATATGTTTAAAACAAGAGAAGAAATGATAAATTACATTGTAGAATTAACAGAAAAATATCCAATTATTTCAGTAGAAGATGGATTAGCAGAAGAAGACTGGACTGGATGGAAAATACTAACAGAAAGATTAGGAAAGAAAATTCAATTAGTTGGAGATGATTTATTTGTAACAAATCAAAAGAGATTACAAAGAGGAATAAAAGAAAATGTTGCTAATGCCATATTGATAAAACCAAATCAAATAGGAACATTAACAGAAACAATAGATACTATAAGAAAAGCAAAGAAAAATGACTATAAAACTATAATTTCACATCGTTCAGGAGAGACTGAAGATACTACAATTGCAGATTTAGCAGTAGCTGTTAATGCAGGACAAATAAAGACAGGGGCACCTTGCAGAACTGATAGAGTTGCTAAATATAATAGATTACTTAATATTGAAAATCAATTTAATATTAATGAAAATTAGAGTTTTAAAAATAATTTTAAAATATAAAAAATGACAAAAGATAATAAAGTAAAAATGATAATATTATTATAAAAAGCGTATTTACAATATTATGTAAAGATGATATAATATAAATAGTTTTATTAAATAACAATATGTAGGAGGATACGTGTATGTACGAAGAAAAAATTTTTTCTGGTAATACCATACAAGAAATTGCAAAAGACTTTTCAGAAGAAATTAGCCGGCAATATTTAAACTATTTAAAATTTTGGCAGACTACTTCTATGGATGATACTGATGAGTTTTTTCAATGGGAGCAAAGGATTAAAAGTGAACCAAGTGTAGTACAAGAAAGAGCATTTAACAAAATTTTAGAAATTATGCAGAAGCCACAAGAAAACCAAAAATTTTTTAAAAAAAGATTGTTCATTTTGAGAAGTAAAAGTGTAATTCTTATAACTAGTTCATCAGATTTTTATGAAGATTTACTTCCAAAAGGAGGTATTCAACATACCATTCCAAAAAATATTGAATATATCTTAAATAGTAAAAAATTTACAATACGCAAAAGATATATTTAATTATATATAAGTCCTGAAATGTTTATTGTTTCAGGACTTATATAACTTTATTCAACTCTTCTTTGACTTCGTTCATTATTTTGAGTGGATTGAGAAGCATTACACAATTTTTCATACTCTTTACACTTAATTTTATAATCCATCTGCATACACAAATATCTATAATAGCAATATGCCTGCTCATATTGAACCATAGGATTGAACATAGGATCTCTATAAATATCATTCATATCATTCGGATTACTTGAACCGCATTTGTTGAAACATAGAATAATCCATAAAAGGAGGCAAGCTATTAAATTCTTTATCCATAAAATCATCTCCAATCAATACTAATAAAGTATATTAATTAAAAAACAAAAAATGCTTATTTTTATAAAAATAAGCATTAAAAATTATAGAACAGTACAGTTTTGAAATAAAAAATTTAAGCTAATTTATCATCATTATCTAAAGGCGAAAATAATATACGAATATCTACATCAAGAGATAAAGCAATTTTAGCTAGAGTGTCTAAAGAAAATGTATTTCTGCAAGCACTTTTAGATTCAATTTTTCTAATAAATTCGTAACTAAAAAACGTCTTATTAGCTAATTATAATTGAGTTAAACCTTTTAATTTTCTCTGTTTTTTTATATTTTGTCCCACTAAATAATAAATATCTTTTTCCACATTTTTTCTCCATCTTAATTGTTTATATATCAATTTATAATATCAAAAAAACAATACTAAAATGTTGCAACATACCACCGGCTATATTATAATTTTTTTATGAAAGGAAAAAATTTTAAAGAGGAGAAAAAATGAAAGGTAACAAAGGAAAAACCATATTCAACATTAGATAAAATTACAGAAAATGGAATAATAGAGAAGGGGTATAGCTATGGAATAATTTTAAAAGACGGAATATACACACTTACAAAAAATATATTTGAGTTAAATTGTAATAAATCAATTAAAATTATAGGAAATAGACAAAATACAAAATTATATTCTAATATGGAATGTGGAACAGGTAGTGCTCAAGGAACAAATAATTATAGTATAGAATTTTATAGATTGATACTAGAAGATGAAACTAACCAAATGTATGAATTTTTTGTAAAAAACATGATAAATTTTTATAATATTGTATTTAATTGTAAATATGGAAATTATTCAAATGGCTATATATTACCAGTATATGGAAAAAATCAAATGGTAAATTGTGTAGTACCTAATGGAAATAATGGATTCATCTCAAATCAATTTAATACAGGAAATATAAAATTAAAAAATTGTTATGGAAGGATTACTTCAGGTTATGCTACAACAGATGATATGTGGAATTATCAAACAAATTATATAACAGCAACACCAAAAGTAAATAATACAACTTATGAAATAACAGATGATGAAAGTAAATGGAAAAATGTAGGGACAGGAACAAATATAGATGGAAGTCAAGCGAATTTAGGTGTGTACGGTGGAAAATATTCATGAGATTATGATATAGATATTAATTTCTAAAAATATAATAATGAAATACAAAATGAAGGAATCACACTAGCCCAACTAGTAACATCAATAAAGGTTTACCAATATTACTATGGCAGTAGAAAAAAGATATTAAGCTCAATCGAAATGAACTACAAAAATGTTCGCTTCAAAACACTTAATATCTTTTTTTCGTCACAAATTAAAATTAAAAAAAGGACAAATATTTATAACAACAAAAGTATAAAAAGCAGCTAAAAATCCCTGTAACAATTTTCCAAACAAATAAGGTCTAATAGACAAATCTGTTTTTGCTATAATACTCCAAACTTGAAGCAAAACAGAAATACCACCGAAGCCTAACAAAAAAGCAGTAATTATAATATTTATAGAAATATTTTTAATATGTATATTTGCAATATAATTAATACCATTAGTAATTTCTAAAATTCCAGTAAAAATACCAGAAATAAATGTAGAATCTATTCCTAAAACGTTAAAGATAGGCGTAAATAGTATGACAATACTATTTAAAAATCCACTAGCTTTTAAAATAGAAATAATGCTAGAAAAAACAACAACAAATCCACCAATCAATAAAATTGTTGAAATGCTATTTGTTATACTTTTACCTAAAACTTCTCCTAAATTAGAAAAAGATACATTGGAATTAGTATTAAAGTTTGAATGTGATGACAAGTAAGATATTGAAGAATTATTCTTAGATTTCCAAAATCTAAAAATAATTCCAACAGTAATACATGCAAAAATATGAGTAATTAATAATAATAATCCAATCATAGAATTTCCAAACATACTAATACCAATAGAACCTACAATAAATAAAGGACCAGAATTATTAGTAAAACTCAAAAGACGTTCACATTCTTCTTTAGTACAAATATTATTTTTTCTAAAATTACATGCAATTTTAGCTCCTACAGGATAACCACTAATAAGTCCCATCAAGAAACAAAAAGAACCTTCTCCTCTAATATTAAAAAGAGGTTTCATAATTTTATTTAATAATTTCCCCATGATATAAACAAAATTAGTATTCATTAATAATTCTGTTGCAACAAAGAAAGGGAAAAGTGACGGTACAACAGAATTTGCCCACAAAGATAATCCTTTTTTTACAGCAGGTAAATTTGAACTTGAAAATAATAATAAGCTAGCACAAAATGCTAAAAATACGAGTGCTAATAGATTTTGTTTTAGTTTAATAATATAAAAATGACACTTGAAAAACATTTAATCACCATAATAAATATATGAGAAATATTTTATAAATATTTATATTTCATAATAAAATATGAAATTGAGAATAATAAATAACAAAAAATAATATAAAAATTGAATAAAAAATAAAAAAAAGCACAAGCTTAAAATATAAAGAAAATAGTATAAATATTAAAAAAATCTGATTGTATTAAGATTTAATTATACTATAAAAGTTTATAAGAGAAAGGTAGTGCTTTTTATGTTTGATAAACAAGGATTTAAAGAAGAAAAGATAAATAATTATGGAGAAGAAATAGAAGATACAACAATGTATGGAGAATTTATTACATCATATTTTGCATGGGTGCCATTATCAAAACAAAAAGAAAAAGTAGAAGAACTAGAAAAAATGACTAATAAGGGAATGAAAAGTAACATTAATAAAAAACAAGAATAAAAAAATAATGAAATAGTAAGAAAAAAGTAAATAAAGTGAGAAAAAAAGATATTAGAAGACATAAGATAAAAATAAAAGTCAATAAAGGTCAGGAAAAGTCAAATGGCGTTGTTGCAAAATATTAAAAAATCTATATAATATATATTGTAAGTCAAAGAAAGTCAAAGACAGAAATAAATATAATACAATAAATAAAAGTCAAAACATAAAAATTTAAATTGGCATTAAAAATATCAAAATAAAATTAAAAAGATACTAAAGCAATAATTAAAAATATATTAAGATAATCGCACAATATGACAAAAAAATTAAAGGGAGGCTGATAAAATGAGAATGTCAGATGTAATAGAAGACTTTATAAAAGATTTATTTGAAGAAGATGAAAGTGATTTTATAGAAATACAAAGAAACGAGTTAGCACAGCATTTTAATTGTGTACCATCTCAAATAAATTATGTAATATCAACAAGATTTAAGCCATCACAAGGATACTATGTAGAAAGTAAAAGAGGCGGTGGTGGTAACATCAAAATAAAAAAAATAACAAACACAAAATCAGATTATATAATGCATATAATAAATAATATAGGAAGAACAATAACAACAAATGACATTGATATTTTATTAAGTGATTTCTTAACATACAACATAATAACATCACAAGAAGCTAAACTTTTAAAAGTAGCAACCAGTGATAATGTTTTGAAATTAGATAAAAATATAAAAGATGAAGTGCGAGCAAGAATATTTAAAAATATGTTATTAAATATTGAATAAATTTAGTACAATTTTGATATTAAAATTAAAAAAAGAATAATGTAAAATTATTCTTAAAAGGAGTGATTAATATGTTATGTGAAAATTGTAAAAAGAGAGAAGCAAATGTAAAATATTCAGAAAATATTAATGGAGTAAAAAAAGAGATGAATCTATGTGAAGAATGCAGTAAAAAATTAGGAATAACAGATAGAATGGATTTTAGAATGCCATCATTAGATATTCCAAGTTTTTTCGGAAGTTTCTTAGAAGATTTTAGCACACCAGAATTTATGCCATTTTTGAATGAAGTAAAACAACTAACATGTGATAGTTGTGGTTCAACATTTGATGATATTGTAAATACTGGAAAATATGGATGTGCAAATTGCTATGATGTATTTGAAGATAGAATGGATCCAATATTGAAAAAATTACAAGGATCTAATAGACATAATGGAAGATTAGGAAAAATATCAGATAATAAAGTTCATTTTGAAAAAGAAGATGAAAAAGCCAACAAAGAAGATTTAGAAAAAGATAAATTAGAAAAGTTACAAGAAGATTTAAAACAAGCTATTAAAGAGGAGAGATATGAAGATGCTGCTAAAATAAGAGATGAAATTAAGAAAATGTCAAAATAAGGACATTTTCTTTTAAAAAATTGAAAGAAAGGTGATAAGAATGAATTGGTATCTACAAAGTGGAAAAGAATCAGATGTGGTAACAAGTACAAGAATTAGATTTGCAAGAAATTTACCAGAATTCAAATTTAATTTAAAAAACAAAGCAGATATAGAAAAATTAAAAAACAAAATAAAAGAAAATATATATGCAATAGGATATGGACTAAAATATATTGAATTAAAAGATATAGATGATATTACAAAAATGAGTTTAATCGAAAAAAATTTAATAAGCCCAGAATATGCAGTACATAATGAAGATGGAGCAATTTTAATAAATGATGAAGAAAATATTTGTATAATGATAAATGATGAAGACCACTTGAAAATTCAAGTATTTAGTAGTGGCTTAGAATTAGAAAATACACTAAATTATGCAATAGAATTAGATCAAAAAATAGAAGAAGTTTTAGGATATGCAACTAGCAAAAAATATGGATATTTAACTAGTTTACCAACAAATTGTGGTACAGGACTAAAAGCTTCTGTAATGGTTCATTTGCCAGCACTTACAATTACTAAAAACATAAACAAAGTATTTTACACAATAAATAACTTTGGAGTAAATATAGTTGGAGCATATGGAGAAAACAGTAAGGAATTAGGAGATACATTTCAAATTTCTAATAAAAGAACATTAGGAGTTACAGAAAAAGAAATTATCGAAAATTTAAAAGTAGTAACAGAAAAAATAATAGAACAAGAAAGAAAAGCTAGAAAATTTTTAGCAAAAGATACAATAGAATTAGAAGATACAATATATAGAAGCTATGGAATATTAAATAATTGCAGAAAAATATCTTTAGAAGAGGCTCAACAGTTGATTTCAAATGTTAAGATGGGAACAGATTTAGGAATATTACCAGAATTAAATGATAGCAAAGTTCAACAGTTGATTTTATATACTAAACCTGCAAATATGCAAAAATATTTAGGTGAACAATATGAGACGTTGGAAAGAGATATAAAAAGAGCAGAGGTAATAAAGAAAATAATGGATATTTAGGAATGGTTCTGAAAAGTACAAGGATAAATTCTGATATATTAGAAAAGAGGCAGAATTTTACAAAATTATAAAAAAAGCCCCATATAGGGGCAAGTTTATTATAGCATAAGCATATAGAAAGCAGCTATAATAACAAAAATTAAGATAAGACCACCAAGTACGAGGCTCGGAACAAGTTCTGTGATATAGTGCGCGCAAAACATACATATTCCTGCAACTACAAAATAAAAAAAGCATTTAAGTCCTTTTTTCATATTATATACCTCCATATGGGTGAGTGATAGATAACTCTATCATATTAATAAGTAACATAAAATAATATTACTATAAAATAACTAAATTGTCAAATTTAAAATTTAAATAAGAAAGAGAAGGTGAGTAAAAATGACATATAAATTTACAAATAGAGCAAATAAAGCAATAGAAATTGCAAATGATATAGCATTAGAGCTAGGGCATAGCTACATAGGAACAGAGCATATTTTATATGGACTAGCTAAAGAAAGCAATGGAATAGCATCAAAAGTACTTGAAAATCAAAATGTAACAGCTGATGATATTCTAAATAAAATAGAAGAATTGGTTGGAAGAGATGAACCAATCGAAAATATTGTTGATTTTACACCAAGAACAAAAAGAGTAGTAGAATCAGCATTTATAGAAGCTAGAAAATTAGGATATAATTTTATAGGAACAGAACATCTTTTAATAGGAATATTAAGAGAAGGAGACTGCATTGCAGCAAAAATCTTATTAGACTTAAATGTAAATATTCCAAAATTATATAATGAAATTATAAAGGTAATAAATGAAGGAGAAGATTATCAAGGAGAAGAAGATTCATCAAATTATTCAAACGGTTCAAGAAATGGAAAAGCAAGAGGAAGTTATAATCAAACACCAACATTAAATCAGTTTGGAGAAGACTTAACAAAAAAAGCCGAAGAAGGAAAATTAGATCCAATTATAGGTAGAAAAGATGAAATAGAAAGAGTTATTCAAATCTTATCAAGAAGAACAAAAAATAATCCTTGTTTAATAGGTGAACCAGGTGTTGGTAAAACAGCAGCAGTTGAAGGATTAGCTCAAAAAATAGTAGCAGGAGATGTCCCAGAAATTTTGAAGAACAAAAGGGTTGTAACACTAGATATTTCTGGAATGGTTGCAGGTGCTAAATATAGAGGTGACTTCGAAGAGAGAATAAAAAAAGCTCTTAATGAAGTAAAAAAGGCAGGAGATATAATCTTATTTATAGATGAAATTCATACAATAGTTGGAGCCGGTGCAGCAGAAGGCGCAATAGATGCAGCAAATATTTTAAAACCACTACTTGCAAGAGGGGAAATCCAATTAGTTGGTGCAACAACTTTAAATGAATATAGAAAGTTCATAGAAAAAGATGCAGCACTTGAAAGAAGATTTAGCCCAGTTACAGTAAATGAACCATCAGAAAAAGATACAGTTCAAATTTTAAAAGGAATTAGAGATAAATATGAAGCACATCACAATGTAAAAATCACAGATGAAGCAATAGAAGCGGCAGTTAAGTTATCTGTTAGATATGTAAATGATAGATTTTTACCAGATAAAGCAATAGATTTAATTGATGAAGCAGCCTCAAGAGCAAGACTACAAACATTTACAGAACCAGAAAATTTAAAAAAATTACAAGAAGAAATAGAAAAAGTAAAAAATGAAAAAGAAGAACTAGTACTAAATCAAAAATTTGAAAAAGCAGCCGAACTAAGGGATAAAGAAAAGACATTAAGAGAAAAATTTGAAAAAGAGCAAAATAAATGGAAAAATAAAAATACAAAATCAATTGTAAATATAACAGAAGAAAATATTGCAGAAGTTATTGCAAGTTGGACAGGTATTCCAGCAAAGAAAATAACTGAAGATGAAAATCAAAGATTAAAAAATTTGGAGGTAGAACTTCATAAAAGGGTAATAGGACAAAATGAAGCTGTAGAGGCAGTAGCAAAAGCAATAAGAAGAGGAAGGGTAGGCTTAAAAGATCCAAAGAGACCAATAGGCTCATTCCTATTCTTAGGACCAACAGGTGTTGGTAAAACTGAATTATCAAAGGCATTAGCAGAAGTGTTATTTGGTGACGAAAATGCTATGATAAGAGTTGATATGTCTGAATTTATGGAACCACATTCAGTTGCTAAATTAATAGGTGCACCTCCAGGATATATAGGGTTTGATGACGGTGGACAATTAACTGAAAAAATAAGAAGAAAACCATATTCAGTAATATTATTTGATGAAATAGAAAAAGCACACCCAGATGTAATGAATATGTTGCTTCAAATTTTGGAAGATGGTAGATTGACAGATAGCCAAGGAAGAACAGTTAACTTCAAAAATACAGTTATTATAATGACTTCAAACATAGGAGCAAGATTAATTACAGATAGAAAACAATTAGGATTTTCAAACCAAGGTATGTCAAATGAAAAGGCAAAAGAAGAAACGAATAACATTTCAGATAAGACAAAAGGTTCAAAAGACTTGAAAGAAAATTCAGCACAAGACGAAAAGGCAAAAAAAGAGTATGAAGAAACTAAAAAAGAAGTTATGGCAGAACTAAAGAAAGAATTAAGACCCGAATTTATAAATCGTATTGATGAAATTATTGTATTCCATAAATTAAATGATGAAGAAATATACAAAATAATTGATATTATGCTAAAACAAGTTGTAAATAGACTAAAAGAACAAAAATATGAAATTGAATTAGAACCAGAAATTAAAGAATTGATAGCAAAAGAAGGTATAGACAAGAATTTTGGTGCAAGACCTTTAAGAAGAACAATTCAAAATTTAGTTGAAGATAAGTTAGCAGAAGAAATTTTGGATGGAAATTTACAAAAAGGTAAATTAACAAAATTTACTGTGAAAGATGGAAAAATGAGACAATTGGGACAATCCTAATTGTCTCCTCTTAATTATAATAAAAATATGCAAAAATTTCCAAAAAAGCTTGATAATCCATAAAAAATGTAGTATACTATCAAAGTAAACCTTTTACTTAGCTTTCAAGCAAAGCACCAAAGCTAAAAGCTCAGTTAAAGGCGATAAGAAAAAATAGGAGGTGTAAAGAAATGACAAAGGAAAGAAAACAAGAAATCATTAATACTTATAAAAGAGAAGAAAA
>OLVX01000440.1_pt1 | contig 41959 bp, 33 predicted proteins | sample 1673271 | NCBI WGS metagenome assembly OLVX01 (sample SAMEA3178939, study PRJEB25190) | human gut metagenome | biome: human gut; feature: human-associated habitat; material: faeces | place: Austria | collected 2013
ATATTCTTACTTGAACCATCTTCCATATACTCAACTACACAAACTGCCTCATTCATAATAAGTAGTTCATAATCTTGATCCGATAATAAGTACTTATAATCCAATGGAACAAATTTCTCTCCCTCAAATTCAGGATACTTTGGATAACTCTTAATAACATCAGTTCTATAAATTAACTTTTTATCTCCCTTTCCACCATTATCATAAAAGCCACTCAAAGTAGTAGATTTTTCATTTGGTAATTTACATCCTATAACTTCTCCATTTTTATAAATATCTAGTGCAACTATACCACTATACTTATCACTACCATATTCATTCCAAAAATTCACTATTAGCTCTACAGCATTATCTGGCATAAAATCATCTGAATCTATACACACATTTAATTCTGTATCAATCAATTCATAGGCTGCATTATGACCTGTATGCATACCACCATTTTTTTTATAATGATATCTTATTTCAAATCCATTATCATTTTTCATCCACTCTTCAACTAATTCTTTAGTATTATCGGTAGAACCATCATCTATAATTAGCCAAATAAAATCTTTACAACTTTGTCTAACTAAACTTTCATAGCATTGATTAAGTATATATGCTCTATTATACGTGGGTGTAAATACTGTAAGTGTTGCCATATCTATTCCCCCCTGTTGAATTTTCCAAATAAAAATCTTCTAACCACAAAGTATTTGACTTTATATCATACTTGTTATTATCTATTTCTTTACATTGATTTCTTTTTCTGGTATCCACATTTATAACTTCATTGGCCCAATCAGTGCATGATTTATCTAATCCAACTATTTTTACATTTTTACTTATAATACATTCTTGCGGTATCTTATCTGATATAATGCAATTTAATCCTGAAGATTGAGCTTCTATCATAGTTAGAGGAAAGCCTTCATATAATGATGGGAATAAAAACAAATCCATAGCTTGCATCAAATCACTGACATCACTTCTTGAACCAAGAAACATTACCTTATCATCTAATCCTAAGCTTGAAACCTTGTTTTTCATCTCTTCCATCAATTCACCGTCTCCCACCAACATTAAAAGAGCATCTTCCTTAATTTCACTAACATTTTTAAAAATATCTATAATAAAACTATGATTTTTTTGATGTCTAAATCTCCCCACATGACCAACTACAAACTTATTTTCAATACCCAATTTTTTTCTTATTTTTAATGATTTTTCTTTATCATATATATAACTTTCAGTATCGATGGCATTATTTAAAATAGTAAAGTCATCTGTATTAAACATCCATCTCCCAGCTTCCTTGCCACATGCAAACAAATAATCAGCATATTTAGTTATATTTCTTTTGGCAGCTAGTTTTATTAAATACTTTAAATTTTTATCTTGGTTAGCATTGTGGCTATGAGCAATAGTAAAAGGTACGCCGTTTTTCTTAGCATATTTCAGCACTATACCACTTAAACAATCCTGATGACAGTGAACTATATCATACTCCTTATGACTTCTAAAAAAATCATCTAATGACTTTAGATACTTTGGACTAAAAGGATTTAATCTAGGCAAATGATAAATCCTACCACCAAGGCTTTCTATTTCATCATCATAATCCCACTTTTCATCTCTATGTGTAAGAAAGTCAAACTGAACCTTACTTCTATCCATATGCCTATAGTAATTCATAATCATAGTTTCAAGTCCTCCACGACCCATATATGTTACTACATGCAAAACTCTAATTGGTTCACCCATTTTTCCATTTCCTCCACCGTTTCCTTAACTACCTTATCCTTATCAAAAATCTCTTCCATATACCTTCTACCTTCTCTGCCCATCTTCACCTTCTCATCAAAATCCATCTCAACAAAGTCCCTCATCTTCTCATAAAGTGACTCACTATCCTTCACCCTACAAGTCCAGCCATTAACACCTTCCACCACAGCTTCCTTACAACCATATATATCACTAGTAATCAGCACCCTGCCCATTGCAGCACCTTCTAACAACACATTTGCCATACCCTCATGATAAGATGGAAGTACTACACAGTGGCAATCTCTAATAAAAGGTCTCACATCTTCCTGATATCCATAATATTTTATAAAACCATCACTTTGTAACTCTTCTATCAACTCTTTGTAATCTTCTTCAAACCACCCTATAAAAGAAAACTCCACATTGGAATAATTCCTTTTTATTTTTTTTATTGCTTCAAAGAGCTCATTTACACCTTTTTCAGCCATTATCCTCCCAATAAACAAAAACTTAACTACCTTGTCTGATGGCATTTCACAATATTCAAATTGTTGAAGATTCACTCCAGCTCCTTTTAAAACTATGGCTTGATCATCATTTATAGTTTTATCATCTATCAATACCCTAGCATTAGCTATATTTTCAAAGAAAACTCCTTTGGCATTTTTCAAACCAATCTTGTACAAACTGCTCACTATATTTTTCAACATGCCACCCCTATAATAAGCACTGCCAAGACCTGTCACATTTGCCATAAAAGGAACACCATATAATCTACATGCCATTCCTCCATATATATTGCATTTAATTGTATATGCTAACACTAAATCTGGTTTTTCTTCTTTGATTAAATTTTTATAGTCATTTAATAATTTTAAATCTTTTATAGGATTTAAACTTTTTCTATCCACCTTTGTATCAATTACCCTAACACCCAAATCTTTTATTTTTTCTATATCTGGTGAAAAGGGAAGAGATATAATAACGTCATATCCCTCTTCTACAAGTTTAGAAACTAACTCTTTTCTAAATTTATAAATAGTGGCAAAATGATTTGCTACTATTAGCAGTTTTTTACCCATATTAAAAACCCCTAAGTAAACGTATTTTTACTTTTCTAATTTTCCTTCAACAACCCCATCTTTTTTCAACACTTTAAATATAGTTAAAAAGAAACATTTAATATCAAATAACAAGCTCATTTTTTCAACATATTCCCCATCATATTTTGCCTTTACATCTATAGGTAGTTCATCTCTACCATTAATTTGAGCCCAGCCAGTAAGTCCTGGTGTTATGTCATTTGCTCTATATTTGTCCCTTTCTTTTATTAAATCAAATTGATTCCAAAGGGCTGGTCTAGGACCAATTATACTCATTTCACCTTTTATTATATTGATAATCTGTGGTAATTCATCCAAGCTAGTCTTTCTTAAAAACTTGCCAATTCTTGTGATATAAATCTCTGGATTATCTAGTAAATGAGTAGGCATATCCTTTGGTGTATCAGTTTTCATTGTTCTAAATTTTAAAATGTTAAATTCTTTCTTATTAATGCCAATTCTTCTCTGTTTAAATAAAACAGGCCCCCTAGAATCTAACTTTATTAATAAGATAATTACTAAAAACACTGGTGATAAAATTACAATTCCTAGTATTGAAATTACAAAATCCAAAATTCGCTTAATCTTAAGGTAAACAACTTTCCTTTTACCCTGTGATTGCAACCTTATCCTCTCCTTTTATCACATAAGTAGGTACCAAATTCTTCATAGCATACCTAACTTCCACTTCATCCTCCATATCTGCCACATACTTCAAATACTTCAACTTATCAAACAACTCCCCTTCATCCACATCAATAGGTTGTCCAATATAAATCTTATCCTTATTCGTATCTGTCAGACCTTCTTCATCCATAAGAATCTCCTCATAAAGCTTCTCCCCAGGTCTAAGCCCAGTAAACTCAATCTTAATATCCACATCTGGCTCCAACCCACTAAGTGTTATAAGATTTTTTGCCAAATCAAGAATCTTCACCGGCTCTCCCATATTCAGCACAAAGATTTCGCCACCCTTAGCAATTGCTCCTGCCTCCAACACAAGGGATACTGCCTCTGGTATGGTCATAAAAAACCTAGTTATCTCTGGATGAGTTACTTTTACTGGTCCTCCTTCTTCTATTTGTTTTTTAAACAGAGGAACTACAGAACCATTACTTCCCAGCACATTGCCAAATCTCACTGCCACAAATTCAGTAAAACTACTTTTTTCCAAAGTTTGTACTATCATTTCACAACATCTCTTTGTGGCACCCATTATATTTGTAGGATTCACTGCCTTATCTGTTGATATTAGTACAAATCTTTCTACTTTGTATTTTGCTGAAATTTGAGCCACATTTAATGTACCAAAGACATTATTTTTAATAGCTTCACAAGGACTATCCTCCATAAGAGGCACATGTTTATGTGCTGCTGCATGGAATACTAAATATGGTCTATATTTTGAGAAAACATCTTCTAGTTTTTTCTTATCTCTTACACTTCCAATTATTCCTTTTATACTTAAGTTTGGATATTTTGCTCTCAATTCTAATTCAATATTATACAAATTGTTCTCATAAATATCAAATATTATAAGTAATTCCGGGTTAAAAGATGCAATCTGTCTGCATAACTCAGACCCTATTGAACCTCCTCCACCAGTTACTAGTATAGCATGTCCTTTTATTAAACTTTCTATATTATTGTTGTCAAGCTTAATTGGATCTCTTCCTAGTAAATCTTCTATCTCAACATCTTTTAAACTGTCTAATACATTTTTATTCTTAATAATATCTTCTGTAGATGGAAGTATTCTAATTTTTGCGTTTGTCTCTTGGCAAATATGCAATAACTCTTTTTTATTCTCTGGTGAAATATTTGTAATTGAGAAAAATATTTCTTGAACATTATATTTTTTGCATACTTCTTGAATTTTATCCCTATTTCCTAAGATTTTAACACCAGAAATTGAGCAATTCCATTTTGCTGGATTATCATCAATTAGTCCAACTATATAATATGTATTTTTTAAACCTTCTCTAATAGCTTTAATAATATCTCTTGAAGATCTGCCAGCACCTATTATAAGTAATCTTTTTGCAATTACTGGTTCATCATTCTTTTTTTCTGCTGGCAAAGTTTCATTTAGCAACATTCTTATAACAACTCTACAAGAAACAGTTCCAACGGCTATTAGTACACACGACAAAATGCACTCTTTTGTTGTAAACGTATCTATTTTAAATATGTTTTTTATTATGTAGGTGGTTATGCAAGAAATTGCACATACGAATATGTAAATTAAATAATCTCTTCCATTTTCGTATCTTGTAATGCTTCTGTATAAATTAAATACTCTAAAAAAGATTTGGTATATTACAATAGATAATGCAATAGTAATTCCAATTTGTTTCCATTCTTCTACTTTAAAATAAAATGTGTTTGATAATAAAAATTTAGAAAATATACAAGCTAATGCAATTATTAAAATATCTATAATTGCTAGTATTATCTTATTTCTTTCAAATTTGATTTTTTTCATTTTCAACATCCTCTTAATTTTCTATTCTCCACACCCTGTTTTGTTTATTATTTTCTCACTTATTTCTTTTACCTTTTCGCTTGGTGTGTAATCATCATCGTCGAATAATTCCTTATGTAGTTCTTTTACACTACTTTCAAGTGTTACTGGTACTCCATACCAAACTCCATTTATAATTTTACCTTCAACTGTTGGAGGCCAGCCTTTACTTTCAGTTATTTTGTATGATGCAACTGTTGGTATTAAAGAAACTATTTCATTTGCATCTATATTTGTATATATTCTTGGTAATACCTTATCTGCTATAGCATTTAGTTCTGACACACTCATTTGCTTTACTTTTTCTAAACATGCAGTCATAACATTTCTCATTCTTTCTGTTCTCTTATAGTCCGTATCAATTTTTCTTATTCTAGAATATGCAAGAGCTTGGTCTCCATTTAACATATATGTTCCTGCTTCATTAATGCCAGAAATTTGAGTTGCCTCTGCATCTGTTACTGTTATAGTTACTCCTCCAAGATCATTAACAATTTCTTTTACTGCTTCAAAATTTACTGTTACAAATTCTGTTATATCCAAATCTAAATTTGTATTTAGAGTACTTAAAGCAAGAGTTGGTCCACCATATGAATATGCATGAGTTACTTTGTCTAAGCTTCTCCCAGTCAATTCTAAATATATATCTCTATATACTGATACAAGTCTAACTTCTTTTGTTTTGTTGTTTATACTTGCAATTACTATACAATCGCTTCTATTTCCTAGACTGTATGAATCTTGTCTACTATCAATTCCAAGAATAGCAATATTTCTATAGTCAGCAAGCTCCTCTTCAACCCCTGTAGTTATTTCTATTTCGTTTTTATCTACCTCAACTTGTTGTATTTTAGATACTTTATTCTGTACAAACCAGTACCCATAACCAACTGCAGCACCTATAAGTAAAATTATTATTATTAAAGCTATCAATATTCCTTTAACTACCTTGTTGCCTTTTTTTGCTTTTTTTTCTTCTTTGTTATCTATATCACTCATATATTTCTTCTTTCTTTCGTCATTTTCTATTTTTTTAGTTCTTTTTTCGACCTTCAAGTTATATTATACATATGCATTTGCATTTTTTCAACCCTTTTTTTACATTTGACAATAATTAACATAAATAGCCTTTACTCGGTAACTAGAAATTACTTTTTCAATTGTCCTAATGAACATAAAAAAAGTGAAACACTTTTATTGCTTTTGGCAATTTGTTTCACGTTTCTGTTTTTCTCTTTAACAATAATGTAAGCTTTTTTTATTTTCTTATATATTTTTGATTTTTTGCATTTGGTCTATCTGGTATAGTCATTTTCAATTTTTCACTAATTAATAATGGTTTCATATACTTTAAATAAAAATTTCTTCTATCCTTTAATCCCAGATACGACATTATTTCTCTAGTTGTTTTTGGTTCTTTGCAAAATTCTAACATTTTATCTTGGTGGGTATCTTTATAATTACATTAGTGTCCATAGCATAAATGCTATGTAAGTCATTAGTAAGAGGAGAAAACTTATATATTTAATGATTTTCTCCTTTATTTTAAATAAATTCTGTTATAATATGTATTTCCTTAATTTTTCTGTCATTTTATCAGATTGTTAAAATTATTGTGAATTATTCTTCCATTATTGTTGCTTCGCTGTCTTCTATGATTTTTCTATATGCACATACTTCAATGTTTTCATATCTTGGTACATCTTCATTTACATAGTCTATTATTGCATATAATCCTAACACAACGTGTATCATTTCATCATTTTGCTTTTTATATATTCCATAAACATCCCCTGGAATATCTTCATTTACTGCAATTTTTCTATCCGCTTCTGCCGAGAATTTATCTCTAGTGTTGTCTTCTGTTAGAATATATGTTGTTTTGTTTACATCTTCATTTCCAAGTTTGTAAGTTTCGTCTTTTATTTTATATTCTAAATCTTTTATAACTAAATCTCCCTCAACAGTAGTTTGTGCAATTCTTATTTTGTCTTCTTTTCTATCTTTAGAATTTATTCCTGTGTTTTCTATAAAGCTGTCTAATTTATCTTTATTCCAAACTTTGTTATATGTAATTACTACACATCTGTCTTCGATTGCCTGTTCTAAAGTATAATCTTGAGGAAGTTCTGATAAATTTTTGTAACCATATTTATCTGTCGAGCTTTCTTTGCCTGTATTGTTTTCTCCATCTGTTAAATTATTTGAAGCTGAATTTATCGAATTTGGTGAACTGTTCTTCTCATTTTGTTTTGATGTTTTTACTTGTTGCTTTACTGTAAATAGTATTCCTCCTATTATAATAACTAAAATCGTGATTGCTAGTACTAATTTCTTTTTCATCGCAAAATCTCCTTTTTTATAATATTTTCAGCATATTTGCTGTTTGTATTATTTAGACGTTTTGTTCTTTCTATTTTGTTGGTGTTTTATGCAAATTATTGCAAATATTACCGTTAGTACTAAAAATATGCTTGATAAAGATAGTAATATATTACTTGTTCCATTATATGTTTTTTCGTTATTGGCCGTGATTTCTACAATATTCACTTTGGCATTTTCTGATGTTTGCGAATTTTCACCTTTTTCAACATTCACTTTAGCATTTTCTAATGTTTGCGAATTTTTATTTTCTGTTATATTTTTATAATCCTCTGATGTTTGAAAGTTGCTATTTTCCTGTGCTTGTGAGTTTGATTTTAAATTATTGTTTGTAGCTGGTACTTCTATTTCATTTTTATTATTTTTCATGCAACCGATATAGAGTGCTAATGTTGCAAATAACATGCTAATATTTCCAAGTAGTAGTTGCAAACTATTTAATGCTTTGTAATATCTCCACTGAACTGTTCCAATTGGTTCATTCAAAATTTTTGCTATTTCTTTAAATGAAAACTCGCCAAGTATTTTTAGTGATACAACTTCTTTTTCTTTAACCGATAACCCACTTATCAATTTATTATATTTTTCTGTATCTACAATATTTTGAAGTTCATCACATTCTTTTCCAGTGTCTATATTGTATGCTTCCTCTAATGAAATATTCGTTCTTTCTTTTCTTAGGAATGTAAGTGCTTCATTCTTTGTAACGGCATATAGCCAAGTTGCTTCTTTTGAGGTTGGCAATTTGTCTTTTGGCAGGCTATATATTTTAGCAAATACATTTTGTGTTACATCTTCACTTGATTCTTTATTTTTTAATATTGAAAAGGAAATTTTATACACAAGTTGATTATAATTTTTATACAATAGTTCAAATTGTGAATTGTCTCCTTCTCGTAATTTTGAAAAAATATTGTGTAATTCAATTTTATTAATCATAATTTTTTCCTATCAAATTTATTTGCATATTAATTATATTATTAAACCACACTTTTGCAAGTATTTTTCTTGCTTTTATCACATTTTTGCAAGCATTTTTATTATTTTTATAACACTTTTGTAAAAAAGAAGACTTATAAGTCTTGCTTAATGCAATTCTTATTAGCCTTCTTTTATTTATTATTTGTTGTAACTTATTGAAATTGTTGTGCCTTTTGCCACATTACTTATGTCTACATAGTATCCATCTGTATTATTTCCTTTTACATATCCTGCTGTTTGTGCTTGTGCAAAATTGTATGAATGGCTTCCTATTGTTAGTGTAAATTCTTTTGATGTGTCTATTCCTTCTAAGTTAACTCTTCTAGCATCAGATTCTTCTACTGTAATGTCTCTTGTTTCTGTTGATGTACTGTTGTCATTTATTATGGTGTTAAATATACTTTGTAAGTCACTTGTTGTCATAGAACCTACATAAGATTGATCTGCATAGCTGTATTTTCCAGCACTACCATCTGCAATAATTTTATCATAAAGCTTACCTTTTACATTTCTCCATGTAAAATATCCGCCTTCAGTTCCCTCATCATTGCATTTGTTTACATTTTCACTAGTTGGATTTAGTATTGTTTCTGATAATGTTCCACTCATGTTTAATCCTATTGTGTAGAATTTAGACTTTGTTCCTGTTGTTCCATAATAGTGTGATGTAATTTGTTGTTTGTAATAGTTTGCAGTTCTTATTGTATAATAAGCTTCATTTTCTGTTGTGTCAGAACCATTACCATATTTTTTGCCAGAAAGTGTTGTATAATTTTCATTATAATATGTTGGATCTCCATCTGATAATAGTATCATAACTGGCGTACGTGTTATTTCTTTTTGTTTTCCATTTACTGTTGTTGTAAATTTAGTGTTTGCTGATGTTAATATACCTGCTCCTTCTTTTATTCCAGCTTGTGTATATGTTCCACCATAAACATTTAATGTTTGATTTTTCTTTTCATTTACATTTGTTGTTATTGTATCATATTTTTCGTTATTGCCTCTAAGCACACCTTCTTGTAATGTTAAATATTTCCCTGTAGTTTTTGGAGTATATTTTCCAAGTGGTAATAATGTTGTTGCATTATTAGCATTTGCTAAACTGCTATTATAAGTACTACTATATGCTACTACTCCTATCCTACTTTCTGGATTTTCATTCATTATAGTAGAAATTGCGGTATTTACAGAGTCAACCATTGTTTTGTCTTTATCATTATCATTCATACTTCCAGAAATATCTAGTACAAATACTACATCTAATGGTGTTTTTACCGATGTTTGTGATGTTGTAGTTGTTGTTATTTCTACTGTTCCTTGTATATCTTGATTAAATGTGTTTGTAATATTATATCCATTATATGAAGTTGTGTAATTTCTTACATTTTCTTCTTCAATTGTATATCTATTTAATTGTACATTTTCATTACTATCTAATACATATTTACCATTTTCATCAGTTTTGTATTTTGGTAATTCTGTAAATTCATATTTTGTATTTCCATTCGCTAATTTTATTGCACTTGCTTTGGTTCCGTTTTTTATTAAATTAATTGTTATTTCAGGGTGAACTAGAGTTGTTCCTTCTGGGTCAACCCATGTTTTTTCTCCACTTATAGAAATTAGCTCTTGGTCTATTGTGTTAACAAAGTCTACTCCGTTTGCTGCTTTTTCAGATGTGTATCCATTTAGTTCAGCTTCTTCAACAGTATACTCATTTAATTCAATATTACCATTAACATCTAATACAAAATTTCCATTTGCATCTGTTTTGTATTTTGGTAATCCTGTAAATTCGTATGTTGTATTTCCATTTGCTATTGTTGTTGTTTTATATTGTTCTCCATTTTTCAATAGATTAATTGTTACTGTTGGATGTGTTGTTCCTGCTGGAGTAACCCATGTTTTGTTTCCACTAACAATTACTGTGTTATCTTGCTCTATTGTATTTGTAAAGTTATTTTCATTTTGTTCAGATTTATAACCTTCTACAGTCTCTTCTGAAACAGTATATTTATATTCGTGTCCATCTGTTAAATCATATCTATCCAAATTTTCAAATGAATATGATGTTGTTCCATTTGTTAATTCTACGGAATTTACTTTTTCGCCATCTCTTAATAAATTGATTGTAATTGTTGGCACTATTTTTCCTGCTGGTATTACCCATGTTTTGCTTCCACGTACAGAAACTTGCTCTTGTTTTATTGTGTTTATAAAGTCAACTCCATTTTCTGCTTTTTCAGATGTATAATTTGATAATTTAGTTTCTTCAACACTATAATTGTATATACTTCCATCTGGTGCGTATGTTTCTAAATCTTTAAATTCATAGCTTGTTTTTCCACTTTCAAGTGTTATTGTTTTGTACTCTTCACCATTTCTATATAGGGTGATTTCAATATTTGGATAAATTGTTCCAGCTGGTGCAATCCATGTTTTTGTACCACTTATTGTTTTATATTTTTGTTCTATTGTATTTGTAATAGTAGATTTTTTGTCATCACTATAACTTGTTGTATATCCCTCAACTTTTTCTTCTGAAACTGTATATTCATATTCGTGACCATTTATTAAATCATATCTATCTAAATTTTCAAATGAATATGATGTTGTTCCATTTACTAATTCTTTTGAATCTATTTTTTCTCCATCTCTTAGCAAATTGATTGTAATTGTTGGGAATTTTGTTCCTGTAGGTGCTACCCATTTTTTCTCACCATTTATTGAAACTTTTTCTTGGTTGATTGTATTTGTAATGTTTTCATTGTACTCTCCAGTATAAGATGTTGTATAACCACTTACATTTTCTTCTTCAACCTTGTAATTGTAAATATGTCCGTCTGTTGCATATTTATCTAGGTCTTTAAACTCATAGTTTGTTGTTCCATTTGCTAATGTTACTGAATTAACTTTTTCATTGTCTCTTAATAAATTAACTGTTATTTCTTTGTGTTCAGTTCCTTGTGGGTCTATCCAGGTTTTTGTTCCATTTATAGTTATTTTTTCTTGATTAATTGTATTTGTAAAGTCAAAACCATTTTCAGCTTTCTTAGAAGTATATCCTTTTACATCAGCTTCTTCAACTGTGTAAACATTTAGTTGAACATTACCATTTTCGTCTAATTCATATTGACCATTTTCATCTACTTTGTATTTTGGTAAATTATTAAACTCATAGTTTGTTGTTCCGTTTGTTAATTCAACTTTATTTTCAAAAATACCATTTTTGTATAACTTTATTGTTATTGTTGGGAATGCTTTTCCTTCTGGAGCTATCCAGGTTTTTGTTCCACTTATTTTAACTGTATTTTCTTGATTAATTACATTTGTTATAGTTAAAGTGTCATTACTATATTCTGGAGTATATCCTTCTACTTCAGCTTCTTCTACTGTGTATAAATATTCGTTTCCATTTTCATCATATTTTGGAAGATTTGTAAATTCATGTGATGTTTCACCGTTTTTTAATGTGTATGTTGCATATACATCTTCACTTCCATTTTGATATAAATTAATTGTAACTTCTGGGCGTTTTGCATTTTCTGGGTCTATCCATTTTTTTGTTGCTAGTACACTTGTTTTAAATGTAGTGTAATCTATTGTATTTGTTACAGTTAATCCATTATCGCTATAAGCTGGTTTGTTATAATGTTCTACTTGAGTTGTTTCAATAACAGTGTATTTTATTTCACTACCATCTTTATTATATTTTTGAACGTTTTTAAATTCTACCGTCCAATTATCCGCTGTTGCAGTTTGTGTTTTTCCAGTTGCAACACCGTCTGCATATAATTCAAATGTTACACTCTTACGTGCTCCAACTTTGTTTTCATTATCATTCCATACTTTATTTGCTGTAATATTTGTTAATACACTTTCATATTTTAATGTATTTGTTATTTTCAAAGTTATATTATTTTTTTCTTGATTTTTTTCATATGATGCTGTGTAATTTTTGTCAACGTCTAATTCTTTTGCATCATATTTTATTAATTCTTGTGTTTCAAAATCATATTTATCAAGATTTGTAAATGAAGCTTTCCAATTGTTTTGCTCATTTAATGTTCTTGTATCAATATGTGTTGCATCTCCTGCATTTTTATAAAGTGCAACTACAATTTCTGTTGGACGTAATTCATCTACATTTTCCTTATCAACAAATTCTTTGTTAACATCTATTGAAACATATTCTTTTATTACCTCATCATCTGTTGGAGGTACTTCTTTTTCATCTTGTTTTGCATCTGCATTTCTTACTACTATTTTTTCATCTTTAAATGGATTTATTGTTACAATAAATGTTATTGATTTTTTCTCTCCTGCTTCAAGATTAACATCTATTCCTTCATTTAATTCTTTTTCTGTGTAAGTATCATTTCCAATTTTTATACTGTCTGCTACTAGTGTTGTTCCTTCTGGAACTGTATCTGATATTTTTACTGTTCCCTTGCCATTTCCATTGTTTGTAGCTGTTAAAGTATATGTTATTCTGTCTAATTCATGTAATGGATTTTCCTCTGTTACAGGTGTTCCGTCTGCATGAATTCCTTCACTTGTTTTTACAGTTGTAATATTTGCAACTTTTGTTTCTACTTCTTCTGTTGGTGTATTTCCAACTGTTGCAGTATTTTTTACAGATTTAACATCTTCTCCTGCTATTGTTTTTGCATTTACAACAACATCAAAGTTTACAGAAACTTCACTGTTTGCTGGTACAACTACATTGTTCCATGTAATTGTTTTATTTTCTTTGTCAAATTTTCCGTTTTCTGTTATTGTTCCATCAACTAATGTTGTACCGTCTGGAATACTATCTGTTATTACTGTTGTTCCATCAACTTCTGATGTATTTTTTACAGTAATTGTGTATCTAATTGTTTCTCCAACTTTTGCATCTCTATCTTCTAAAACTTCTTCCTTGTCAATTGTTGTAACAACATTTGCTGTTTTTGTAGCTGTTATTACTGGAGTTTTTGTTTCTGGTGTTTCTTCTCCATTTACTTTTGCAGTATTTTTAATTAAATTTACAGAGTCTGCTGTAACTTTTGCCTTAAATGATACTGTTACAGTTTCTCCTGCTTTTATATCATTTTTCCAAGCTATTTTTCCTTCATTATTAAGTGCTCCGCCTTCTGATATAGAAACAAGTTCTGTTCCTTCTGGTATTTCATCTATTGTACGGATGTTTTTAGCATCTTCGTTTCCTTTATTTGTTATTTTTATAACATAAGTGATTGTTTCACCTTTTTGTACTGCTGTATTTACTGGTAATTCTTCTAAAGAATCTCCATCTAAATACGCGTATTTTTGTAATTCTAGGTCTGGTTTATGTACTTTTAATCTTGATGCTGCTGTGTATGCTGCAACACTAATTGGGCTCCAACCTATTTCTGTGTTTTGCTCAACTAATACATTTTCTCTTCCTGGTATTACTGTTGTTTGTGTATAATCTTGGTTTGGAACATTAGCTCCACCTGTTGTGGTTGTTGTGCTTGAGCCATTGTTTCTGTTTGATGTTCCATTTGTGCTACCATTTCCTGTTGTAGCTCCAGTAGTTCCACCATTTGTGTTACTACTATTATCTCCATTGTTTCCAGTATTTGCTGAATTTAAATTGTTTTCAGTTTCTTCTGGATTTGCATTGTTTCCAGCATTTGGCAAATTTTCTTTGTCATTTACTGTTTCGCCATTATTTTGTAAGCCAGCATTTGTTCCATTATTATTTTCTCCATTTTGTGATGATGAAGAACTATCTACATTTACCGCAGCTGATGCGTTTCTATTACCTTTTACAAAAGCTACTGTACCTGTAATTGCTGCTATTAATAGAACTAGTGCTACGCTTATAATTATAATGGTTTTCTTACTCTTATAATTAATTCTCGCTTTCAATTTATTTACCCCCATGTTTTATATTATAAAACTTCTCGTGCCTTAGTTACTAATCTATTCTTATGCCCGTTTGTACACGTTATTAAAGTTATTTCTCGCGTATTATTTTCCACACTTTCTACACAACTTACGTCATCTGGGTCTATAGAATATATTTTAAATATTTCATATTCTACTGTTTCGTTTTTTAAATTTGTTAATTTTATTTTGTCCCCTATTTGTAAGTATTTTGTTTTTCCAAACATTGTGCCATCTTTATTGTTGTGCCCTGCTACTGTGTAGTTACCAATTTCATTTGCCTGAGGCCCCCAGAATTTAGTTATACAAACCTTCATTGTTTCTTCGTTTGTATGGTCTATAACAGGATATTTAATACCTATTTTGGGAATTTCTATTATTCCTTCTATTTTATACTCTTTAAATTTCAACTCTGGCAAACTTTCCGGTTTATTCGTAGTTTCTTCATTTAATTTTTCTTCTATTTCCACAATTGAAGCTGATACCTCTTTTTCGTTTAAATGATTACCACCATATCTAAGTATAATCATTGCTATTACTACTATAAGTGCTACAATTAATACGGCAATAATAAGATTATAGATTTTTTTCATAACTATTTGTTCTCATCTTTTTTCTCTGATTTTTTTCTTATAATTGCAACTATTATAAGTGCAATAATTATTACTCCAAGTATTGTAAATAATATAGCTCCACTATCAAATGTTACTGGTAATTTAACTGTTTCTGTTACAACCTTGTCTTCTTCATTTATACGTTTTTCTTCGTAATCATATTTGCTTACAAGAATTTTTGCATCTACAATTTCTTTTTCTCCATTTGCTTCTTTAATATATGCTATATATTTGTCTCCTGTTCTTGCTGTGTCTGGTTGTAATATTTCAGAATTTTCTACTTCTGTCCATTCAGTTTTTGCTGGTGTTAATTTTTCATATAACTCATAGAACTTCTTTTCTAAAGATAATCTTTCATATGTATCTGTTTCATCACCTTTAGCCATCTTTTCTGCTAAATTATACATCTCTTCTGCGTCTTTGTTTTCGTCAGATACTTTAATTAAGCTATAATAGTATTTTGAACCTTCATTTTCTTTTACTACTATTTTTCCAGTTGTTACGGTTGTTGTTATTCCTTCTACTTCTGGATGTGTTACGTGTTGTTTAGTTGTATCTATTTCTATTCTATCTGTTTTTTCATTTACTTTAGTTGTTGCGTCTACTAAAGTAATTATTTCGTCTGTTAGTGCATCATCTAAATCAACTTCATCTGCTGCAATTATTACGTTATCATCTGCATCTTTTACCCAAATGTATGCCTTTAGACTTTTTTGATTTTCTCCAAATATTTCTTTAAATAATTTCTCGTCTATATACGCAACATTTAGAGTCCCTACTTCTGTTTTTGGCTGATCTGTTGCAGAGTTTGTAAAATTCAAATCAGCTATTTTAGCACTTTTGTCTGTGCTAATTGCAAATTGAAATTCTTTTTTGTAGAATTCTTTATAATAAATTAAATATTCATTATCCGAATTCTTAAAAATTACTTTTTCATTAGTTGATGCTAGCACTGGAACGCTAGCGATTGCTATTAACATTATTACTAACATTAATACTGCTGCAAATCTTTTGAATTCCATTTTTTTACATCCCTTTCTTTTATTTTTTCGCCATTATTATATCTCACTATCCACTCCTAAGTCAATATATTTTGCGTAAAATTTTCCTAATTTTTAGCATGTTTTACACGTTTTGCAATTTTGTAACATTTACCATAATTTATATACATATTTTTTTCTTTTTTTCCAATTTTATTGTTGCTTTTTATCATTTTCTAAATTCCTTTGTCATTTTTTCTTGACTTTTGTCCTCCCTATGTTATAATTTAAATATAGAATCAAAAGAATAGATTCAAAAGGATAAAAATTATTTTTTAGCTATACGCATTCCAAATATAACAACTATTTTTCTCGCTAAAATGAATTTTTGAACCTAATTTGCATCTAAAAGGAGGTATGAAATATGGTTAATAATGAATTAGAGTTTAATAATTCTACTTTTTCTAATAACAGTAATACATTTTCAGCCTCTGTTACAAATAATTTAAACGATTTAGAAGTTTCAGCACAAAATACTAATTTAGCTTTAGCAAGCTTTGTTTCAGATGGTAATTTTTCTAACAATTCTTCTGAATGCAAGGTTTTGTCTTCTGAGAATAATGATTCAAAAGTTGCTAACAGTAGCTTGACTTTAGAAGAAAATGTTTCAACTAATAATTCTTTTAGTAATTCTTTTGAATACAGTGCTTTGTCTTCTGGAAATGCTCAATTAACAACAACTGATGGCAGTTTAGCACTTGACGATAATTCACTACCAGAAGAAAATACATCTTCTGAAGAAAATACAAACATAAATTGCTTGGCTTTAACTGTAAAAAAAGAATATAATTTATCAATCGTAAAACATGTTTTTGTTAGAACTTGGAAAACAACTTGGCGTGTTGCATTAAGTGTTTTTATACTAAATTTTTTAACATTCTTTTTTTAATAAATATTCATTTGTTTGCAACATATGCAAGCAAAAGTTTTTCACATAATTAAAAATACTATGTAAAATTTTTTGTTTTACATTTATATAAATTATTTAAAGTCATCGCAAACGAAAAAAGTCGCTAATAGTATGAGTTTTAAACTCTACTACTAGCAACTTTTTATTACTGCATAACTCCTCATATAATAATATTCTATGCCCTACTACCAAACCAATTTACTACTTTTCTAAATAGCTTTTGTATTTTACTTTGGTAAACCACAATTAAAGATTGTTTTGATTGTTTTGCGTATATATCAACATATTTTCTATTCATTTTGCTTTCCATGTTTTTTATGTATTTATTAAGTTCATCATTTTCTTGAGATTGCCCAATAATTTTTCCTATTATGTTTTGATATTCATTTAATTTGTGAGAATAATTTTCAACTTCTTTCAAAGTATTTACTCTATTGTAAATTTTATCAAAGTATGTTGTGCACATATCTTTTTGTGTTTTTAAATATAGTTCAATTATTTTTTCTTCACTTCTGTCAATTTTATTATTTTCATCTAAAATATCATCAAAATAATTTAAAATTTTATTGGTATTTTCCTCAAATGTATTGTATAAATCATTTTCAAATGTATCTGCTCCGTAAATAGCACTATTTACAAAGTTTTTCTCTCCCACCAAGAATAATAATTGTATTACTAAACTAGTAAGGTATGGATAATATTTATCGCTAATTGTATAAATTGAAATTTTATCATTATTTTTTATGTGAGGTTTTTCTCCAATTGCTTTTGATGCAATATATTGTGTAACAGCCTCATTTAAGCCTAAACAATATATTTTAAATTCAGCAAAATTGCACACTCCAATACGTTGCTGGCTTCCATCAAACTTTTTAAAATTTTGCAAGTAGTGTATACATTCCTGAATTACTTTTTCATCAATTTTTGTAATATCAAACTTCTCATCAAAATACAAGGTATTATTTGGATAAAAATATACCACATTTCCAAATTTAGATGCAACATTTGCATAGCTCATATTGCAATTGTAAATTCGCATATATAATTCATTATAAGAATTTCCAAGCTCTAGCACATTGTCTGCCAACTTTTCAGCAACAGTTTTTGCAACAAAATTTGTTTCTTTAAATTCAAATTTTCTAGTTTGAACAATTCCAAGATTCATTAAGTTTTTCTCTACGTTCATAAATTATCTATTCCTTTTACTTAGAATTCTACATTATTTTACATTAAAAGTCTATAATTTTTTTAAATTTTAATAAATAATTTTACATTTTGTAGAAAACAAAAAAGACGAGGTTTCCCTCGTCTTTAATTTATTTTGCGTAGTCTACAACTCTTGTTTCTCTTATGATGTTTACTTTTATTTGTCCTGGATATTCCATTTCTTCTTCTACTTTTTTAGCAACATCTCTTGCAAGAATTGTCATATCTGCATCTGAAATTTGTTCTGGTTTTACAACTATTCTAACTTCACGACCAGCTTGAATTGCAAATGATTTTTCAACTCCTTTGAATGAGTCTGCAATTGATTCTAGTTTTTCCAAACGCTTGATGTAGTTTTCAAGTGTTTCTCTTCTAGCTCCAGGTCTTGAAGCAGATATTGCATCGGCTGCAGCAACTAAAACAGCTTCTACTGTTTGTGGTTCTACATCTCCATGGTGAGCCTCTACTGCATTTATTACTAGTGGATTTTCTTTGTATTTTTTAAGAATATCTACACCAATTTGAACGTGAGTTCCTTCTACATCATGGTCTAGCGCCTTACCAATATCATGTAATAATCCTGCTCTTCTTGCAAGCTTTGGATCTAATCCTAATTCGTCTGCCATAATTCTTGCCAAGTTAGAAACTTCTATTGAATGGTTTAATACATTTTGTCCATAGCTTGTTCTGTATTTTAATTTTCCTAGCAAGTTTACGATGTCTGGATGAAGTCCAATTACGCCTGTTTCCATGCAAGCTCTTTCTCCTTCTTCCTTGATTGTTTCAGCAACTTCTTCTTTTGCCTTTTCAACCATTTCTTCAATTTTTGCTGGGTGGATTCTTCCATCTTCCATCAATTTTTCAAGAGCTATTCTTGCAATTTCTCTTCTTAATGCATCAAATCCAGATATTACTACTGCTTCTGGTGTATCATCAATTATTAAATCTACTCCTGTTAAAGTCTCTAATGTACGGATATTTCTTCCTTCTCTTCCTATTATTCTACCTTTCATTTCATCATTTGGTAGTGGAACTATAGATACAGTTGTTTCTGCTGTATGGTCTGCCGCACATTTTTGAATAGCATATCCAATTACTTCTCTTGCATTTTTTATAGACTCTTCTTTAACCTTATTTTCTGCAGCCTTTATTAAGTTTGCTTTTTCTAAAGTTAATTGCTTGTCCATATCTGCAAGTAATTGATTTTTTGCTTCTTCCTTAGATAATCCTGAAATTCTTTGAAGCTCTTGCATTTGCTTGTCCAAAGTTTTTGATATTTCTTGTTTCTTATTTTCAAGCTCTTGCTTCTTGTTTTCGATTTCTTGTTCCTTTCTCTCAATGTGCTCCATTTTGTTTTCAAGATTTTCCTCTTTTTGTAATAATCTTCTTTCTTGTTGTTGTACTTCGCTTCTTCTTTCTCTAATCTCGTTATCAAGATCTTTTCTACTGTTCATGATCTCTTCTTTAGCCTTAAAAATTTCTTCTTTCTTTTTGTTTTCGGCTTCTTTTTGTGCAAGGTTAATTATCTTTCTTGCTTCTTCCTCTGCACTTCCTAATTTTGATTCTGCTACTTTTTTTCTTATTGCCATACCTACAAAGGTAAAAATGATTGCTGAGACTAGAAAAATGGCGATATCAATTACAATTTGCATAATCTAACACCTCTTTCTATTAAATTTTCAATGTGCATAAATATATATCTAATACTCTCTCTAAATATATAAATTTTATTTAATTATCTATCTATAATTTTTTATATTAGCTATACTTTACATATACTATTTTATATGTATTATGGCTGGCTGTCAAGTGTTTTTTTCAAAAGTATAATTATACCAACTCCTATTTTAATCCTATGTATTCCTTGTAATTTATATCTTTTTTTCTATAAGAATTTGGATCAAGTCCAACTCTTGTTCTCATATAATTTAATATTAAAATCATAATTGTAAAAAATACTATTCCAAATATTATCATTGAATGTTTTACACTAAAGTTTGATGAAATAACAGCTCCAAATGCGCATATTATTAGGTTTCCAAGTCCTATTACGAAACTGTGTGCAGAGTACACTTTGTTTGCAACCTCTCCATTTGTGAAATTCGTTATATATTTTTTTATTAACACATAATAAAAACCTGTTGATAAATAACGTACTGCATATGTTGCTACAATTATTCCTATAATTAGCCAATATGGTAACCCTGTAACAGCAATAATTCCTGCCATTAAACATGCAAGCGTATATGAAACTCCAACAATTGATAATGTTTTATTTTTATATTTTTGATGTATTTTTTCATGCTGTTTTGATGATATTCCAGCAACTATTTGCATTATAGCATATATAATTCCTGTTATAGATGCAGATAATCCCATTTCATCTAGAAGTCCCATTTCGTATGTATTCATAACCATTATAATTCCATACATTACTCCTGAGAATAGCATTAATGCTTTTAACCTGCTTGAATTAAATATAAATGAAAATGCTAATTTTAAGTCTCTAAAATATGTTTTATAATATTTTTTAATGTTCTCTTGTTTCTGTACTGGTGTAAGTTCTGTAAAACCAGTCGCAAGTAATGCTGATATTAACAATATTATTACACATATTGTCATTGGTATATAGCCATTTATATCAAACAAAAATCCCGACACTATTGCTGAAAAAGCAGAAATGTAATAGAAGTTTCCAACAGATTTTCCATCAATTTTAGAATATATTTGGCTCTTTTCTTTTACATCAGGTATTGATGAATTTAAAAGCCCCGGTTCTGCCACGTCTTTCATTGCAACTGCTATCGCTCCAAACAAGTTACCAATAATTAGCACTGGTAAAGAATTTGATAACATTATTACTGTAACAGATGTTGCTTGAAATAAATCTGCTATAATCAAACTTCTTCTATTTCCTATTTTATCGATTACAACTGTTATTGGTATTTGAAATAACACCTTAAATAAGCCCAAGAATGCACTCACTACCACTATATCACTTGCAGTAAAACCTTTTACTTGTGTTAAAAATAAAAACTTTATTGCATAGTAAAATAGTAAATCGAATGTTAGCATTCTATGTACAGAATAAATTCGCATATTTTTCTTTCTTGCGTTTATTTGTTCTTTTTCTTTTGATTCCATCGTTACTCCTTTTACGGTTAATATTTTTTCTATTTACTATATATCTCTTCATTTTATAATTATATAGTAACATTTTTGTTTTTTCAATAGAAAAATTTAGCAATTTTATAATACTTGTTACATAATAATGGTTTTATATAAAAATAAACCATTTACCAATACTAAAGCAAACACAAAGTTTAAGTTTTTGTGTGCATTACATATTTGTAAATGATTTATTTTTTATTATTTTAAATATATATTAGGGTCTACATTTTCTCCATTTTGTTTTATTTCGAAGTGAAGGTGTGTTTCATCTGCAATTTCAAATCTTGCAGTATTTCCAACTGTTGCAATGGTTTGCCCCTGTTTTACTTCTTCTCCAACAGTTATAAATTCTGCTGTTAACAAATTTGAATAAACACTCTCAAATCCATTTGTATGTTCTATTACAACCGTTAGTCCATATCTTGGATCATTTTTTATTGATTTAATTTTTCCGTCTGCTGAGGCTTTTACTATATCTGTCTTTTCTGATTTATAGTCAATTCCTAAATGAGTAGTCCATTCATCTAAAGTTACTGAATATACTAAGTTGTCACTCGAATAATCTTTAATTTTTTCACCATCTACAGGATTTACAAAAGTTGGGTCTTTTGTTTTTTCAACTTGTTCACTATTGGTTACATTTTCGGTTGCTGTATTTTCTTTTACATTATCATTTTTTGTTGTATCTGGCTTTTCTTCTTTTTCATTTTTATTTTCTTCATTCTTATTATTTAAATTTTTATTTTCTTCATTTTTGCTTGTATTTACTGCCATTTTATTTGTATTTTCTGAATTCGTAGTACTTTTTGTTGTATTTTCAAGTTCATTTACGCTTTTACCAATAGAACTGCTTGCCACTTCTGTGTTTCCTATCATATTCATTCTATTATTATCTGTAGATGATATTTTTTGTGTATTGTTTATGTTTTTTGCTTGTGTTGATAAATTATTGCTATATAGCACATACGCTACAATAAATGCCACAACTGCAATTAAAATTATACCTCCCCATGTAAAAAAACTTACACCTTTTCTAGAATCTGCATCTCTTCTTCCTCTTCTATCCATTTGGTTCCTCCTTATTTTTTATTAATATAAGTTTTCCCAAATTTTCAAGATATATACATTTTTCAATCCTTTGACAATATCATTTCATATCTATAATCTAGTTTCTTTACAAATTTGTAATTTCCACTCCTGTATAATAATGCTTTATAATTTCTTCATAATTGCTTCCTTGTTTTGCCATGCTATCTGCACCTGTTTGGCTCATTCCAACACCATGCCCATAACCTTTTACAGTAAATTTTATTTCATTTTCACTTATTTGCGTTGTAAAATTTGCAGACCTTAGTGCTAATAAACTTCTAACCTCGACACCAGATAGTTCCAAGTTGCCAATTTTTATTGTTTTAACTCTGTCGCCTTGTGTGTATTCTATCACTTTTATGCAATTTTCATCATTATAATCTATTGTAAACTCCGGATATTTATCCTTTATCTTCTTTTCAAATTCTTCTTTTGTAAATATAGCTTCTGATTGATATTGACTGTAAGTATCTTCTCCAGATGTCTCCACGCTTTGTAAATAAGGTAAGTCACTACCACCCCAAACATTAGACACCTCTTCCGTCTTTCCACCGCTATTAGAATGAAAAAATGCGTCTATTACCTCTCCATTATAAGTAACCACTTTTCCAGCAGTTGAACTCACAGCTTTTTCTATCTTCTCCCAATTACTTTCTCTTTTATCTTCATCCCATCTAGCCATCCTATCATCTTTTGATATCCAAGCCTGGCAACACGCAGAGTTATCGCAAATGTCAGCTTCTCCATGTTTACTTTGGTTATGTTCAATTTTGTACACTGTATATGTCCTTGCAACAACCGCTTGTGCCTTTAACGCTTCTTCTTCAAAATCGGCCGGCATCTCAGCAGAAACAACTCCTAATAAGTACTCATCCATTTTCATTTCTTCTATACTATTATCTTTGGTATGCAAAACCTTCACTGTACCATACCTCTTATACTCATAATTTTCGCCCATTAGGGATGCCCCATTTGGGGCGAAATTTTCTTTTTTTTCTTCATCCAATTCATTGTTTCCTATATTTTCTACTGTTCCTCCAGTTTCTTTTACGTTTTTTTCTCCATCCCCAAAACGAATTGTAAATATAATTGGTATTGTAAATGTAGCCAATATAATCAGCATTATAATTAATATCAATTTTCTCATAATTGATTGAATTCCTCTCTTATAGGCACAAACTTGGTTGCAAAATTATAATTATTTTGCAACCATTTTCACAACCATTCAAATTACTAATATTTATATTACCAATTTTTGTTTCATAGAATATAATATTCTTCTTTCTATTCTAGATACTTGAACTTGGCTTATTCCGAGCTTTTTTGCCACTTCTGTTTGTGTTTTTCCTTTATAATATCTTAGCATTACAATTTCTTGTTCTTGACTATTTAATTCTTCTACTAATTTTTTTATTGTAAGTTTATCTGCAATTTTATTTTCTTCATCTTTATCACTTGCAATTGTATCTTCTATACAAAGCTCTTTTCCAGATTTATCATTATACACCGGCTCATTAATCGAGGTTACCACACTTGCTGAGTTTGCATCTAATGCTAATGCTATCTCTTCTTTTGGTACATTTAAAATTTCTGCTATTTGCTCTACCTTTAATTCTTCTCCATTCTTATCCATTGCTTCTTTTTGAATTTGATTTATTTTTACAGCCAATTCTTTTATGCTTCTACTTACTTTTATTCGTCCGTCATCTCGTATATATCTTTTTATTTCTCCTATTATAAAAGGAACAGCATATGTAGATAGCTGAACATTGTAATTTGTGTCAAATTTTTTTATAGACTTAACCAATCCCATTGCTCCAATTTGATTTAAATCTTCTATCTCATATCCTCTTCCTACAAACCTTTTTGCTATGTTATAGACAAGCCCCATATTGTTTTTTACGAGGCTTTCTAGCACTTCTGTGTTTCCCTGCTGAGCCTTTATGATATTTTCATATGTACTTTCCAGCATTCTAAAACCTTCCTTTATTCTTGTGTTCACATTCTTTTTATATACTATTTACTAACTTTTTCAATATCTTCTACTTCATTTTTATCTTCTCTAGCAGTCATTATGTATTTTCTCATAGTTACTTTTGTTCCCATATCTGGAATAGATTCAACTTTTAGCTCGTCCATAAAGCTTTCCATTATTGTGAACCCCATTCCCGACCTTTCCAAATTAGCCTTTGTTGTATATAACGGCTTTTTAGCCAATTCGATATCTTCTATTCCTTTTCCCGAATCTGATATTTGTATTTCTACACAATTATCTTTTAATTTACACTCTACCTTAACAATTCCTTCAGAATTTTCGTATCCATGTATTATAGAATTTGTTACAGCTTCAGATACAGCCGTTTTTATGTCTGCAAGTTCTTCTATTGTTGGGTCAAGCTGTGATGCAAACGCAGCCACTGTTATACGTGCAAATGCTTCATTAGAAGATTTGCTTACAAACTCCAATTTCATTTCATTATCATAAATTCCTACCATTTTAGCCTCCATCTAACCAACGTTTTCTTCATTATTTTTTATTAATGGTATAATCTTTAATATTCCACTAATTTCAAAAACTTTTTCAACTTGCTTATTCACATTCATAAGTTCTAGCTGTCCACCAAGCATCTTAATAACCTTGTATCTCCCTAGCAACATTCCTATTCCTGCACTGTCCATGAAAGCAACGTTACTAAAATCAAATATAACTTTTCTAGGCAAAAATCGCGTAATTTCATTGTCAATCTTCCTCCTTAATTTTTCTGTTGTGTGTTCATCAATCTCTTCTGCTATTTTTAATGTTAACTGCTTGTCCTTTGGCACATAAATACATTCCAATATTTTTTTCCTCCTTTTTAGCACACATTATTAGCTTTGTGTTCTGTTTTTTGTTTTATACAAGCATACTACATATTCCATAAATTTCCAATAGCAAAATTTGACTAGTTTTATCGATTTATAAGAAGTTTTCGACATTTTTTTCTTTAATAGTACTTACTAAATATAAACCATGTGTTTATATTGCAGAAAGAATAAAAGCCATCAAGCATTACAACTTAATGACTTTTATTTTATAACAGCTTGCTAGTATTTGATTTATTGTATTGACTAGCAAAAAGTAATATCTTAAAATTTTTATTCTAAATAAAAATTATCAATTTTCTTTGATGAAGTAAATTTTTTTTCATTTGCTATTATTATGGGATTAATGGTATTTTCATAAAAAACAATCTTATTATAGTCATCATTTCTCGAATTATTTAGATATATTCTTTGTTGAGTTAGATCTAATAATGACTGTAAATGTATTAATTCTTGTTGTTTTATTTGAATATTAGTGTTTATTATATTATTAGAGAAATCTACTTCATAATTATTTATATTGCTGTTATAAATAAAATATATTGATATTGGATAACTATTCTTACAGTTTATAGATATCTTATTATCAGTTATTTTTATATTATTATTTACAGCTTTACTATAAAATCTAAATATTGTTGGAGTGGATTTTATTATTTTACCTATTTCTCCATTAATATTCACTGTATTATTAATGAATTCGTAACCATCATATAAAAAGTTAATGTCTGAATTCAAATTAATTATATTATTCTGGAAAGTATTTCCATTGTCATTTGATAATGAAACTATGCCTATATTAATATCTATTATATTATTATAAAATTCTGTATTTGTAGCAAAAGAATACAAGTATCCCGAACTCCCATCTTGAGCTTCACATTCTACTTCATTATCAAAGAACTTTAAGTTTGCAGTGCGCGCATTTTCAACAATTCCATGATAAGAAATTTCATTTCCTAAATGTTTCCATTTTATTTTATTATTGTAAATTGAAATTTCCTTGCTATCTTGAGCACCCAAACATGCAAATATAACACCTGTTGACTCACTATTAATTATATTATTGACTACTGAAATATTTTTTACTATTCCGGTATTGTCTCCTCCATTTCCAAAAGAAAAGTTCATCCAACTTGGATTACTAATTTTTTCTTCGTGTATATAAAACTCATTATTTTCTATTATTACATTTTCAACAACTCCGTCTCCATATTGCTATAGTCTCATCATGGCTGCTTTTCTCAATATAATTATTTTTTATCTTTAAATTATTGCAAGCATAATTACTGTCAGATCCCCTTATCCAGATATTCCCTCCTGCCTCTCCATTAGTTAAATTTTTAAATTTACACTTTTCTATATTTATATTAGAAAATTCATTTTCTAACCATATATTAGTTATTTTCCTTTCTTTATTTTCCAATATTTCATCTACATAAAAATTACAACTATTTATATTCACATTATCACAATATAACATTAATAATTGTACACTTTCTACTCCTTTTACATTATCATTTTGAAAATTCAAATTATATATATCAATATTACATACATGTGATTTTGTAGTTCCCATTATATATAACTGCTCCCATGTTTTAAAGCTAACATTATCATTCCAAAACAATGTTGCACTATTCCCAAAAACAAATACATTACTTGTTTTCATACATATTCTACTTCCAAATTTATATTTAGTATTTTCAAAACTTACATTTTTATATCCAGCATTTAATGCTACTTGTATTGCATTAGCATCATCATGCTCTCCATCTCCATAAGCTCCAAACTGATTCACTGAAACAGTATCATTTATTGCATGTAATTCAGCATATAGTCCATTATCTAATTGAATGCATTTTGCATTATCTACACTCAAGCTTGTGGTACTTACTATATCGTAATAAGCGCCTCCACCCAGTGTTTTATTGTAATAGCCTGCCGTCTGAACTATTTTTCTAGCAGCTAAACTTGTATCATTTTTCATATCATCAACTGATGAGTATGTTCTATCAACATCTAATTTGAATTTTTCAATACTTATTATTTCACTCTCACTCGTTACAATTTGCCAATCTCCTAATATAAATGAATAAGTAGTATCTTCATTTTCTGCTACACCCACCTGTAAATTTTTTCTTAAGAATTTTGCAAATTCAGCATTTTCTCCCGTTGCTTTATCAATTTTATATTCATTTAATAAAAAACCAACTTTTTCTTTTACAGCAGACTTACTATAGCTGTCTTTTGCTTCTTTTGCTTTTGTTATTATGCCATTATCTCCTAATAATAGATTAATTGATACTCCTGCTAAAATTAGCAATACCACTATTGTTATAACTAATGCAATCAATGTAATGCCTTTCATTTCTTTTGTTTTCATATTTTTCTCCCTTCCCCTATACACTCATTAAGTATTTTACTTAATGATAAGATGAAAAATCATAAAACGCTTTTCTCTGTTTGTTTTTATGTTATATTATTAATTTATTATTTTCCAAAAACTAAATTCTTTTTTGTGAAAAAAAATTTTTTGTTTTGATTGATTTTTTAATAATTTATTGATATAATTTAGAAAAATTTAAAGTCATTAAGTAAAATACTTAACGACTTTTTTACATTTTTTATTCTTCAATCACATTATAATCACTCAGATTATCATACTTTCCAATATTGTTTGAATAAAATCCAAGTGAATTATTTTTCATGTATATTTTTTTTGGACTCGTATCTTTCATTCCTTGAAAATATACTGCAAATTGCTTACATGCACTTTGATCATAATTTGATAAAACTTCATTATTGGAAATAGTAACTCTAAAATTATTCAAATATGATTCGTATATATTTATCAATCGAGTTGATTTTGTTAATTTTGTATTAAATATAAATCTATTATTGCTAACATCTATGTCATTATCTAAGGTCGTTCTTTTAATAGCAAAGATATTGTCATATTGTTCGAATTCATTGTTAAAGTTTATTGTATTGTTATATAATTTATTGCATTTTTCTATAAATATAATAAAAGGTGTATTTACATTTATATTATTATTATTCATTTCTGTCAAGTCTCCAAAAACCTCAGAAGTTGAATTATTACCAATTAAATTAACATTATTATTTTCAAAAATAATATTTGAAGATTGTCCAGTGCCACCAAAGTAAACAGTTCCTACGGCACATGATAAAGCTGTAAGGTCAAATTTATTACCTTTAATTATCATTGTATCAACTTTATCCACAAGCATAAATGTACCACCTGCTATTGCTTTCACATTATTATTTGAAAATTCTATATTTTCTACATTAGTTGACTGAAGCCCAAAACACATAACTGGATTAGATTTTATTTCAACATTTGTATCATCAAAGTCAATTGTATTATTTGAAATTTTTACGTTATTAACTACTCCAGCTCCAAATATTCCAATTGTCTCATCATGAGAAGTCTTTTTTATTTTATTGTTAGTAAAATTCAAATTTCCAGTTCCATTTTTTCCAGCTCTTATCCATATTGTTCCACCTGCCGGGGCTAAAGTAGTATTTATGAATTCGCATCCATCTATATTTATATTTTTCCAATATTCTCTTAAGTCCATATTAGTTACACATCTATTTTTGTTGTTTTCATCTGTAAAGGCTTCAATTTTACAATTAGTAACATCTATATTTTCAGCATTGATAATCTTTAACATTAAATGTTCAGCTGTTCTGGTAGAATTCTTATTTATAATTTTTAATCTGTCAATTGATATATTTTTTACAGTTTTGTCACTCGACTTGCAAATTCTCACAATAAAGTCATCTACAAAAACAAAATCATCTTCATAAAAAATTTCTGAATCATTTCCAATCAAAAATTTATTATCTGTATTTATATCAATTCTTGAACTAATTTTATATTGACTACTTTCAAAGCTTATATTATAGAAGCTAGAATTTATAGCCAAATTAATAGCATCTGCATCATCATGCTCTCCATCTCCATATGCTCCAAACTGATTTACAGAAACTGTATTATCAATTACATGTAATTCAGCATATAATCCATTATCTAACTGAATGCATTTTGCATTATCTACACTCAAGCTTGTGGTACTTACTACATCGTAATAAGCGCCTCCACCCAGTGTTTTATTGTAATAGCCTGCCGTCTGAACTATTTTTCTAGCAGCTAAACTTGTATCATTTTTCATATCATCAACTGATGAGTATGTTCTATCAACATCTAATTTGAATTTTTCAATACTTATTATTTCACTCTCACTCGTTACAATTTGCCAATCTCCTAATATAAATGAATAAGTAGTATCTTCATTTTCTGCTACACCCACCTGTAAATTTTTTCTTAAGAATTTTGCAAATTCAGCATTTTCTCCCGTTGCTTTATCAATTTTATATTCATTTAATAAAAAACCAACTTTTTCTTTTACAGCAGACTTACTATAGCTGTCTTTTGCTTCTTTTGCTTTTGTTATTATGCCATTATCTCCTAATAATAGATTAATTGATACTCCTGCTAAAATTAGCAATACCACTATTGTTATTACTAATGAAATTATTGTAATTCCTCTTGCTTCTTTCGTTTTCAATATCTTCCACCCTTTCTACTCTTATCATTAAGTGTCTTACTTAACGACAAGAATAGAAATCTTGCAAATCGTTTAATTATCAATAGCTTCATCGTTTAAAAAAATATTATAATTATTAAAAACTTGCAAAAGAAATTTTTAAAATTTTTCTTTTATTTTTTATTGATTTTCTAATACTTTATTGCTATAATATTATTAAATTTTTGGCTCATTAAGTAAGACACTTAATGGCTGATTATTTGTCTATTGTGCTTCTATACAACTTGGTTTTATTACAATTTGATAATATTTCTTCAGAATTTAATGATCTATTATAAATCCTCGTGGCATAGCACATTCCTTTCATATAACACCAATTTGAAGTACTTGCCATTGTAACTCGACCCAATTCTATATAATTCAAATTATTTGCCAAATTTATAAAACTATTCCAATAGCATTCTTCTAACCAACCCTCTGCGATCATCTTTCCATCCATATAAATCCTTTGAATTGTTTTTTCATTTTCTATAGGCTCAAATTCTATTGTAATATATCTATCCTTATTCATAAAATCAGTTTCATAATATTGCAACCATGGAGCACTATTATCTTTACTCCAACTTCCTTTGTTCTCTTCTCCTCCGTCATTTAATGAATACATTATATATCGATTTTCGGCATTTCCAAATCTCATCTTGCATTGATTATTAAATTCTCCAGACCATAAACCTAATAATCCTATAAATGGAATACTTGAATTTGTGGCTCCGTTTATTTGTTTATCTATATTTCCAAAAAATTCAATTGTAAGCCCTTTTGAAAAATCAAATCCACTTTTACTATATATTTCAATATAATTGTTTCCATTAAACCTAAATGTTTTATTTATCGAATCTATATAATTACTTGAATTACTTGATTTTAGCCTATCATAACCATCAAATTGAGTTACATTTTCATATTTATTTTGTTCAGCATAAGCCTTTTGTCTTTTTTCAGTTGTGTCATAATTTGCGGTATCATAATAATATAAAGATACATTCTCTCCCCAATTAGATTGATTTTCATTTACATTTATAGCATCCATATTGAAAACTAATCCATCTGTAACAGCTAATGTACTTTTATATGATAATGTTGTATATTCATCATTTAATTGTATTATTTCTCCACTTTCATAATTTACAAGCCACCTATATTGCGTTTTGCCATAATTATTTATTTCTGTTCCTTGCTCTATATAACTATATCCTGTACCATATTGCTTTAAATTTTTATTATCAATTACAATATTCCATTTGTCTCCATTTTCTATTGTCTTATCATAAAGTGGTTCTCATATATAATATTTGTTCGAATTATCAAATTTATTTTCCATATTTGCAAGCATTACATCTAATTGTATTGCTTCTTTTTCACTTGAGACCTCAGACATTTGCTTTGCTAACTTTGCTTTTGTTATTATTCCGTTTCCTCCTAGCACCATGTTAAGACTAACTCCAGCTAAAATTAATAAAACAACTATTGTTATAACAAGTGCAACTAATGTAATACCTTTTATTTCTTTTGTTTTCATGCTTTTTTATCCTTTCTATATTACCATTAAGCTTTTTACTTAACGATATATATATATAAATCTCATATTCCATTAATTTATCTGAATTTAATGCATTTGATTTTACTAAGATAATTAGTCTAATTTAGTTTATTGTATTTTATGCGATTTTTTCTTTTTACCTTGATTTTTCATATATTTTTGATATAATAATTTGTATAAAAACAGTCGTTAAGTAAAAAGCTTAAGTACTAAACTTATATTATGCTTTCATCATTTCTTCAAAAAAAGTGTGTAAAATCAAAATTTCTTTTGATTTACACACTTTTTTATATAGCCAAATTCACTTATTTTATTTTTGTTTTTATTGTTTCTATAGCTTTTTTCACTTGTGCATCTTTATCAAATTCTGTTTCGTATTTTCCTTCTGCATTTTTCGTTAAATCTACTTCAACATCTGGAGTAATACCCTCTTTATTTATTTTGTTATGGTTTGGTGTGTAATATTCTTCTGTTGTTATTTTTAAGCCACTTCCATCTGATAAACTATATAGTGTCTGAATTACACCTTTTCCATATGTTTGCATGCCGACTATTGTAGTGTTTGGATATTTGTCTTTCAATGCTCCTGCTAATATTTCTGATGCACTTGCTGTACCTTCATTTACAAGTATGACTACTGGAATATCTGTTATAATTGCATCATTCTTAGATACTGTTAATTGTTCATTTGCTATTTTTGATTTGGTTATAAGAATTGTTTCATCTTTCTTTAAGAATAAGTCTGCAATTCCTGTTGCTTCACTAACTATTCCTCCGCCATTGCTTCTTAAATCTATTATTATTCCCTTTGCACCTTTATTAACTAGCTCTGTTACTTGTTTTTTGAATGACTCTGCAACACCGCTATCAAATGAATCTACTTGAAGATATGCGATATTGTTTTCTACCATTTTTGAAGAAACATGCTCTACTGTAATTTTCTTTCTTGTTACAGTTAAATCAATTTCTTTTCCATCTCTTAAAACTGTTACCTTTGCTGATGTTCCTTCTTCGCCTTTTAGTACTTTTATTGCATCATCCATTGTCTCTCCTGTATAAGCAACATCGTTTACTTTTTCTATTATATCACCTGCTTGCATTCCTGCCTCTAGAGCTGGTGACCCGTTCATTGTACCTATAACAAGTATGGTATTTGTTGTCTTATCATTTGTTAAATATACACCTATTCCAACATATTGGCTACTTGTTTCTTCTGTAAACTCAGTCATTTCTTCTTTAGGTAAATATTCTGTGTATGGATCTCCTAATCCTTCAACAAAGCCTTTTATTGCTCCTTCTACCATTTTTTCTTCATCAACTTCACCAATGTATTTTTGCTTTATCATTGTTTTAAATGCTTCTAAAGTTTTAACCAAATCTTTATAATCCGATTTAGTAGTTCCTGTTGTACTTGTTGTTGTATTTCCTATGTTAATATACGTAGATGAAAACTTATTGTACATCACCATTGTAGTTAGCATAAATGTGATTGTTGCAGTTAGAATTACTAACATGATAACTTTGTAAATGTTTTGTCTTTTTATTTTTTTATCTTCCATTTTTATGTCCTTTCTTTTTAAGCCAATTATGATAAACATTGGCTATTTTTATTATACTTTATTATTATCAACTTTATTACATTTTTAGCATTTAATCAATTGTGTTCTATAAAACATATATAAAATATGGTAATACAAGCCTCTCAAAATAGTGTGCTTTTATGTTACATTTGCAACTTCATTATTATTTATAATTGTATTTTCATTTGTGTTACTTTCATCTTTCGTATTATCGCCTTGCAAATATGGAATTGGATCTACTGCTACCCCAAATTTTCTTACTTCAAAGTGTAAGTGTGGACCAGTTGAATTTCCGGTTGAACCGACAGCCATTATTACATCTCCTTGTTTTACAGTTGCACCAAGTTCTGTATATATTTCTTGCCCATGTCCATATAAAGTTACTATTCCATCTCCATGGTTTATCATTACACAATTTCCATATCCACTCATTACACCCGCATATGTTACAATTCCATCTGCTGCTGCAATAACTGGAGCTCCATAGCCTGCGTTTCCAATGTCTATGCCATCATGGTATCTATACACTCCTTTTATTGGGTGTAATCTGTTTCCATATGGAGATGTTATATATGTTCCATCTACTGCTATTGGCCATAACATTACTCCACCTTTGTATTGTATTGCTAAGGCTCCACTCCAATTTATAGCTGCTTGAATTTGATTTTCTAAATCTTCTTGTTCTTTTTTATATTGTTCTATTTGTTCATATAAATTCTTTTCTTCTTCACTTAATTTTGATGCATAACTTACCTGCAAAGTTTTCTGGTTTTCCATTAATATTTGCATTTGCCCTTGTTTTGCCTTTGCAACTCTTAAATCTGTTTTTTTCTTTTCTTGTTCAGCTTTTTTTACTTCTATGTTCTGTTTTTGTTCATCTAATTCATTTAATAAGTTACTGTCAAATTCTATAATTTGTTCTAACATATAATAATTAGATAGGAAATCGAATAAATTTTTAGATGACAACAATACATCTAAATAAGTAGTTTCACCACCTTCATATAGTGCTACTACTCTCTTTTTTAGTAAATTTTCTTTTCTTACATATTCTTGTTCAGTTTTTGTTAAGTCATTTTGTGTTGAAGAAATTTCTGCTTCTAATGATGCTATTTGTGATTGTAATTCATTATATTTATTTTGATAATCATTTATCGAATCATCTAGTTCTTGCACCTTCTGCATTGAAGCTGAAATTTCACTTTTTACATATTCAAGTCTAGAATTTGATTCATTTAATTTATTATCTACCTCTGTTTTCTGTTCAAATAGAGTCTTATTAGTTGCTTCACTATTGGTTTCTCCTTCTATTATTTCATTTTGTGAAACCTCATTAGCAGAAAAAACATTTATGGAGAAGCATACTAAAATTAAACAAATGGTAATTAGTGTTAGTATTTTCTTCTTCATAAATGTTCCCTCCTTTTATGTATTTAATTTATTGTTAATCTACTATTGTGTATCCACCAGGCAAATAATCTAATGGGTCTTTCCAGTTTTTTCCGAAGAAGTCCCCTATTGACGTTGCCTTTCTTATTTCAAAATGTAAGTGAGGTGCAACACCACCAGTGTTTCCAGAGTACCCAATTAGTTGTCCTTGTGATACTTTTTGCCCTGTACTTACTGCTTTTGAATTCATGTGTGCATATAATGAGCAATATCCATTTCCATGATAAATAATCAAGTAATTTCCATAACCTGCACTTGATGATGAACCTGCTTGATATGCACTATATATTACTGTTCCAGATGCTGCTGCTATAACTCTTTTTCCTATTTCAGCATTTGTTCCAATGTCTATACCCTTGTGCCATCTGCCCCATCTGTATTTCATTCTAGAAGTTACTCTTCTTGGTGAATAATCTAATGGCCATGCAAAAGTTCCATCAAAGCTACTTCCATTTCCACCATTTGTTGCATTATTTTTTTTCTCTTCTTCTTGAGCTTTTCTCAAAGCCTCTGCGATTGCATCATCAATCTCTTTTAACTTAGCATTATAGGCATCTAGCTCTGCTTGTTTTGCCTTTTCATCAGCTGATAGTTTATTAATTTCTGATTGTTTTTTCTCTTGCAATGCAGATAGCTGAGCTCTTTTAACTTCTTGATCTGCTTTTACTGATATAACTTTTGCCTTATCTTCTTCTAAATTATCTTTATCTTTTTGCAGTTGTTCCTTCTTGGCTTCCAATTCATCAATCAAAGCCGAGTCAGTTTCAACAATTTGTTGTATCATCGAATAGTTAGATAAGAAATCTAGTATATTTTCCGAATTAAACAGTACGTCTAAATATGAAGTTTCTCCAATTTCGTATAAAGCAACCATTCTCTCTTTTAATAGATTATCTGTCTTTTCAATTTCTGCTTCTTCATCTTCAATCTCTTTTTGTTTTTCATCTATTGTATCATTTAGCTCATCTATTTGTGCTGCTAATGTATCTAATTGCTTTTGTACTTCTGTAACTTGTGTAGTAATTTTTTGCAATTCTGTTTCAGCTTCATCTTTGTCGTCAGATATGTCGTTTAACGCATTTTTAGCTTCATTTATCTTGTTTTGCACATCACTCTTATCGTCCGTAAGAGATGCATATGACTTTACTACTATTGATGATATTAGCATAAGTACTGTTAAAGCTGACAGTACAGTTAATAACATTCTTTTTTTCATAGTTTTTCTCCTTTATACCTGTAAGTATTTTCTCATTGAAATAGAACTTCCTAATGCACCAATTCCTATTCCTAATACCATATACACAATAACTAATAATGTTGTCATATCTGTAAATGATAGAAGTTTTATTCCCATTGTACTTATTATTGAGTTTGCTGCTGCATTTGTAATTAAGCTATATGCAATTCCAAGAACTAGCATTGAAAGTAATGCTGCAACAATACCAATTATTATACCTTCAATTACGAATGGCCATCTAATGAAGCTGTCTGTTGCTCCAACATATTTCATAATTGATATTTCTTTTCTTCTTGCATGTACTGTTAATTTTATTGTGTTTCCTATTATGAATATAGATATTAATACTAGCAATGTTAATATTACAGCAGAAACAATTCTTACTCCATTTGCTATTGCAACTAAGCCATTAATTGTTTCGTCTCTACTTTGTATACTATCAATATTGTCTATTTTTTTAATTTCATCTTGTACTTGAGAACTTAATTTTAGGTCCGTTAGTGTTACTAAATATGAGGCTTTAAATGGATTAGATTCGTCCCAACCTGCAATTAAAGCTTGCTTGTCCTTTAATTTTTCCTTAGTCTGATTTAATGCATCTTCTTTAGACACGAATGTTACCTTATTTACTCCATCTATTGCTTGTATTTGTTCTCCAATTTGCTCCATTTGAGCATCTGTTGCAGTCTTTTGAATAAAAACTTGAATTCCTTGTTGTGTTTCCAATGTTTCAACTGCATTGTTTAGGTTTTCTATAATCATGAAAAATAAGCCAAAAATCAACATAGTGGCACACATAATTGCAAGTGACGCACCCGATGATTTTTTATTGTGAAATACATTTCTAAAACCTTCTCCTAATAAATAACCAAATATACTATGCTTCACTGTCATACCCACCTTTTTTATCACTTATAATATTTCCGTTTTCTATACGAATAACTCTTTTGTTCATTTTATCTACTATATCTTTTGCGTGTGTTGCAACAACCAAAGTAGTACCTCTTAAATTGATTTCATTTAAAAGTCTCATAATATCCCAAGCTGTATCTGGGTCTAGGTTTCCTGTAGGCTCATCTGCAATTAACATTGATGGATTGTTTACTAATGCTCTAGCAAGCGCAACTCTTTGTTGCTCACCACCAGATAACTCATTTGGATATACATTTGCTTTATCTGAAAGGCCTACCATTGCAAGAACCATTGGCACTTGTCTTCTTATATGTTTTGGTGTAGCCCTTACAATATACATTGCAAAAGCAACATTCTCATAAACAGTTTTATCTGGTAAAAGTCTGAAATCTTGGAAAACAACACCCATACTTCTTCTTAAATATGGAACCCTCTTAGGCTTTAAGAAAGTAGTATCTTTTCCATTAATAATAATGTGTCCAGAAGTTGGCTCTTCCTCCTTCAAAATTAACTTTATTAAAGTAGATTTACCAGAACCAGAACTACCAACTAAGAATGCAAAATCTCCTTTATTAATAGTAAAATTAGCATTGTGTACAGCCTCTGTGCCAGTATCATATACTTTAGAAACATTTCTAAACTCTATCATTTTAAAATCCTCTCTTCGCCCTTTCTCGGCAACTTTTCGCCCATTAGGGACGCCCCTTTTTGGGCGAAATTAATAGTTTTATTTATCTCAGACCATTTTCAGTCATTTTTTAATTCTGTCTTTAGTAAAATGAATGTCATATATTCGACATCTTATATCATAATAATTTATTCTTCTTTATAATAACAATAAACGACATTAAATGCAAGAGTATTCGGCAAAAAAAATAGCAATTTGAGCGTAATTTTTTCACTCAATTTGCTTTATTATTCACATTTATTCAAGAGTATAAAATTCACAAAAAATTCACAATTATTTTGATAATATTTTTACTAAATATTCACTATTTAAATTGTATTTTTTCAAAAGCTCTTCTGCTTTTCCAGATTCTCCAAATGTATCATTTATTCCTATTCTTGTTACCTTTGCTGGGAAATTTTCTGAAAGCACCTCACATACAGCCGTTCCAAGCCCTCCTATTATGCTATGGTCTTCTATTGTAATTATTCTTTTTGTCTCTTTTGCACACTTTATTATCATTTCTTTGTCTAATGGTTTTATAGTATGAACATCTATTACTCTTACATTTATGCCTTTTTCTTTTAATACTTCCTGTGCCTTTAAAGCCTCAGAAACTGTCACACCTGTTGCAATTATGCCTGCATCTGTTCCATCTCCAATTTGAATTGCCTTACCAATTTCAAACTTTATATTATTTTCCTTAACAAATCCTTCATCATATATTACTGGTGTTGCAAGTCTCGATAATCTTACATACACTGGTCCATTTACATTTGCAATTTCTTTTATTGCCCATTTAGTTTGAACATCATCCGATGGACTCATAACCATCATGTTTGGAAGAGTTCTTATCATGCTTATATCTTCTAGCATTTGATGTGTTGCACCATCTTCACCCACAGTTATTCCAGCATGTGTAGCACATATTTTTACATTAGCATTTGTGTGTGCTATTGTATTTCTTATTTGATCATAAGCTCTTCCTGCTGCAAACACCGCAAAAGTACTAACATATGGAATTTTTCCAAAAGTACTTAATCCTGCTCCAGTTCCCATCATATCTTGCTCTGCAATTCCCATATCAAAAAATCTTTCAGGGAATTCCTTTGCAAAAATTGATGTTTTTGTTGCTCCAGATAAATCTGCATCTAGTACAACTACATTTTTATTTTCTTCTCCTAGCTCTGCTAAAGCCTCTCCATAGCTTTGACGTGTTGCAATTTTCTTATCTAAAAGCATATTGAATCCTCCTTTCCAGGTAGCTCTGAAATATTATGTTCTATTTTTTCTTCTTCTAATTTTAGAGCCTTCATCGCCCTTTCGTACTGTTCATCATTTGGAGCTTTTCCATGCCATTCGGCTTTGTTCTCCATGAATGATACTCCTTTTCCTTTTACAGTTCTAGCAATTATTATACTTGGCTGTCCTTTAGTCTGTCTTGCTTTCTCGAAACTATCTATCAACATTTCAATATTATGCCCATCACATGGAATAACATTAAAACCAAATGATTCCCATTTGCTATACAAACAATCCAAAGCTTTAACTTCTTCAACTTTTCCATCTATTTGCAAACCATTATTGTCTAAAATTACACATAAATTGTCTAATTCATATTTATTAGACGTCATTGCAGCTTCCCATATTTGTCCTTCTTCAATTTCTCCGTCTCCTAAAATGCAATAAACTCTGCAACCCAAATTATCCATTTTAGATGCAATAGCCATTCCATTTGCAATAGACAAACCTTGCCCCAACGAACCAGTAGACATATCTACTCCCGGAACTTTTTCCATGTCTGGATGTCCTTGTAAGTTTGAACCTAATTTTCTGAAAGTTTTTAAATCTTCTTTATTAATAAATCCTCTTTCTGCAAGCACCGCATATAAAGCAGCTGATGCATGCCCCTTCGAAAGCACCAATCTGTCTCTTAAATTAGATTCCGGCATCTCTGGATTTACATTCATTTGATTAAAATATAAAACCGTTAATATATCTGCTATTGATAATGCTCCTCCTGGGTGACCAGATTTAGCACTGTATACTTCATTTATTATATCAATTCTAACATCATTTGCAATTTTTCTTAATTTCTTCTCATCAGTAATTTTCAAATAAATCACACTCCTTCGAAGAATAATATACTATAACTTATGTAAAAATACAAGGTAATTTTCAGAAAACATCAGTCTACATCTACATTTTAATTGATTCGAGTTCTAAATTATGGTATAATATTCCTAGTTCGCAATGAGCATTTTTTTGAAAGGATGGTAACACAATGACAGAACGGCAACTCGAAATGCTAAATAACGACTTTCGTTACTTAGCGGGAATAGTACATTCGCAAACAACCGATAAGACTCTTCTTGCAACTAAATTCAGAGTAAGTTGGCCTACCATGCAAAGAAAAGTAACAAATTTGCTTGAGGCAGGCATAATTGTCGACAAAGGAGATTCTTATAAGATCAATCCAGATATTTTGGCCACATCATTATTTATTGGCATTTATTCTGATGGAATTAGCATTAACTGCATTGCACTGAATCTAGCCCAAGAAACTGTTGAATTAAGTGAAGTACTCTCTAAGGAAAACTATGATAGTTTTATTGCAATCATTCATAACACAAACCTTAGTCTTTTGTCCAAAATCACATTTTTGATTCATCTCTTCTCGCAAGAGGACAAAATACTAAATGTCGGCATTTCTATTCAAGGAACAATAACTTCCTCAAAGGAAATTGTTATCTCTAATTCGTATTTGTCACTTAACAGTTCTTCGTTCCTAGACAAATGTACACTTTTTGAAGCAGTACGAGCTAACTACTACATGTTGAAAGCAGATTACTTATTTGCCGATATGTGGTATCTGTACGTTGGCAATGAAGCTATTTATCTGTTATCAAATGGCACAATTAGTCCCGCCAAGGGATTAATTACTCTTGACACATGTGAGAAAAAGGCTATCAGCACTCTCTTTGAGCATAGCACAGATTCAATTAGCCTCTTTGAGGCGAAAGACATCGTATTGCGAAAAATTATTCCTTTTATGCATTTTGTACATCCCTCCATTTTAATCGTCGGAGGAGCACTAGCTAGTCAAGATGTTTCCAGTTTTGTCTATTCTGACTTTAAAGCTTTAAACATCAGCGAGGTAAAATTCGATGACAGCAACTTCGCAAAGTCTATCGCATGCTTTGCGATGAGCAAGTTCTTCGAAGGTCGGGAGTGATATCATTCTCAATAAAAGAGTCGTATTTTCTGAATAGATGGTACGACTCTTTTATATTTCCAACAATGATTTATATTAAATATAATTTCATTTATTGTTTTTAAGCATATTGTTTTTTTCTTTCTCAAGCTGCTTTAAACTTTTTTCAGGTGTTGGTAAATCCTCTGGCATAGTTCCACCATTCTTTTCAATTACTTCTCTTATATTTTTTCCAATATTATAATGGGTTTTATTTGCTTCTTTTTCAGTTTGTATATTATCTTTTTTTAATTTCTGCTCTGTTTGAGAGATTCTAAATAAATTTGCAATTAATTCATCGCTTCCCATATTGTCTAAAATATCTTCTCTATATCTTAGTCCTTTTCTTTTAGCTATATCGTCAGCTGTTTCTCCATTATATAATCCTTTATAACCTGCATTGTGAAATTTATCGAAGTTCTTTACCCCAGCATTCTTAACAGCAATATTGAGCGAATAATTTCCTTTTCTGGTTAAATTTCTTTGGTAAAATCTTTTTTCATCTTCAGTTAACAGACTGTATTCTTTTTCTGTAATTTCCTGTTTCCTTGTCTGTACTGCAAAATATGTTTGGGCTAAAGCAATTACCTTTTTTCTGCTGTCTCCATTTTGTGCTATCAAATAGCAAGCATAACGACTTAGTTTATAATCTGTCTGTTCTCTATAAGCTCCTGAACCTATTAAGACCATTTTATTGACATTAGTAAAATGGTCTAACACACTTATATCACTATTTTCACAAGATATTTTAGCCTTTTTCACTATTTTTTCAAAATTCTGCCAATTTGAATATTCCAAAATAGGCATCAATTCTCTCGCATACCAAAATTCTACTCCATTCTCGTCAATGTGTCTAATGTCTTCAAACGTTTGATTTTCTTTCTTCGCATTTTTCATACCCATCACTTCATTCACATTTAATGGAATTAAATGTAAAACATCTGTTTGCATTTGTCAAGCATTTTTTATATTTTCTTAATAAAAAAAAGTTGTATTCTTCTAAATAGATAATACAACCATTTTTCACTTAATACATATATAAATTTTGGTGGAGATGAGGGGAGTTGCCGAGCCGCGTCGGAAAAATTGTCCACTGGACAATTTTCTATTCCTCCTTTTCGATTCCAGATTAAATAA
>OLVX01000468.1_pt1 | contig 40226 bp, 38 predicted proteins | sample 1673271 | NCBI WGS metagenome assembly OLVX01 (sample SAMEA3178939, study PRJEB25190) | human gut metagenome | biome: human gut; feature: human-associated habitat; material: faeces | place: Austria | collected 2013
CCCGCATACACAATGGGCGGTACAGGCGGCGGTCTGGTATATAACACAGAAGAGCTTAAAACCGTCTGTGCAAGAGGTCTCCAGGCTTCTCTCGTAGGTCAGGTACTGGTCGAAGAGTCCGTTCTCGGCTGGGAAGAGCTGGAGCTTGAGGTCGTGCGTGACCGCAAGGGCAACATGATAACCGTTTGCTTTATTGAAAATATTTTTTTTCTCAATCCATCATTGGGAATATTATCCAATACAAAAATATCTAAGCATATTCCTAAAGTGAAATCTGTGTTCATGTCGTAATATGCTTCTGTTTTTGTTCCTTTTAAATTCCATTGGGAATGGAGCCTACAATAACATTTTTTATTTTTTGAACTTAATAATTCATATTTGTCTTGGGGTAATTTTTCTAATATTTCTATTAATCGGTTGTATTCATCTCTGAATAGTATAATATCTATATCATCATCCCAAGGTATAAATCCTTGATGTCTTACAGCACCGAGTGCACTGCCTCCATCCAGATAGTATTCAATTTGATTTTCATCACAAACTTTGATGAAATCTTTCAACATCATCAAATAAACATCTTGCAAATGTTTTAAAGTTTCAGGATCATATTCATTGAATTTCTCAGGTAGTTTTATTATAGTCATTTTACACCTTTTAATTACAATTCATCCCAAATCCTATTGAACTCGATTTTAGGGTTTTTATTTTCAATTACTGTATGGTAAACAAAGTCAACTGTTGGACTGTGAATATCATGTTCATCACATATTTGTTTAAACACTTTAGAGGTGTTTTTTCCTTCAAAAAGCACTCCTGTTGCCTGTTCATCAATTACTATATTTTGTCCGGCAAGAACTCCCAGGGTATGGTTTCTGCTAACCGGAAACAGTGATGCAGTAATAATGTCTCCAAATCCACAGTATTGATCCACAGTATCTCTTTTTCCGCCTTGGAAAGCTTTTTCAGGGCGGCTTCCCGGCGTAGGGCGGCGCGCTTGTCCGCGCAGCGCTCCAGATAGGCAAAGCCTACCGCGCCGTGGGCGCGGGTGTAGCGGGCACCTTTGCCGCTCTGGTGCGCTTTCAGCCGGGCGGCGGGGTGGTTCGTCCAACCGGTGTACAGCTGCCCGCCGGTGCAGCGCACCATGTAGACGTAGGCGACGTCAGGCAAGGCGTCCATTGTTTTTCAGCACCTGACGGCAGGCCGCAAGGGCGGTCTCCTTGTCCTTGGCGGTGATGAGGAAGCGGCTGGCGTGGCAGAAGCTGATGCCCGGGATGCCGCTCTTCTGCTCGATGACCTCCTGCGGCTGCCCCGCCCAAGACTGCGGGAAGGGCAGCTTGGACTTTTTGGTCTTGTGGTCGGTGACGCACTGGGCGCTCCACCCGCCGCGCTGGCTGGGGTACACCACAAACAGGGCATCGGTCTTGTACAGACCGTTTTTCCACGGCAGATAGCAGGGCAGCACCACGATGCCGTCGCGGGAGTTGCGGTAGGCCTGCTGTACTTTTTCGTCCGCGCGGTTCACGGCGTTGGCGCTGTCGATCTGGTTTTCCAAGATCTGCTTTGCCACAGCCACCGCCTTGAAAAAGCAGCTGTCCTGATCCTCTTTGGAGTCCCACACCGGGTTGAAAAAGCCAATGGCATCGCACAGGCTGTTCTGCTCGCCGGTGTTGTCGTTCAGGTCCAGCGGCTGGATGAAGTTTTCGTCAATGAGCCGCGCCTGCCGCTCGCCCACAAGACCCGGGCCCAGCACCCGCCACAGCAGACCAAAGGCCGCGTAGGGCACGCCGTTGGCGCGGTACTCCCGGGGCTCCTGATGGTGGTCGAACATCCCAAAGCCGATATCGTACACGATGCCGTCAAAATCGTCAGGTACGGTAAAGCCGCGGGTGATCTTGATATCCGGGCGCAGAATTTGCAATAGCGCCGTAGCAAACACGTCATCGGCATGGAACTTGCCGGCGTGGGTAAAACCGTTTGCGGGAATTTTCATGGACTTGATACCTCGTTCTCCTAGTTTCGTCTGGTATCAGTATAGCACAATCCCGCCCGTGGGACAACAAAAAGGAGCTGCCGCACGGGTGCGGCAGCTCCAGATTGGTTCTATTTACAGCGCCGAGTAGCCGAAGCTGTTCACCAGCGCGTCGATGTGCTGCCCGGCCTTGCACAGGGGGCAGTCGCGGGAGTCGAAGCTGGCGTAATCCGGCAGACTGGTGGGGTCGAAGATGGAGGTGACCGGGTAGCCAAGGCACTCGTGGGTGGTGGCAAAAATAGCCGAAAGGCCGGCCACGATGCCGCCGTAGTAGTTTACGGCTTCCACGGCTGCCTGAATGGTGTAGCCGGTGGTGATGGATGCGGCCAGAATGAGGACGTGCTTGCCCTTGACCATGGGAGCAAGATTGTCCCGCAGAATGATCTGGCTGCCGGAGGTGTATTCCGGGGTGACGATGTAGATGGTCTTGTGGGCGTTCATATTGGTAAAGCCGTCCTTGGTCAGCTCGTTGGCAAGGCAGGTGCCAATGACCTGCGTGCCGTCCAAGCAAAGCACGGTATCCACGATGGTGCTGTGCTGATAAGCGTTGACCAGCTCCTTTGCCACGGCTTTTGCCTCGGAAAGGCGGGTCTTTTGGGTGGTCACGTCGATGTAATAGTTGATGTGGCTGTGGCTGGTGGCAAAATGTCCCTTGGCCACCCGCAGGAACAGTTCGCTTTTGCTGGTGGGAAGCTTGACCATGTTGATCATTGTACAGCACTCCTTTTTTCACCGGGCGCAGCTGCGCCGCAAAATACAAAACAGCGCGGCAACCCGTTCCGGTTGCAGCGCTTATTTTTCTTCTCTGCCTCTTTATTGTACTGAAAAATGCCGCTGTGCACAAGACACAAACCTGACGAAAAACCTTGCTTTTTTACAGACATATCGCCGAAAACTTGGATGCAAAGGCCGCTGCCGCCCGGAATGCTGCACCGCAAAGGGTACGCAGCGGCAAGACCGGTACGGCGGTAGGGGAGGAACGCGCTTTTTTGCGCAGCACAGAAAATTTTGCAAAAAGGGACTGGTATTTTTGCGGGTTTTGAGTATAATATAATGGATAGTTCAAATTTGAAGTAAAAGGAGAATCACTTCCATGGCACAGGCAAAACAGGATATGGGCAGCGGCAGCGTAAAAAAGCTGATGCTGCAGCTCATGATCCCGGCGGTCGTTGCACAGGTGGTCAACCTGCTGTATAACATCGTGGACCGCATTTACATCGGACATATTGCCGGCATCGGCGCGGCAGCGCTGACCGGCGTGGGACTGTTCACCCCCATCCTTATGCTGCTGAACGCATTCGCCATGCTGGTGGGCGCGGGCGGCGCACCCCGCACCGCCATTGCGCTGGGACAGGGCGACAAGGAGCAGGCAGAGAAGATCATCTCCAACAGCTTTACCATGCTGCTGCTCTTCTCGGTGGTGCTGACCGTGGTGTTCTACGCCGGAGCACCCACCCTGCTGCGGCTCTTCGGTGCCAGTGACGCCACCCTGCCCTATGCGCTGGCGTACAGCCGCATCTACATTTTGGGCTCGGTGTTCGTGCTGCTGGTGCTGGGCATGAACCCCTTCATCACCACGCAGGGCTTTGCCAAGACCAGTATGCTTACCACCGTCATCGGTGCGGTCATCAACATTATTCTCGACCCCATCCTGATCTTTGGTCTGGGGCTGGGTGTACAGGGCGCTGCCATTGCCACCGTGCTCAGTCAGGCTGTGGGCGCGGTGTGGATCCTGCACTTCCTCACCGGCAAAAAGACCATCCTGCGCCTGCGCAAGGACTATATGCGCCCGGAAAAGAAGGTCATTCTGCCGGTGATGGCGCTGGGCATCTCCACCTTTGTGATGATGTCCACTGAGAGCCTGCTGTCCATCAGCTTCAGCTCCAGTCTGGCGCGGTACGGCGGCGACGTGGCTGTGGGTGCCATGACCGTCATCACCAGCGCTTCCCAGCTGTGCACCCTGCCCATTCAGGGCATCTGTCAGGGCGGTCAGCCGGTGATGAGCTTCAATTTCGGCGCGGGCAAAAAGCTCCGCGTCAAGGAGGCATTCCGCTTCCAGCTGACCTTGTGTAGCTGCTACACCTGTCTGTTCTGGCTGCTCATGATGCTGGCGCCGGGGGCTGTGGCGGGCATCTTTACCTCGGATACGGCGCTGATCGACTACACCACATGGTCCATGCGCATCTACATGGCAGGTATCTTTGCCATGGGCTTCCAGATCGCCTGCCAGCAGAGCTTTATGGCGCTGGGACAGGCCAAGGTCAGCCTGCTGCTGGCCTGTCTGCGCAAGATCATCCTGCTGATTCCGCTCATCTTCATTCTGCCGCACCTGCTGCCGAACCCGGTGTTCGGCGTTTTTCTGGCAGAGCCGGTCAGCGATATTCTGGCCGCCACCATTACCACCATCACCTTCTTCTCCCGCTTCAACGGTATTCTGGAACGGGGTGCCGCGAAGGTGTAATGAAATAGAACAAGCCCGGAAAGTCTGCAGACTTTCCGGGCTTGAATTTTTGGCTTTAAACGGCCTCCGGCTCACCAAGAGCCAGTACTTTCGTCAGCTCGGCCTGCACCTTGGCGTTGGTAGCATCGGTGACGGCCAGCACATCGGAATAGAACTTTTCCATCTCGTCACGGGTGGAGAAGGTGGCCACATACATCTGGTTGCCCATGGCACCGGACAGCGCCTCGGGGATGCGGTCCACCATGCGCATGTTGTCCTGATACTTCTGCATCAGCTGCTCGTGGCTGTAAACGAAGCTCTTGCCGTCCCGGCGGCCGGCAAAGGCGCAGTAGTAGTGCTCACCCACCGGCATATCGGTGCCGCCGAAAGCGATCATGTCTGCCCAGATCTTGTACACGTTGGTGGAGCGGGCAAAGTCGATCATGTCCGGGGTAAAGCCGCCGCAGGGACGCATGTTGACTTCCAGCGCCACGATCTGACCCTTTTTGCCCATGCTGGACTGATTCTCGGTCATGCGGAAGAACTCGAAGTGGACAAAGCGGCTCTTCACCCCAAAGCTCTTGACGGCGGCACGGCCCGCAGCGCGGGTGTCCTCCGGCAGATCCTTGATGATGTAGTAGATGGAGTTGTCATCGTTGTTCACGATGTCCATGATGGACACGGGGCTTACGTTGCCCGCCTCAAAGATGGGGTTGCCGTGGGCGTCAATGATGGCATCGTAGCTGTTCACCTCGGCACGGACGAACTCCTCCATGATGTAAGCCACATCCGGGTGCTCTTTCTCCTTGTAAGCCAGAAATTCTTCCAGTTCCTTGTCGGTGGAAAGGCGGTGGGTATCCGAAGCGCCCACGCCGTTGTCCGGCTTAACCACCACCGGGTAGCCCACCTGTTCCACAAAGGCCTTGCAGCCTGCAAGGTCATCCACCATGTGGTAGCGGGCGGTGGCGATACCGGCCTTCTGATAGTACTCCTTCATCTTGCTCTTGTACTTGATGCGGGGCATATCAGAGGTCTGGAAGCCGCTGGTGATGTGGAAATCGGTGCGCAGGGCGGCATCCCGTTCCAGCCAGTATTCATTGTTGGACTCCAGCCAATCGATGCGACCATACTTGAAGGCGAAAAAGGCCACGGCGCGGTATACCTCGTCGTAGTTTTCCAGACTGTTCACCTTGTAGTACTCGTTCAGGCTTGCCTTCAGCTCCGGCTTCAGCTCCTCGTAGGGCTGGTCGCCGATGCCCAGCACGTTCAGGCCGTTGTTTTTCAGCTCCCGGCAGAACTGCCAGTAGTTCGTGGGGAAGTTGGGGGAGATAAAAATAAAGTTCTGCATAGTATTTGTTGATTCCTCTTTCCGTTACCTCTATGATTGCAATGCCCCTGCGGGGCGGGACAGGCTTTAATATTGGGAAACAACGGCGCGTCCATGGACGCGCCGTTGTGCCATTTTCACAGGATGGGTCACTGCTGGCCCAGAATGTAGGGCATATAGTATGCCACCTGCTTGTACCACCAGTTCCAGTCGTGGTTGACATCGTGACCCCACAGGTCTACCCAGATGGGGATATGCTTTGCCTCAAAGATGCGCTTGAGCAGCCATGTGGTGTCCGGCTGTTCCCAGTCGCCCTGACCGCAGCAGATAACGGCCTTCTGGCTGCGGAACAGCTGCATATAGGGGTGATCCTCCGGGAAGTTCTTCATGTAGTCCACGGGGGAGTTCATGTACACCAGCTCGTCCATATAGTCGCCAAAGCCGTAGTGAGCAGTGTAGATGCCGCTGAGTGCCAGACAGCCGCAGAAGATATCCGGGCGGCGCAGATACAGGTTTACCGCGTGGGTGGCGCCCAGACTGCACCCGAAGGCGATGATGCCGGGCAGGTCGCTCCAACCGTTGCGCTGCTGCGCCAGATGCTGAAGCATCGGAGCGACCTCGCGGGTGATGTAGCGCAGCCACTGCTCATAGCGGCGGATGCGCCAGTAGGGATTGCCCTGTGCGTCCGACCAGGTTTCCTGATCCATGGTGTCGATGGAAAGCACCATGATCTGCCCGGACTCGATCCACGGGGCAAGGGCATCGGTCATGTGGAAGTTTTCAAAATCGAAGAATCGGCCGTCCTGACAGGGAATATACAGCATCGGGCGGCCTGCGTGGCCGTAAAGCTTGCACTCCATATCCCGTCCCAGTTCCGGGCTGTACTCCTTGAAATACTGCATCTCCATGGTGTTTCCTCCTTTGGTGTGGTTATGGTGTCATCCTTCTCTTATTCCTCCACCTCATACAGCAGGGTGTGGAACACAAAGGGCAGCTGTTTTTCCCAGCTGGCCTCGCAGTGGGTGCCGCCGGGCACGATGCGGCTGGTCAGGTGGATGCCCCGGGTCATCAGCTTGCCGCTCAAGTTGGAGAATTCCCGGCGGATGCCATCGTGGTTGCCCATCTCCCGGGAGCCGTAGTCCATGTACAGCACCGTGCCGGGGGCAAGTTTTGCGCGCCCCACAAGGCCGGAAATCTTATCCGGCGCCACCCAGATGGAAGGCGACAGTGCCGCGGCGCGGCTGTAAGTATCGTTATACTGCAGCAGGGCATACAAGCTCATCAGCCCGCCCATGCTGCTGCCGCCGATAAAGGTATGTGCCCTGTCCGGCAGGGTGCGGAAATTCTGGTCGATCAGGGGCTTGAACCGGTGAATGAACCAGCTCATGGTGGCCTGTCCCTTGCCGTCAAAGTGGCCGTAGGTGGGGTCATCGAAGCGGTAGGGGGAATACTCCACCAGACGCTCGTTGTTCGCCCCGGCGTTGCACTCGATGGCCGCCACGATCAGCGGGGTGTCGGTATAGTCCAGATAATCTGCCACGCCCCAGCTTTTGCCGTAGGTGGCATCCTCGTTGAAAAACACGTTCTGCCCATCGAACATATACAGCACGGGGAACCGGCGCTCCGGCTGTGCCTCGTACATGGTGGGCAGATAGACATACGCCCGGCGCTGTTCGGTGCCGTTGACCGCCGGGTAACTCATGCTCCATTTTTTGATCATGGTGCTTCTTTCCTCTCAAATCTTCCTGCAAGGGGCACAGGCGGCAAGCCCACGCCCTTTATAGGTAGTGTAGCACCATGCGGCGGGAATTGCAATGATTATAGAGCAAAGGGACTGCTGCCCCAGACGGTGTGCAACAGTCCCTTTAAAAGCCGTAGGGTGACAGGCGGCTCAATATTTCTTTTCCACAGGCACGATCCAGCCCTTGGTATCGGGCAGCTTGCCCCACTGCATACCGGTCATGGTGTCGTACAGCTTCTGGGTGACAGGGCCGATCTTGCCGTCACCGATGAAGGCGTGCTCGCCCTTCCAGACCAGCTCCTTGACAGGGGAGACGACAGCGGCAGTACCGGTGCCGAACACCTCTTCCAGCTTGCCTTCGCGGGCAGCAGCCATGATGTCGGCAATGGCGATCTTGCCCTCAACGACCTCGTAGCCCCAGTCCTTCAGCAGCTCGATGCAGCTGCGGCGGGTGACGCCGGGCAGCACGGTGCCCACGGTAGCGGCGGTGTACACCTTGCCGTCGATCTTAAACATGATGTTCATGCTGCCAACTTCTTCAACGTACTTCTTTTCCACGCCGTCCAGCCACAGCACCTGTGCGTAGCCCTGCTCCTCGGCCAGCTCACCGGCCTTGATGGAAGCGGCATAGTTGCCGCCGCACTTGGTAAAGCCGGTCAGACCCGGGGCGGCGCGGATATACTCGTCTTCCACATAGATGCGCACGGGGTTGATGCCCTCGGCGTAGTAAGCACCGGAGGGAGCGCAGATGATGCAGAAGATATAGTGCTTGGAAGCGTGCACGCCCAGCCCCACATCATTGGCAAAGATGAAGGGACGGATGTACAGGGAAGCGCCGTCGGTGTGGGGCACCCAGTCGCGGTCCACGTCCACCAGAGCCTCGACAGCCTGAATGTAGTCCTCTACCGGGATCTTGGGAATGCACAGACGGTCGGCAGAATCCTGAAAACGCTTGGCGTTGCAGTCCGGGCGGAACAGCTGCACGGTGTCGTCGGCGGTGCGGTAGGCCTTCATGCCCTCAAAGATCTCCTGTGCGTAGTGGAACACCACGGTAGCGGGGTCCAGCTCAAAGGGGCCGTAGGGGACGATGCGGGCATCGTGCCAGCCCTCACCCTCAGTGTAATCCATGACGAACATGTGGTCGGAGAACTTTTTGCCGAAGCCAAGCTTCGTCTCATCGGTGGGCTTTGCCTTGGGCGTAGCCGTGCGGGTGATCTTGATATCCAACATAGTGAGTTTCCCTCTTTCCTTTTATGCGCGTGCGCACGATTTCCGGCGCTTTATGACACAAATATTGGTTTCTATTATAATATTCCCAGCCGGTTTTGCAAGGAATCAAAAAATGTTTCATCTTTCCACCGGTAAAGTTGCACCAGATTGTGAGCACAATGGTGTGCAAACTGCCAAATCTATGGTACAATAGGGGCACAGAGCACTTTTGCGGAGCACAGCTCCGCTTTTCTATGGAAGGAGCATACTGCCATGATCGACAGCGTTATTTTTGATATGGATGGCCTGATGTTCGACACCGAGCGGGTCTGGGCTACCCTGTGGGAGCCTGCACTTGCCACCCTTGGGCTTTCTTATAAGGAAGGGCTGGACGTTGCCGCCCGCGGCACGGCAGGGGACACCATGCGGGCGGTGCTGCGCCGCTTCTACGGGGAAAACTGCGACACGGACGCCATCATCGAGGCGCTGCACGCACAGGCGGAAAAGGCGTTTCAGGCACCGCCGCCCAAAAAGCCCGGACTGGACGAAATTCTGACATGGCTGGACGCGCAGCACATCCCCATGGCAGTGGCCTCCTCCAGCCGGATGGCGTCTATCCGGCACCATTTGGACGGCTGGGGTCTGACCCACTATTTTAAGGTGATCGTCTCCGGCGAGCAGTTCTCAGCCTCCAAGCCCGACCCGGAGATCTTTCTGCGAGCAGCGGAAGCGCTGGGCACTGCGCGTGACCGCACCCTTGTGCTGGAGGACAGCTACAACGGCGTGCGCGCCGGTGCCGCCGGCGGCTTTGTCACCGTGATGGTGCCGGACATGGCACCCGCCAACGACGAGATGCGCCGTCTGTACACCGCCGAGTGCCGCGACCTGTACGAGGTGCTGGAAGGCTTGCAGAAGGGGAGATTCTGATTGTGAAAATACAATGCCGGACAGCCCGCAGGCTGTCCGGCATTGTGCTATTTTAACGTGCTTTTTTTCTGCGGCGGAGCTTGCGCACCAGCTTACGGAGCAGCAGCACAAGGCACACCACCAGCAGAATGACGGTGAGGATCAGACCGAGAAGGATAAAGGCAAAGCGGTTGGGCTTTTTCAACAGCGCGGAAAGGCTGCGGCTGTCCTCTACCTTTTTGCGGTCGTGCAGGGTGCTGTAATAGTCCGGCACGTTGCCGATGCCGTCGCCGTCGGTGTCCTCGAACGAGGCCATGTACCGCGCAATGGCGTCCCAGCCCTTCAGCTCTTTGCCGTTTTCGGTCAGGATCACATCCTCAAAATCTTCGATGGGAGTGCCGTCGGCGTACTTCGGCACGATGGACAGAATGCCGTAGGACATATCGGTGACAGCGTTCAGCATCTGCCCGCTGTAAAGGTCTGCCACAACGCGGTACAGCTTGTCGTCCTGCAGCTCCACGCGCTGACCGTCCTTGACCAGATAGACGTCCGTCACCTTGTTCAGCAGCAGGCGGTGAGGGTTATAGGTGAAGTTCAGGCCGCTGCAATACAGCCGCGCGGTGGTCATGAAATCCGACACGGAAGCGTCAATCTCGGCGGCAGTGCGCAGTTCCTTGCCGGTGAGGTAGACTTCGATGAGAGGATAGCCCGGCACGCCGTCCGCGCCGATGCCCAGCGAGAAGGAGTTGAACACCTGCTCCACCGTGATATCGCCCCGGGCGTAGGTGTCGCGCACGGTGCCGCTGGGTACTACCGCCAGATCTACCGGCACACCGTCATAGTCGGCGGCGTTCTCCACCGCGTACACATAGGCATCCGCGATAATATCGCCCAGATTGTGTTCGGTGTGCACCTTGCCCAGATCCTTCAGGTTGGAGAAAACAACATCGTTTTCTGCCAGCACCTGATCTTTGGTGTAGCCGAACTGCGCCAGATAATCTTCGTCCACCGTGTCCATAAAGCGGTCGATGACCTCTTGCGTTTCCGCATCGGCGGGAATATCGGAAGTGATGGGGATCAGCTGGTAATCGGTCACCTGCCAGCGGCCGTCCGCTTTTTGCGCCATGGAAAGGCTGCCCAGATTTTTGCCGTACTCGCCGCAGGAGACCACATAGGTGTCCCCGTGCCGGATGGGCTCCCGGATGCGGCTGTGGGTGTGGCCGCTGAGGATAAGGTCGAGGTCGGGCACACCTTTAGCCAGCAGCTCGTCCTCAGACTTTTTGGGGTCGTCCCATGTGCCGCTGTGGGAAACGCAGACGATCATATCCGCATTTTCGTTCGCCTTGATCTCTGCTACGGTGGCTTTGACCGCCTGTACCGGGTCCTTGAATTTCAGTTCACAGGTGGGCGCGCAGGAGAGCGCATCCTTGCCGAAAACGCCCACCACGGCAATGCGCACATCGCCCTTCTGCACCACGGTGTAGTCCTGCACGCCGTAGGCGGCAAAGGAATCTTTGAGCAGCTGCTGCCCCTCAGTGAGGCCGGCGGCCTCCATGGCATCCCAATCCACATTGCAGACCACGATGGACGGGACGGCATCGCCGGAGGTGCGGGCGCTGGTAAGCATATTGGCAAGCCCCTTGGAGCGGTAATCGAACTCGTGGTTGCCGAAGGTGGTCACATCGTAGCCCATGTAGCCCAGCATCCGCAGCTCTGCGGCCTGCGTTTCAAACACCGTCTGGATCAGGGTGCCCATGGAAAAGTCACCGCCATCGATCACAAGGGTGTCCGGATTTTTGGCGCGCTGCGCCTTGATGAGGGTGTTGGCGCGGGCAAAGCCGCCGATGTCCGTTTCCTCGTCCTCCACAACGGTGGTGAAGGCGTTCAGGTGGGAGTGGGTGTCGTGGCTGAACAGGATGTCCAGCGTTTTGCCTGTCTCCGGTGCCTGCCCATAGGCGGCGGGAATGCCCAGCAGCACTGAAAACAGCAGCAGCACGGCCACCGTCATGGCGAAAAGCTTTTTCATGGCGTGTTCTCCTTTTGTTGCGTCCTTATTTTTTCGGCTCAGCCGAATTTTTACAGCATCAGAAAAAGTAATACCACTCTATAAAAATCAACTATCTGCACGCTATTTTAGCATAAATGCACAAAATAAACAAGACGGCAGTTGCCTTTTTGCGCCGATATGCAACGCTTTTGGAAAATCAGACTTGTTTTGTCTCCTGTAAAAACAAAACCAGCCAAGCCCGCAGGCTTAGCTGGTTTGAAAGTAATCAATATTCCTTTATCAGGCACCCACGATCAGGCGCACGGCACCGTAGATGCCGGCGTCATTGCCAAGGTTGGCGGCCTTGATGGGAGTCTCCTTGCAGGACTGGAAGGCGTACTCCTTGTAGTGGCGCACCAGCGGGGTGAACAGAACCTCCCCGGCGCGGGCCACGCCGCCGCCGATCATGAACATTTCGGGGTCGGTGGTGGCGGCAATGTTTGCCAGTGCCATGCCCAGCGTGGAGGCCATCTCGTCCACCTCACGGGCAGCCAGTGCGTCCCCGGCGCGGGCGGCGTCGAACACGTCCTTGGCTTCAAAGTCCTTGCCGCGCAGGGTGCAGGCGGTGTCCGGGTTTGCGTCCAGCAGTTTCTTCATGCAGCGCACAACGCCGGTGGCGCTGGAGTACTGCTCAAGGCAGCCGCGCTTGCCGCAGCCGCAGACGGCGGTCTCGTGGGGGTTGACGGTGATGTGGCCGATCTCGCCGCCGGCACCGTGAGCGCCGTCGATGACCTTGCCGTTCACGATGACACCGCCGCCCACGCCGGTGCCCAGTGTGACCATGACGGCGCTGCGGCAGCCCTGTGCCGCGCCCATCCAGATCTCGCCCAGCGCAGCCACGTTGGCGTCGTTGCCCACCAGCACCCGGATGCCGCCCAGCAGCTCGCTGAGCTCAATGGAGACGTTGCGATTGCCCCAGCCGCCAAGGTTTGCGCACACGATGGGCACAATGCTGGAATCCAGCACCGGGCCGGGCACACCCAGACCGACACCCTCGACCTTGTCTGCGGACAGACCCTTTTCCTGCATCTTCTGCTGCACGGCAGCAGCCAGATTTTCCAGAATGTGAGCACCATTATTGGAAGTATCGGTGCTTACCTCCCACTTTTCCAGCAGCTTGCCGCTGGTGGTGAACAGGCCGACCTTGGCAGTAGTGCCGCCCAGATCGATGCCAAATGCGTATTCCTTCATGTCATTTACCCCTTTGATGCGGATGCGCCGCAGTTTTTATCAGTATTTTATAGTATACCATATTTTTCCGCAAAAGAGCAGTACTGCGGCGGCATTTCGTGCAATCGGACTGAAATCTGTGTAAAATTTTGGGCAGTTCCACAAGGAGATTCAGCGCACGGTGTTGGTCAGCGTGCCAATTCCCTCAATCTCGCACTGCACGGTGTCGCCCGGGTGCAAAAACTGCGGTGGGTCCATGCCCATGCCCACCCCGGCAGGGGTGCCGGTGGCGATGATGGTACCGGCTTTCAGGGTCATGCCCTGCGAAAGCTCGTGGATGACATGGTCGATATCAAAAATTTGCAGCTTGGTGTTGGAGTCCTGCCGCAGTTCTCCGTTCACCCGGCTGCGGATAGGCAGCGCGGGCGGGTAGCTGTCAAACTCATCAGCCGTGACGATGCAGGGCCCCATGGGGGTAAAGCCGTCCAGACTTTTGCCGAAGTACCACTGCTTGTGGGCGGTCTGTACGTCCCGGGCAGAGACATCGTTCAGGATGGTGTAGCCGAACACATAGTCTTTGGTCTGCCCGGCGGGCACATCCTTGGCGTCCTTGCCCAGCACCACAGCCAGCTCACACTCGTAGTCCAGCTTCTGCACAAGGTCGGTGTGCGCCTCGATGAAGCCGCCGTCCGGTACCGCGCGGCTGACCCGCTTGGAGAAGTAGATGGCGTCCTGATGCTGGGTGGAAAAGGCGTCCGCAGAGTACTTTTCGGCTTCGTCCGAGTGCGCCATGTAGTTGATGCCCAGACAGACCACGTCCTGCGCGGGGCAGGGGATGGGGCTTTGCAGGGTGACGGCCTCCACCGGCAGTGCGGGGATGCCGCTGATGGCCAGCTGCAAGCCGAACCGCACCTGCGGGGTGAGGAAGGGGATGGCGTCGGACAGGGTCTCGTAGGAGAGCCCCAGCCAGCTCAGCGGCCAGACCTGTGTGCCGTCCTGCGAGAGGATGGCGGGGTCCTCCACACCGTCCGGCAGGCGGCAGGTGACAAAACGCATACAGTCTTCCTCCTCTCAGTGCCGGTAGGCGATGGCATTGCGGATGCGGTCGGCTTCGGCTTCTCCCGCCAGCTGACGTACCAGCTCCAGCGCAAAGGGGATAGCGCCGCCCAGACCGTAGCTGGTGGTGATGTTGCCATCCACGACCACCTCGGTGTCCAGCACATGGGCGCCGGCCAGCTTGTCCTGAAATGCAGCGTGGGCGGTGGCGTTTTTGCCCTCCAGCAGACCCAGTGCTGCCAGCACGCTGGGTGCGGCACAGATGGCGGCTACCTTTTTGCCCGCCTTTGCAAAGGTGATGCAAGTGTCGGTCACCGTTTTGTTGGCGGCAAGGTTCGGCGTGCCGGGAATGCCGCCGGGCAGCACCACCAGATCTACATCGGAATAATCGACCTCCTCTGCCAGTGCATCGGCGGTGATGTGCACCTTATGGCTGCTCAAAATCTCCCGGCTGCCGGAAGCACTGGCCACCAGCACCTCCACCTTGGCGCGGCGGAGCAGATCCACCACCAGCAGAGCTTCGCACTCCTCGGTGCCCTCCGCAAAAAATACAACAGCTTTTGCCATAAGAATAACCTCCTGTTCAAATCTTAAAAAGAAAAGCCGCGTGCCGCAGCTTTGGGCGGTACGCGGCTTTTGTATCAGTCAGCGGCCTTTTTTTCAGCTTCCAGCAGCGCACGCAGCACACTGTCGTCCGCGCTCAGCACCCGGCTGACCCGGCTGATGATGGCGCTGGACGCACCGGTCTTGTCCATGATCTCGGTGTAGATGCACTTGTCGGCCAGCAACTCGGCAATGTTGTAGCGCTGCTCCATTGCGCTGAGCTCCGAATAGCTGCATACGTCCTGCAGAAAACGATAGCATTCCTCCGGGGTCTTGAGCTGCAGAAAAGCCCGGTACAGGCCGGAGTTGCCGGTGGGATGATCTTTCGCCATGATAGTCTCCTTTTTTGCACAGAATGCCCGCAAACAGCGGCTTTATTACACTACATCAGTGTAGTACAAACGCGGATAAATTTCAATGGCTATTTTGTGATTTTTCGGAAATCAGCTCAGGGTATGCTCATACACCAGCTCGTTGCGGGGCACGGTGCCGGTCTCCTGCTCGGCGGGGCGCAGTTCGCGGTAGCGCAGCGCCTTGAAGAACTGCTGCACCGGCAGCGCCTTGGCGTGGATGGTGCACCACACCCGGCCCTTGCCCTCGCCCTTGGCCAGCCGCTCACAGGTCTGCACGATATCCCGGCCGATGGCTTTGCCGCGGTATTCCGGCTTGAGGTACAGGTGCATCAGGTGCAGGGCGGTGTTCTCCATCTTCCACGCGAAGTAGCCGATGAGCTTGCCCCCCAGAAACACCAGAAAATAGTTCACGTCGTTGTCGATGTCCGTTTCAATGGCGTCGGCGCTTTGCAGCTCCTCCACAAGGGTGTCCAGCTGCTTTGCGGGGTAGTAGCGCTTGTAGACCTCGTGCCACAGTTCGCTGGCAAGGTCGGCGGTGTTGTGGATGTATTTGGCCTTTGCGACCAGCTTGTAATCAGGCTTCATAAAACTCCTTATACTCTTACAATGTAATCCGGCTTGCGGGGCGCGGCGGGCTTGGGCTCAGCAGCGGGGTAGCCCAGAATGCAGTGGCCTACGCCGATCCAGTCCCCCTCGATGCCCCACTTTTTCAGCAGTGCCTTGCCCTCGGCGGAATCGAACTCCTCCCGGGCACGGTTGATCCAGCAGCTGCCCAGCCCCAGCGATGCAGCAGCCAGCATCAGGTTGCCCATGACAAGGCTGCCGTCTTGCACGGCGCAGTTTGCGTGGGCATCGGCCAGCACCACCAGAATGGTGGGTGCGCCGTACATGGGGTCGCTGTCGGTGCTCATGACGGCGGCGTTCATCCGGGTCAGCTGGGCACGGGTGGCGGCATCCTGCACGACCACGATCTTAGCGCTCTGGCGTCCCATAGCGCTGGCGGCGTAGGTGCCGGCCTCCAGTACGGCGTCCAGCTCGGCATCCGTGATCTGCCGGGGCTCGTAGGCGCGGCAGCTGCGGCGGCTACGAATGGTTTGTAAAGTCTCGTTAGTCATGAAAGATCCCCTCCTTAATAGTGGATGGCTTTATTGTACCACAACCTGCGCCGGAGTGCAAAGTGCCCGCCGGTAAAAATCATGATCGGCTTCCGAAAACGTTTGCGCTGCAAAAACACGACAGAATGCACAAAAAACAAAAGAAAGATTATGGAAAAGCATTCTTGTTGCCAGCGGGCAAATCGGGTATAATAGGGCTACCATAGCGGAAAGGAGTTGTGCTCTATGGCAAAGACATCGCAGGTCGTCATTATGGAGGGGGAATACTACATTATCAAGTCCCCCAACGGGAAGGTACTGGAAGTAAAGGATTTCAACACGGAGAACGGCGCCGGCATCCAGCTGTGGAGCTATGCGGGCCATCCGTGGCAGCAGTGGCAGTTTGTGGACGCGGGCGAGGGACGCTGGCGCATCCAGAACCGCTTTACCGGCAAGATGATCGATCTGGCACTTGGCGGCGTGGTGGAGGGCACATGGCTGCACCAGTGGAGCCGCACCAGCGGGCTGAGCCAGTGCTGGGCGCTGGAACCCACCCGCAGCGGACGCACCCGCATCCGCAATGTGCTGGCGGATAAGTACATCGACCTTGTGGGCATGAACACCGCCAACGGCGCACAGGCGCAGATCTGGAACTATGTGGCGGGCGGCAATCAGGAATGGACGCTGGAACGCGTCGACCCCGACGTTGCCCAGACCGGCAAGTGCGCCGGGGAAGCCAAAGACCCCCAGCCCACCCCCAGCCAGCGCAAGCACCAGAACGACTTGGTGCGCAAGCTGAACAGCGCAGGCAAGGGCCGCGCCGGGCGCAAGGCATAAATCAAAAAACGCTTCCGCTGTTTTGTGTGGGCATCCGCAGCGGAAACACTTCCCAAAGGGCTGCTGCACAGCGTTTCATGCAGCAGCCCTTTCTTATGAAAAAAGATACGCGTATGCCGCCGCTGCGCGGCGGCATACGGTAAGCATTCTCGACCTCTGGCGAAAAAACATCGGACAAAAAAGGAGAACGACCCATGAACTTAGGCGCATTTATGGACCCGGAATTTCCCATCTTCAGCACTACTCTTTGCTATCTGGAGCGGGAGGACGCCTACCTGATGCTGCACCGCATCAAAAAGCAGGACGACTACAACCACGACAAATGGGTGGGCGTGGGCGGCAAATTTGAGCGGTTTGAAAGCCCGGAGGACTGCCTTGTACGGGAGGTGCGGGAGGAGACCGGCCTTACCCTGACGCGCTACCGTGCCCGGGGACTGCTGACCTTTGTGTGGGGCAACATGACCGAGTTCATCCACCTGTACACCGCCGACCGGTGGGAGGGCGAGATGATCCGGGGTGATGCCTGCGCCGAGGGCGAATTGCAGTGGGTGCAAAAGTCTGAGGTGCAAAAACTGCCCATCTGGGAGGGAGATAAGCTCTTTTTCCGTCTGCTGGAGGAAGAGCACCCCTACTTTTCCCTCAAGCTGGTGTATGACGGCGACACCCTGAAACAGGCCGTGCTGGACGGAAAACGCATTGTTTAAAAATGTACGGACGCAGAGACCTATGGTGGGATGCAACCATTTGGACAAAATAGACATAAAAAGAAAAGATTTTTCAGCACTTAAATCAGGACGCATGCAGAAAAAACAAAAAATACTGACAGATGTGCCATCGAATAAGGACTTTTGACGCATTTTAATAGAAAAAAGAAAAAACCACTTTCTTTTTTTGCAAAAATATGTTACTATTCTGTTACGGAACTGTGGACAGCCTACAACCAGAGACTGTCTGTAAACACAAACATTTCTTAAGGAGGAATGTGTCTTATGATGAAGTATCTCCAGAAACTGGGCAAAGCGCTGATGCTTCCCGTCGCTGTGCTGCCGATCTGCGGCATCCTGATGGGTCTTGGTTATGCCCTCGCTCCGGGCGTTATGGGCGTTCCCGGTGCTGCAACCTCCGGTGCAGCTTACACCGTCGGCTTCCTGCTGGTCAAGGCAGGCGGCGCTCTGATCGATAACATGGCATGGCTGTTTGCCATTGGTGCCGCTGTCGGCCTGGCTGACAACGATGGCACCGCAGGTCTGGCCGGTCTGGTCAGCTTCCTGATGATGCAGCAGCTGCTGAACCCCGGTGTGGTCAGCATGGTGCGCACTCTGGAAGAGGGCACTGCTACCTACATCGCCTTCCAGAAGGTCGCCGGCAACTCCTTTATCGGCATCCTGGCTGCAGTTGTGGGCGCTGCCTGCTACAATAAGTTCAAGGATACCCAGATGCCCGACTGGCTGGCATTCTTCAGCGGCAAGCGCTGCGTTGCCATCGTAACCGGTCTGGTTTCCATCGCGGTATCCGTTGTCCTGCTGTTCGTATGGCCTGTCATCTTCAGCGCTCTGGTAGCTGTTGGCGAAGGCATCATCGGCATGGACGGTGTGAGCGGCATTGTGAGTTCGACCGTGCTGATTGACATCGCTACGGGTGTCCAGATTTCAGAAAGCACCGACTGGATATACGAAAACATGGGAATCATCATTCCCTCTTACTCCTATCTCGAATACATATCCCCGGACGGACAGGTGGCTTTCGGCTACGACCTGCTGGGTACGGGCGGAGAGATGATGCGGAAATGGTATGTAGCTCCCAAGCCACAGAATTAATACGCTACCGTTCCGCCGGTCACGGCCCGTATACGGAAGAGTCCGGCGGAACATCATACGGCATTAACCTATTTACCACCGAAAACATGAAACGATACGCATACTTATTAGCCGCAGCGGCAGCGGCACTGGCCCTGAACATATCGTGCACTGGCCCCGAAAACCCCGCACAGCCCGAAGCGACGCTGAAGGCGGAACCCGCATCGCTCCGCTTCGCCGCGGCAGCGGCACCCGCCCAGACCGTCACCGTCACGGCCGAAGAAACGGAGTGGACACACAGCATCCCAGAAGATGCCGGATGGCTGACGGCAACGCGCGACGGAGACCGCCTTTCGGTCAGCGTCGCGGACAATGCGGATGAGACCGACCGCAGCGCCTCCATCACCCTCAACGCCTCCGCCGAAGGGGTGGAACCGGTGAAGATAACGGTCCGGCAGGAGGCCGCGGAAGCTCCCGAACCGGAAAAGCCTTCGCTCTCGGTATCGCCCGAGAAGCTCGTCTTCGCCGCTGCGGAGGCACCGGGACAGGAGGTGACGGTAACCGTGACGGGCGGCGTGACATGGACCGCCGCACCGGCAGGTGCCGAGGAGTGGATACACATCGCCCCTGCCGAAGGGAAATTCACCGTCACGGTGGACGACAATCCGGAATCGCTGGAACGCAGCGGATACATCAACGTATCGCCCGGCGACAAGACGCTCGCCACCTGCCGCATCTACGTGACACAGGAGCCCAAAGCCGTGCCCGCCTCCATCACGCCGCAACTACCCGAAGGCACGACCCCCGAAGAGGTAGCGGCAGCCACGACCCGCAACGCCCGGCGGATGTTCGGCTTCGACGCGGCGCGACAGACGACAAACGACCATTCAAGCCCTACCGAATCGATATGAAACCTTCGATCCTGATTATCTATACCGGCGGCACGATCGGCATGAAGCCCGACCCGACGACCGGCGCCCTCGTACCGTTCGACTTCAGCGGCATCTTCGAGGAGTTCCCGACCCTCCAAAGCCTGAACATCGGCATCGAGGTATTCACGATGGACCCCGTGATCGACTCATCGAACGTCAGCCCCCGCAACTGGCTCGACCTGGCGGCGATCATCCGCGACAACTACGCCCGCTACGACGGGTTCGTCGTGCTGCACGGCACCGACACGATGTCCTACACCGCTTCGGCCCTGAGCTTCCTGCTCGAAAACCTGGCCAAACCCGTCGTCTTCACCGGCAGCCAGATTCCGATCGGCGTGCTGCGCACCGACGGGCGCGAAAACCTGATGACGGCCATCGAAATCGCTTCGGCCCGCATCGACGGCCGCCCCGCCGTTCCCGAAGTGTCGCTCTATTTCCAGAACTGTCTGTTCCGCGCCAACCGCACGACCAAACGCAGTTCGGAAGACTTGAGCGCCTTCTGGTCGTACAACTATCCGGCCCTGGCCGACGTGGGCGTCAATATCACCTACCACACCGAATACATTCTCCAGCCGGAGCGCTACGACGAACCCCTGCACATCGCCGCCCGCCTGAGCGGAGGTATCGCCGTCGTCAAGCTCTTCCCCGGCATCGAGGAACGGACCCTGCGCGCGATGCTCTCGGCCGAAGGGCTCCGGGGCGTCGTGCTCGAAACCTTCGGCGCAGGAAACGCCCCGACCAGCGAATGGTTCATCCGCGTGCTCGAAGAGGCGATCGACCGGGGACTGATCGTCCTCAACGTCACGCAGTGCCGGGGCGGTCGGGTCATGATGGAACTCTACGAAACGGGACTCCGCCTGCAGCGGATCGGCGTGCTCTGCGGCCACGACATGACCACCGAAGCGGCCGTCACAAAATTGATGTACGTCCTCGGACTCGAACTGCCCCGCGAGCAAACGCTCGACCTGCTCCGCACGCCCCTCAAAGGAGAATTTACCGACTAAAACATTGTGCGTACGAAAATAATTTTGTATATTTCGGAGCTAAAAATCGCATCGACAGGGTCTCGGAGAGAGGCACGCAGACTGTCCGAAAAAGGATAAAACATTACCGCTCAATTCATTGCAGAGAATATTACTGCCGAAAAGAGAAACCGGGGCATTTTTCCGACCAGACAGCCGGATTGTCGAAAAAAGCTAAAATAAAACGAATTTGAACCGCGATAAGCCAGACAGGACAAAAAAAAATTACATTTTTTGAAATAAAAAACGCAAACGAAAAAACGATCAACTAATCAAAATTTTAATTAAACAACCATGAAAAAACTTTTTTTGATTGTAGCAGTCGCCATCTTCTCGCTTGGTACTGTTAACGCTTTCGCCCAGGAGACGACTACGCCTGCAACCGAGGAGACCGCAGTCGTTGAAGAAACCGTAGTGGACGAAGTTCCGGCTTCGGACACTCAGCTTGCCGAAGCTAAGCCGATGCACCAGGTGCTGATGCAGAAGTTCCTCGAAGGCGGTTGGGAGTGGATGCTTCCGGTGCTCCTCTGCTTGGTATTCGGTCTTGCCATTGCCATCGAGCGTATGCTTTACCTGAGCCTTTCCACCATCAACTCCAAGAAACTGATCGCACAGGTCGAAGAAGCGCTGAAAAAGGGCGGTATCGAAGCTGCCAAGGAAGTTTGCCGCAACAAGCGCGGTCCGGTCGCATCGATCTTCTATCAGGGTCTGGATCGTTACAACCAGGGTTTGGACAGTGTCGAGAAAGCCGTCGTTTCCTACGGTTCGGTACAGACCGGCCGCATGGAGTCGGGCTTGAGCTGGATCGGTCTGTTCATCGCACTTAGCCCGATGCTCGGATTTATGGGTACCGTCGTGGGTATGATCGAGGCGTTCGACGCCATCCAGGCTGCGGGCGATATCTCTCCGACGCTGGTTGCCGGCGGTATCAAGGTCGCCCTGCTGACCACCCTGCTGGGTCTTATCGCTGCGGTTATTCTTCAGTTGTTCTACAACTATATCGTTTCCAAGATCGACTCGCTCGTAAACGATATGGAGGATTCGTCCATCACCCTGATGGATATCCTGACGGCTTACAAGAAATAATTCGCACTTATAAAGACTTTATTCCCTATTATGAAAAAAATATTAAACATATTGCTGGGCGTCATCCTGCTGATTACGGTGATTCTGACCGTATATGCAATGGTGGCCGGCGGCAGCAACGAGGCGATCAACCTGAACCTCATCTGGAGTTATATCCTGATCGCAGTCGGTATTGCAACAGCACTGTTCACGGCCGTTTGGGGTATGGTCAACAGTTCCAAAGGCATCAAAGGAACGCTGCTTTCGACACTTCTGATCATCGTCATCGTCGCGGCAGCCTACCTGATCGCCCGCGGACATACGATCGAAATTCCGGACGTCGCGAACGGAGGCTTCTTCCCGCATCCTGAAACCGTTATCACGGAAGCCAGCATTCTGGTAACCTACGTAGCTCTGGGTGCCGCTGTTCTGACAGCTATTTTCACAGAGATATACAAAGCTTTCAAATAGAGTTTGAACGATGCCTATAGATAAAAGAAAAGTACAGGAGATCAATGCCGGTTCAATGGCCGACATCGCTTTCTTGCTGCTCATATTCTTCCTGGTGGCTACGACGATGAACGTCGATACGGGTATCGCCCGTAACCTGCCGCCGATGCCCCCCGAGGATCAAAAGGTCGAGGATATGAAGGTGAAGATACGTAACCTTCTGCCCGTTCTGGTGAACGGCCGCGGCGATATCTTCGTGGGCAGGGCCGGCGAACAGGAGTACGTCGATATCCACCAGTTGAAGGACCGGGCGAAGGACTTCCTCCTCAATGTGATGGACGATCCCAACCTGCCCGAAAAAGAGGTCGAGGAGTTCGAGCTCCCCGACGGCAGCAAATGGAGCTATCCGGTCGGAAAAGGCGTACTCTCGCTGCAAACGACCAAAGATACCCAATATCAGATCTACATCATGGTACAGAACGAGCTGACGCGTGCGATCAACGAAATCCGTGACGAAGTTTCGAAGAATAAATTCCAAATGAAATTCTCGGATCTCGGAGAAGCGGAGCGCGGTATCGTAGCCAAAGCCGTTCCCATGAGTATCTCGGAAGCAGAACCCAGAGATTTAGGAGGAAAAAAGTAGTATGGCAGTAATTAAAAAGAAGGGCAACAAAAGTTTGCCCCCGATCTCTACCGCCTCGCTGCCGGACGTGATCTTCATGATCCTGTTCTTCTTCATGGTATCTACGACCATGCGCGATCAGGAATTACATGTAAAATACCAAGTTCCAGAAGCAACCGAGGTGCAGAAACTGGAGAAGAAATCACTCGTAAGTTACATCCACATCGGAGAGCCGATCGGCGTTTGGCGGGAACAGTACGGTCCTGCACCCCGTATTCAGCTCAACGATGCCTTCAAAACCGCTCAGGATATCGGCCAGTTCGTAGCTGCCGAGCGTGACAAGCTCAATGAGTCGGAGCGTGCCTTGATGACGATCTGTCTGAAGGCCGACCGATATACGACTATGGGCCGTATCACGGAGATCAAGCAGGAACTTCGCCGCGCGAATGCCCTGAAAATTTCCTACGCGGCTGCGAAAACCCTGGGATACTAATTTCAGGAAGGATTCATTCCCGAAGGGGATGTGTCAAATTGAGAAATTTGGCGCATCCCCTTTCAGGTATGTAAGAACAGACATCGAGGTTCACGGCGAAGAACGTGTCCTGACCGTACATAATCGAGCCGCGATACCGATAATAACGAAGCGGTTTGCCTGTTATGATACACCGTCTTTTTATTCGCCGGTTCGGAAAGAGCCTCGGGATAAAAAACAAAAAAACAGAAAGATACAGGACAAACAGGGCCAAGCCCACGATCGAGCGCCAAAAAAGAGGTCGCAAGAGCGGGAATCGGAAACCAAGCCGAAACAGAAAAAACGGGGCGATTACCGACACTCCTACTCCTACTCCTACTCCTACTCCTACTCCTACTCCTCTACCCTCCCTTCCGGACTTCTCCGACACGAGCTACGAAATGTTTCCGAACCGGCAAAAGAAAACCCCGCACATATAGAATGCGGGGTTTTCTTTTCTCAAATCCTTAAAACGGCTAAAAGTGAGCCATAAATTCCAGGACGATCTTGTCGTGTTCGGAAACTTTGGGGACGACACCCTTGTCGTAAAAATACATCTCATAGTTGAGCCGGATATCGGCCATAAAAGGCAATCCGAAGCTGAACGTAATGCCTGCCGTGACGCGATGACGCTCCAGATCATTGACGAACAGCAGACCGTTGTCGTCGGGAATGCCGTTGCTGTGATCGGACATATAGTCGTAACGGCCTGCGAACGACATCTTTTTGAAGACACGGCGCAAAGGCAGGTCATAACAGAAAAATCCGTCGAAGGCATTCACGCCCGCGAACGAATTGCGGGCATACTCCTTACGCAGATACTCGGCCTCGAAGAACCAACCGCCCAAGCGGTAGGAGCACCCCACGTCGTAAAGGTGAATCCGCGTATCGGCAGGACGGGTCGTCTGGTAGCTCACCACGAAATTCATCCCCTCGGCAAAACCGAACTGCGCCTTTGCCGCATAGTTGAATTTGTCGGTCCAGAAATCCTTCTGGTCGTCGATACCCGACCCGTTGAACATACCGACTTGCAGGTTGATCGGAACCTTCTCGCCGAATTTCCAGCCCAGGGTGGCTCCGACATCGCGGACGCTGCCCACCTGCTTGGCGATGAACGAACGGTTCGCAAAATACTGCGTATGGGGGGAACGGTGAGCATCGATGGTAAACGGGACCCGCATAAATCCGATCGTGAAACCGAGTCCCTTATAGAGTTTGGTCCCCAGATACGCATTGACCATCTTGATCTTTCCCTCGTCCGAGAGGTCGATCTCCATACAGTAAGCCAGTTTCGAATAGATCTCGCCGGCCACGCCGAAGCGGGCGTTGCGAACCTGGAAGCGGGCATCGCCCTCGCCGGGCTGGTACTCGAATTTGGCCCGGAGCGTTCCCAACAGGTCGATCGTCACGGGTGGAGCCTTTTTCTCCTCCTTTTGTGCTCCCGAAGCTGCCGAAATTTCGAAATGAGTCTGAACTCGGACTCCTTCGTCCTCGTCATCATCCTCATCTTCGTCATCATCCTCATCGTCGTTCTCACGACCGTCGCCCTTGTCACGCCTCCTGTCCTTCTGCGAAAGCTCGCCCTGCCCGACGTTCTCGTCCTGCCCGGCATCCGTCCGCACCGCAGCGGCACGATCGTCGTCATCCGTATCGACATCTTTTTCCTGTTTCGGGTGATTCGTACTCTCCGGCTGCGACTCGATGACCATCTCTTCCAGATCGTCCTGCACGGGTATCGTTTCCACATCCACCCTCTCCACCGGAGGTTGCTGGGCCGCTGCGGACAACGACATACTCATCGCAAGGCATAATAAAAACCATCCGGCCACTCTGCGGGTAAAATTCTCCATAGGCAACTCTATTCTCTTTTATCTTGTCGTCAGATACGGGCCACAGGCATAATACATTGATTGAAACCTATTTAACCCTTTCAAAATATCTCGTGTTCCGCAAATATAGACAAAAACAGTGCAAATGACACTGTTTTTGTCTATCGCAGGTTCAAAATACGACTTATTACTTATTTGGTAAACTTATTACAAGCCTTCAGCAACTGACGCAACGTATCGACTAATTCCTGGGACTCCTGCAGCGTAATCAGATAGACGAGCGAAACATGCAGGCTGTTGCCCTCCTCCTGCACCCGGTACATCTGGGTCTTGCGCTCGGTCGAGATGGATTCGCGCAACCCTTCGGCTTCGATCAGCACGTTCTCGATATCCGAATAGTCGTTCTGCTCCATCATGCGGCGAATCTCGACCATCAGGTTGAAAATCCGGGTCCGAATGGGCAGGAACTCCCGCAGATAAACTTTGGGCATCGGGTTGAAGTTATTGCCGACATGCTCCTTGCACGGCTCGCAAAGACGTTTGAGACAGTAATAAAGTTGCTCGGAAGCATTGCTCGCCGTGTGGAACCAGGTGTTCTTTTCGAGCGCCAGGTTGCGGTCGATACGGCGCATGGCGAGCATCTGCCGACGACGCACCCGCTTGAGCAGGTCTTTTTCTCCTCCGAGCGCCCGTTCAGCTTTGCGCAGGCTCTTGATATCCTCCTTCAGCAAACCGTCGGTAATCTGACGGAAGGTCGATTCGGCGAACGTTACCGATGCCATGAGCGACTCGGTCATATGTCGGCGGAGCAACGTCCACACTTCGGCCTTGTCGCGGGAAGTCATCATCCCCTTGAAAACATCATCGTGCTCGGCCTTCATCTTCCGGCGGTAGCGGATATTGCTGCGTATCAGGAAGAGAATCGTCAGCGCTACGACCACGACCATAGCGATCGTACCGCCGTAATAGATAGCAAGCGCGAGCAGGAACGTCGCCACGAAAGCCGCACCGGCCGTAATGAACCAGCCGCCGATCACGGAAATCACACCCGTAATGCGGAATACGGCGCTCTCGCGGCCCCAGGCCTTATCGGCCAGCGAAGAACCCATCGCCACCATAAAGGCCACGTAAGTAGTCGAAAGAGGCAACTTGAGCGAGGTGCCCAATGCGATCAGCAAGCTGGCCAGCAGCAGATTGACCGCCGCACGTACCATATCGAAAGCGGCACCGTTCTCCAGAATCGCCTCGTCCTTATCGAAGCGTTTCCCGAGCCAGCGCTTCAGTCCCTGCGGCATCGCATTGTCGATTCCGGTAGCGAGGGACGACGAAGCACGCACGATACTCCGGGCCAGCCCCGACGAACCGAACATCTCGTCGCCGGCATCCTGACGGGCCAGATCCACCGAGGTCTTGATAACGCCCCGGGCCTTCCGCGAAGTGGTCAGGGCGACGATCATCACCACGCCCGAAAGAGCCAGGAAAATGAAGGGCGTCCGGGCAGGCGCGTTCAGCGAATCCATCAGGAAGGTTTCGGATCCGTTGCCGTTGGCGACGTAATCCATATAGGAAGAGTAGCCCGTCAGAGGTACGCCCACGAAATTCACCAGGTCGTTTCCGGCGAAGGCCAGTGCCAGGGCGAAAGTTCCCAGCAGCGTGACTACCTTGAAAATATTGATCCGACACCAGTGGAGCACCTGCGAGAGAAGGCAGAAGAAGATGAAGCAGCCGGCCACCAGGTGACGGGTATAGGTAGAAATCCACTCCGACAGTTCGGGTGTCATGAACGACGAATCCTTCATACCCTTGATCAGAATGAAATAGATGATCGCCGTCATCGCCACACCGCCGAACAGCGCGGCGGACCACTTCATGTGCGACTTATAATTGAAAGTAAAGATCAATCGGGCGATATATTGCACCACTGCGCCGAATACGAATGCGATCGCCACCGAAAGGAAGATGGCCATGATGACCGACAAAGCCTTTTCCGAATTCAGCATATCGGCAAAGGTAAGCCCCGTATCGTCTGCGGCCAGCTTGACCATCGCCAGAGCGAACGCACCTCCCAGCAACTCGAAAACGATCGACACGGTAGTCGAAGTCGGCAGCCCCAGGGTATTGAAGGTGTCCAGAAGAATCACGTCGATTGCCATGACCGCCAGGCAGATACACATGATATCCTGGAAATAGAACTGTTCGGGCCTGAAAATCCCGTGCCGGGCGACATCCATCATACCGTTGCTCATGACGGCGCCGCACAGGATACCCACCGCAGCTACACCCATGATCCACTTGAACGAAGCGGCCCGGGCGCCGACGGCCGACCCCAGGAAATTCACGGCATCGTTGCTGACACCCACCACCAGATCGAAAATCGCCAGCAGAAAGAGGAAGAGGACAATGCCTAAATAGATTGATTCCATACTTTTTTAATTGGTTTTACGCCTAAAGTTATCATTCGGGAACAAAAGTACCGGGCGGAAATGATAACGACGTTTCAAACCTGTTACAAACCCGTTACAAAATCCGGGAAATGCCTCGTTTTTATGAACCGTCTGTTACAATTCCGTGAAATTTCGATCCTTCCGGATTTGCGAAACCGTTTTATTCCCTAATTTTGACGCGTCGAATCAATACGAAGGTCATGGGGAAATACAAAATTCTGGTGGTGGACGACGAAGAGTCGCTGTGTGAAATCCTGAAATTCAACCTCGAACTCGAAGGATACGAAGTGGATGTGGCTTACAGCGCCGAACAAGCGCTGGCGATGCATCCCGAACGTTATTCGCTGCTGCTGCTCGACGTAATGATGGGAGAGATCAGCGGCTTCAAAATGGCCCGTATGCTCAAGTCCTCGCCCGAAACGGCTGCCGTGCCGATCATCTTCTGCACGGCCAAAGACACCGAAGACGACACCGTTGCGGGCTTGAACCTGGGTGCCGACGACTATATCTCCAAACCCTTCTCGATGCGCGAAGTGACGGCCCGGGTACGGAGCGTGCTGCGCCGCTCGCAAGCCCGGCAGGAGGAGGAAGCCATCTGTTTCGAAGGGCTCTGCCTCGACCTGCAGAGCAAGGTCTGCCGGGTGAACGGACAGGAGGTTCCCCTGACCAAAAAGGAGTTCGAAATCCTCACCCTGCTCCTTTCCCACCCTAGGGTGATCTTCTCGCGCGAACAGATCCTCGCCCGGGTCTGGAACAACGAAGTGATCGTCCTGGACCGCACGATCGACGTAAACATCACGCGCCTGCGCAAGAAAATCGGGCCCTACGGCTCGCATCTGGTGACCCGCCTGGGCTACGGCTATGGATTTGAAAAGTAAACACTCCTATCAGACGCAATCGTTCCTCTGGCTGCTGGGCTTCTCGTGGCTGCTCATCGTCTGCTTCGTCGGCTTCCAATACCACCGGGAGAAGGAGCTGCGCACGGAGCTGCTCGATTCGCAGTTGCAGATCATCAACGCCCAACTGGAAGAGGCTTTGAGCAATGCACGCACTCCCCACGACTTTTTCGATGCGCACTCCGACTTCTTCGAGGGGCTGCGCATCACCCTGATCGACCTGGACGGTACGGTCGTCTATGACTCCGAAGAACCCCCGGCCGAGATGTCGAACCACCTCGACCGGCCGGAAGTGGCGGCCGCCCTCACCGACGGTCACGGCTATACGATCCGCCGCCAGTCGGAGAACAACGGGCGCACCTACTTCTACTCCGCCTCCCGCATCGGCGACCGGATCGTCCGCTCGTCGCTGCCCTACACCGTGTCGTTGTCGCAGGTGCTGAACGCCGACCGCAACTTTCTGTGGTTCATGGGTTCAGTCACCCTGCTGCTGTGTCTGGTCGGCTACTACGTGGTCCGCCAGTTCACGAAAAACATGGTTCAAATGGAGGCGACCCTCGCAGAGCGCGACCGCGAACATGCCGCCGCACTGCACGAGGAGCAGGAAAAAATCCGCATCAAGCGGCAATTGACCAACAATATCAACCATGAGTTGAAAACCCCCGTAAGTTCCATCCACGGCTACCTCGAAACCCTCATCGCCAATCCGCATATCGACGCAGCGACGCAGCGGGCCTTCCTCGAAAAGTGTTTCACCCAGTCCGAACGGCTCCGGCAACTGTTGCAGGACGTATCGTCGATCACCCGGCTGGACGAAGGAGGACAGATGATCGACCGTACCGAAGTGGACCTCCGCGCCCTGATCGGCGAAGTGATAACCGACACGGCCCCGGAAAGCGCCCGACGCGGATTTACGGTACACTGGACATGCGACCGTCCCCTGACGGTCGAGGGCAACGAAGGATTGCTCTACTCCGTTTTCCGCAACCTGACGGACAACGCCCTCAACTACTCGGGCGGCAACCGGATCGACATCGCCCTGACGGACGAAACGGACGACCGCTACGAATTTTCATTCTCGGACAACGGCACGGGCGTCAATCCCGAACACCTGCCCTACCTCTTCGAACGTTTCTACCGGATCGACAAGGGGCGTTCGCGCCGGGCGGGAGGCACCGGACTCGGCCTGGCGATCGTACGCAACGCCATACTTTTCCACGGCGGCCGAATCGAAGTGGCGAACCGCCCGGAAGGGGGACTCGTGTTCCGGTTCTCGATCGCCAAGAAGGGGGAGGCGAAGAGATAGCCGTTCCCCTTCGAAATCCCTTGCAGGCAGTTTCAACCCACAAAGGCCCGGTTCCCGCACGGATTCAAGCCCTGAAACTGTGCCGCGCAGAACTTCCGAAAGCCCCTCCGGAGAAAACGGCATAGCGTAAGTCGAAATCACACAAAGGACATATCGCCGAAGACAACAGTCCGAAGCACCCTGCCGCATGCACTTTCCAGATAGAATCCCCTGCCGCCCGATCGGGCGGCAGGGGATTCTATTCTGTCGAAACGGGGCATCAGTGCGCTTCGAGCCAATTGTCGCCCACGCCGCAGTCCACCACCAGCCGCACGCGCAGCGCAGCGGCGGACTCCATGGCCTCGGTAACGATGGCGATGACGCGCTCCTGCTCCGAACGAAGCATATCGACCACCAACTCGTCGTGCACCTGCAGGATCACCTTCGAGCGGATGCCCTCCTCGCGGAACCGGCGGCTCACGCGGATCATGGCGATCTTCATGATGTCGGCGGCGCTTCCCTGAATCGGAGCGTTCACGGCATTTCGCTCGGCCAGGCCGCGGGCCACGGCGTTGCGCGAGGCGATGTCGTTCAGGTAGCGGCGGCGGCCGAAGATCGTCGAAACATAGCCGTCGCGCTTAGCCTCTTCCACCACCCGGTCCATGTACTCCTTGACGTGGGGGTAAGAGGCGAAATAACCCTCTATAATCTCTTTGGCCTCCTTGCGGGGAATGTCGAGCCGCTGGCTCAGGCCGAAAGCCGAAATACCGTAGATAATGCCGAAATTGGCGGTCTTGGCCTTGCGGCGTTCGTCGCTGTCCACCTCGGCCACCTCTTTGCCGAAAAGCCGTGCGGCGGTGGCCGCATGCACGTCCTCGCCGTGTTCGAAAGCCGCGATCAGCGACTCGTCGCCGCTCAAGTGAGCCATCAGGCGCAGTTCCACCTGGCTGTAATCGGCCGAAAGCAGCAGGTGCTCATCGTCCGAAGGGATGAACGCCTTCCGGATCCGGCGTCCCAACTCGTCCCGCACGGGAATATTTTGCAGGTTGGGATTGGTCGAGGAGAGCCGTCCGGTAGCTGTCACGGCCTGGTTGAAGGAAGTATGGATCTTGCCCGTCGCCGGATTGACCAGCAGAGGCAATGCCTCCACATAGGTCGAAAGTAGCTTCTTCACGCCCCGGTATTCGAGGATCTTATCGACGATCTCGTATTTGTGGGCGAAAGTCTGCAAGTACTCCTCCTCGGTCGAAAACTGCTTGGTTTTGGTCATCTTGGGCTTCTCCGCGATGCGGAGCTTCCCGAAAAGCACCTCGCCCAGCTGCCGCGCCGAATTGACGTTGAGCGACGGCTCGTCCGCCAGACGGCGTATATCTCCCTCCAGATCGTTGAGGGTTTTATTGAGTTCGACGGCATACTCGGCCAGCGCCTCCGAATCGATCCGCACCCCGGCCGTCTCGATCTCGGCCAGCACAGCGATCATCGGCTCCTCGATCTCCAGGTACAGCCCGGCCAGATCCAACTCCTCGACCTTCGGCCACAGCACCTGTTTCAAGCGCAGCGTCACGTCGGCATCCTCGGCAGCGTATTCGGCCACCCGCTCCAGCGAAATCATGTCCATAGTCAGCTGCCGGGCTCCCTTGCCGATGAGCGAAGTGATCGAAATCGGCCGGTAATTGAGGTAGCGCATCGCCAGCGCATCCATGTTGTGACGCGACTCGGGATCGAGCAGGTAATGGAGGATCATCGTATCGTAAAGCCGGCCGCGAATCTCGACCCCCAGGCGACCGAGCACCATCAGGTCGAACTTGATGTTCTGCCCGATCTTGGCGATCTTTTCGTCGGCGAACAGCGGCCGGATAAGGGCCGCATATTCGGCCGTATTGGATTCATTGAACGGAATATACCACGCCTCGTAAGGACGTACCGCGAGCGAAAGCCCCACGATCCGGTCGTTGAAAATGTCGAATCCCGTCGTTTCGGTATCGAAACAAAACTCCGGACAGGCCGCCACTTCGCGCAGGACAGCCTCCAGCTCCTGCACCGTACGCACGATCGTATAGGCGTGGGGTGTGGTTTGCGCCGTGGCGAACTCCTCGCTTTCCGCCGTCTGTTCATCGGACGGCGCCGATCCCCGGTCGGATGCCGGGGATTCCCCGGGTTCGGCTGCGGGAGCGAACAGATCTCCCTGCCCCGCCAGCGCAGCTTTTTTAGCGGCTGCGGACTTCGCACGCGCCACCTCCGCCAACTGGGTCTGGGCCGCCTGACGGGGCCCTTCGGGCAGCGGTTCGGCAGGAGCTAGGTTCGTCAGATCGTTCAGGAATATCCGGAAATCCAGCTCGGCGAAAAGGGCCTTCAGCTCGTCGATCCTGGGGGCGCACACCGTCAAATCTTCCTCCCGAAAGTCGATCGGCACGTCCAGGCAGATGGTCGTCAGCCGCTTGGCCAACAGGAGTTTGTCGCCCCACTCGGCGATCTTCTCACCCTGCCGGCCCTTGATCCGATCGGCGTTTTGCAGGATATTTTCCACCGTCCCCCACTCCTGCACCAGCTTGCAGGCGGTTTTTTCCCCGATGCCCGGCACGCCGGGAATGTTGTCCGAAGCATCGCCCCACAACGCCAGGATGTCGCGTACCAACTGCGGATTCTCGATGCCGTATTTCTCGCGGATCGCCTCCCGGCCGACGATTTCGATACCGTCGTTGCCTTTCTGTTTGTAGATCTTACAGTTGTCGCAAACCAACTGTCCGTAGTCCTTGTCGGGCGTAACCATGAAAACGTCGTAACCCGCCTCGACGCCCTTGTATGCAAGCGTGCCGATCACATCGTCGGCCTCGTAACCGGGCACCTCCAGCACCGGAATACACATCGCCTCGACGATCCGCTTGACATAAGGCACCGACAACAGGATATCCTCCGGCGTTTCGGCACGGTTGGCCTTGTATTCGGGGAAAATTTCGCGGCGGAAACTGCCGCCTTTCGGGTCGAACGCGACGCCCAGCAGGTCGGGATGTTCCCGTTTCTGGATGTCGCGCAGAAATTTCGTGAAACCGAACACCACCGAGGTATTCATCCCCGCACGATTGCGCATGGGACGTCCCATGAACGCATAATAATACTTGAAAATCAATGCATAGGCATCGACAAGAAAGAGTTTTTTCATCGGATTCTATCGGTTATCCTCGGCCATCCACTCGGCGAACGAAGTCGCCGTTTCGTGCAGACGCAGGGCGTGGAGCTTGACATGGGACGGCAGGTCGGCTTCGATGCGGGCGGCGAAATCCGCGAGCATATTCTCGCACGTAGGCTGATAATCGACCAGCACGATGCGGCCGAAGCGACAGCCGATCTGTTCCGCTACACGGGTGCTTTCGGCCGTGCGGCGCATGACGAAAGCGTGGTCGAGGCGGGAGAGGATCTGTTCGTTCACAATCCGTTTCAGCTCTCCGAAATCCATCACCATGCCGAACTTGGGATTCGACTCGTCGGCGCAAGGCGTCCCCTTGACCGTCACGAACAGGCGGTAGGAGTGGCCGTGAATCTCGCGGCAAAGGCCGTCGTAACCCTCCAGCGCATGAGCCGCCTCGAATGTAAACTCCTTGGTAAGACGAATGATCGTCGGTTTTTTCTCATTTTCCATAGCCTCTGCAAGGTAGTCACAATTTTCGGGATTCGCAAGGATGCAGGACCCGGGAGCCATAAAAAACGGGACGCACCCGCAGGCACGTCCCGTCGTTTCCTATTCCCGTCCTCTTTTCAACGCTCCGCAGCCCGGATGAAATCGATGCTCACCTGGCGTTGGAAAGCCTCGTTGAGCGAAATGAAGGTCTGGGTGGTCGAAATGCCCTGGATACGCAGAATTCCGTCGAAAATGGTTTTCATCAGGTGTTCGTTGTCCAGGCAGTAGAGTTTTACCAGAATGTTGAAATTTCCGGTGATGAAGTGGCACTCCACGATTTCGGGAATCTCCTTGAGTTTCTCCATCGTCTGCATCATATACATCGGATCCTGCACGCAAATACCGATCAGAGCGCATACGTCGAAACCCAGCATCTTGGGGTCCACGATCAGGCGGCTTCCCAGGATCACCCCCGAATCGTGCAACTTGCGGATACGCTGGTGAATGGCCGCACCCGAAATCCCGCACTCGCGTGCGATCTCGAGGAACGGCATGCGTGCATTCCGGACGAGGTACTGGAGAATCTTCCCGTCGATAGCGTCCAAAGTTGCTTTAGGCATGGAAAAACTCGTTTTAGTCGGTTGTAAACTTATTTGATTACGTTCATCTCCTTACCGATCTTCACGAACGCTGCGATGCAACGGTCGAGCTGCTCGGTGGTGTGGCCGGCCGAAACCTGCACGCGGATACGGGCCTGTCCCTTCGGCACCACGGGATAGTAGAAGCCGGTCACGAAGATACCCTCGTCCTGCAGACGGGCGGCGAAATCCTGCGACAGTTTGGCATCGTAGAGCATCACGGCGCAGATAGCCGACTGCGTAGGCTTGATGTCGAAGCCGGCGGCCATCATACCCTTGCGGAAATGCTCGACGTTCTTCACGAGCTTGTCGTGCAGCGCATCGCTCTCGCCGAGCATCTTGAACATCTCGATCGAAGCACCCACTACGGCAGGGGGCAGCGAGTTTGAGAAGAGGTACGGGCGCGAACGCTGGCGCAGCATGTCGATAATCTCCTTGCGGCCGGTGGTGAAACCGCCTACCGCGCCGCCGAAGGCTTTGCCCAGCGTACCGGTCAGGATATCGACCTGTCCGCGCAGGTTGTAGAGTTCGGTGATACCGCGACCGGTCTTGCCCAGCACGCCTGCCGAGTGGCACTCATCGACCATCACCAGCGCATCGTATTTCTCAGCCAGCTTGCAGATCTCGTCCAGCGGAGCGGCGTTGCCGTCCATCGAGAAGACGCCGTCGGTTACGATGATGCGGAAACGCTGTGCCTGGGCTTTCTTGAGGCAATCCTCCAGCTCGGCCATGTCAGCGTTGGCGTAACGGTAGCGAACGGCCTTGCACAGACGCACGCCGTCGATGATCGACGCATGGTTGAGCGAATCGGAGATGATCGCATCCTGCTCGGTAAACAGAGGTTCGAACACGCCGCCGTTGGCGTCGAAGCAAGCGGCATAGAGAATCGTGTCTTCGGTACCGAAATAGTCGGCGATCGCCTTCTCGAGCTGCTTGTGCATATCCTGGCAACCGCAGATGAAACGCACGGACGACATGCCGTAGCCGCGTGCATCCATCGCCTTCTTCGCCGCTTCGATCAGACGCGGATTGTCCGAAAGGCCGAGGTAGTTGTTCGCACAGAAATTCAGCACCTGACGTCCGCCGACCGTGATCTCGGCACGCTGCGGGGATTCGATGATGCGTTCGTTCTTGTAGAGCCCTGCCGCTTTGATTTCGGCCAGCTCATGCTCCAAATGTTCTTTAATTTTACCGTACATATTGTTAGATTTTGTGACGTTCGAGGGGTGTTTTACTATCAAACTATCAGCAAAGATAGTTGTTTTTTATAAAAATGATACCTGTCGTCGAATTTTTTATCCGATCGCCGCCGGACCCCGTACCCTCCCCGACGGCAACCCCTGCAAATCCCGGGCCCCGCAAGGCGGTATCCGGCAAAATCCGGCCCGGATTCCGCAAGTTTGCGACCGGTCGCCGAAGTCGTCCGCGAACGAAAACGGAATAAACGGACAACCCGCTATGTTCCACCGAAAACAGAGCGCCGGCACGAGGCAAAAGGACAAATTCCGGCATCGGAAAGCGATCCGCAGGATCGTTTCCCGCCCCCGCAATCTCAAATTCCCCGGCGGACACGACGCATTTACAAACTATTTTGCTAAATTTGTCACGTTATAGCCGGTTGTGGAACCAGCACGTTCAACCATTAAATATTTCGAATTATGTTCAAAATCGATTCTTACGATTTCAAAGGCAAGCGGGCGATTATCCGCGTGGACTTCAACGTCCCCCTCGACGACAAGGGCCAGGTAACGGACGACACCCGCATCCGGGCGGCGATCCCCACGATCCGCAAGGTACTCGACGCGGGCGGCTCGGTAATCCTGATGTCGCATCTGGGACGGCCCAAGAAGAACAACGATATGAAATATTCGCTCGGACAGATCGTACCCGCGATCGAAAAGCTGCTGGGCAAACCCGTGATTTTCGCCGGCGACTGCATGGGAGAAAAAGCGGCCGAAACAGCCCGAAACCTCAAGCCCGGCGAGGTGATGCTGCTCGAAAACCTGCGTTTCTACGCCGAGGAGGAGGGCAAGCCCCGCGGACTTGCCGAAGATGCTTCGGAAGAGGAGAAGGCCGCAGCCAAAAAAGCGGTCAAAGCCTCGCAGAAAGAGTTCGTCGAGCGGCTGGCTTCGTATGCCGACTGCTACATCAACGACGCTTTCGGCACCGCGCACCGCGCACACGCCTCGACAGCCCTGATCGCCGATAAATTCCCCCACGACAAGATGTTCGGCTACGTGATGGAGAACGAATTGCAGGCGGTCGATCGTCTGATGCTGAACCCCCGGCTCCCGTTCGCGGCGATCATCGGCGGGTCGAAAGTTTCGACCAAGATCTCGATCCTCGAAAACCTGATGGAGAAGGTCGATTCGATCGTCATCGGCGGCGGTATGTCCTACACCTTCGCAGCGGCGCAGGGCGGCAAAGTCGGCAACTCGCTCTGCGAGCCCGAGATGTTCCCCACGGCACTCGAAATCGTGAAGAAAGCCGAGGAGCGCGGCGTGAAGCTGGTATTCTCGCCCGATGCGCTGATCGCCGACAAATTCGCCGAGGACGCCGATACGCGCCAGGCTCCGGTGAACGACATCCCCGACGGCTGGATGGGTCTCGACATCGGCGAGGAGGGCAAGAAGACTTTCCGCGAACACATCCTGGGCTGCAAGACGATCCTGTGGAACGGCCCCGTAGGTGTTTTCGAGATGGACAAGTTCGCTACCGGCTCGAAAGCCGTGGCCGAAGCGATCGCCGAAGCCACTTCGAAAGGAGCCTTCTCGCTCATCGGCGGCGGCGATTCGGTGGCCTGCATCAACAAGTTCGGCCTGGCCGACAAGGTGAGCTACGTCTCGACGGGCGGCGGTGCACTGCTCGAATACATCGAAGGCAAGGAGCTGCCGGGTGTGGCGGCCATCCGCAAATAAGCCGGGCACGAACAGAGCGCGGTCCCATCGAACCGCTCTCCGTACTGAATCGAAAACAGACAGAAACCTTAAAATATTTAGAGTAAACAACCAATGAAAAAAATTCTTTTCGCTGCAACCGTTCTTTGTATGATGGGCTGCCAAAACAAACCGACCAACTCGACGCCGGCGCTCGATCCGTCCAACATGGACACCTCGGTCGCCCCCAACGAGAGTTTCTACCAGTACGCCACGGGCGGCTGGCAGGCTAAAAATCCGCTCAAACCCGAACATTCGAGCTACAACATGTTCAACGTGCTGAGCGACAACAACGAGATTCGCATCAACGAGCTCTTCACCCAGATGACCAAGGAGAACCCTGCGAAGGGCACGGTCAATCAGAAAATCGCCGACCTCTACAAGCTGGGCCTCGACTCGGTACGTCTGAACAAGGAGGGCGCCGCTCCCGTCAAGGCCGAGCTGGAAACCATCCTGTCCCTCGACAAGAAGGAACAACTCACTCCGATCCTGTCCGTGATGCAGCTGACTTCGAGCTCGCCCCTGTTCAGCTTCGGTCCCCAGGCCGATCTGAAGGACAGCAAAGTCAATGCCCTCTACATCGGACAGTCGGGCATCGGCATGGGCGACCGCGACTACTACCTCGACGCCGAGAACGAGTCGATCCGCGAAGCCTACAAAACTTATCTGAACCGGCTCTTCACGCTGGCCGGACTCGAAGAGTCCCAGGTAAGCAAAGCGACCGACGCCGTGATGCGCATCGAAACCGAACTGGCCAAGAACATGCGTTCGAACGTCGAACTGCGCGACTTGCAGCGCATGTACAACCCGATGGCGACCGCCGATCTGAAAAAGAACTACGACGCTATCGACTGGAAGTATCTCTTCGACTTTGCCAAAATCAATCCGGAGCGTGTGATCGTCTGCCAGCCCGAATACATGGAGGCGTTGGACAAGCTGATCGAAATTACTCCGATCGAGGACCTGCGCTACTACCTGGCATCGCAATACCTCAACGCCGCAGCGCCCTACCTGGACGATAACTTCTACGCCGCATCGTTCGACTTCTACGGCCGCACGATGTCGGGCAAACAGGAGCCCCGCCCCCGCTGGAAGCGTGCCATGGCCATTCCCAACAGCGCCCTGGGCGAGGCCGTAGGCGAAATGTACGTCGAGAAGTTCTTCCCCGCCGAAGACAAGGCCCGCATGATGACCCTGGTGGAGAACCTCCGCACGGCCCTCGGCCAGCACATCGATCAGCTCGACTGGATGAGCGACTCGACCAAGATGCGTGCCCGCGAGAAACTCGCCGCTTTCCACGTGAAGATCGGCTACCCCGATAAATGGAAGGACTACTCCACGCTCGAAATCGACCCGACCCTCTCCTACTGGGAGAATATCCAGCGTGCCAGCGAGTGGGCGACCCGCGATCAACTCGCCAAAGTCGGCAAGGCGGTAGATCCCGAGGAGTGGCTCATGACTCCCCAGACGGTCAATGCCTATTACAACCCGACCACCAATGAAATTTGCTTCCCGGCAGCAATCCTCCAGCCGCCGTTCTTCAACCCGGCAGCCGACGACGCGGTGAACTACGGCGCTATCGGCGTAGTGATCGGCCACGAAATGACGCACGGATTCGACGATCAAGGCCGTCAGTTCGACAAAGACGGCAACATGAACAACTGGTGGACCGATGCCGATGCCGAAGCCTTCAAACAGAAGACCGACATTCTGGTCAAGCAGTTCGACGCGATCGAGGTGCTGCCCGCACGCGGCGACCAGCCGGCCGTCTTCGCCAACGGTTCGCTCTGCCTGGGCGAGAATATCGCCGATCAGGGCGGTCTGCGCGTGGCTTACACGGCACTCATGAACACACTGAACGGCACCGAACCCGAGCCGATCGACGGACTTACGCCGGCCCAGCGTTTCTACTTGAGCTACGCGACCGTCTGGGCACAGAACATCCGCGACGAGGAGATCGCCCGTCTGACCAAACTCGACGTACACTCGCTCGGTCAATGGCGCGTGGACGCTACGCTGCGCAACCTCCAGGATTTCTTCGACGCCTTCAACATCACCGACGGCAAGATGTATATGCCGGTCGAGGAGCGCGTGATTATCTGGTAATTCCGCATCGTTTCCATAAAGGAGTGTGCCGAAATAGGAATTTCGGCACACTCCTTTTTATATGCATAAGAATTAGCCCTATGCAAAGCTTCGAAGGTGAGGAAGACAGGAGTTTACTCGGTGTAAACGATCGAGTCCGAATCCCGAAGATAACGCAGCAATGGGCAATTATGACACACCGCCTTCTTATCGGAGAAACAACGCGATAAGATCGCACAGCCGAAATCACGATTTTTTCGGCTGCAACGCCGGTTCATCCAAACACCGGACCTTCGTCGCAAAAACGCAGGAAAGCGAATAACGAGCATTTTCGCGCCATCGAAGCCCTTTCCGAACAAAAGTCGGGACACATCCTCTCTTCTGCCGAAACGACGTATCAGGACGCAAAACCTCTCATTCGTGTCCAACCGGAGTAATGCCGGATTACTCGTACCATCGGAAACATACCCGCGATCCGACGATATTTCCGGACAGAGATCACGAAAAGGTCCCGGACGTCTTACGACAACCGGGACCCGCGATCAAAAAATCTATTTATGAAAAAACTTTTATGTATTCACCGCCTGCAAAAAGGGTGCCCGGAAAAGTAAAACCCGGCCGCCCCCGCAGCGTGCCCGCTAATATTTGTAGCGGATCCACTTGTAAAGCTCCTTGAAGGTGGGTTTCTTGCCGTACATGAAGATGCCCACGCGGTAGATCTTCGCCGCGAACCACACCATGCCCACGAACGAGGCGTAGAGCACCACGAGCGAGAGAGCGACCTCCCACAGCGGAATGTCGTAGGGGATGCGTGCCATCATAACGATCGGCGAGGTGAACGGAATGATCGAGAACCAGAAGGCCAGTTGCGAGTTGGGGTCCTTGATGACGACGAACATCATCAACAGCGCGAGGATGATCGGCAGCGTGATGGGCATTTGCAGCTGCGAGGCGTCCTGCACGTTGTCCACGGCCGAACCCACGGCGGCGAACATCGCCGAGTAGAGCAGGTAGCCGCCGAAGACGAACAGCAGCAGACTGACGAAGATCTTGACGATATAGCCCAGGTCGGTCATGGCGGCCACGGCTTGTAGCATCTCGGGGTTCATGCCGGACATCGAAGCCGCGTCGGGCATGCCCTGCTGCATGGCCTGGGCGCTCGCCATCACGTCTTCGGGCATCAGATGGGGCATCACCAAAGCTCCGACGCCGGCGATCAGCACGCCCCAGAGCAGCACCTGTACGATAGCCACCGAGGCCACGCCGAGGATTTTGCCCATCATCAGG
>OLVX01000510.1_pt1 | contig 38245 bp, 57 predicted proteins | sample 1673271 | NCBI WGS metagenome assembly OLVX01 (sample SAMEA3178939, study PRJEB25190) | human gut metagenome | biome: human gut; feature: human-associated habitat; material: faeces | place: Austria | collected 2013
CCTCATTATTGACGATGGTTCTTCCGACCGGACAGGTGCGATCGCTGTGAGTTTCCGTATAAATCAAGGGTAATACCAACCTGAGAACCCTTAAAAACCCTTAAAGTCCCTTACATGGCGAGAAATCCCATGAAATGGGGCTTTTTTAGGCTTAAAAGGTAGGAAATGCCTTTAAAAAATACGGAATTTGTAAATGCCAACTTGAAAAGAGAAAGAGGAGTTTAAAAGGCGTAAATGTCAGAGATGATATTGGTAAAAAGTATGGGTTTTAAATCGTTCAAAAACCGTTTAAAAGTAGTTTGAGAAAGTGCTTGAAAGTATTGATTTTGTTGGATTTTTAGCCTTTCAAAAAGGTTTTAAAAGGTACGTTCAAAGAGCCATATTGAATAAGATTTTAAAAGGAGATTGAATACCAACCATAATACCAACCCAAAAAGAGCAGAATCGGGAGCGTGGCAGAACGTCCGAAACTGCTCTTTTTATTATGCCTTAAAGCACAGTGGTAAATGCAATTAAAATATATCACGCAAAAGAGGAAGGGTCAATATATAATACATTTCCATTTCTTTTTATATGACGCTTCTGGAAGCAGACGCTTCCGGTGTACCATTCATCCGATCTATTTCTTCATAGATGATAGTGTGGACACGATGCTGCCCTCGGCGATCTAACTTGTCATAAGTGTCAATAAGTTCTTGATGATCCGGTGATAAAATGTTAGCGACTCCGAATAGTAGGTAGTCAGAAGAGATTGCGAAAATTTCGCACATTTTAGCAAGCTGCTCCAACGTAGGATTAGACTTGTGATTTTTCCAGTCTGTTAAAGGGCTTTTTTTCAAGCCAAGTAATTCTCCTAATTCTTTACCAGTAATACCTAAACGCTCTGTTTGCTCCAATATTCTCCCATACAAATCAGGCATAATAACCTCCTTGAAAATAATGCGTATATTTCGCAATATTATATTGACAATGCGAAAATATCGCACTATAATCAAAATGTACCAATAATACAAAAGCCATTATATCACGAAAAACGATAACTGAATAGGTTATTTTGTAACACTGGTACAGAAGAATATAACGGATAACGCTAAAGGAGGGCGAGTGGAAGTTGAAAAATAACAGAATAAGTAATCTCGCTGAATTCAGACGGTGGGTAAAAATACGGTTGGTGGAGAAAGAGATCTCCCAGAACGAGCTGGCAAGGCAGATGGGCATCCCACACGCAAGAATTAGCGAAGCAACACACGGAAAGCAGTCCGGAAACAAATACATCATTCCTATTATTGAGGAACTGGATGGAGATGTGGATGATTTTAAAGAGTTTTTAAAAGCCATTTAAGAAGGAGCGTATGAAAATGAATAAAGAGCAGTTTTTAAAAACGGAGTTCGGAGGGGAACTGGAAAGCACAATTACCGCATGGGATGACGCACTGAGCAGAAATAGAGAGGATAAGGAAGTACTGAGAACACTGGCATGGTGTCAGGCACAGTGGGAAGTTTACCGGATGGCGATCAAACACTTTTACGGAGTGGAATATCACTTTACCAGAACGGATGAGTATTACGGATTATGCACCGAGGATGAGAGCGATTGGCTGATGAGAGTGAAGCGTGTGAAGCTCTTTCAAATGGAAACAGCGTTTTCAAGGCAGCGAGTAACTCGCAGAGGAATCAGAATTGATGGAGTGGAGTACTGGGATGCAGATTTTGTACATCTCAATCTTGGAAAAACAGTAATTGCGGAGTGTACACCTTGGTTCATTAGGGTGTACACGGAAGCAGGAACTCCACTCCATATATTCCGAAAATAAATCACTTCCTGCATTTTTCAGTATTTGCTTCGTTTTCGAGGGCTTCTTGAATGAGGCAATCAATACGTGCAGATACGATTTCATCAAAGCGATTTAGTATTGCTTGATGGGCAGCAGGGTCTGAATTGTTCAGATATGACAATATAGCCTGAGCAAGGGGTTCTTGGGCATAGAGTTTTTCTGAAACGGATTCCTTCAATGCTTCAATATCAGTCATGGTAAACACCTCCTTCCTACGGAGATTATACCAGAGAAATTGAAAAGCGAACAGTCGAAACCGGCGGAAGCCGGTCATGCAGGGATAGCCTCCTGCATCTGATGATGACAGGCTGTAAGGTGGTGATGTGATGGGACAGATGCTTACCGCAAAGCAGGTGGCAGAGGTCAAAGGATGCAGTTATCAGTATGTTCAAAGGATAATTAAAGAAGGTAAACTTCAGGCGCAGGAAATCCTGAATGATAAAAACAGAAAGACCTATCTGGTACCGCTGGAGGCTCTGGACGAGGAACTACAGCAGAAATGGTATCAGATGAATCTGGAGAACCCACCGGAGGAGATAAGCACTCCGGAGCCGGTAACGGATAAAAAGGCGGTAGACCATTTCTCAGAAAGCGAAAGGCAGGAGATTGATTTTTGGATCAGCCTTGTGGAGCAGTGGCAGCAGTACCGGATGAAGCCGGGAGTTACCTGCAAAGCAGATGTTGATAAGAAATTTGTTACTTTATGTGGACTGGAATATCCGGACAAAGAGATTTCTGTTGATATCCTGTACCGGAAGTGGAAAGCGGTTAAAGAAAATGATTTAGACGGTCTCATTGACAAGAGGGGTAAATGGAAAAAGGGAACCAGCAGCATTGATGATACGATATGGCAGGCGTTTCTGTATTTCTACCTTGATGAGAGCCAGCATCCGATCCAGAAGTGCCTGGACTACACCAAGATGTGGGCTCAGGAAAAAAGACCGGATTTATACACCGACATTCCAAGCTATTCCGCTTTTTACCGCAGACTCAACAACGAGGTGCCGGAAGGTGTCAAGGTGCTGGGACGTGAGGGACATAAAGCCTACAATGACCGCTGCGCTCCGTTTATCCGCAGAATTTATGAGGATATCGAAAGCAATGAGTGGTGGATTGCTGATAACCATACCTTTGATGTCATGGTAAAGGACAAGAATGGAAACATCCACAGACCTTATTTGACAGCATTTCTGGATGCACGAAGCGGTATTTTTACCGGATTCCATATTACATACAATCCCTGCTCCGAGGCTACACTGATAGCACTGCGGAAGGGAATCATCAAATATGGCATACCGGATAACATCTACGTGGATAATGGTCGAGAGTTCCTGACCTTCGATATCGGAGGCTTGGGACACCGTAAGAAGAAACCAAAGGATGGCGAGGAGAAATTTGAGCCACCGGGAGTATTCAAGAGACTTGGCATTAACATGACAAATGCGATTGTCCGGAATGCGAAGGCAAAAATCATCGAGAGACGGTTTGAGGATGTTAAAAATGACCTTTCAAGGCTTTTTAATACCTACACCGGAGGAAGTGTGGTGGAGAAGCCGGAGCGATTGAAATTCGTACTGAAGAAAGAGCAGATTTATACGGATGAGGAATTTGAGGAGTATGTGACAGCGGTTCTGGAGTGGTATTTCAACATGGAAGCCTACAACGGAGCTGTGGAAGCCGACAAGGGAAAATGCAAGATGGATGTTTTCAACGAACATCTGAAACGGAAACGTGTGGCATCGGCTGAGGAGCTTAATCTCATGCTGATGAGAAGCACTAGACCGCAGCAGGTTACAAGGCGAGGAGTTCACTTGGATATTGGAGGTGGACGCATCGACTTCTGGAATGATGATTTTGTACATCTGATGCTCGGAAAGAAAGTTTACTTCCGTTATGATCCGGAGAATTTAAGCGAGGTCAGAATTTACGATCTGGAAGACCGTTACATTATGTCAGTACCTGCAGACAATACCGCAGTTCTTTCCTACAATGCCAGCAAGGATGATGTCAAGGCAGCGATGGCGAAGACCAGAAGGCTGGAGCGTATCGCAAGGGAATACAAGGAAAACGCTATTCTGGCAGATGTGGACAAGATTACTGCAATGGAGCTTGTGCTTAAGCAAGCCGAGCGAAACAAAGCGAACTATCAGGGCAAACCGAATCCATCCCTGCTTGAGGTTCAGAGGGCAGACGAAGAACCAGTATTCAAGAAAGTGGTTGGCGGTGCAGACCTTGATGTAATGAATAGAAATGCAGCCATAAGGCGAGGAGGTAAATGATGAGTAAACAGTACAACACAAAGCTTCAGGAGAGATTAGAGAAGTTCCTGAAGGACGAAAATTTGAGTCAGGCAAAGGCAGCCCCGATTCTTGGAATCAGTCAGGCAGCACTCAGCCAGTACCGCAGAAGTATGTACGATAAGGGCGATATTGAAGCGGTGGAAAATAAGCTGAAGGAGTTCTTTCAGATTCAGGAAGAGAAAACACAGAATGCGCAGAAAGCGGAACCTTTCAGAACCAAGACTTCAGCCGGGTACATACCGACAACCATTTCCGAGGAAGCGTACAAGCTGATCCGGTACTGCCAGCTGGAGAAGGGAATTGTAGTTATTGATGGGGATGCCGGGATCGGAAAGACGAAAGCAGCAGCCAAGTTCCTGCAGGACAATCCTTCAACAACAGTTTATGTGAAAGCAACACCGAGTACCGGCTCAACAAGAAGCCTTTTAAAGATGATTGCAAAGACATTAAAACTCCCTGAAAACCAGCGCACCGAGGATTTATCGGTATCCATTCAGGAGAAGCTCAGAGAGACTGATAAGGTTATCATTATCGATGAAGCACAGAATCTTAAATTCCTCACTCTGGAAGAAATCAGAGGGTGGGTAGATGAAGATATATTTACCGGAAAGCCGGGTATTGGAATCGTACTCATCGGAAATGTGGAAGTCTACAATAAGATGCTCGGAAAGCAGGAAGCAATTTTCGCCCAGCAGTTCAACCGCACGAAGCTCCATGGAAGGTACCGCACATCGGATATCCAGAGAGAAGACGTTGTCAAATTCTTCCCGGTGTTGGAAGAGAAGGGAATGCAGAAAGAGATTGACTACCTTCTGAGCATCAGCCACAGCAAATGGGGAATTCGTGGAATGGTGAGTGTGTTCAATAACGCAGTCAACAACGAGGATATTTCCTTTGAGGGGCTGGAAAAAATGGCAAATACAATGGGAATCCGCTTCATATAGGAGGGCAGGACATGGAAAAGTGTTATATCGTGACTGTGATATGCCTGACGCTGATTGTACTGGCATATATCGGGAATAAAAAGGACAAGAAGTAAGAGAAAACGGAGGTAAATGCAAAATGAAGAACCCTAAAGAAAGAAGTACCGCAATTTTGGTCGGTGTAGCTGCTGGTGCAATCTTGATGGCACTTATGTTTATGATTGTATTCGGCTTGCATACTGGAATAGCCGGGGTGGTACTGGTACTGCTGATTGTTGCAGTATCTGCAATATCAGGATGGTTAATAGGATGGAATCAGCGTATCCAGAGGAGTAACTATTACTCATACATGAAAGGGTACCGTGAGGGATTGAAAAAGAAAACGCTGATCATTAGGCATCCGGTATGCGAATGCAAATTCACGTTTCCGGATAGATAACAATGTGCCGGGGCTTATGCCCCAGCCTTAATGCAGCCACTGAATGGTGATGGTCACAAGCCCATGAAATGCAGAGTGAGGCAAAACTGAATAAAAGGAGGATTCAGGCATGGTGGTATGTCCTAAGTGCCGGAAACCATACACTGGACGTCCGGCATTGTCGAGGGTGGATAATAAAACGGATATCTGCCCGGATTGCGGTATGAGAGAAGCTATTGAGAGTATACCGGGGATGAATGACAGAAAGAGAATTGATCCGGCAGAACGCACAAGAAGGTTGGTACAATCCACCGGAAACCGATGGGCGATGGAAAATTTCAATGCAACACACAGTTGAGGTCGGGAGGTGATGAGGTGCCGGGAAAGATTACGGTGAGGAATTACACCACACTGACAGATTATGCAGCATTGCTACGAGCTGGAATGTACCTTGCTGGAAAGAAGGAAGAGGCAGAAGATAATGGATTCCGGTTTAAGGTTACAGAGAGTGAAAGGCATGGTGTAGTGGTAAAGATTGCGGAGGTGGATAAGTGAAGAATGGAAAGAAGCCGACACTGGCACAAAAGAAGTTTCTGCAGGATACCGGGCTGGATTCTGAAAAGTGGCTGATCGTTAAGGACACTCCAGAGGAGATGGTCATTGTCAGCAGAATTGCCCTGCAGAGGAGGAGTGGAAAAACAAAGACTATCAGAAAGGCGAAGAAATGAGCGAGAAATCAGATGTTAAGGTTCCGGAGGAAATTCGGAAAGGATGGGAAGAGGCAAGGTTGTGTGCCAACCTGATCCGGGAAGGTAAAGCCAAGATTATGATTGCAACCAGAAAAGACGGTACCACGTACCGATACACGAAGCCAAAGTAAGGAGGTGCAGCATGGTTTTAAGAGAAGAAATGTACTTTGAGCCGAGGACAATCAGTCCGGCAGGAAATATCCGCTGGTTCGGAGAAATCTACACGGCACCACAGATGCTCTGTCATATAGAGCAGACGGTCTATATCAGGGACAATGGCAGGATGTTATTTATCTACGAGTTAGACAGTGACAAGCTGTCAGAGGAAGAGAAGATTGAGGCTGTGTTTACACTGATCTGTAAGATTGAGAAAACGGACAAAGGACACCGCTACGGCAGGAAAATTACATAAGGGGCGAAAAGCCCCTCCTAATGCAGCCACCGTAAGGTGATGGTCACAAGCCCATGAAATGCAGAGTGGGAGAGGAGGACAGCATGATAGCAAGGATTGTGTGGACGATCCTACGGTACCCGGTTGGAGCCGAAGTCGGCTTTGCGGATGAATTCACAACTGAATATCGGACAGTGATGGGATACCATTACGCTCATGGAGCTTTCTATGTGCTTTTCTCCGAAGGAAACATGGTACACATGAATCAGCTGGATAAGCTGGTTGTATCAGTAAAAATCAAAAAGGAGGAAACAAGATGGATGCGACAAAAAAAGTGACCAAAAGTGGAGGTATTACTCTTCCGAGAGGTATCCGTCAGGAAACCGGTATTCTTCCGGGGGTTCCGGTTGACATCAGAACGGACGAGGAGGGAATTCATATCTCCAAGCACGTGCCGACCTGCTTCTACTGCGGAACGGTAGATGATGTACAGACGGTCTGCGGAGTTGAAATCTGCAGGAGCTGCGCTGGGAAGATTGCGGAGGTGTTTGAGTGATGAATGATATGGCAGAAATCAAAGCAAACGCTGACCGATTGGTGGAACTGACCAACCAGCAGAGCGTAATCAAAGCAGAGATTGACGAGATCAAAGCATGGTTCGAGAAAATTGCAACAGATGACCTGAAGGATACCAAAAAGAAGACTATTGATTACTGGGGCAGCAATAATTCCAAGGTGGTGGTCGGAAACAGTGAGACTGTGAAGCCGGTTTCCATGACAATGGTTAAGAAGCTGCTGGGTGATGTATTTGAGGAATTTGTGAAGGAGGATACGTCCTACAAAATGACAGATCCATGCAAGAGGCTGTTTGCAATGATATTTCTTGGCAATTACACTGAAGGAAGTCTGGATGAAACCATCAAGGCAATAACAGCAGACGAGAAGATTCAGCGGACACTCAAAAAAAAGCTGAAAGGAAAGTATGAAAAAGATACAGAAACCTTGATAAAGCTGGCTGGGCTTCCGGAGCAGGAAGCAAGTGACTGGGCATATCTCACTGCTGAGATTATTAACTGGGAATGGATATTGCAGATATTGAAAGCAGCAGAATGGAAAGGAACACCGCAGGAGGCTATTGAAATTATCCGGGCAGCCGTTATTGTGGATGAAGGAATCAAGGTAACTGTGGAAGCTGAAAAAGGGAAATAACCGGAAGGGAGAGGCAGATGAGAACAATAGAGCAATTCCAGATCAGAAAAATATATGCTATCGGCAATGCACTTGGTATCAAGGCTTCCGGAAGCGAGGACGAACTCCATGCGCTGGTAGGCGGAGTGACAGGGAAAGACTCCATCAAGAGCCTTACATATCAGGAGGCTTGTGCAGTGATTGCACGTCTGGAAGAGCTGCAGGGGAAAACTGTCTCTCCAAAGCCACGGAACAGCAAGCCTAAGGAGCATGAGACCAGACCAGGAGGAGTTACATCCGGTCAGCAGAAAAAAATCTGGTTTCTCATGTATGAACTGAAAAAATGTGATGAGGTGCCAAACGATGTGCAGCTGGGGGACAGGCTTTGTGCGGTAATTAAAAAAGAGTTTGGTGCGGATGCCGTTGCCAGGAACCCATTTGCATGGATTACTTTTGAACAGGGAAATAACCTGATTGAGATTTTAAAGAGATATGTGGCAAGTGCCAGAAAGAGAGGCGAGGCATAGTGGATTTGTTGGAAATGGTGCAAATGGAAAATCTGGACGAGGAGCAGAAAGTGCTTGCGGAACTGATTGGACTGGAGGCTTTCAAGAGCCTCGTGAGGGCTTTTAATGGCACTTCCATTTACATTCCGAAAATTGAAAGTCTGGAAAAAACAGTTCGTGACGAACTGATTAAAGAGGAGTTTGACGGAAGCAATTACAAAGAACTGGCTCTGAAATATGGATTGACAGAAACGTGGATTCGCAATATAGTTTTAGACAAAGCAAAAGAGATAAAAGCCAGACCGATAGATGGTCAGATGAATCTTACGGACTTCTTAGAATGAATATATTTTCTTAAGTGCTTTATTTTAATATTTATGATTTAGGAGATACACTTGTGTTAGACACGCAGGTGTATCTTTTTTTGTGCGAGGTGAGAGGATGAGCGAATGGATTATAACTACAGCAATCACATTGGGAATTGGAGTGATTACATATTTTCTGAAACGCACCATGAGTCAGGTTGACAAGCATGGAGAGGAGATCAGAAGGATAGACAGTGAGAGGGTTACTAAGACAGATCTGAAAGAAAGCACCGAGGAATTAAAAAAAGACATCCGGCAGATTCGTGAAGACTATACACCCAAGAACGTGCATGAAAAAGATTTTGACGAATGCCGGGCTGATATCAAACAGATCAAAGCAGAGTATCTGACGAAGGATGATTTTATACGGGAAATGAACAAGATGGACAGAAAGTTGGATCAGATGCTGGAACTTATGCTGAAGAAGTAGGAGGTCGAAGAGATGAGCAGAGAAACAGAAAAAAGGCAGCTTCGGGCTGGCAACTTTACAATGAACAATGGCAGGGTGCTGTCGACAATAAACCTGCTCCGGGAAAAATACAATGCCCTCCGGAGTGTGGAGAAGGCGGTCAGCTACGAAGGCATTGAAAAGCAGGAATTTGTAGACAGCGTTAATTTCCTTGCAGAAGAGGGCTATATCTATCTGAGGGATATTAAAACACGTGAAGATGCATCCCTTGCGGACTGTGATTATCAGACACTGGAAGCCAGAGTCACTGGAAAAGGCATCCGGCTCCTTGGCGGTGGAATATCTGATAATATGGTTGATCTTGGCGATTAACGATGGAGCAGAAGGAGAGAAGACGTAGCACCGGTAAGGTGGACAGATTACCGCCAGAGCTGAAGGACACTGTGGAGCAGATGCTCCTGACCGGCTGCACATATAAAGAAATTGTTACATTTCTGAAAGAAAACGGCGAAGAAATGTCGCAAATGGCGATCTGTACTTACGCAAAGAAGTATCTTGCCACTGTGGAGATGATAACGGTGGCACAGAGCAATTTCTCCATGCTGATGGATGAAATGAACCGGTATCCCGATCTGGATACTTCGGAAGCTCTCATCCGTCTGGCAAGCCATCATGTCATGAATGCCCTTACCAACGTGGATGAGGAGCAGATGAAGGAAGTGCCGATTGAGAAGCTGATCAAGGAGACCAATGGTCTCATCCGGGCAGCTGCTTATAAGAAGCGGATTGAAGTACAGAATCGTGATAATTACGAAGCCGGACTGGAGGCAGTCAAGAGCCTTGTATTTGAGGCTATGGCGAAGGAAAATCCGGAACTCTACCGTCAGGTGAGTGCATACCTGAACAAGAAGAAAAACGAAGGACTGGAGGGATAAAAGGTGATGTGGTATGTGATTCAAGTTATGACCGGCAAGGAAGATGATATTGCCGGGAAATTGAAAGAGCAGGGCATCCGGGCTCTTGTCCCGAAGGAAAATCGTCTGATACGCTCCGGAGGTTCATGGTCACAGAGAGAATACATCCTGTTTGCTGGATATGTATTCCTGAACATGAATTACAATGCGGATAACTATTACAAGGTTAAGGGGATTCCGGGAGTGATCCAGTTTCTTGGAGACAGCAGGAATCCATCAAGACTTTCCTATCTGGAGGCAGAGTGGATCATGCTGCTGACCGGGGAGAACAACCAGCCGATTGAGCCTACAGTGGTCAGGGCTCTGGGCGATGGAAATTATGAGACTGTGAAAGGAGTTCTTGAAAAATTTGAAAACCGCATCATCAAGTATGATAAGCGGAGCAGGAAAGCAACCTTTGAGATTACGATCTGTAATGAGAAAAAGGAAGTCCAGTTGAGCATCCGGCTGGAGGAAGAAGAGGAACTAAGCCTTGCCGGGGCTGGCAGGGATGGGGCAGAGGGTGCAGCACAAGCGGTTTTGAAAGAAGCCACCTGATGGCATACGGTTGATTCGTCCCGATGCCGGAAGCTGGCGGACATAGAGAAAGGGAACTGAGCAGAAAAAGTACACTGGTTGGGTGGCGAAGCCTACCCATCGGGCTTGTTCTGGCAGTTCTCTTTTTTGAATGGTGTAAAAACACCGTTTAAAAACACGCTAAACCCATTTAAAATCGTTTGAATGATGAAAGTGGGGGAAATTATCGCTGAAACACAAAAATGCAAATATGGGGCAAATATGAGCCTTAAAATTTTACGGAAAGGCAGGTGGTGGGTGTGCGAGCAGGAAAAAAAGAAAGCATCGGTGTTCTGATCGGAGCGATGGCAGAGGCTGAGAGCAAGAGCTTCTATGATGATACCGAGGCTGTTACAAGCGATTTAAAAAGCCTTTTAAACATCTTTTTAAAAAAGGACAGTTCTTCGGAACGTGTGCAGATTTTGAAAGATTATGAATCCGGAGCACCGCTTACCGGAAAAGGAGGCATACGCCAGAGGCTGGGAGCCATTGATATGGAATTTTTCGGCAGGGCATACTTTCCACATTATTTTTCCAGACCATCCCCTGAATTTCACCGGGAACTGGATAATATATGGCAGCAAGGAGTTTTGAAAGGGGAATATCCGACCACACCGGCAAAGGTAAAGAAGATCAGCCGGATGAATGGAACCAAACGAGTGGTCGCAGCTCCACGTGGACACGCAAAGTCCACGAGCCTTACTTTTAAAGGCAGCATTCATGCCATAGTTTATGAATACAAGCATTATCCGATTATCATATCCGACAGCTCAGAGCAGGCTGAGGGATTTCTCGATAACATCAGGGTAGAGTTTGAGGAGAACGAAGCTCTGAAGGAGGACTTCGGGAGCCTGGTCGGAAAAGTCTGGAGAAGCAACGTACTGATCACAAGCACCAACATCAAAGTTGAGGCAATCGGATCGGGAAAGAAGATCCGAGGCAGAAAACACAGAAACTGGAGACCAGACCTTCTGGTTCTGGATGATATTGAAAATGACGAGAACGTCCGGACACCGGAGCAGCGAAAGAAACTTGAAAGCTGGTTTTTAAAAGCTGTTTCAAAAGCCGGTGATGATTACACGGACATTATCTATATTGGAACATTATTGCATTATGACAGCCTTCTGGCGAAAACCCTGAACAATCCGGGATATAAAGCCATTAAATACAAGGCGGTCATTTCTTTTTCCAACGAAGAGGATCTATGGAAGGAATGGGAGGAGATTTACACAGACCTTTCAAACGAGAACCACGAAGCCGATGCGAGAGAGTTTTTTGAAAGGCACCGGGAGAAGATGTTGGAAGGCACGGAGGTTCTGTGGGAGGAGAAACTGTCTTATTATGATCTGATGGTTATGAGGTTGACAGAAGGCGAGGCATCCTTCAACTCCGAGGAACAGAACGAGCCTATCAATCCGGAAGACTGTATTTTCAATCCTGAATGGTTTGAATTCTATAATGAAGCAGAAATCGACTTCAAGAACCGGGACTTCCTTTTCTTTGGCTTTGTCGATCCGTCACTTGGAAAGACCAAGCACAGCGACTTTTCCGCCATCATCACGCTGGCGAAGCACAAAGTATCCGGGTATATGTATGTCATGGATGCGGATATCGAACGCAGACATCCGGATAAAATTATCGGTGACATTCTGGAGAAGGAGAAGATGCTCCGCAGGGATTATGGCAGGGGCTATAAGAAGTTCGGAGCTGAGACGGTGCAGTTCCAGTGGTTCCTGAAGGAAGAATTGGCAAAGGCATCTGCAAAAGCTGGGTTATACCTTCCGATCGAGGAGGTACCGCAGACCAGCGATAAGACAATGCGTATACAGACGATGCAGCCGGATGTAAAGAACCATTACATCAAGTTCAATAAAAGGCACAAGAGACTGCTGGAGCAGATGGAACACTTCCCGATGGGAGCGCACGATGATGGTGTGGATGCTCTGGAAGGATGCAGAACGATTGCCAAGAAGATGAAACGGTTCCGGGTGCTGGATAAAGGGAAATTAGGATTATAGGAGGTAACGGTCATGCCGGTTATTTATATGGACAGGGCTTCCATTGAAAGCCTGACAGAAAAAGATATCCGTGAGATCATCGATGAGAACAGCACGGATGTAAAATACGGAATGCTGCATGATTACTATGTTGGCAATCATAGAATCCTTGGAGAAAACAAGAAGGACAGCACAGCTCCGAACAACCGTCTGGTCAATAATATGGCAAAATACATCACGGATACCGCCACCGGTTACTTCGTGGGTGAGCCGATTGTCTATGACTCCCAGAATGATGAATACCTGCAGACAGTGCAGGATATTTTTGATTACAACGATGAGCAGGATCACAACATGGAGCTGGCGAAGCAGTGCAGCATTTGCGGAAGCTGCTTTGAAATGCTCTATCTGGATGAGGATGCCAAGATAAGGCTTGCGAGGGTTCCGGCTGCTAACGGAATTATGATTTGCGAGACGGACAGTGGATTTTCCACTCCGATGGCATTTATCCGAACCATTATTTCAAAGGATAAGGATGACAACGTAATCAGGAAGGTGGAGTTCTGGAATTCCAGTCTTGTGATGCGATTCCAGTCATTGAATAATGGATACCTGAACATGATAGCAGTTGAGGAACATTACTGGCAGGACGTTCCGTTTGTGGAATACATCAACAACGAGGAAAGGCTTGGAGATTTTGAGGGTGTCATTACGGAGATTGATGCCTATAACAAGGTGCAGAGTAACACTGCAAACTATTTCCAGTATAATGATGATGCCATTTTAAAGGTTTTAAAACTTGGAGATGTCAGCAGTCAGGACATTGCTGACATGAAGGAAAAAGGAGCTATCATTCTGGAGGATGGAGGAGATGTGGACTGGCTCCTGAAGACGATTGATGATACTGCACTGGAAAATTATAAGAACCGGCTCCGTGAGGATATTCACACTGGAGCCAATGTGCCACATATGTGTGATGAGTCTTTTGGAGGAAACCTATCCGGAGTGGCTATATCCTATAAATTATGGGGACTGGAGCAGATATGTTCGATTAAGGAACGGAAGTTCAAGAAAGGACTGCAGCGCAGGATTGAGCTGATCACAAATATCTTGAACATCATGGGGCACAATTATGATTACAGAGACATTGTTCCAAAATTCCGCAGGAACCGTCCTCAGAATGATATGGAAACAGCACAGATTGTCACGATGCTGGCAAATGACCTTTCAAGGGAGACCAGACTGCAGCTGATGCCAGGTGTTGAAAATGTTCAGGATGAGCTGAGAAAACTGGAGGAAGAAAAGAACAAGGAGCAGGAAGACTTCGGAGTATATAAGAATTTTACCAAGGCTTTTCAGGGTGCAGCTGACAGAACGGAGGCGGTAACGGATGAGCCAGAAGGAACGTAACGAGTGGATTGAGCGAGCCAAGCAGAGGGTTCTCAATAATGCAGAGATTACAGACCAATCCGTAAAAGAGATAATGTTTCTCTTTGATGAAGCAGCATGGACGCTTGAAACGGAAATCAATTCTATGTTTCAAAAATATGCCACGGAGAATGGTCTGACGAATGCAGAGGCTTCCAAGCTGCTGACCGGAAGTGAATATTCCCGATGGAAAAAGGGGATTGAAGAATACCTGAAGGAAGCTGAAGGGGATTCCAAGACACTTCTGGAACTGAACACGCTGGCAATGAAGTCGCGGATCAGCAGGAAGGAGCAGATGCTTGCTACCGTTTACCAGACAATGATAACACTGTCGAGGGATACGGAAACGAAGATAACAGATCTGCTGGGTGATATGTTCAAGACCAATTATTACCGGGGCTGTTATGATGTGCAGAGCATCCTTGGTGTTGGATTCAATGTTTCCAAGGTAGATGTGAAGATGCTCCAAAGGATACTGAAGCATCCGTGGTCTGGAAAGAATTACTCGCAAGCACTGTGGGAAAATACTGATAAACTTGCCACTCTCGCCAAGAGAGAGCTGACGATGGGATTTATGAATGGCTCCAGCGTACAGAAGATGGCAAAGGAAATCAATGATGTCATGGGCAAGGGACGCTATGCTGCAGAAAGGCTTGTCCGGACGGAGAGCAGCTATTTCTCTAATCAGGGAGAACTTGCTTCTTATAGGGAAATGGGAATTCAAGAGTATACTTTTCTTGGAGGTGGTTGCGAAATATGTATGGAATTAAATGGACAATCTTTTCCGCTGGATGAGGCAGAGCCGGGGCTTAATCTACCACCGATTCATCCGAATTGTAAATGCACAATCAAGGCAAAAGCAAAGATTGATTTATTTAAAGACCGGGAAGGAGTGAATCCACTGGAGAGCAATCCGAAGTTTGAGGAGTGGAAGAAGAAATATGTTGACACTCCAGCTCCGGAACCTATAATAAAACTATCAGAGAATGAACAGCACGCAATAAATAGCTATATAAGCAGCGAGGCATACACGTGGAATGACAAGCTGAGAAGGGGCGTCAAACTGACGAAGGAAGAAAAGAAACAGATTAGCAATCTGGATTCAGCTCTTCAGAAGATGCCGACCTATCAGGGAGTGTTATATCGCTCTGTTTCTGATTTTGGAATACCAGATGTGCAGGAGTTTATTGTGGGGCATAAGCCCGGTATGGAAATTAGTTTTCCTGAATTTCTTTCAAGTTCCACTGAGGTATATGATGACAGTTTCCCGATTCAGTATGTTATTACATCAAAGACCGGGCGAGATATACGGAAATTTAACTCTCAGGAAAAAGAGATTTTGTTTGAAAGAGATTCGATGTTCTACATATCCAAGGTGGTTAATAACGTGATTTACATGGAGGAAATATAATGAGCAATCCATATTCAGATAAACGGTGGAGTGATGCACCGAAACCAGTTAATAGCGAGTGTAATTCGTGTAAATATCATTACGGATTCGGAAAATGCGAGAAACATCCGGAGGGAATACCAAAGGAGAAGCTAAAACAGTCTTTTCCAGGTACCGGAAATTATAATAAAAAATATTGCGAACACAAGAGCAAATAAGCACCCAGCCGGGTGCTTATTTAATTGCAAAAAATATGGACTCAAGCATCGTTTAAAAGCATTTTAAATGGTGCTTTTGTTATACAAAATTTAGACCAGGAGGTAAAAAAGATGGATGGAACAACCACCATGCAGGGTACTGAGCAGGAAGTTCAGAACACTGCAACAGAAACGCAGGGACAGCAGACAGCGGAAAGTACACCGGAGAAAGTAAGTACCCTCCAGAAGTTTATTGATGGACTTTTTGGCGGTGGAAAGAAAGCTGAAGGGGCTGAACCTGAAAAAAAGGATGGAGATCCTGCAGCGGAAAAAGCTGAAGAGGAGAAATCCTTCACTCAGGCAGATGTAGATGCTGCCATCGAAGCTGCGAAACAGCAGTGGTTAGATGAAGCTGCGGAGGCAGAGCGTGTCAAAAAACTCACTCCGGAGGAAAAGGCAAAAGAGGAGCAGGAGAAAAAAGACTCCGAGATTGCCAGTTTGAGAAGCCAGCTCTTGCAGAAAGAGCTGAGAGAGAGTGCGACTAAATCTCTGGAAACGGATGGATTCCCGGTTGGTCTTGCAGATGTGCTTGACTATTCCAGCAAGGAGCGCATGGAAGAAACCCTGAAGAATACCACAAAGGTTTTTAAGGACAGTCTGGCAGTGGCAATCCAGTCCCGGCTGAAGGGTAAGACACCGGAAGGACTCGGCGGAGCAGCTTCTGCTGAAAATCTGTTAAGAGACCAGATCGCAAGAAATGTCAGAGGATTATAAGGAGGAGAAAGTAAATGAATACCATTGAAACCGCAACAATTATTCAGAGCGAGTTAGACAAGGCTGCAGTGGAGCAGGCTACTTCCGGTTGGATGGAAGTAAATGAGAAGTTGGTTAAGTACACCGGTGGTGCGGAGGTCAAGATTCCGAGTCTCGATATGGACGGAATGGCTGATTATGATCGCACCAATGGATTTGTGCAGGGCAGCGTGAATTTCCAGTATGAAACCAAGAAGATGACTCAGGACAGAGGACGCTCTTTCAGTTTTGATGAGAACGATGTGGATGAGACAAATTTTGTATTGACTGCATCCACTGTTATGGGCGAGTTCCAGAGAACCAAGGTTGTTCCTGAGATTGATGCATATCGTTACAGTACCATCGCTGCAGCGTGTATCAAGAAGGGCAAGGCATCCGGAGGCTATACCGCTGATGAAGCAACCATTCTTCAGAAACTTTACTATGATATTGCAGCTGTTCAGGCGATCGTTGGACAGAACACACCACTGGTTATCACCATTGATTCCATGGTAGCAGCAATCTTAAGCATGTCCGAAAAGCTCTCAAAGAAGCTGGATATAACCGATTTCAAGCAGGGAGATGTAACTCTTAAGGTTCGCAGCTTGGATGGTATCCATCCTTTAATCCCGGTAAGCTCCGACAGAATGAAGACGGAGTACCTTTTCAAGGATGGCGTGACTTCCGGTCAGGAAGCTGGTGGTTTTGCTCCTACTGAAAACAGCAAGAGCATCAACTGGATCATCACTCCGAGAAAGGCACCTATTGCAGTGTCCAAGACGGATAAAATGAGAATTTTTGATCCGGAAACCAACCAGAAGGCAAGAGCATGGGCGATGGATTATCGTAAGTTCCACGATATCTGGATTCCTGCTCGTAAGGTGGAACAGTGCTTTGTTAATGTGAAAGAAGAATTAGCCCAGGGGGGAAAGGAGTAGACCATGAGCGAGATCGAATTAAAGAGAGCGAATGTAGTGAAGCGTGTTGATTCCGAGGACAAAGCCAAGGCTCTGGAAGCCAAGGGGTTTGTCAGAACAGATGGAACAGTTGCGAATAAAACAGAAAGTAATGCCGCATATGAAGCTGTGATCAATGAATTGAAAGAGCAGCTTTTAAAAGCAGGAAAAGTCATTGAAGCGTCGGATGCTAGAAGGGGAGAATTGGAAAAGGAGCTGACTTCAACGAAAGAAAAGCTGGAGGAGGCTTCTAAATACGCAGAAGAAGCTGATAAAAAGATCGCTACTCTGGAAGCTGAACTTTCTGGCACGAAGGAACAGCTGGAGGCTGCTTTGAAGAAAAATAAGGCTGCAGAGAAAAAATAAGGAGGAACTGCCATGACAAAGGAGCAGGAGGACTGGTTAGTAGCGGAAGTGATGGACAGCATGAAGATGTCAGAAACGGAAGAACGGTCAGCCAGAAGGTATGTCAAAAGGGCAGTGGATAAGATCCTGATTTATTGCAACCGTGAAGATCTGCCGGAGCGGCTTCTCAGCACTGCAGCACAGATTGCTGAAGATATGTTGAAGGCTGATCTGGTAAAGACCGGCGAGAAGGAAGTGGCGAGTATCAATCGTGGTGATACCGCCATTTCTTATCGTGACGGAAGTGGTAATCAGAAAGCCACTGTTGATTTTATGAAGAACTATGAAAAATCCCTTAACCGTTTTAAAAAAATAAATCTGCCGAAGGATTTAGCAAAATGACAGAAGCTGATATCCTTGCAACAACATACGAAGATACCGTGACCGTTTACAGAGCTTTCAAAGATACCCTTCCGGGTGGAGAAAGCGTTTTTAAAAGCGGTCTGGATGGAAAAGTTGTGTATGAAGATGTGGAATGCGCATTGTCTACACATACAGGTGGAAAGCTGCAGCAATCGAAATCTACTGCGAAGACGGAAACAACTTTTTGTCTGTTTACCCGTCCGGAAGTTGATATCCAGACCAATGATTTCCTTGTGATCACGCACTTTGGAAAGAAAATTGAAGCGGTTGCAGGTTTTCCTGAGTGCATGAAGTCTCATAATAATATCCCGGTCAAGTTGGACAAGGAAACTGTTTAATACTGAGTATAAGCTGGAGGGGCTGGAAGAATGGGAGAAACGACTCTCACAAGCCATAGAGAGCCAGTACCCGGCTGAGTTCCGGGAGATGGTTATTGATTTGGCGGTTCAGCTTCAGGGAAAGGTCAAGGATAACACTCCGGTTAAGACTGGACACTTGCGGAATGAGTGGCACGTTGGGAGTATAGAAAAGCGAGGCAATGAATATTACATCGAGGTCTATAACAACGTGGAGTATGTCGAGCCGGTGGAATATGGACACCAGACAAGAGGTGGAAAGGGCTTTGTAAAAGGAGCCCACATGATGGAGCTTTCCCTTCAGGAAGTGCAGAAACACCTTCCCGGTTATCTCCGGGAGTGGATGAATGACTTCCTGAATACTCATGAACTTTAGGAGGTGGACTATGGAACATCCGATTATTCAGATAAAAAATGCAATCACAGCATTGCTGAAAGGGATTGATCCGGATACCGATGTCTTTTACGAGGAAATAAAAGGCACGGAAGAAAAGCATGGGCTTGATGAACCAGAAACCTATTACTTCGTAGATATCATCCCGAATGGGAACGAGACAGTCGACAGATTTTTTACGGATATGGGAGTGTTGGTTGATATTGCTTACCACGAGAAAAGCGAGAGCAATACCGCCTATTTGATTAAAGGGGCAGAGATTGATGCGGTTGTCCGACCGGTGTTCAGTTTTGGAGACAGGAACATAACCATCAATGATGCCAATATGAAAGTATCAGACCATGTGCTGCATTACAGTTTTACCATAAACTTCCGTCAGGCACGGGAGCAGACGAATGAGTTTGAACCGATGGGAGAGCTGGAAGTGGCTATTAGAAAAGGAGTGTGATTTAAATGAGTTTAGGATTACCGAGTTTTAGCATGATTTTCAGTGGAAAAGCAGTGTCTGCCATTGAAAGAAGTGCAAGGGGTATCGTTGCCATGATTCTCACGGACGGTACCGAAGGTGGAAAAGACTTGAATATTTACAAGAAGGTGGATGAGGTTGATTTTCAGAACTGGACAGAGCAGAACTACAACTATTTGAAGCTGGTGTTCGCTGGAGCTCCGTCTACTGTCATTACAATCCGCAGAGCAGAAAATGCAGAAGGGTACAATGCTGAACTTAAGAAGCTGAAAGATCTGAAATGGAACTACCTTACCATTCCCGGTCTTGGTTCTACTGATACAACAACAATCTCAGCGTGGATCAAGCAGTACCGTGATGATGAGAGAAAGACCTTCAAGGCGGTTCTGGCACACTGTAAGGGAGATCATGAAGGAATCATCAATCTCACAACAGAGAATATCTCCACGACCATTACCGGCGCAAAGCATACTGCAGCTGAGTATTGTGCGAGAATTGCCGGGGTACTTGCAGGGCTTTCCCTTGCAAGAAGCAGCACATATTATGTATTGGACGATATTTCTGAAGCAGAAACTCCGGACGATCCGGATGATCGTATCAATGCTGGTGAGATGGTCATTGTCTTTGATGGAAGGAAGTACAAGATTGGGCGAGGCGTGAACAGCCTTGTCAGTTTCACGACAGAAAAGACAGAGGATGTCCGTTTTATCAAGATTGTAGAAGGAATGGACTTATACATGGATGACATCAGGGAAACCTATGAGGAAAGCTATGTCGGCAAGATCATCAATGACTACGATGGAAAGCAGATGTTCGTGGCTGCCATTGGTGCTTACCACAAAGGGCTACTCGGCAATGTGCTGGATAAATCCTATGATAATGTGGTGGCGATTGATATCGATGCACAGCGTACTTATCTGGAGAGCAGAGGAATGGATACTTCCGAGATGGATGATATTGCAGTTGCTAAAGCTAACACCGGAACAAAGGTATTTATCGCTAGCAATGTAAAGTTTGTAAACGCAATGGAAGATCTGAAAATGAATGTCAATATGTAGGAGGTAAACGGATATGGAAGTTATCAGAGGTAATAAGACTCTCTCCGGAACATGGGGAGAACTCTGGATCAACGGAGAGAAGATTTTTGAATTCTCCAAAATTGAAATGAAAGTAACTGCTAACCGTGAGGATGTGCAGCTGGGAATTGATGTGGACAGCAAGATTACCGGTCTGAAGGGCGAAGGTTCTTATACCGTGAAAAAGGTATATACCAGAGCAAAGGAAATCTTGGAGAACTGGAAAAAGGGCATGGATGTCCGTGCAGAGGTTATTGCGAAGCTGGCAGATCCTGATGCTGTTGGAGGTCAGATCGAACGCTGGGCTTGTGATAATGTATGGCACAATGAGATTCCGGTTGTGAACTGGGAGAAGGGTGGAATTATCGAGGAAGAAGTTTCTATCGGATTCACACCTTCTGATCTGCAGAACTTAGATGCTGTTGCGTAGGAGGTTGCTATGGAAAAAAATAAAGATGATATTTTCAAAGCCTTTACAGCGAAGGCTGTTCAGAGATTAAAGGATAAGAAGGTTACAAAGTACGAGACTTTATATGTTCCGAGCATTGACCAGAACATCAAGATCCGGAACTTGAACTATCCGGAAATTGTGGAATGCACGGAGATTGACGATAAGCAAGATCCGAACGCATCTGATAAGTATTGTATTTATCTGGCAGTTGTTGAGCCTGATTTAAAGGCGGTCGCAATGGAATTAAAGGATCAGGGCGAGATTAAGACCTATCCGGAAGTGGTTGATATTTTCGAGATGAGTGAGATTACATCCATTGCTACGGAAATTATGAAATTGTCCGGTGTGATCGGAAGTAAAAAAGTGACGGTTGTTGAAGAACAAAAAAACTCATAGACCAAGACGGTGAGTGTTATTTCCTGCATTATTATATTCAAAAAGGCTTCAAGCTGGAGTATCTGCTCCAGCTTGGGGTGGAAGAAAAATGTTTCTATTATGCATCGATGTTAAAGAGCATTGAAGAACGTGAGCAGCTGTTTTCGGGAGGTGGAGGTGGCTAAATGAGTGTTGTAGGCAGTATTTCCATCCGGGATAATGCCAGTTCTGTGCTAAAGAGCATCCGACAAGAACAGACCGCCCTCCGGAAAGATGCAGCTGAAACGAGGAAAGAGCTGCAGCGTGCTTGGGATAAAACTTACACTGCTAAGATCAATACCGAATCGGCAACAAGAAAGACGGATGGACTAACCGGAAAGGTAAAGCAGTTAGGAAAAACAGTAATATCCCCAGTCATTAAGGCGAAGGATGCAGCCAGTGCGACAATAACAAAAGTCAGCAATGGAATTAAGACGGTTGGAAAAAAGGTGGCAACTCCGGTCATTAAGATAAAGGATTCTGCCACATCAAAAGTAAAATCAATAAAAAATGCATTAACGGGGGTGGCGAAAAAAGTAACCACACCCGTTATTAAATTGAAAGATGCAATCACTTCCAAAGCCACAAAGATAACTGGGAAGCTGAAAGCATTAGGGGGGAAGATTTTTTCTCCGATAGTAAAGCTGAAGGATGCCACAGCAAGTGGAATATCTTCTATCAGTGGCAAACTTAAGACCTTGGCAGCAACCGTGGCTATTCCGGTAACGATTGTAGCAACAGCGGTGGTCGGCGGTGCTGTAACGGAAGGAGCTGCACTGGAGCAGAGCATTGGTGGCGTGGAAACATTGTTCAAGGAGAATGCCAGTGTTGTTAAAGCCAATGCGGATGCAGCGTTTAAGACAGCCGGTCTATCTGCCAATGAGTATATGTCACAGGTCACAAGTTTTTCTGCATCACTTTTGAGCAGCTTGGGTGGTGATACCGCTAAGGCTGCAGAAGTTGCTGATATGGCTATGATTGACATGGCAGACAACGCAAATAAATTTGGTACCGACATGGAGTCTATCCAGAATGCGTATCAGGGATTTGCAAAGCAGAATTACACGATGCTGGATAATCTTAAGTTGGGATATGGCGGTACGCAGGAAGAAATGCAGAGACTGCTTCAGGATGCCAGCAAGATATCAGGTGTTAAGTATGATATCGGCAACTTGTCTGATGTTTACAGTGCTATTCATGTGATTCAGAATGAACTCGGAGTAACCGGAACAACCGCAAAAGAAGCCGGACAGACCTTTAGTGGTTCGTTCTCAGCGATGAAGGCAGCAGCAAAGAACCTTCTTGGAAATATGGCGATTGGCGGGGATGTAACCGGATCGATGGAACAGTTGGTGGATAGTGCGTCGACATTCTTATTCGATAATGCGGTTCCGATGATTGGACGTGTATTCTCATCACTGCCAAGCGTGGTTAAAACTGGGGTTAAAAAAGCGGTACCGAAAATCAAGACGCTTGGAAGAGATATAGTGGTCGGATTGAAGGACGGGCTTAAGGAAATGTTCCCTTCAATGGCTCCGGTAATCGAAAACGGATTCAATGCTGCCATTACAGCTGTACCGGAATTTATTTCAGGAATTAAGAGTGTGGTTTCCACGCTGGGGTCTCTGGCTGCCGGGTTTGCACCGCTGATTCCGCAGCTTGTCTCGTTTGGTAGTGGTATGACTACTACCATCCAGCAGGTAGTCGGTGCGTGCGTACCGGCTCTAACAAGCATTATTTCCACTGTACAGACGATGCTACCGGTAATTCTCCCAGTAATCCAAACGGTGGTTTCCACGATAGGAAACATCATCGGTCAGGCAGCTCCGGTCATTGCCGGTCTAGTACAAGGTATCGGAACGGTGGTTTCTGCACTGGCTCCGGTATTCAGTACGATTTTCTCTGAAATCGGAGAAAAGGTTGGCAGTGTCATTTCATTTGTCAGTGAGAGGATGGGCTTTATTCAGGAAGTCATCGGAACGGTGGCTCCATTGATTGGGGACATCATCAGCACAGCTTGGGGAGTAATTTCTCCAGTAATTGACATTGTAATCAGCGTATTTGAGATTTTGTTTGGCGTGGTTCAAAAGGTATTCCCTGGCATCCAGTCAATTATCGAAACCGTGTGGGGAATCGTAAAGCCACTGGTGGAAGGAATCGGCAGCGTTATCGGAAAGATTGCAGGATGGTTTGGTTCTGTAGCAGATGCGATAACCGGTTCTGGAGGAGATTCCGGAACTGTTGGAGAAAACGCTGAAGGAGATAATAACTGGAAGGGCGGTTTGACATGGGTTGGCGAGAAAGGTGCCGAGCTTGTTGATTTGCCAAGAGGTTCCAGAATTCTTCCACACAAAGAGAGTGTTTCCCTGACGAAGCAGGGCAGTGGAGTTGTAAAAGACAGCACTGCCAACATCATGCAGAATACAGTTTTATCCGGTGGCGGTCAGGATCTGACTCCGATCATGATGATACTGACAAGCATTGATGAGAACCTGAAGCAGCTGGTGGACAGAATCAAGGGGAAAGAAAGCGGTCTTGAAGTTCCGGGTTCCGGAAAGACTAAAGGGACTGCAAAAGGATTTATTGGCAGCGTGACGGTTGCCATTGCAAAACTGGCAGATGAGATCATTGTCCGTGAGGATGCGGATATTGATGAAATTGCCGACAAGGTTGCAAAGAAAGTCGTGGAAGTAGTTGTAAACATGGGTTAGGAGGTGGTCTGATGAAAACCAGAGTAATTGAATTAAGCGTAAACAACAGGAAAGAAGTTATCGAGCTGCCAATCAATCCTCCTTCTGTGGAATTCACAGAAAAACAGTTGAATCAGGCGATAACCCTTCTAAACATAGGAGAAGCCAATCTGAAGGGAGAGCGAGGGCTTAAGTACACAAAGCTGTCGAGCTTCTTCCCTTCGGAGAAGTCTCCATTTTATAAGAATGCGAAAAAGAAGCCTGACAAATATGTAGCGATGCTTCAGGAATGGAAAACCACAAAAGCAGTGGTCAGGGTAATCATAAGCGATATGAAAATCAACCTCGCAATGCTGATTGATGATTTTACCTACTCTATGAGGGAAGGTGATGGGGATATTTACTATACCATTTCATTTTCCGAGTACCGGACATTGAATGTTCCATCTGTTCAGATTACAACGAAAGTACGGAATAATGGTCTTTTGTCGAGACCTGCACCTGCAGCTGCAGGTGGATCTTATACAGTGGTTGGAGGAGATACACTCTGGGGGATATCAAAACAGAAATACGGAAATGGAAGTTCATATCCTAAAATTTATAATGCAAACAATGGAACAATTGAGGCAAGTGCTAAAAAGCATGGAAAGTCCAGTTCTGATAATGGACACTGGATTTATCCGGGCGATGTGTACACAATTCCGGCATAGGTGGTGTTGAGATGAAATTACTGACTGTAGGAAAAGATATCAGCGAACTGATCGAGCAGATCAAGTGGTCTGGTGACACAAAGCAGGTCGCACGTACCATTCAATTCACAATTGCGAAGAATAAGAAGGACAAAGACTTTCCCACGGTTGTCATTGACGAGGGTGCAGAAATCATCATGCAGGATGACAGTGGGAAGGATGTCTTTGGAGGCATTATTTTTGACATTGACAAGAGTGCCAGTTCCAAGGTGGAAACTTATCTGGCATACGATTTAATGTTCTATATCAATAATTCAGATGTCAACAAAATATTTGAAGGAACTCCGGAAACGATTGTTCCGGGGATCTGCACAGAACTCGGAATTGAAAGCGGAACGATGGCTGCAACGGGAGTGAATATATCTTCTATGCCATGCTTTGGCAAGAAAGCCTATGAAGCCATTATGATGGCATACACAGCTGCAGCAAAGCAGAATGGCAGCAAGTATATTCCGCTGATGACCAATATTAACAAAGTGAGTGTTTTGGAGAAGGGGACGCTTTGTGGGGCGGTTATGACCGGGGATTACAACCTGATTGAAGCAACCTATAAAAGCACCCTTCAAAAGCTCGTTAATAGGGTTTTAATAACAGATAAAAACAACAATGTCATAAAGACGGTGGAGGATGCAGCCTCGATCCAGAAGTATGGTTTGGTGCAGAGAGTGCTAAAACAGAATGATGGAGAGGATGCTACAACACAAGCCAAGAAGATGCTGGTAACAGTGGAGTCCTCGGCAACCGTGTCCGGAGTTCCAAATGATTTCCGTGCGGTATCAGGATACTCAATCATTGTGCAGGAAACTGACACCGGGCTTTATGGACAGTTTTACATTGAAAGTGACACACATACCTTTTCGTGCGGTAAGGCTCAGATGGATCTGACACTTGCCTTTGAGAACCTTATGGATGAAAGGGAGATTGAAGAGACTACATAAAGGCAGGAGGTGGAAAGGTGTCGACAAACAGAAATATTGTGGAAATGGTCGAGGCAATCAGAAAGGGAACTGGTGGTTCCAATAGTGCTGATGGAGTGGATGGTACCTATATGGCGGATGTGTTGTCGGTAAAACCACTGACAATTAAGATGCACAATACAACTATCACAAAGAACCTTTACATCAATCCGGCACTGATGCTGAATGCTTCGGATAGTGGCGAGGACATCAAAAAGCCATTTATTACACCTTTTGAACCGCAGGAGGCTTATGAGTTCCTGAAAGAGTTTCACGAGAAGTATGTGCTTAAGAAAGGGGACACGGTTGTGGTGCATATAACCGGATCCTCTTTTTATATAGCAGGAAAGGCGGTTAAGGCATGAGTATTTTTCCTTTTATTGATTCAACAAGCACAAGCACTGAGACGAATGACGAACTGCCAATGTTGAAGGAATATGCTTATGACTTCGAAAAGAACGAGCTGCTTCTGGATGAGGGAGGACGCACCTACATGGTGGAGGGAAATGAAGCACTCCGCATCTGGATATTTAAAGCCCTGTTCACGGAGCGATGTCATTATACCGCATATTCCTTTGCATTTGGCTCAGAAATTCAGGATCAGGTAATCGGACACTCCATGAACGTGGAGATTGTCAAACTGGAGATTGAACGCTTTATCATTGAAGCTCTTATGGTCAATCCATATATAAAGCGTTTGGATAATTTTGTTTTTGAAAATACTTCTACCGGGATGACAGTGAGTTTTGACTGCACCGGCATTTATGGTTCAAACACAATTCTGGTTCCGGTGAGGGAGGTGAGAGTGTAATGGATTTTAGTGCTGAAGGAATACTGGCAAGGATGAAGGCTGCGTTGAAAAATGAGGATACCAAGATGGAAGGCAGCTTCTCAATGGATAATCTTCAGGCGGTGGCTGAGGAGCTTGCCCGGCTTGATGCCATGAGGATTGTTCCTCTGATGAATACCCTGACAGACAAAGAGGAGGATATGGGTACCAGCGGAAACGAGAGGCATTATGTGAGATGGGCAAAGGAAGCCACGGATGCAGAGGGTAATGTCATTGTGGGAAATGCAAAGGTGGACACACCAAGGGATGGAACCGGGCTTGTGTCGATTGCGATTCTTACAGTGGATGCCAAGCCACCAACGGAAGAACAGATTGCATTTGTCCAGGAATACATAAACAGTATGCGTCCGGTTGGAGCTGATCCGGTTGTGGATGCTGCGGAGAGCATTCCGATTGTTATTTTATGCAGCGTTGTGAAAATGTCCGGTTACACAGAAGAGACCGTGAAAACGCAGATCAGGAGCAAGATCGAGGAGTATTTCACTCAGATCGCTTTCCAAAGCGGAACAGTGTCTTTGAACTACTATAAAATCAGTAACATCATCAGTGGAGTGGATGGTGTGAAGGAAGTGGGAATCCTGAAGGTCAACGGAGCTCAGGACTCCATTACTGCAGAATACAACAAGTATTTTGCTCTGCAGGAGCTGACGGTCAATGTCACTGAATAACAGCCAAATGCTTCCAGCAAGAGTCCGCAATATGAGACAGATGAATGATGTCTTGAATGCCGAGGATATCATTCTGGCTGAAATAGAACGGATCATTGATGAGATGTACCAGAGAGCATCCTTACTCCACGAGGAGCTGATCAATGAAGAATGGCTGGAAAATAAACTGTCAGAGAGAACCGGAGCCGGTGTTGATGTTACCGGATATGCTGAGAAGTTGCTTGCGGAGATTGTTCTGGATGTGAGTGAGTTGCAGCATATCGATATGCCGGATGTCCGAAAGTTTTTGGATAAATGGGTACCGGCTCATCTGATGTATAAAATAATTCTGCTGCTGGACTACTCGGCAAGTATTGGAGAGGTCTTCTCGGTAACGGAAATGACAATCGGTTTTGATTCGCCTTACTGGAATGTCCGGAGGTTAAATGGAACATGGTTGCTGGATGGCACCTATAATCTGGGAGTCGGAAGAAAACCGGATGAATGGGGCATCAGCTACGATATGGGAGACGTCGAGGTTTTGGAGAGCGTAGAACTGGATGTGAGTGTATCTGCTACATCACAGCTGCAGGAGATGTTTACTGATGCCGGAGTGGTTATCGGCTTTGACTCGCCTTACTGGAATGTCCGGAGATTGAATGGAACATGGCAGATGGATGGCAGCTATGAGCTGAATGTGTTAAGAAAACCAGATACATACGGTCTGGCAATTGACTTGGGGAATACCAATATCGAGGAAATGACACCGGGAGGTGTTGTTATAAAGAAAGACTTGTGGCTGCTGGATGGCAGCTATCAGTTAAATGGAACAAGGATATTAGATGCCATAAGGCGAGAGGAGGAATTGTAAAATGACAGAGAACCTTACACAGAATCAGATTATTACAATTGCAGGAAGGAAAAAAATGCTGAGAGCCAGAGCTGGAGAAATCCAGCTGCCTAAGATTGTGGGCTTTGTATTTGGTGATGGTGGTGTGGATGCAGATGGAAATGTTATCGCACCGCAGGAGGCAGAATCAGAACTGAAGAACGAATTGCTCAGAAAGAAATACGATACTTACACCATGTTGAGCGATACGAAGTGCAAGTATGAATGTGAGCTAAAGGAGAGTGAGCTTCCGGGTGCTGCGATTAGCGAAATCGGACTCTATGATGCGGATGGGGATATCGTTACCATCAAGCGTTTTACCGCAAAAGGAAAGGATGCGGATATCAGCATGACTTTCTATATTAACGATACATTTTAGGGAGGCAGGACATGGCGAAGAATTTAACGATTCAGGATGAGCCGGTTTACAACGAACAGATGGAGGCTCTGGAGCCTACCACACCGGCACATGCAGATTACTTTAATGAGCGATATGCCCAGCTTCTCAACAACGGAAAAGCCAACCGCAGGGATGCGAAGATCTTTGAGGATGACGTGAACGGTGGGAAGATGCGATTAGGCATGGAAAACGGTCATTTATATTATGAGGAACTGTAAAAATAACGTATTACGTTATAATCTAACAAAATAAGCAAATATAAAACGTAAAGTGTTATATTATGCTGGAAACGAGGTAGAAAATGTCGAAAAAGGTTTTTATTGCAGAGCAGGAAACACTGCTTGAAGTGCAGGAGCAGGTGGAAAAGCTGGTGAGAAATCTGGTACCGGATGATGCACCGATTTATGGAATGGTTATCCATGAAGCTTCCGACCTGAATCCGTCCACAAGAGTGGAGTACCTTGGTGCGAACAAGGACTTTACGCCTATGAGCATGAACATGAGCACGCACGCCATGAATTATGGATCATGGGCTGGCTGGGACTGGCTGAAAGCTAATGTACCGGTTATGTGTAATTGGGATGGAGGTATTGATTACTTCTTAGATCCGGACGATTATACGAAGAAAGCGGATGGAACGAACTCTGATGCGGCTAATATTGATTATGCCGGTGATGCGATGGCAATCGTCAAGAAAATCTACAAGAAGGAATATAAGGTTGGAAATGACCGCTATGTATATTTCTGTGAAAGAAAAGTGGATGATGATTTCCATGCGGTAGGATTTAATGTACTTGGAAAAGAAAGAGATTATATGCTGATCCCGATGTTCTATGGCTCCATTGATTCCAATGGAAAGATGAGAAGTATTGCAGGGCAGTGGAGCTGCTTAACAGCCTCCGGTTCTGCTGCAGACAGTGCAAACGGAAAAGCAATCGGAACTGCCGAGCAGTATACAGCAATTCAGGCAGCATCCGGCAAAGCTCTTTTCTTTGGCGGTGCATTAACGAATACATTGGCAGACATCTGTATTCTGCTGAGTAAGAGCACCGACTCTCAGACTGCTTTTGGATCAGGCATGTGTTCTACCTACGTTGAAGATAAAGCACAACATTACGGAACGAAAATCAATACAGTCATTGGCGGAGGACAGTTTTATGGTTCTAATGATAATAAGTCCTTCAATAAGATTTTCCATAGCTGCGTTATGGGGAGTTATATGCTGTGGCAGAGAGATCCGTATATGCTCCTGATTAACGGAAGAATAAAGGTGTCCCCGGATTATACCTATGACTTAACCGGGGCTAAATATCTGGATACTGGAGTGAATTTGGCAAAAAACGGATATTATGCAACAACTCAGGTGGTAAAGGATTTTGGTGCAGTGCCAAATGATGAAATCGCATGCAGTTCTGCTACTGGATACTGCGATCACACTTGGGTGAACGCAGAAATACCGGCGGTTTCGCTGCGGTTCGGCGCTTGCGACGGCGGTGCTCCTGACGGGCTCTGGGCTCGCACCCTGGGCAATGTCGCTGCTAACGCCGGGTGGAGCTGCGGGGCGTCCAAACTTCTTCCAGCACCTGCTGCAGCGTAAGCTGCAGATAGGGGGTTTGGGGGTCTTCCCCCAACTGCTTTGTATAAAATATAGGAATGATTTTTTAAAGATCTTGAGGGGCTATCGGAACTCCCTCTCCGGCGGTTTCGCTGCGGTTCGGCAATTGCAACAACGGTGCTAATGACGGGCTCTGGGCTCGCACACTGAACAATGTCGCTGCTAACGCCTGGTGGAACTACGGGGCGTCCTGATTCTATCAAGAAACTATAAGTCCAAAATGTTACCGATAGTCATATACACCGCTGACAGTTGAAATACTGTTATATCCGCCTTTATAGGTTTTGGTGAGTGGAAATTATTCCGGTCAGGAGCTGCAAGTAGTGAGCAATGTTCGAAAGCGGCGAGGAGATAGAAGATAAAATGCATAAGTTCAAATATGACATTGAAAAAGAGACCGGCATTCCTTGGAAGAAAAAGAAAAGTTACAGATATTTATACACGCTGGCTTGCCAAAAGGGTGTTATCCTCCGGGCATTTAAGCGGATGAAGCGTGGAAAAAGTGACAGAAAAGATATTCAAATGGTGGAGGAAGATTTAGATGGATGGGTTGAGAAAATACAGAAAATTATCCAGAATACGAAGCCAGCCGGATGGAAGGTGGAAAATCCGGAACTGGAATTTAAACCACCAAAGCATAACCCGGTTATTATAAAAGAAGCTGGGAAAACAAGGGTCATATATGTACCGACAATGGTTGAATTGTGGATACAGCACGTTATTGTGCTAATTCTGGAGCCGATTATTCAAGGGAGCAGTTACCATCACAGCTATTCGTCTTTTCCCAAGCGTGGATCACATCGGGGAATGAAAGCGATGAAAAGATGGATTCAGTCTGGGAAAGGTATCCGGAATTTTGCACAGTGCGATATCCGACATTTTTATGACCATGCAAAGTATAAGTTTATCCGACCAAAACTGTTAAAACGTATCAAAGATGCTTTATTTATGTATCTGATAGATGTGTGCCTGACATGGTTTCCAGATAAGCTGCCACTGGGCTTTTATTTGTCACAGTGGCTGGCAAACTTTCTCCTGCAGGAGCTGGATTTTCTGATAAAGTGCAAGCTGAAAATAGCACACTTTATCCGGTATATGGATAATTTCACGATGGCAGATGATAATAAAAAGAAGCTGCACATGGCGATTGTATTCATTAAGCAGTGGCTTGGAAAAATCAGGCTGAAAATGAAAGGTGACTGGCAGGTGTTCCGGTTTGAGTACATTAAAAAGAATGGCAGGAGAACCGGCAGGGAAGTATCGGCAATGGGCTGGCTGTTCTATCGAAATCGGGTAATCATAAGAAAGCATACGCTGATACATATTGCGAGGATAGCAAGGAAACTCAATAAAAAGAAGATGGAAAAGAAGAAATATCCATTAAGGCTCTGCAAGGGTTTTATTTCCCTGATGGGCTGGATAACACACTCTGACACCTATGAGTGGTATCTGATGTATATTAAGCCACTTATAAGCGTGAGGGCGGTCAAACGCATCATATCTAAAATGGACAAGGAGGCAAATAAAAATGCAAGGATGGAAAACAGAGAATTGCTCCTCACTGCCTGAAACGTTGGAAATGGTAAATGCCAATACTTACATCCAGAGAAGAAATATCAATCGTATCGAACGAGACAGTATGGATGGCAGCGAAGAGAAAGAAGTGGGCTATACATGCGAGTATCGTTTCCTGAGTGAAGAAGAGTATTATAATCTGATCCAGCAGGAAGAGAACACTGAAAAAGTAAACGAGAACATTCTGATCAGCATGGGAGCACAGGCAGAACTCTATGAAAAACTGCTCGCAACAGAAGAAAATCAGCTCATTATTATGAACGCAGTAGCGGAACTGTATGAAGCAAAGACGGGAGGTAATTAAGATGTTGGAACTGTATATTAAATTAGTAAAGGCTGGAAAAAGAACAATCGACAGTATTCCGGAGAAATTCAGGGACGATGTAAGAGCAGCAATCGAAGCTGCAGAAGATGCTGCGGAATAAACGATGAAATGCCGGAAAGGGTGGCTTTATGAATCTGTTGGCGGTGATAGACCTGTTGTGTGACATCACTACTCAGCAATCGGATCTGCTGAGAAAACTCGTGACTGAATTAGAACACACAAAGCAGGTTTCCCAAGAGGTCAAATCGTATTACAGGGAGGCTTTTGAAAACATAGAAAAGCAGTTGGATGTCAGTGAGTATAACTGTAGAAGAATTGAATAGTTGATAAACATTCAGGAAAATGTTGACGGGGTTTTTCTTGTAAATGAGGAGTCTGAAACAAGGCTCCTTTTTGAATGCAGCAAAGGTGTTTAAAAGGGCTTTCAAAGCCCTTTTTTAAATACAAAAAAATATGGAAGGAGACGCAGAAAATGGCAAGTTTAAGCAATGCAGTAACTATTATCGTGGTATTCGCAATCCTGATCCAGTTCCTTGTGGACAGAGTGAAGGAGCTTGTGGGTGACAAGGTAATGAACATCGTTAAGGCACCGGTATGGGCGGTAGCTTTCGGAGCGCTTTTTGCTTTGATGTTCGACATTGATTTCTTTGCTTTGATGGGCTACAGTTCACAGCTGCCTATTATTGCAAAGGTGATTACCGGCTTAATTCTTTCCTCCGGCTCTACCGGAGTACATGAGCTGGTAGCCAAGTTAAGGGAAAGCAGAGTGGACAGTTAGGAGGTACACAATGGGAAAGAAACGTATTTGTTTAGATCCAGGGCATTATGGAGAAAAATATAATGCCGGGGTCGTTTCTGGATATTATGAATCAGCGACAGTCTGGAAACTGACACAGTATGAGAAGGAATATCTGGAGCAGATGGGAATTGAGGTTCTCGTAACCAGAAGTAATATCAATGAGAATCCGGATCTGACAGCCAGAGGGAAAATGGCTGCCGGATGCGATCTGTTTGTGAGCAACCACACAAATGCCTGTGGTACTGAGGCAGTAAACAGAGCAGTGGCGATTCATTTTACAGATCGTAATGAAACTTTGGTTGATGATCAGTCCAGAGAATTTGCAGCACAGATTGCAAAGGTTATCCAGAACACAATGGGCGTGGACGGATATCAGATTTATTCGAGATTATCCGACAATGACAGAGATGGAAATGGAAAGAAAGACGATAACTACTATGGAGTGCTGAATGGCAGCTTCTTAGCCGGAGTTCCGGGCGTTATCGCAGAACATTCTTTCCATACAAATACTGAAGCTTGTAAATGGCTGATGGATGATAGCAATCTTCGTAAGCTGGCGAAGGCGTGTGCAGAATGCATGGCATCCTTTGTGGGTGCATCTGTGACAGTGGATACCGGTATTCAGGCGGTAGAGTTTGCGAATATGGCAGATACTGATATCGTGAAGCGAGTTGGCGAGTTATGTACTGCTGATATGAAGAACACCGGCATCCTTGCCTCTGTGTCAGCAGCACAGTTTATTCTGGAATCAGGATATGGAAAATCAGTGCTCGCACAGATGGCAAATAACTGCTTTGGAATGAAGTGCTCGTTATCCGGAAACACTTGGTCTGGAAGCTCATGGGACGGAACGAGTGAATATACCAAGGAGACGAAGGAATATGTAAATGGAGAGTATGTAACGGTTACAGCTGCATTCAGGGCATATCCGAATGTCGAAGCATCTATTGCTGATCATTCCGCATACCTGCTGGGTGCAAAGAAAGGCGAAGCACTTAGATACGCTGGTTTGAAAGGCGAGAAGGATTACAAGAAAGCGGTTCAGATCATCAAGGACGGTGGCTATGCAACTGCTCCGGATTATGTTAACAAGGTGTGCAGTATCATTGAAAAATACAATCTCACCGCTTATGATCAGCAGAAACAGACAACAGCAGAAAGCTGGTATCGTGTCAGAAAGAACTGGAGCGATGCCAAGAGCCAGATTGGAGCGTACCATTCGCTTGAATATGCAAAGACTTGTGTAGACAAGAATCCTGGTTACAGTGTGTTTGATGAAGCAGGTGTAAATGTATATCCTGAAAATGTGTTTGCTCCTTATATGGTGCGTGTGAAAATCAGCGATTTGAAGATGAGACTTGGAGCAACCATTGACACTGCTTCTGTTGGTCACATCCCGGTGGGCTCGTATACCATTGTGGAGGAAAAGTATGGAAAGGTAAGCAAATCCGGTGAGGAAGGCTTGTGGGGACGTATTAAGTCTGAACAGCCTTACAACGGAAAATATGTTCCGGTCTGGATCTGCCTTTCTTATACCGAGAAAGTGTAATAGGAATGAGTTTTGTCCGGGGGCTGAAATGCTCCCGGATTACCTGATTGAATGCCCCGACATTGAAAATCAGGAGGAAGAAGAATGAACAGTTTTATTGCATGGATTGGTGGAAAGAGGTTGCTTAGAAAGGCGATTATTGAAAGGTTCCCAGAGGAAGGCTTTGACAGATACATTGAGGTGTTTGGTGGAGCCGGATGGGTGCTGTTTGGCAAGGAAGTGGGAAAAGAACTGGAAGTATTTAATGATGCAGACAGCAACCTTATCAATTTGTACCGCTGCATCAAATACCACTGTGAGGAACTGCAGAAGGAACTTAACTGGCTGGCAATTTCAAGGGAACAGTTCTTTGACAATAAGAGCCAGCTGAATGCCAGAGGGCTTACAGATATCCAGAGGGCAGCACGATACTTTCACATTATAAAGGTGAGTTTCGGAGCTGACAGAAAGACCTTCGGAACGAATAAGAAAAACCTTACAAATTCGATTGAATATCTGGCAGAGGTGCAGGAGCGTTTGAAAAATGTGGTCATTGAGAACAGGGATTTTGAAAGCCTGATCCGGGTGTATGACAGACCGGGAGCATTGTTTTACTTAGATCCGCCATATCATGGCACCGAGAAATATTATGAAGGAGGGTTTTCACATGATGACCATATTCGTTTAAAGACCGTTTTAGATGGGATTAAAGGAAAGTTTATTCTTTCCTATAATGATGATGAATTTATCCGTGATTTATATAAGGATTATCACATCGAGGGAATAAGCAGGAACAGCAATCTAACGAACAAACTGAATGCTGATACATTCGATGAAGTAATCATCAAAAACTTTTAAACATTTTTTTTAGGGTATAAATAACGCAATACGTTATATTCTAACAAAACAATATTTAAAATTATGCCTCGTGATAAACTAAATAAAGGGGCATAAAATCATGGTTAAAATTCATCTATCAAGACTGCTTGGCGAGAAAAGATGGACTCAGAAGGATTTGGCTGATGCTACTGGGATTCGTCCGTCAACTATCAACGAATGGTATCATGAGCTTGTTCCTCGTTTGAATGTAGACCACATAGATAAAATCTGCGAGGCTTTAGACTGTACGATAACTGATCTATTGGAATACATACCAAATGAACGGAAGACGACTGGAAAATACTTGATTCTTGAAGAACATGGAAATCGTAAGCAGAAAAAAGAAAAAGACTAAGCCACGAAAGGACGTTTGAAAGGTTATTAAATATCTTTCAAGCGTCCTTTTTTAAATTCCTTTTTAAAAGTGGTTTTTGTATTTTATACGAAAAAATTTTGCGTTTTGTGCGCAAAGCAACAGACATCACATTCATTTACGCCAATATAAGGAGTTTTGTACAAAGTCTATCAAATCTTTTTTTTCAATTCTAAATTGTCCTGCAATTATGTGGGCAGGAATTAAATCTTCATGAATAAATTCCAACATTTTTGATTTACTGATTTGTAATAGTTGTTGGCATTGCTTACGCGTAAGCAAATCAGGTGCGTAGTCGAACATAATAAAACTTTTCCTTTCATAAAAATGGGCTATATCGGTTGTTGTTGATTTAAATAAGTGTTTGGCGGAGAAATCCGTAAAGTGGATATTTGTGCTCATATATCATCTCAATGATGAACAAAGAAAGTTGAGGTGAGAAAATGGCAAAAAAGTTAAAACGTAAACTGCTGCTAGAAATTGGAAATGCAGCACTTGTTGTAGCACTTAAAATAGTTACTTACATCCAAAGGAAAGGAGAAGAGGAAGATGGAGAGGATATGTGAATATGATCTTGAGATGAAAAAAGATAGCAGAAAGCCAATGTTGAGGATAAGTCGTGAGCTGGAATACATGGACGTAGACCGTAATCTGAATACAGGGTCAATTGTAGTAGGTTTTTTCAAAGAAAATTACAATTTACATCTCAAATCAGAAGAATATGTATATCTCATGGCAACGGATACAAAGTGTCATATATTAGGCGTTATGCAGATTGCACATGGAACGGTAGATCATGCGCTGGTAGGACGGAGAGAAATAGCAATAAGGATGTTGCTGCTTGGAGCCGTCAACGGAATTTTGATACATAATCATCCAAGCGGAGAATCAAAACCAAGCAAAGAGGATTATATGCTTACTGGTGCGATAGATAGGATGTTTCGATGCATCGGGTTGAAATTGTTAGACCATATAATTATTGGGAGAGATTCTTATTTTTCAATGTTTGAAAACGAGAAGATAGACAGGGCTGTATAGATCAATTCTATATAGCTCTTTTTAAATGCGAAAGGAAGAAAAAAGAATGAAATTTGAAGAATTTGTAGAAGAAATCATAGAAAATATGCAAAAACGAGTACCAGAAAATTATCTGGTACAGGTACAGAATATCTGTAAAAATAATGATTTAAAACTTACAGGATTGACGATAGGGGATCAGAACCTAAATATTTATCCGACTATCTATTTAGAAGAGTTTTATAAGAAATATGAAGAAGGCGTATCATTTGAAACAATAACAGATATTATATGGAATACATATTGCCAAAACGCACCCAAAGGTAATTGGGATACATCCAGATTCATTGAGTGGAGAAATGTAAAAGATATAATCTGTCCAAAGATTATCAATTACGGTGCAAACAGAGAACTGCTAAACAGTGTACCGTATAGAAAGGTCTGTGATTTGGCAGTTGTATATTATGCAGTAGTAGATATTTGTGAAAATGGAGTGGCATCTATTTTGTTACGAAATGAACATCTAAAGTTGTGGGGCAAAACAGAAGCAGATTTGTACGAACTCGCATTGGAGAATTATAGAAGGATTTTTTCGATTACCAGCCGAAATCTGGATGATATTATTCTGGAACTTATGAATTGTAAGGAAGATATTTCATTTGATGAAAACACGATAGTTCCAATGATTGTAGTAACGAACAATAAGAAGTTAAATGGAGCTGCTGCAATTTTATTTCCAGATGAGTTACAGAAAATTGCAGATAAAATGGGGGCAGATTTGTATATTTTACCATCTTCGGTGCATGAGATTATTTTATTGTCTACTGATAACACAATGACAGTGGATGAGCTAAAGGAGACAGTATGCTTTGTCAACAGCAACGAATTAAGGCAGGAGGAGGTTTTATCGGACAATGTTTATCTCTTTAACAGACATAATCCAAGTATTGAAATAGTAAGTTAAGCTGAAAAATGAAATGTATGTGGAAGGAATATTGTAGTAAATACAGTATTCCTTCTTCCATTATATGGAAGAAAATAATGAAATTTTCAAAGTGATATTTCAATGAAAAAAGAGTAACGTGATGGTAAAGAAAAGCAAGCAGAAGGTGGTGGTAAAGATTGCATGCATCAGATTTTGTGCCGATTTATGAGGAAATAGCAAAAACAATCGGGGAAGAGGAGACGATGAAATTATATGAGAATTTCCGAGGGCAGCAGATTACATTCCCACGAAGAATTTTTAGCGTAGAGTACGTGGCGCGGTATGTAAATGAAAATTATGATGGAAGCAATATGAGGGAACTGGCGCGTAAGTTTGATTATTCGGAGCGGAGAATACGGGAATTTTTGAAAAAAGAAAAATAGAGAAAAAAGGAGAGTGTAATAATGGAAAATATAGCATTGGCATTGATGGCAGTTTGTGGGCTGACTTATCTTTTTACGTACATAGTTAGATATTTTACTTTAGACAAAATATGTCAGTATCCAAATGGTATAGAAGTAGATGTAGCAAATAAACAGGAGTTAATGGATAGAATCCGGAAGGTGCAGTGTCCAGTAATTAAACAATTATATTTTAACGAGGCAGGAGATATTGTGGTGCTAGAATATAAATAGTACAAGCCAAAATGAGAAATTCCAAATACACATAA
>OLVX01000511.1_pt1 | contig 38207 bp, 30 predicted proteins | sample 1673271 | NCBI WGS metagenome assembly OLVX01 (sample SAMEA3178939, study PRJEB25190) | human gut metagenome | biome: human gut; feature: human-associated habitat; material: faeces | place: Austria | collected 2013
ATGAGCGATTACCCAATGCTCATTTCCAATAAATTACACTCTTTTCGTAACTTCACGGCAACAAAAACACTGACACAATGGCAATATCACTCTGCGCACTATCAACAATGGCTATGCTCGACCTTGCCGCCGCGGCTTCGCAGGCATGGCTGCCGATGCTTGTCGGCACTTACACCGACACCGACAGCAAAGGCATCTATCAATATCGCTTCAACCAAGAAAGCGGAACGGCAGAACTCACCGCCGTCACTCCGGCGCGCAACCCGTCGTTTGTGATTTTCTCCGACAACGGCGACAACGTCTATGCCGTCGACGAGTCGGGCACCGACGACGACGCCCTTGCAGCATTCCGCTATGAAGGCATCGACAAGCCATTGACCCGCATCAACGCCGTGGCGACGGGCGGCAAAGCGCCGTGCAACATCTTCCAGACAAAAAATCTAATCTACACCGCCAACTATACGGGCGGAAGCATCACGGAGTTCAGACTTGCCGACGACGGAAGCATCAAGAAAGCCAACAAGGTGATGACGTTTTCGCTCACAGGCAAAGCTCCCGACAAAACAAGGCAGCAGTCAGCCCATCTCCACTGCGTCACCGCCGACCCCTACGAATGGCGCGCATTCGCCTGCGACCTCGGCAACGACTGCATCTACTCGCTCAAGCCCAACGCCGCATGCGACGGGCTGGAAGTGGACAGCACCCTATATGTAGCAGCAGGTTCAGGGCCACGCCACCTCACGTTTGACGACGAAGGCCGTTATGCCTACCTCATCACCGAATTGTCGGGCGAAGTGATGGTGTTCAGCCACCACGAAGGCAAGCTGACACAGATTCAAACCGTCACCGCCGACGACCGCCATGCCCGCGGCAGCGCCGACATCCATCTGACACCCGACGGACGCTTCCTCTACGCGTCAAACCGTCTGCAAGGCGACGGTATAGCCATCTTCAGCGTGGATAAAGAAAGCGGGACGCTCACACGCGCGGGCTACCAGCCCACAGCGCGGCATCCACGCAATTTTGCCATAACGCCCAACGGACGCTTCCTGCTTTGTGCCTGCCGTGACGCAGACACCATCCAAGTGTTTGCAATCGACCCCGACACCGGCATGCTCTCCGACACCGGCCACGACATCCACGTGCCCCACCCCGTGTGCATAGCCATCGGCTCAAAATAAAGTCACAGCAAATAATTCAACATTCAACAATGCCAACAAACAAGAAATGTTCATGCTGAATGAGCACATCAAAAACATTAAAAATGAAATAACTGAATACAAGAAGGCAATGGATGATGACTTCACATTCAAAGAAGAAAAGGGAGACCAAGCAGGTGGACCAGAAACAAGCAAGGTGGACCGGAAAAGTGGACCAGAAACACTGAATGCCATCTTACGTCTTATATCCGAGAACGCAAGCATCACTTCACGCGAAATGGCTAACAAATTGGGCATCAACAGGAGCGCCGTGTCTAAGCATCTTAAGAAAATGCAAGACAACGACATCATTAACCGTGAGGGTTCACAGAAGTCCGGGCATTGGGTGATTATACGACAGGATACGGATTTAGCATGAAGTTCACGACAAACAGTTTGCCGAGAGACATATTGGTTGAGGCAGCTATAACCAAGTCAATTGAATAATCGGCCGTTGGAATTTCTCAGTGTCGTATGGCAACGAGTGATTCCAATGGCCGATTTGAGATAGAAGAAGAGACGGTTAGCGGCTTCTGACGAAATTAAGGAAACGGTTGAGTCCGTCGAGCATCACGCTGCGCGGACAAGCGATGTTCCACCGCATGTAGCCTTCGCCTTCGGCACCATACATCGTGCCGGCATTGAGCCATAGGCGCGCGTCGTCCAGAAGAGCATGCTCAAGCGCGTCCGACGGCATGCCGAGACTGCTGCAGTCCATCCACACCAGATATGTGCCCTCAAGACGCGTTATAGGAAATTCCGGCAGCTCACGTCGGCAGAACTCCGCCATAGCCTCATAGTTGCCATGCAGATAGTCAACCAGCTGGTTGAGCCACTCTTCCCCTTCGTTGTAGGCAGCGATTGTCGCCGCCACGCCAAACGGATTCACGTCGCACACCTCGTTGATGTTTATCGCCTTGTCGATACGGCTTCGCAGGTCGTTGTCGAACGCCACGATATTTGCAATCTGCAGTCCGGCGATGTTGAAAGCCTTGCTCGGCGACACACACGTCACCGACCGGTGCAGGAAAGCGTCCGACAGCGACGCGAAAGGCGTGTATTTGAACCCTTGATACACCAGTTCGCAGTGAATCTCATCAGCGACCACCGTCACGCCGTTGCGCAGACAGATGTTGCCAAGCCGCGTCAGCTCGTCAGGAGTCCAGACGCGTCCAGCCGGATTGTGGGGATTGCAGAGCAGCATCACTTTGGCGCGCGGGTCGGCGGCACAACGCTCAAGAGCGTCGAAATCCATCTCATAGGTGTCGGTGGTGCGGCGCAGAGGATTGCTCACAATCTCGCAGCCGTTGTTGCGTATCGACGAGAAGAAGCAGTTGTAGACTGGAGTCTGCACAATCACCTTGTCGCCCGGCACGGTCAGAGCCTTTATCACCGCCGATACCGCCGGCACCACTCCAGATGTGTAGATTATCCATTCGCGGTCGATGTCCCATCCATGCCTCCGGCTGAACCACGATGTCACGGCATCGTAGTAGGCGTCGGGCACACGGGTGTAGCCAAAGATTCCGTGCGCCACGCGTTTCTGCAGCGCGTCGATGATGGCAGGCGCCGTGCGGAAGTCCATGTCAGCCACCCACATAGGCAGCACGCCCTCGGGAGCGCTGTCCCACTTGTATGAGTTAGTGGCGCGCCGATCGATAGTCTTGTCGAAGTCGTATTTCATACATGCAATTATTTTTTGTTCCGTTCAATCAGCAGGCAGTCGGCCGGCATCTTGATGTTGCCGTCGAGCACCACATCGCCGAGGCAGTCAGCCTCGATGCGTCCGCTGCGCGGATTTTTCACGCCTCCTATGCTTCCTTTTATTGTTGCGTTCACGGAACTGTACTCGAAAGCGCGGTCGCAAGCCGGATCAAACGTGCAATTCTCAAGCACCAGATTCTCGGCATAGCAGAGCGGCTGTTCGCCAGAGATGTGGCAGTTGACAAGGCGCAGGTTGCGCGAATGCCATCCCAGATACTCGCCATTGAGTTCCGAATCGTAGATGGTCACATTCTCCACCTCCCAAAAGGCATCTTTGGTTGTGATTCTCGCGTTGCGCACCACTACGTTGCTCACATATTGGAACACGTATTTGGAGTCAGACACCAAGCCGTCGATTTCGATGTCGCTGCTGAACATGAAAGGATACGTTCCTCCTTGCAGCCGCAAGTTCTTAGCACGTATGCCCTTGCATCGCCAGAACGTCTCGTCGGCATCGGACATCACCACGTTCTCAATGTCGATGTCGTGCATCTCGCGAAACATTTTCGGCGCGTCGATGTGCGTGTCGGTCATCCGCAGATGGTCGCTATACCACAGTGCAGAGCGTCCGCCCACATCGAAATGGCAACGGTCAATCACGAACCCGTGCACATGCCAGAACGGATAGTTGCCCTCAAAACGGCAATTTGTCGCCTTGATGTTGCTGCTCTCCTTTATCGCCGACTCGCCTTCGCGTATCACCACATTGTCGAGGTGTAGGTTGTGCGACTCAAACAGCGGTCGCTCGCCGCCGAATTCCTTATCTTTTATCAGTTCCATAACTGTGTTTTTTAATGTTCTATGCTGTCTGCAAATTTACGTGTTTTTCCGCAAAGCCCACCTATCCGAATTACCGAACTTTCAACCTTTTTTACCCCTTTATACGGCCTTCATCCAGCGTCGGCGCCACAAATGCACCAGGAAGATGGCGCCACGGAACGTCAGCTCAACACACATGGCAATCCACACACCGCGCAGTCCCATTGTTGGAGCAAGCCATGCAGCCATCGTAAGGCGCACAGCCCAGATGCTCAGGAAGTTCATCAGACAAGGCTTCAGCGTGTCGGCGGCACCGACACAAACGCCATACGCCACAATCGACGCGGCAAACATCGGCTCGGCAAACGCCTCGATGCGCAACGCCATTACACCAAGCCGGCGTATCTCGTCAACAGGCGTCATCAGCCCGATAATCTCGGGAGCAGCGACATACATAAGCACACCCATCACCGCCATAACCGCCATGCCCATTCCGACAGTGATTTTAGCGAAGCTCCACGTCAGGTCGCGACGGCGCGCACCGACACTCTGCCCCACAAGCGTGGTGGCAGCCTCAGCAATGCCATAGCCTGGCATATAGCAAAGGCTCTCGGCTGTGATGGCAAACGAGTTGGCTGCGATGGAGCACACACCCAGCGGCGCGACAATGGTGGTTATCGCAATCTGCGCGCTGCATATCACCCCATGCTCCAAACCCATCGGGAAACCGATTTTAACCGCCTTTCTGAGCGTGTCGGCTATCGACTGTCTCCATCCGCGCAGCCCTGCAAGCCGCAGATGTGACGTGCCGTGACGCAGATACCACAACAGCCAAGCCACGACCACCGTTTCGGCAAGCACCGTGCCAAGAGCCGCACCCTCAACACCAAGTCCCGCACCTGGGAGAAACACATCGAATCCAGCCACAGCGACCGTTCGCGAAGGAAAAATCAGCAGAAAATTGAACACCACATCAAGGGCGCACATAGCCACTCCCGCCATGCTCGGCACGTGCATATTGCCGCTGCACCGCAGCATGCCACCGGCAAGAAACTGCATCTGAAGCGCCGGAAGAAACAAGGATATTATCAGGAAATAAGTCGACGCATCGCGATGTATCGACTCGGTGCCGCCAAGCCAAACAGGCAAACTACTGCTGATACCGGCACCAATGGATGCAAGCAGAAGGCTGAACGCCAACACCGCCACCACCGACTGCCGCAACACGCGCTGCGCGCCTTCCCAGTCGCCGGCACCGATGCGGTGGGCAACCTGCACCGAAAAACCCGAAGCCGCGGCACTCAGCAGTCCGCCGAAGAGCCATGTGGTTGTCGACACCAAGCCTATCGCCGCCGAGGCCTCAGCGCCGAGGCTTCCAACCATCGATGCGTCGATATACTGCATAACTATCGACGACAACTGCGCCACAACCGCCGGCACACTCAGCATCACCGCCAAGCGCACCTTCTGTCCAGCCGACATAGTCCGACCATCGCGGATCATCGCCAGCAACCTGTCTGCCTCTGTCTTTATTCTCATAATTCAAAGTGCAAAATTAATCAAAATTTCCGGACCGGTTTTCTGGCATCAATCAGCCCCAGCTTTTCAAGCCTCATAATTATCGCCGTTTGGCTGCGCCCCATCTTCTGAGAGATTTCACGGAAGCCCATTCCGCCACAATAAAGTTTATATAATTTTCTGTCGTCAGCCCTTGTCCAGCGATTGCCGGCATTTGGATGCGGTTCAATTGGCTTGTCCGCAAGGCGTTCAGGCGATATGCACTCCAAAACAAAAACCGACGGCTTGCTTTTGTCATACATCACAATTGTCCGTACCTTCGCCCGTGTCATCGCCACATAAAACAAGCGTCGCTCCTCGCCAAACAAATAACCGTCACTGTCGCTCATCACGAAGCCAAGCACGGGGTCGTCGGCAATAGTCGACGGAAAACCGAAACTACCATTGTTGCAGTTCAACAGCACCACATAGTCAGCCTCCAAGCCTTTCGAACGATGCATGGTAAGAAACTCCACCTCACGTCCGCAAATCGTATAAAAGAGAGAATTGCCACTACGTCTCTGCCGAAAGTTTTTAGCCAGCAAATAATCGTCATAAGTGTATCGTCCAAGCAAAAACACGGACTTTCCCAAAGGAATCTCCGTCACAATTCGCTCAAGAGCGCCCACGGCATCTCCCCTACTGTATTCACGAAACACGATCTCTGTTTTTGCGTCCGATGAAAACGGATGAATGTTTTTCCTTATCTGAGCAGGGTTACGCTGAATGAACGCCGCCGATTTTTCCACGAGCGGATTTCCGAAACGATATGTAGTCTCAATCTTGTTTAAATCCGTTTTTCCGAAATATTGGTCGAAATGACAAAAGAGATTCATGTCGCTGCCCGAGAAGCGATAGATAGACTGCCAATCGTCACCGACACAATACAGTTGCGCCTGCGGATTGCCACGGCGCAACGCCAACAGGAAGTTATAGCGGTCCATCGAGATATCCTGAAACTCATCGACGATGATACAGTCATAATTTCCTCCGCCATTAGCATTGCACAATGCCGTTGCACCAACAATCAAGTCTGTGAAATCCACCTTTCCCTCGCTTCTCAATATTTCATTGTAGCGCACAACAACCGGTTCCAACACCTTTCCAACAATAAAACGGCTGCGCTTGTCGCCTCTTTGCGCGACATCAGCGGCAACGTCAGCCATCGACCGGCAGCTTGTCTTCAGTAGGGTGGCAAACGTGGCGGTCAAGCGAATAAACACCTTCTCGCGCATACTGTTTTCCGGCAGGATTCTGTCGAAAAGCTCATCGCTCCGCACCTCCCAAATCGGGACACCCGCGGCGACAAGTTCACGTTTCAGCCTTTGGCGCGCTTTCTCATAGGCAAAGTCAGCGCTCGACAGTTCAATCAGACGTGTGCCAAATTTTTTATGCACCTCGCGTTTCCACGTAATCCCGTCATTATAGCGTTCGTTGGCCTCTTCATAAGTCAATCCACGGTCTTTGGCAAACCACGTAGGCACCATACCATGCTCATCGACGCCAAAATGTTCCAGATAGAGTCTGCACGGCTTTCCGCCGTCCATATAGTGAATCGAGAAGTCGGGACGATACTGCACGTGACGCTCATCAGCCACCTGATGCTCATACGGCTCCTCATATCGGAAATCCACACCAAGCGACGTCAGCAAAAAGCAGATTTTCTTCTCCTCGCCACTGCGCACATGCACTTCGTTTCCGTCCATGTCGGGAAACAGCGCACAATACCGTCTGTCGGTGCTCTCGCCCAACTGCAACCTACGGACATTCTTTGATTTCTCGTCCTCGTCAAGCTCCATCAAGTCGGAATAGTCAGCGAAATATTCCACCAGACATTTCCTATAGTCGGCATTATGGGCAAGTTCCCTATAGATTCGCACAAAAACAGCATCGGTATTGTCACAAATAGACGGCTTGCATTTAGACTGAGCAGAAATAATATCAAGCGCCAACTTATGGAATGTGTATCCGCGCAGGCCCGGATGCGGCATCCTCTCCGTCAGCTCGGCAGCAGCCTTATGAGTGTAACTGATAAGCAGTATCCTCTCCGGACTGATGTGTTTTTTCTGAATAAGATACTCCACCTTGCCAACTATCGACGACGTCTTGCCACTACCGGCGCTGCTCACCACCAGGCAATTCTGTTCCTCCGACACAATCGAACGCCTCTGCTGGTCGTCGAGAGGATATGCAAGAACGGTGTCGAAAAAAGCCTTATGCTCCCGCAATTTGTCGTCTTTAAAGCGATTGTTGTGAGCATCCACAATGCTGTGGAGATTTTCAAAATCATCCTTGAATTTTGCCATAGAAGGATTGTGAGACATCAGAATCCGGCTTCTTCTTTCAACATCACACACCCTATTATAAACATCAAACATCGACGACTTCAACTCTTCACACAGGATGGCGTCAACATATCGTCCAGAGTACTCACTGTCTACATACTTCTCCAAATCCGAAACATGCAACCGCTCTGCCACAATTTCTGCTACGGCTTTCTGACGGCGGGAATGCGCCTGTCGGAAAATCATCAATGCGGCAAACACCGCCAACATCACAGACAAAGCAATCAACATAGACAAGAAGTTTTGATATATTCAAAGTGCAAAATTAATCTTTCATATCCATTCTTTCAACTTTATGCACTATCTTTGTATAAGCATAGGAGATAGAAAAAGATTTATCAATATGGCTGGAATAGGAAAGACCAACGTGGCGCGTCTGCTTGACCGCGCCAAAATAAAATACGAGCTTGTGCCTTACGAGGTCGACGAAACCGACCTTGGCGCACAGCATATCGCCGACCAACTCGGCGAAGACATTCAGCAAGTGTTCAAGACACTTGTGCTGACAGGCGACAAGGTCAAACATTTTGTTTGCGTGGTGCCAGGATGCTGCGAGGTAGACCTCAAGAAAGCAGCGAAGGTGTCGGGCAACAAGAAGGCGGAGATGCTCCACATGAAGGATCTGCTGCCAACCACCGGCTATATCCGCGGAGGATGCTCGCCAATCGGTATGAAAAAACCGTTTCCCACGTTTTTCCACCGTTCGTGTCTTGATTTCAACTTCATCTATGTGAGCGCCGGTGTGCGCGGACTGCAACTGAAAATCGACCCCAAGGATTTGATTGAATATGTCGGGGCTTCGACAGCCGACATTATTGTCACACCTAAAGACGAGGAACTCAACGATGAACACATTTGGTAAGATTTTCCGGCTGACGTCGTTCGGCGAGTCGCACGGGACTGCCGTGGGCGGCGTTGTCGACGGTATGCCCGCAGACATTGCAATCAACCTCGACCGTGTGCAGCACGAACTCGACCGCCGCCGTCCGGGGCAGTCGGCAATCGTCACGCCACGGAAAGAGTCAGACCGCGTAGAAGTGCTGTCGGGACTGTTTGAGGGCGTGACAACGGGCACCCCCATAGGGTTCGAGGTGAGAAACGCCGACCATCACTCAGCCGACTACGGCAACATCCGACAGACGTTCCGTCCGTCGCACGCCGACTATACATACACCGAAAAATACGGGCTGCGCGACCATCGCGGCGGCGGACGCTCGAGCGCGCGCGAAACTATTGCCCGTGTCGTTGCCGGAGCATTCGCACGCCAGGCATTGGATCAACTCGGCATCTCCATCTACGCCTACACTTCGCAGGTGGGCGACATCAGCCTCGACCCCGACTACCGCAAATACGACCCAGCGCTGGTGGAAACCAACGCCGTGCGCTGCCCCGACCCCGAAACGGCGGCAAGGATGTACGACCTCATCGACAAGGTGAGACGCGAAGGCGACACCATAGGCGGCACGGTGACCTGTGTGGTCAAAGGAGTGCCGACAGGACTCGGCGAACCCGTGTTTGACAAGCTGCATGCCCGACTGGCATACGCCATGATGGGCATAAACGCCGCCAAAGGCTTTGAGTATGGAATGGGATTCGACGGCGTTGGCAACCGAGGAAGCATGATGAACGACGCGTTCACTTCCGACAATGGAAAAATCCACACATCGACCAATCATTCAGGCGGCATACAAGGCGGAATTTCAAACGGCGAGGACATATATTTCCGCGTGGCGTTCAAGCCCGTGGCAACACTGCTGCGCGACGTCGACACAGTCGACGCCTCGGGCAACCCCACCGTGCTGAAAGCCAAAGGACGCCACGACCCGTGCGTGCTGCCGCGCGCTGTGCCTATCGTGGAGGCCATGGCTGCAATGACTGTGCTCGACATGTATCTGCTCAACAAAACCACCCGTCTGTAATGCACAAGCCATACCGCGACTTCGCCGACTTCCTCCACGAGCGTTTCCCCGACTTCAAGGTGCAGAAGATTGCCATCAACGCCGGCTTCACCTGTCCAAACCGCGACGGCTCAAAAGGCACCGGCGGATGCACATACTGCAACAACCAGACGTTCAACCCCGAATACTGCCGCCCGTCGCTGTCGGTGGGCGAACAGATTGAGAAAGGGCGCACATTCTTCGGAAAGAAATATCCCGACATGAAGTATCTGGCTTATTTTCAAGCCTATACCAACACCTACAGCGAACTTCGCCATCTTGTAGACCTCTACGAGGAGGCAGTGGCTTGCCCCGACGTGGTGGGACTGATCATAGGCACCCGCCCAGACTGCATGCCCGACACCCTGCTGCAATATCTCGCATCGCTTTCGCAACGCACATTCGTGATGGTGGAATACGGAGCCGAGACCGCCAGCAACCGCACTCTCGACGTCATCAACCGCGGACACTCGTGGGAGGACACCGTCGACGCCGTAAACCGCACACACGCAGCCGGAATAGCCTGCGGACTGCACCTCATCCTCGGACTGCCGGGAGAGTCGGAGGCCGACATGCTCCACACCGTAGACCAAGTGTCGGCTCTGCCAATCGACACCGTCAAGCTCCACCAGCTGCAGATTATCCGCGGCACACGCCTTGCCCGTCAAGTGGCGTCAGGCGAAGTCAGCGTGGCACGATGGTCGGCAGACGAGTATATATCACTGTGTGTCAAGATAGTGAAGCGCATGCGCAGCGACATCGCCATTGAGCGATTCGTGTCGCAGTCGCCCGAAAACCTGCTCATCTCGCCGCGCTGGGGGCTGAAAAACTACCAGTTCACCAACCTGCTCCACAACGCTCTGAGAAGCAACGACAAAAAATGCTGACAATTTTATCGGTTATTTGGAATTATTCTGAATAATAATTTTTACCTTTGCACCCGTAAAAACAGAAGATAAAGACATTATGAGGCTATCAGACATAAAGACTGGCGAAAGTTGCGTGATTGTCAAAATTTTGGGTCACGGATCGTTTCGCAAGCGTATGATGGAGATGGGATTTGTCAGAGGCAAGAAAATCCTTGTTGAGCAGAACGCTCCGCTGCGCGACCCTATAAAATACCGAATCCTCGACTACGAAATATCGTTGCGACGCGCCGAGGCAAACCTGATTGAGGTGGTGCGCGAGCAACAAGCCGCCGACGTGCCCAATGAAGACATCGCAATCATCAAGGAAGACGACTGCGGATTTATAAACAAATTCGACACCGAACGCCACACCATCAACGTGGCACTCATCGGAAACCCGAACTGCGGAAAGACTTCGCTGTTCAACATCGCCTCAGGAGCAAAGGAGCACGTAGGAAACTACAGCGGTGTCACCGTCGACGCAAAAAGCGGGCGAATGGAGTACAACGGCTACTCGTTCAACATCGTCGACCTACCCGGCACCTACTCTCTGTCGGCATATTCCCCCGAAGAACTCTACGTGCGGCGCTACCTCCACGACGAGGTGCCCGACGTGATTATCAATGTGGTCGACTCATCCAACCTTGAGCGCAACCTGTATCTGACCACCGAGCTCATCGACATGGACCGCAGCATGGTGATTGCCCTCAACATGTACGACGAGCTGGAACGAAGCAAGGTGACGTTCGACTACGAATCGCTGGAGAGGATGATCGGAGTGCCGATGGTGCCCACAGTGTCAAAAAGCGGAAAAGGTGTCAACGAACTGTTTGACACGATTATAAGCGTCTACGAAGGACGCAACGACGTGGTACGCCACGTGCATATCGGATTCAAGAAAGACATCGAGGACGCAATAAAGCAAATCCAGTCGCAGCTCAAGAGCGAGGCAGACCTCGATATGCGGTTCTCCGCTCGCTACCTGTCGATAAAACTGCTTGAGGGCGACAAGGAAGTGGTGACTATGCTGTCGTCACTGCCCCACTACGCTGAAATCAAGGCGCTGCGCGACTCACTGGTGGCAGAAATCGAGAAATCGCACGAAGAGGATATGGCAACAGTGATAGCCAACTCAAAATACGGATTCGTGTCGGGCGCGCTCCGCGAAACGCTCCACACCGAGGACAAGGAAGAGGCCAAAACCACGGCAATGATTGACGCCGTTGTGACAAGCAGGCTGTTCGGATTTCCGATTTTCATATTCATAATGTGGCTGATGTTCTGGGCCACTTTCACCATCGGACAATACCCTATGGACTGGATAGATGCCGGCGTGGGGTTGATTGGCGACCTCATCAGCACATACATGCCCGACGGTCCGGTAAAGGATATGCTCATCGACGGCGTAATCGGCGGTGTGGGCGGTGTGATAGTGTTCCTGCCCAACATCCTCATCCTCTACGCCTTCATCTCGTTTATGGAAGACTCCGGATATATGGCGCGAGCCGCCTTCATAATGGACAAAATAATGCATAAGATAGGACTCCACGGAAAATCGTTCATCCCGCTGGTGATGGGATTCGGATGCAACGTGCCGGCAATCATTGCCACACGCACCATCGAGAGCCACTCGAGCCGTCTGATTACGATACTCATCGACCCTTTCATGTCGTGCGGCGCGCGTCTGCCCATCTATCTGCTGCTCATCGGCGTGTTCTTCCCCAACCACGCCAGCCTGGCACTGCTCAGCCTGTATGCGCTCGGCATAATCGTGGCGGTGGTCACCGCAAGACTGCTGCGCAAATTCCACTACAAGAAGGATGAGACACCGTTTGTGATGGAGCTTCCGCCCTACCGCATCCCGACCATGAAGGCCACGATGCGCCACATGTGGGCCAAAGGACAGCAGTATCTGAAAAAGATGGGAGGCATCATCCTCGTGGCGAGTCTCATCATCTGGATGCTCAGCTATTTCCCACGCCCAACGGAGGAACAGGAAGCGACTGCGCGCACGGAAATGATTCAGGATGGCAACACCAACGTGACTCCGGAAAACGTAACAAAAGTGGCGACCACCGAGAATTCGTGTCTCGCACGCCTCGGCAAACTGGTGCAGCCAGTGTTTGAACCGCTTGGCTTCAACTGGAAAATGACCGTGTCGCTGATTTCGGGAACGGTGGCAAAAGAAACCGTTGTCTCTACACTCGGCGTGCTCTACAGCGGCGACTCCGACAACGAGGCGGCTCTAGCAGAACGCATACAGAAGCCGAACCCGAAAACCGGAGTGCCCGACTTCACTCCTCTTGTCGCGGCTTGCTTCATGATTTTTGTGCTCATCTACGTGCCGTGTATCGCCACAATCACAGCCATTGTGCGCGAAACGGGAAGCTGGCGCTACGGAGCGTTCACCCTTGTCTACAACACATTTGTGGCATGGTTGATTGCCTTCGCCGTCTACCAGATAGGAACATTATTCATGTAGCATGGCACAGCAACGCAACAACGCCATCTCCATAGCCAAAGGCTTTGCCATCATCTTCGTGGTGATGGCCCACGCCGACATGCCCGGCATGCTCAACCGCGCCATCTACCTGTTTCACATGCCTCTGTTTTTCATCACCGCGGGCTATTTCTTCAAGCACGAGACGGTGGAAAACCCATGGCCGTTTATCGTGAAGCGCTTCAAGGGTCTTTACGTGCCTTTCGTGAAATGGAGCATCTTCTTTCTACTCATCCACAACCTGCTGTTCAAGATAGGCATTCTCAACGAGGTCTACGGCAACTGGACTGGCGGCACCACACATCCCTACTCCATCCACCAATTCTGGCAGCGGCTCACCAACATAGTGTTCTCCATGGGAGGCTACGATGAGTTTCTCGCCGGAGCGTTTTGGTTTTTCCGCGGACTGCTCGTGGCAAGCATCGCCTTCGTGGTGCTCTACTATATGCTCAACAACGTGAAGCGGCTGCGCGGACGCACAGTGGCGATTCCATTGGTGATTTTCTTCATCGCTCTTGGCTTCGCATTGTTCAAAGCGGGCGAAGGAGTAAAGATTGTCACACTCGTGCAGGGTGGCTACCGCGACACGATGGGCGTGTTGTTTTTCAGCATCGGCGTGCTGTACCGCAAATATGAGCAACGCATCGGACACAGCCTGTGGCTCGCCGCTGCCGGAGCGGCTGTCGTGCTTGCCGGATCATGGCTGGAATGCCGTGGCATGAGCCTGTCGGTGCGCATCCGCGACGTGCTGTCGCTGCCAGTGACGGGAGTCGCCGGATGGCTGATGACCTACAACATTTCTTACCACCTGTCGCACCTCAAGGGACGCATAATCCAGTTTTTGGAGTACTGCGGCGAGCACACTCTCTACATCTTCATCTGGCACGTGTCGGCATACAAGGTGGTCAGCCTGCTGAAAATATGGTGGTACGGACTCGACCCACGGCAGATCGGGTGCCACATGGTGATTCACGACTATGCGCAGACCGACTGCTTCTGGATTCTGTACACCATTGCCGGCGTAGGCATTCCGCTGTCGGGATACTGGCTTTACAGCCGCATCCGGCAGCAACGCCGTTTTTTTTTAATTTGATAAAGAAATATCAATGCAAAGAAGCGTGTAAGCATATATACATTGATGTCATACGTTTTACATTTTTATCGTATGACATATAAAACGTATGACATATAGGAATACATTTTTGTTCATCCCGAGGAATGACATTCAAGGAGACTCATTCTTCGGGATTTTTTTGTTTTCATCCTTTAGCATAAAAGAAAATGAGCCGTTCCCTGGAGGCTTTGCGCCTCCAGCCACTGGGCGAACCTCCGCAGTGTTTTCAATGGTGTTAGATTTATTCTTGCCAAAACATTGTGTCCATAAAGACACAGCAAGGTATGTTTTGAGTAACTTAAAACCTTTCGAGTTACTCTCGAAAGTACTTGCCTGTCGGGGGATACTTCTCCAAAGTCGAGTATCTGGCCCAATCTATCGTAAATAAAGAATTGCATATATGATGATAACATGATTTACTGACATATAGATTTGTTGTCGTTAATATATGCATGTCATATGATAAAACGTTTTACATGGATAGAGCAGAAAGAGACCTGCATTTCTTTCTACTCTTATTCCTATGAACCTTTATAGGCATTTTACCAAGTAATAACCTTATCTACGATTTCTTGTTGCTCCAAGCTACTTCTTCGCAGATAGATACGTGTTGTTTCAATGCTTTCATGTCCCATGAGGTCGGCAAGCAGGGCTATGTCGTTGAACTTCTCCAAGAAATTCTTGGCATAACGATGGCGAAACGAGTGAGGGTACACCACTTTTTCATTCAAGCCATACTTCACCGCATAGTTCTTCAACTGCTGTGATATGCCTCTTGTAGTAATACGCTCGCCAAAGCGATTGAGAAAGAGATAGCCACTTGTACGGTTGAGTGTCTGCAACCACTTTTCGGTTTCGGAGCGCAGCGTCTTAGGGATATAGATACGCCGTATCTTGCCACCCTTTGTGTAGATGTCGTAATAGCCTACTTGCACGTGCTCAACCTTGATTTGCACAAGTTCGCTCACTCTGGCACCAGTCGCAGCCAAGAAACGCACCACAAAGTACCACTCCAAGTTGTCTTCCTTCTTCAACTTGTTCTTCAAGAAGGTGTAGTCGGCATTGCTGATGACATTCTCCAAGTACGAACGCTGCTGTACCTTGACCGACTTCAAGCGGAGTTTCATCTTACCCACAAAGACAAGGTACTTGTTCAACGCCTGAATACGGAGGTTCACCGTCTTTGGTTTGTAAGTCTCAATCAAGTAGGTTTTGTAAACCAACAAGTTTCTCTTGTTCAACTCTTTGTGTCGAGAGCCAAACTCCTTTACGGCATACAGATATGCCGAAATCGTGTTCTTAGCCATATTGCCTTGGCTTAGGAACTCTTCAAATTTGTCTAATTCCATTTCTATTCGTTTATTAGTGAAACATAAAGTTGTCCATATAAATAGGCCTGGATTTGTTCTATGAGTTCCTATTATGAGAAGATACTTGCTACAGGAGCGGTGAAATGCATTGATGAGGAGATGCCGTTTGAGATTCCTGTTGGGTGGGAATGGTGTCGATTACGTGATATTATTTTAGGTACAAATGCTGGTAAAAGCCCTAATTGCGAAAAACGACCAAAGAAGTCAGAGGAATGGGGTGTATTGACAACTACATCAATTCAAGAGAATGCTTTTTTATCTAACGAGAACAAAGTATTGCCAAAGCATTACGTAATAAACCCAGAACATTGTGTACGATATGGTGATATACTTATAACACGAGCTGGTCCTGTTAATCGAACAGGTATAGTTTGTATGGTTGAAAATAATTGTGATAAACTAATTCTTTCAGATAAAACCGTTAGAATAGATTATATGCATGACTATTGTAATCCAAAGTTTCTCGTTTTCGTACTTAATAGTTCTGCAATACACGAATTAGTAATGAGTGCAACTGTTGGAATGGCTGCTTCACAGGTTAATGTGTCGCAAAGTAGCATTCAGAACACATTTATTCCATTTCCACCCTCTAAGGAGCAACAGAGAATCGTTAACAAATTGGAAGCACTTCTGCCACAAATCGAAAAATATGATAATGCTCAGAATAAACTGGATGAGTTGAATAAAACAGTAAAAGACATCATTAAAAAGAGTGTATTGCAGGAAGCAATACAAGGAAAACTTGTTCCACAACTTGCAGAGGAGGGTACAGCGCAAGAACTGCTTGAACAGATAAAAGCAGAGAAGCAGAAACTCGTCAAAGAGGGCAAGCTAAAGAAGTCTGCCTTCAATGATTCTGTTATCTTCCGTGGTGACGATAACAAGTATTATGAGCAGATAGGTGAAAATTGCAATGATATAACCGATGAAATTCCTTTCGATTTGCCATACAATTGGTGCTGGTGCAGATTTTCTAATATTGTATCTATGACTATTGGAAAAACGCCAGCAAGAGGAGAACAGACATATTGGATAAATGGCAAATACAATTGGGTTTCAATATCTGATATGGTTGATGGAGGCTCAATATCTACTACAAAAGAAAAGGTTTCAGATTTGGCAGTCAAAGAAATTTTCTCTGCTCCAATCAGTGAAAAGGGAAGTCTTCTTATGAGTTTCAAACTAAGCATCGGTAAGACTTCAATTTTGGATATTGATGCTTATCACAACGAAGCTATCATAACAATACGTCCTGTCATTGATAAAGAATATGCTATGAGAAATTACCTGTTCAAAGTTTTACCTCTAATTGCCAATCTCGGAGAATCAAAAGATGCAATTAAAGGTAAAACTCTGAATAGTAAGAGTTTGGCGAATTTATTGATACCTTTGCCACCTTTGCAAGAGCAACAACGTATAATAGAACAAGTGAATATATTATCGAAGCAACTGCGATGATTGTTCAATCTTCAGAACTATTCGTCTCTGCTCTTGCAGTGGTGGAATACCAATAATAAGCCCATAAAACAATTCCTTGTTGAGGTGTGGAATTGCTGCACCTTTCTTAGAATTGCGCAAAGTTTCTTTGTAGAACTGTATGAAAGCCAAGACATAAGGTTCGTGCATAGAGGAACTTATCCATAGTTGCTTGAAAGTGCTACCCATATAGCCATCTTGTGGTACGATGAAAACTTCACCAGAGTTTTCACCGTCCACAAGCATTATATTGTCACCTTTATATACAAGTTTACCTTGTTCTACTATAGTTTCAGAACTTTTACCACGTAAGTATTTTGCATCTAACAAGCATTGCTTGCCAATGGTTTTCAAGCCGTCTGTAAGTTGGCAAACTGCATTTAACCGAGCAATAGACCAAGAACTTGGAAAGTCAAAAGGAAGCTCAATCTCAGTTACTTCGCTCCCTATCTGCTCATAATACTTGTTATCGTCACCAAGGAAGATAACAGAATCGTTGAGGGCAGACTTCTTTAGCTTGCCTTCTTTAACGAGTTTCTCCTTTTCAGCCTTTATTTGTTCAAGCAGTTCTTGCGCTGTTCCTTCCTCGTTTATTTGTGGTACAAGCTTGCCTTGTATTGCTTCTTGTAGAATTGCAGACTTTAATCTTTCATTTAGTTCCGAATTTAGCTTCTTTTGTTTCAGAAACGTTGTTTCGTATTGATAAACCAATGGCATGATTGTATTTATTTTATCTACGATTCTAATTTCTTCCTTTAATGGAGCTAAAGGAATAAGCATAGATAATACATGCCCTAATTTCAAATTTGCCTGCGCAGAACCACCTCCTTGATGAGAAACTGTATAATGGAAATATTCCGAGTTTATAGCGTAATACATATACTCTAACATATCCTCAAGCCAAGGACGCATTTTTAGAACTCGTTGGTTTAGCAAGGCGGTATTGTTGGCTTTATATATTGCTGTTTTACCCAATGGTTCTGGATTATCTGATTGAGAAGACAAACACATCAATAAATCTCCCTTTTTTATAGCACTAGCCAACATCTTTGTTGAGGGATTTTCTACATAGTCATTATTAGGTTTAAGTACTACTTCATAGGTCATTAAATTTCCGCTTTTAATAACAGGTAAACCTTTTCCTTCCTTATTCAATTCTGATGATGTATAGGCATATCCATTTTGATAGGATATAAGTTCTCCCATTCTGCACCATTCCCACCCTTGCGGTATCTCAAACGGCACTTCCTCATCAATGCACTTCACCTCCCCTGTAGCAAGCATCTTCTCATAATAGGAATTGTCCTCACCACGGTAGATGATGGATGCGTTCTTGTCACGCTTGATTTTCTTCTCCTTGATCAAGCGTTCTTTCTCTTGGCGAATCTTTTCAAGCAACACGCTTGCTGGTTCGTCATTAGGGTCTTGCGGTACAAGTTTTCCCTGTATCGCCCATTGTAATATGCTGTTCTTTAATTGTTTTCCGTTCATAACATAAGTTTTATCGTAAAGCATCAATTCGCCAACAAGTTGTTGGCGAATTATATGCTATTTCTAATCTTCATCTTCTGCCTCTTTTCCCTTTTGTAATTCAAAAAACTCTTTCTGCTCACGGATTTCTCGGCTCAACTCTTCTTCTGTAGGAAGATAAGTAAGATACTTAGCGGCAAAGAGCTGCTTGCTGTCTTTCAATATAGAATAACGTGCAAGGTCTTTGCTCGTGTCAGAACACAGAACCAAACCGATAGTAGGATTATTGCCTTCCTCTTTCTTCAACTCGTCATACATTCTGACGTACATATCCATCTGTCCCACATCCTGATGAGTTATCTGCGTAGTCTTTAAATCAATAATGAGATAGGACTTTAGGATGATGTTGTAAAACACAAGGTCGATATAGAAATCGCCCATGTCCGTCTTGATATGCTGTTGGCGAGCCACAAACGCATAGCCTTTGCCCAACTCCATGATGAAAGTCTGCAGATGGTCAATAATGGCAGTTTCCAGTTTCGATTCACTATAGGCAGGGTTCTGTGGTAATCCTAAGAACTCTGCTATCACGGGATTCTTGAGATAAGAGAGTTTGTCTTTTTCGAAATCTGAAGTCAGCGAACGCATCTCGTCACTTACCTCTTTGCGCAGATGCTCAGGGGTTTGCAATAATCGGTAATAGTATTGTGAGGAGATATTACGCTGCAAGGTACGGTAATCCCATTGCTCACGAGCCGCCTCCTTCAAATACCACAACCTTGCATCCGCATCTTTTACACGCAGTAAGCGTTCATAGTGAAGCCATGATAGGTTAGGATAAAATGGTATCGTAGATTCGTCAAGCGGTGCTTGACGAATTGGTTCGTCTGTGAGCTTGAATTGGTCAAGCAATGCTTGACCAATTTGTAATTTACTGAACATCAGGTAAAAAGAGCGCATATTCTTTATGCTTGTCAGTCCGAACCCCCTGCCATATTCTTCTGTAAGGGTTTGGGAGGCCAATTTTAAGACATGTTCGCCATATTTCGCACGTTCCTTTCCATTTTGTTCCTGTGTCACGATACGCCAACCGATAAGCCAGTTGCGAACCACCAATAGATAGTCTGTACTGCGATAGGCTTGCCGACGTGCTTCACCGGCTAAATGCTTCAAGTCAGAGACAAAGTTTTTCTCTGGTTGAGTCAGCTTTTCTGTTATGTTTGTTAATGCAGATTTTTCCATATTATCCAATCCTTTTCTGAATTAGTGAGACAGCGTCTCACCTTTTTATAATTTGTGGGACACCGTCCCACATTTTACAATTCGTCCACATTTACATTTATCCCCAGGATACGCTGTATCTCTGCCAATGTCTTATCAATTTCATGATCAAGAGCCTTGCGCTTCTTGAAATAGTCGGCAAGCAGTTCGGCAGGAGGCAAGATCTCTTCATCCTCTTTCGGGAACTTACACAAGTCGAAGTTGCAATCGGTGGCGATAAGGTCTTCAACTGAATAGCAACGAGATTTCTCGTCACCATCAGCAATAATAATCTCCTTACGGTCGTTCCACCACTCACGGATTGGGTCGCAATGTTCCGACTTCATAGACTTTGTCTTGGAGAAATGCTTGTACCCCTCTGGCATATCCAAACGATAGAACCATGTTTCCTTTGTAGAGTAACCTACTGGAGCACCCTCCGCACTAGAGTTGTCAAAGAACAGAATGTTCGTGGCAATCGAAGTGTAAGGTGCAAAGATACTGCCTGGCAAACGGATAATGGTATGCAAGTTGAAATCTCTGAGCAGCTTGGTCTTGATGGCTATCTTTGTGTTGTCCGCTCCAAACAGGAAACCGTCTGGGACAATGACCGCTGCACGACCATTCCTCTTCAGTCGGTACATGATGAGCACCATAAACAAGTCGGCTGTCTCGCTACTACGCATATCAGAAGGGAAATGTGACTTGACATCCGACTTCTCGTTTCCACCGTATGGTGGGTTCATCAACACAACATCAAACTTGTCTCCGTCTGTATAGTTGAGTACATCTTTTGTAAGCGAGTTGTCGTGATATACCAATGGCGTGTCAATACCATGCAGCAACAGGTTTGTCACACATAGCATATACGGGAATTGTTTCTTTTCTATGCCAAATACAGACTGATTGTACTCTTTGCGGTCTTCTGCAGTCTTTACCTTCTTGTCCAATTCCCCCAGCCAACTTGTGATGAAACCTCCTGTACCACAAGCGAAGTCTGCCATTTTCTCACCAATCTGCGGATTGACTATCTCTGCCATAAATTCGGTCAAGGCTCTTGGGGTATAGAACTCACCAGACGAACCAGCCGACTGCATTTCTTTGAGGATAGTCTCGTATATCTCACCGAAAGCATGACTTTCCTCATAGTCACCAAGGTTCAAACCGTCAATCACATTCAGCACTTGACGAAGTTGAACTCCATCTTTCATATATTGGTTGGCATCCTCAAAAGTTGTCTTTACTATTGCCTGACGGATAGTGGTAGTTGGCGTTACCTCTATGTTTTTGAGTTCCACAAACAATGTGTTGTTGACAAACGAAAGCAGCTCGTCACCAGTCAAGGCATTACCGCTACCATCGTCATGCGCCCAGTTGCGCCAACGGCATTCTTCTGGAATAATAGACTTGTAATCATCATCGTCCAGCTCCCAATCATTCTCTTTCTCGTCATAGACTTTCAAGAACAGCATCCACGCCATTTGTTCTATGCGTTGCGCATCACCGTTGATACCGGCATCATTGCGCATTATATTGCGTACTCGTTTTACGAAATTTGATAAACTCATATTTTGTTTCTATTTTATGCTATGTTATATATGTATTGTTCCAGTTCCTTTACGGCATCAAGATAGCCTTGCTTGCCACCAAAGATCTTCACGATGTTTGCCTTTGAACCCAATTTGCGGAATGGGTCATTTTCAAGCACAGTAAGGCTTTCCAATTCAGACACACCTTCCTTGGTGTACTTATCCAACAAGGCTTCAAGCACAAGTCGTGCCTGTTCACCATACTTGCTGAATATGTCTCGTTTCTTCACTTGTTCGGCACGTTCATGTCGTGTAAGTGTTTTCTTGCCGTAGGCTATATGGCAGATGAAATCGAAATCATCAACATCTTCCATATTTTGGTCATGCTTCAACACCGCAAGGTCAATGCCACTTTCTTTAAGCATTTCAGCAATGTCTGACTTTTTCTTGGTTTCTTGCCACTTGGAAGTGAACGTGTCAATCGTAGCGTATGTGTCTATGATACTTTTCTTTGTATAGTCGGTAATACTCTCTGTGCGAAGCAACTTACCATTTGTGTCATAGACAGAAACGACCTTGTTAATGACCTTTACTGTACAACCGTCCGAGTTGACTATTGGCTTAGGCTGTTTGGGCGGTTGTTGGCAAATACATGGAATCTGACCACATACGGGGCAGGGCTCTGGTGTCGATTGGGGACACACGCATGGATTCTGTCCACATACAGGACAAATATGTGGTTTAGGCGGATAATTCGGGTCTATCTCAATCGGTCCATCCCAATCAGGGTCAGCAAACAATCGTGTTACGTTGCGGAAGTCCATTACTGTGAAGTATGTTTTTCCTTCTTTCTCACGAAGACGAGTGCCACGACCAATTATCTGTTTGAACTCTGTCATAGAGCCGATTTGTTGGTCAAGAACAATCAGTTTTGTCATTTTGCAATCAACACCAGTTGAAAGCAACTTACTTGTTGTTGCTATGACAGGATATTTAGAAGAAACAGAAATAAAGTAATCTAATTTACTTTTCCCGTATTCATCACTACCTGTTATACGAACCACATAGTCGGGATTTTTCTTGCACATATCAGCATTGGCATTAGCCAAAGCCATTCGCATACGTTCCGCATGAGTTTCATCAGCACAAAACACTATGGTCTTAGCCATTCGATCTGTACTTTTCAGATAGTTGGTTATCTCCTGCGCAACTTCCCTTATGCGGTCTTCTATAACAATGTTATAATCATAGTCGCTATTATTATAGATGCGATCTTCTATCTCGTTACCGTAGATGTCCTTTTGTCCCTTTGTCGGTCTCCATTCGTCACCGATGTTCGTTGTGATGTTGATAACCTTGAAAGGAGCAAGGAAACCGTCCTCAATTCCGTTTTTAAGACTATAAGTATAGACTGGTTCACCAAAGTAGCCAATACTTGACTGATATTTTGTTTCTTTAGGTGTGGCAGTCATACCTATATGAGTAGCCGAAGAAAAATATTCCAAGATGTTTCGCCAGTTGCTATCATCCTTTGCGCTACCTCTATGACACTCATCAACGATAACAAGGTCAAAGTAGTCGGGATTAGGGAACAGCTCTTGATAATTCTTGGCATCATTCTGTCCAATCAACTGCTGGTATAGCGCAAAAAACACTTGATAAGAACCCAATTCTTCCAAGTGATTCTTGTCTTTTGAGTAATCTATCTTGTGCGTTACCTTTTCTAATGGCTTGAAGTCCTGCTGTATGGATTGGTCTACCAATATGTTGCGGTCTGCAAGATACAACACTTTCTTCTTCAATCCACTTTTTAGTAAACGCCATACAATCTGAAATGCAGTATATGTCTTGCCTGTGCCAGTTGCCATAACAAGGAGCACACGGTTTTGTCCTTTGGCAATGGCACCAACTGTGCGGTTTACTGCATTGCGCTGATAATATCGTGGAGGAAATATATTCTGACCAGTGCAGAACGGTTGCTTAATGACAGCCAATTCTTGCTCATTAAGTCCATTGCCACCGTTAGCCTCGCTTTTATATCTTTCGATAAGTTCTTCTTTTGTCGGAAACTCATCCATGGCAAAAGTGCGTTCCTTGCCTGTCAAGAAGTCATGTTCGGCAAAGCCCTCCCCATTAGAACTATATGCAAACTTAACATCAAGCATTTGGGCATAAGTCATAGCTTGTTGCAATCCATGAGAAACAGAATGATTAGCATCCTTTGCCTCTACAATGGCTAAGGGTGTTGCCTTATTTGCATAAAGCACATAGTCGGCAAACTTAGGTTTCTCTCTATGCACAAGATTGCCATGAAGACTAATTTTACCGTCAGTAAATTTAACCTCCTGTTCCATAAAAATGCTATCCTTTGACCATCCTTTGCTTGTAATGGCCTCGTTGATATAGCGGAACTTGACATCCTCTTCTGTTAAATCTTTGCTTATGCCCATATTCAACTAATATTTTATTATCAGAAGTTCTACAACATATTTACTAAGACAGAAAACTACGAGTTCATTACACTCTTTCGTTCTCGTCCGTAATCAAATCCTTGAGGTCAACTTCTAAAATCTTTGAGATTTCAAGAAGTGTCTCTAAATCGGGTTGATATTTATTCCGAGCATAGCAATTAACCGTGCTAAAGCTCTTGCCTAACTGTTTTGCCAGCCAGGTTTGTGAAATACCCTTGCTATCTAAGACATCTTTTATCTTGTTTAGTTTCATAAATTCACCGAATTTTGCTGCAAATATACATTAAATTTTGCGATAATAATTATAAATTTAACGATTGTTATTTCATGTAGTTATTGTACCTTTGCAGCGGAGAAGAGTTGTTTGACAGCAAACGTATGCATATTGCAGAAATTGGGACTATTGCCAAATCATTACCTCTATTGAGGTGAAAGACTCATAAATAGCTCATTTTAAGCTATTCAGCAGATTTTAGTGTAATTTTTTGTGAAAAAAGTTGGGAATTTATTTGGTTTTTTGATTACCCCCCTATATTTGCAAAAAAAATATCAGAGAAACGACAATGAATGCTACAATTCATAACTTCAACAATGCCGAGAAGCGCACAATTTCGGCTGAAGGACGCATTGTGCCTGTCCTTTCTCTCATTACGACATTCCATTCCCAAACAATAATTATAAAAATCACAAGCACCTCGCAACGCGACGCATTGTCGGCGTTCCGCTAAGCGCGGGTGCTTGTGCCAATATTGGGGCACAGCCCCGAAACATCCGACAAACTTGACCAAACAAAACTAAATTATAGACATAACCAAACAAAAACCAACCAAAACAATGAAAAGGTATCTACTTTCCACTTTCACGATTGCAGCCGCGGCGCTGCTCGTGACATCGTGTAACGATGAGATGGACAACGGCCTGAAGACAGGCGACGAGGGAACCGTGACATTCACAGCGCAACTGCCTTCGGAAATGGGAACTCGTGCGTTTGCCGACGGACTGACGGCGAAACATCTGCAATATGCAGTGTATGAGGCTGGGCAATCAACACCTCTGAAGGTGTTCGGCGACGAGACAACTGTTGTGGGAGAAGCCGAAATGAACAATCTCAAGCAGACAGTCTCGTTGAAACTGACCACAGGCAAGACCTACGACGTGATTTTCTGGGCTGACGCCACAACCGATTCTCCATACACTTTCAATCCGGCATCACAGGAAGTAAGTGTGGACTACAGCAAGGTGAACAACAACAGCGACAATTGCGACGCTTTCTTCAAGAAAGAAACAATCACCGTAAGCGGAAACCAAAGTGTTGACGTCAAACTTACACGTCCGTTCGCGCAGGTGAACATAGGAACCGACGACTTTGACGCCGCCAAGGCTTCCGGACTGGAAGTGACCCAGACCGAAGTTGTGGCAAAAGCATTCGCCACGCTGAACCTTGCCACCGGCAAAGTTGCCGACGAGGCTGACCGCACATTCACTATGAAAGCCATTCCGACAGCATCCGACGGAGAGTTTCCCGTTGCCGGCGGCTACAAATACCTGTCGATGGACTACCTGCTCGTAGGTGCTGACAAGGCGACTGTCGACGTGGCTTTCAACTATGGAGGCCCGCAGAGCCGCACGTTCACAAACGTGCCAGTGCAACGCAACTACCGCACAAACATCTACGGCTCGCTGCTCACAAACACCACTGACTTCAATGTGGTCATCGAACCGGCATTCAGCGGCGAGTTCGCTCACGAAGTGGTAAGCGTTTCTACATTTGCAGCACTGAAAGCTGCCGCTACGGCAGGTGGCGATGTAAAACTTGAGAGCGCAATCGATTTCACTCAGGCTGTGACTGTCGACAACAACAAGACTCTTACTGTTGACCTAAACAAACAGGACGTTGCAAATGCGACAGATTTGTGGGATAAAACGCCAGATCAATGGTCGCTGTTCTCAGTGCGCAGAGGCAGCACCCTGACGCTGAAAGGCGACGGTGAGGTCATCGCCAAAGCCAACGACTGCTACGCTGTCGATGTTCAGGACGGAGGACATCTTGTTATCGAGGGCGGACACTACAACGGCAACATCCACGCTGTATATGTACAAAAAGGTACGGCCGAGATCAAAGGCGGAACATTCGAGGTGCAGCAGAAATATCCTGACGCAGATAAAGCCGATGAGTTCGTGCTCAACTGCTATGACGCGAACCGCAAAAACGGAACAGCAAAAATCATCGTTACCGGCGGCACGTTCATTGGATTCAACCCTGGCGACTGCAAGGCTGAGGGCAACGGCACCAACTTCGTAGCCCCTGGCTATGCTTCAATCCCCAACGGCACAGCTGCCGACGGCCGCACCATCTGGAAAGTTGTGCCGGCTGTGGAGGCTACAACAGCCGAAGGTCTCGAAACCGCACTCACCACAAGAGGCAAAATCGTGGCGTTGGGACAAGATTTAGAATACGCATCATCCATATCTCCTGCCAGAAACACTTCCTTGGTAATGAAAAACGGCGCAGTTTTCAAATCAACCAACGATGATTCAAACAACATCAACACCTTACTGTCAATAAGCGCAACTGGCGTTAAAATCTTCGGAAACGGCACATTGGAAGCAGCACCAAACCGCCCGAACCACCCATCAGCTGTCATAGAAGTGAGAAATGGCGGTTCTGTTGATATCAGCGGCAATTTGACATTTGATGCAAAAGGTGGCAGTATGGCCAACAATGCCATCAGGATTTTCAAGGGTACTGCCAATATCCACAGCGGATATTTCCACACCGTTGGTGGTTCACCAAAAGAAAACTCCAGCGAATGCATTCTGATTGGCTATTATAATACGGACTGTTACCTCAATATCACCGGTGGCATATTCGAAAGCGATGGAGACGCAACGTACTTAATAAATTGTATGGATGACTACAAGAAACGTTGCCATGTCAAGGTTATGGGCGGCACATTCGTAGGCTTCAATCCTGCCGACAACACCGCCGATGGCGCACACACCAACTATGTTGCCCCTGGCTACAAATCGGTAGAGACCACCTACAATGGCAAGCAGGCTTGGAAGGTTGTTAAAGAATAACTAACAGCAAGCATCTAAAGCTTCACAATATGGTCGGCGTTGTGTCTGCACAGGCACGGCGCCGATTTCGTTTCATGTCACCGTCGTGCCTCGCGGCGCTCGTCAGCGCGGCTCTTGCTCGTTGTGACGAGAAACACGCCCACAAAAATCATCGCCACGGCAAACCCCTTCATCACGTTGAACGAGTCGAGCCCGAGACAAACCGTCACGACACACGCCACTACGGGCTGCACGTAGTTGTACATTCCAGCCACCGTGGGACGCAGATTCTTCTGCCCGACAATGATAAACATATAGCTCACAAACGTGGCAAACACCACGATAAACGCCACGGCAAGCACATCGTCCCATCCAAGCGCAAACCAGTCGGTTGCCACAAGGCTTGAATATGAAAACGGAAGCGTGCATAGGAAAGCGTACGTAAACATCCACTTCATCACCGTCACAAGCGAATAGCGGCATATAAAATTCTTAAACAAGACAAGGTAGGTGGCATAGCTCAACTGGGCGAAAAGCACAAGCAGGTCGCCAAGTATGGGATGCGCACCGGCTGCCGTGGCAGTGGCTCCACTGCCCAGAATGAGCATCAACGCGCCCCCAGCCCCGAAAGCTATGCCTGCCACCTTTTTCCCCGTGACCGGCTCACGAAGGAATACGGCGGCAAGAAGCATTGCCCACAAAGGCATACTCGTGGTGATTATCGACGCATCGGCAGGCGACGACAGTTTGCCCCCAAAGATGAAACTGCCCTGATTGAACACTATGGCAAGAAGCGACGCGGCAAACAGACGCAGCATGTCGCGCGGCGGCACGTGCTCCGGTTTTTGAAACAGCGACACTGCCCAGAACAGCACCATCGCGCCGAAAATGCGCAAATCGGTGAGCACAAACGGCGTGACCACACCGCCAGCCATAACAACCTTGGCAAGGGGCGACATCAAGCCCCAACTCGTATTCGCCAGCAGCATCGCGCCGTGGCCTTTCCAACTGAATTTTTCCATAATCGGGCACAAAATTAGACATAAATATATTATTTATACCTACCTTTGCACCAAAATTCAAAAGATGACAGACAAGAGTTATTCTCTCACCATAACAAAAGAACAACTGGCAGAATTGCCCCGAGTGGAGTTTCCCGGTGTAATCAAGGTGGTAAACACCGCCGCCGAGGCACGCAAAGCGGTGTCGATACTGAAAAAATATCCTATCCTCGGCTTCGACACCGAATCAAAGCCCACATTCAGAAAGGGAGTGCCTATCCACGTCTCGCTGATTCAGATTTCAGCCGACGATGTGTGCTTCCTGTTCCGCGTGCGCAAGATTGACGACCTCGAGCCTCTGCACGAAATCATGGACAACCCCGACATTCCAAAAATCGGACTGTCGCTCCACGACGACTTCTCGATGCTCGCCCACAACTACGACTTCCACCCCCAGGGATTCATCGACCTGCAGAAACTTGTGCCCGACTACAATTTCGGCTGCTCAAGCCTGCAGAAAATCTACGCAATCCTGTTTGACATGAAAATCTCAAAGTCACAACAGCTGTCGAACTGGGACGCCGAGACGCTCACCGAGGCACAGACATCCTACGCCGCCATCGACGCATGGGCGTGCATACGCATCTACCGACGGCTGCTCAGCGATGCGTTTGTGCCGGAAGAGTCAAAATATAAAGTCATAAAATCAACCGACAATGAAAACTAAAAAATCTACATGGCTGCCGCTGCTGCTGCTTGTTTATCTGATGGTGATGGCCTACGTAGGCCGCGGACAGGTGGCTGCAGGCAAGTATCTGCAATATTTCGGGGTGATGGGCGTGTCGCTGCTCGTAATCGTGCTGCTGCATTTCACGCTCAAACACAAAGAGCGCCTCAAAAAGCTGCGCGAGAACGATGAAGAATTGCCGCAACGGAGCCGAAAAGAAGGCAACGAAGAAAAATGACCCGTTTATTTTTGGTCATTACCTTTTATATCATTAAATTTGTTCACTTTAGAAAAATCTTATAAAACCTAAAAATATTATGGACAACGAACTCCTAAAACAAGTTACGGAAAAAGCCGAGAAATGGCTTTCTCCTGAATACGACGAAGAAACACGCGCTGCCGTAAAGGCTATGCTCGACAGCGAAGACAAGACAGAACTCATCGAGTCGTTCTATAAAGACCTCGAATTCGGCACTGGTGGCTTGCGCGGAATCATGGGCGCCGGCTCAAACCGTATGAACATATACACCGTTGGCGCCGCCACCCAAGGCTTGTCAAACTATCTGAAAGTGGCGTTCAAGGACCTTCCGGAAATCAAGGTTGTGGTGGGTCACGACGTGCGCAACAACAGCCGCAAATTCGCCGAAATCGTTGCCGACATCTTCTCGGCCAACGGCATCAAGGTGTATCTCTTCGACTCTTGTCGCCCTACTCCGGAAATGTCGTTTGCAATCCGCCATTTCGGATGCCAGAGCGGTGTGATCATCACTGCATCTCACAACCCGAAAGAATACAACGGCTACAAAGCCTATTGGGACGACGGCGCGCAGATGATCGCCCCTCACGACGTCAACACAATCAAATATGTCAACGAGGTGACCGACGTTGCCGACATCAAATTCAAAGGCGACCCGTCGAAGATTGAAATCATCGGAGAGGAAGTTGACAAGATTTTCCTTGAAAAAGTAAAAAGCCTGTCGCTCAGTCCAGAGGCAATCAAGAGACATCACGACATGAAGATTGTCTACACGCCAATCCACGGAACCGGCTTGAAACTGATTCCCCGCTCTCTTGCAAACTACGGCTTCACAAACATCATCGGCGTGCCTGAGCAGGAAGTGCTCAGCGGCGACTTCCCCACCGTCGCTTCGCCAAACCCAGAAGAGCCGTCGGCTATGGCAATAGCCATCGAGAAAGCAAAGGAAACCGGCGCAGAGGTAGTGATGGCTTCCGACCCCGACGCTGACCGCATCGGCCTCGTGATCCGCGACAACAACGGCGAGTATGTGCTCATCAACGGAAACCAGATTGTGATGATTTTCCTCAACTATCTGATGACCCGCAACACGGAGCTCGGCACACTCACCGGCAATGAATACATCGTGAAGACAATCGTGACAACCGAGACAATCCGCACAATCGCCGAAGCTCAGCACATAAAGATGTATGACTGCTTCACTGGCTTCAAATGGATTGCCAACGTGATGCGCGAAAACGAAGGCAAAGCCCGCTATCTGGGTGGCGGCGAGGAAAGCTACGGCTTCCTGGCCGAGGATTTCGTCCGCGACAAAGACTCCGTGTCGGCAATCTCGCTCATGGCTGAAATCGCAGCTTGGGCAAAAGACAAGGGCTTGAACATGACCGACATGCTGATCGACATCTATATGAAGTACGGCTTCTCGCGCGAGAAAGGCATCTCTTTGGTGCGCAAAGGCAAATCGGGCGCAGAGGAAATCATCGCCTTGATGAAACAATTCCGTGAGAACCCACCGAAGGAAATCGCCGGATCGCCAGTGGTGACCGTAAAAGACTTCCAATCGCTCGTAGAGACAAACGTGGCGACAGGCGAGACAAAGAAACTCGACATGCCAGCTACGTCAAACGTGCTCCAATACTACACAGCCGACCGCACGAAAGTGTCTGTCCGCCCATCGGGAACAGAGCCTAAGATCAAATTCTACATCGAGGTTCACGACACTCTCGCTTCCGCCGATGAATATAAAGCAACAGAAGCACGCGCAGACGAGAAAATCAACCGCATCGCGAAAGAATTCGGCATCACTAAGTAAAAATAGTCTGATATTTATCATAAATAATGGGTTGCACATGTGTGCAACCCATTATTTTTTTGCCTGTTATATAATAATTCGCCACACTGATGCGTTACTGATATGTATGAACTTTAAACAATATTGCCTATGCAGAAAAACTCTACTCATTTGATTACAAAAGAATGCAACGGAACACAACAATCTTCCGTCAAACCAAGAAAATCAACAATCGAGTTTTTGAAGCAGTTTGCAAGAGCCTACACCTATCAGCAGCAAATGCCATACCAGTTAGGCGGATTCATTGCCAATTAAAACTGCCAATTCAGAAACCTGGCACAACGCTTCCTCCACGTGGAGGAAGCGTTTTCCATTAAAAATCACACTTTTCCGTCCAACCGCCGCATTTTCAAGTTAAAAACAGTTTACAATCGTGAATTTTAATTAAAAATTAAAAAATTAATAAATTTAAGAGTCGAATTTAAGATATGTTTCATATATTTGCAATATCAAAAAAAGGGTAAAAACGATGAAGAAAAGTACGATTTGGATATTGACCATCATAATGGCGCTGACATTTGTCGGCCTGTTGTATATGCAGTTCGTATATATGGAGGAGATGGTGAAGATGCGCGAACAGCACTTCTCGGAAGGCGTGAAGCGCAGCCTCTACTCTTTGTCGACAGCTTTGGAGAAAAACGAGACAAAAAACTATCTCGAGGAAGAGCTGCTGATGTTGGAGCCAGGGATATTTGACTCAAACTCATTCCTGAAGACAGACAACTTCATGAACACATCCCTCTCGCAAGAGTCCGACCTTCCGGCAACAAACCGGCGCACTCCCGTAGAGCAGGACAAGCTGCGCAAATTTCAGGAAAACCTGCGCAAGCAATTCCTCTATCAGAAAGGTCTGCTCAACGAAGTGATACTCACCATACTCAACCAGTCGAGCAACCGCCCCATCACAGAGCGCGCCGACTCAGCTATGGTCAACAACTACCTTCGCACCGAGCTCGGTAACAACGGCATTCCACTCACATGGGAATATGCCATAGCCGACCGCAAAGGCCACATTGTCTACAAGACTAACGGCTACGACGAAACGGTAGACAAAGAAGACGTATTCATACAGACGCTGTTTCCCAACGACACCGAGTCGCGGCGCAACTATCTATACGTCTACTTCCCCGAGCGCGACAAATACATATTCTCATCCGTACGGTTCATGATTCCGTCGTTCGGATTCACATTCGTGCTGCTTGTAGTGTTCCTGTGCACCATCGTAATCGCATTCCGCCAAAAGAAACTGTCGGAAATGAAAAACGACTTCATCAACAACATGACCCACGAATTCAAGACTCCGATATCAACCATCTCGCTCGCAGCGCAGATGCTCAACGATGACACCATGCGCAAAAGTCCGACGATGATGCAGCACATATCAACCGTAATCAACGACGAGACAAAGCGGCTGCGCTTCCAAGTAGAGAAGGTGCTCCAGATGTCGATGTTCGACCGTCAGAAAGCCACCCTCAAACTGCAGGAAGTAAATGCCAACCAATTGATACAAAACATCGTAAACACCTTCAAGCTCAAAGTTGAGAAATACGGCGGACGCATCGACGCCCGACTCGACGCCGAGATTGCCGACGTGAAAGTCGACGAGATGCACTTCACCAACGTGATTTTCAACCTGCTCGACAACGCTGTCAAATACCGACGCGACGACTGCCCGCTGCAGCTCACCGTGGCGACACGCAGCCTTCCGGGCGACAAAATCGAAATCTCGATAGCCGACAACGGCATCGGAATAAAACGCGACGACTTGAAAAAGGTGTTCGAAAAGTTCTACCGCGTGTCGACCGGCAACCGCCACGACGTGAAAGGATTCGGCCTCGGACTGGCATACGTGCACAAGATGGTGACCGAGCTGAAAGGCGAAATCCGCGTGGAGAGCGAATTCAACAAGGGATCGAAATTTATAATTACATTACCATTAATAAATGAATAATCATGGAAGAAAGATTGCGTATTTTGTTATGTGAAGATGACGAAAACCTCGGCATGCTGCTGAGAGAGTATCTTCAAGCGAAAGGCTACAACGCCGATTTGTTTCCCGACGGTGAAGCCGGCTACAAGGCTTTCTTGAAGGGTAAGTATGACTTGTGCGTATTCGACGTGATGATGCCTAAGAAAGACGGCTTCACGCTCGCACAGGAAGTAAGAACCGTAAACAGCGAAGTGCCTATCATTTTCCTTACGGCAAAATCACTGAAGGAGGACATCCTCGAAGGCTTCAAAATCGGTGCCGACGACTATATCACAAAGCCGTTCAGCATGGAAGAGCTCGTGTTTAGAATCGAGGCTATCCTGCGCCGCGTGAAAGGCAAGAAAGGCAAGGAAATCACGATGTACAAAATCGGCAAGTTCACTTTCGACACTCAGAAACAAGTGTTGATGATCGAGGATAAAATCACAAAACTCACGACCAAGGAGTCGGAACTGCTGAGCCTGCTCTGCGCTCACGTAAACGAAATCCTCGAGCGCAACTTCGCCCTGAAGACAATCTGGATTGACGACAACTACTTCAACGCCCGCAGCATGGACGTATACATCACCAAACTGCGCAAGCACCTGAAGGACGATCCTTCAATCGAAATCATCAACATCCACGGAAAGGGCTACAAACTCATTGCTCCCGACGTGGAAGCAAAGGCGAAATAAGACAACGCCAACTTAAACCCCAACACAGGGCGGAGAGCTGCAAAAGCAGCTGACTCCGCCCTGTTTGCGTATGTCCGTCCACTCAACATAGTGATGGCCATTACGGCTCACTGTGCCGGCAGCACAAGGTTGGCAAGCATATCCAAGCAACCGTTTTCTACAATACGAAGCAAGCAAGGCTTCTCGAATATAAGAAATTGTCCCTACTAAGAATCCACTGCGCCGGTTCCACATTTCAACATTTTTATTTTATCAATCAGAAATAATTTCTTATTTTTGCAATCTAAACAAAAAAATATGCCAATGAAGTAAAAAAATTGAATCTCCGTTAAGCACCATAGAATAGGAAAAGCGTTTTTGCATAATCTGGTATCTGAAACTTCGACAATTTCAAACCATCCAAGAGTAAAGCGAAAATGCTCACGCCATAGGCGTGGGCTTTACTCGTTTAAATGGATGGTAGGTAGTCGAAGACCTCAGATACAGATAAACCGAGTTTGTCCGCGCTTTTTTGTGTCTTGACCTACGAAGGACATTTAACCTAAATCAATATAGCATAAACAGCTCTTACAATACATAAAAAAAATCTAAAATGAAAAAATATCTTATATGGAGCATATTATATGCCCTTTGCAATGTGTTCATACTCACATCCTGTGGCGGAAATGATGACGAACCAGAATACAATCCCCCAACAACCAGTTCACTCTCAGCTCCGACTGGTTTATCTGGAAGTGTCGTATCTAATGGCATAAGACTATCATGGAATCCCGTTGATGGTGCTGAATTCTATACGGTTAGTCGCACAAGTTCCATTATCGGCGCACCAGTGCCATTAGAGTATATTGGTCATTCTGGACACATCTACAATACAAATGTTGTTGATACAAAACCGTTAGAAGGAGATAATTACTATGTTATCTACGCATGTAAAAATTTTAAAGGAAATACATGCACTGTTAGTCCCCAATCGGCTCCAATTTACGTCCAATACACTGGTGGCAACAACCCCGGAGGAGGAGATTACAACAAAATTAAAGCACCAACTAATGTCAGAGCGGTTCAGAATGGCAAAACAATTGTAGTTACTTGGGATGCGGTGGATGGAGCTTCCAAATATGAAGTTTTCCATGCAAGTTCAGCAAATGGATCATATAGTAGTTGCGGCTATTATACAAATAATCGTTATACAGATGAAGTTGTTTTGATAACTAATAATTACTATAAAATAAAAGCAATTGGATCAACCACGAGTGAGTTTAGCGACTATGCATATTGCAAGTATTCAGATAATGGTGGCTCTCAGAAACCTGCTGTACCAACTGGATTAAGTGCAGTTCAAAGTGGAGGAACAATTATAGTTTCATGGAATCCCGTCCCTAACACATACTATTATCGTTTATGGTACAGCACACCTTCAGGGCAAGAAGATTTTACCAATGTTTATTCTCCTTCAACCACGGCAGTCTTCGATAGAAATATGAAAGATGGCACATATCAATTTTGGATTCAAGCCTTAAATTCCAACTATGAAGCAAGTGATAAATCTCGTAAAGTTTCTTGTTCATACAAATCTAATAGCGGAGGAGGTGGAGGAGGAAATAATCCATCCAAATTAGAAACGCCAAAAAATATAGAAGCGTATTCCTCCACCTATTATGTTCAGGTCTCAGTTGATGAAGTTTCTTTGGCGTATGAGTATGAACTTTATAGAAGCAGGTCGGCCACATCTGGCTATACAAGAATTTCAGCTTCCGGAGGTAGCACTGCAGGCAAGCGTTATGTACTAACTGATAGTAGTCCTATATCAGGCACGACATATTATAAAGTTAAAGCTAAGGCTCTAAGTTATTTAGGAATAGCAGATAGTGATTTTAGCTCTTATGTTAAGGTAGTTAGGTAATTTCCATTCTAAGGAATTGATATTCTAGGAGGCAAATCAATAATTAACATTTGCCTCCTTCTTTTTTGTTGTAACAACACACCACGATGTGTATAATCAAGGATTTTTTATGACGGCAGCACACACCTGTTTGGCGCGGAATCGCACAGGGCGCATCCAGACTATCGGAGCACATGCCTGCCAACGTAGCCGATGCGCGAGCACAGCAGAGCGCGCCGGGACTCGACATGCCCCAGCAGCCTGCGTGCCGGAGGTACGCCACTACGGATGAGCGGCGCACATGCCTATGCCGAGCATATAAAAGAGAGAGACCCACCAAATGGTGAGCCTCTCTTAGTGGCGGGAGCAGGATTCGAACCTACGACCTTTGGGTTATGAGCCCAACGAGCTACCTCTGCTCCATCCCGCGATGTTTCGTTTACGTGTGCAAAGGTAGTAACTTTTTCATCCACCTCCAAATTTTCAGGCATCTTTTTTCACGCATTCCGTTCTTATTTATCATAACCGCTTGTTCCACATCATATTACGCACTAAAGTTTTTTCACCGTCGTTTTCGCCATGCACCACACACACGGCTGAAAAGCCGGACACGACAGCAATTCACCCCACACTTTTTCTGTTCCAAAACTTACTGCTGAACAAAAAACGGATGCCCGTCAGCACCAATGCAGACGACAGCCCAGTATAAAAAGGAGCGATAAACCACAGCGGCATCAACTCATAACGCCTTATCGACACACCCAACGTTATCATAAACGCCATAATAATCCAACCACGAGCGTCGAAAAAGCCCATCAGACAATTGGAGTCGCCTTTTTGCGAAATCCTACGCTTGTGCTTATGAAACATCCTGCTGAAAACCATATAGTGGAACGCCGCGAACACCGCAACCGCCCCCAGCAACATCAGCACAAACCCGCCAGACACCTGCGCCCAGCAGTCTATCCCGATACGCAGGATGTTGACGCCGGCAACTGTCCACACAATTCCGGCCACAACCATCAACGTTTTCCTGCTAACACCAAATCTCATTATCGTGCAATTATATCATGCCACCCCGCGCCAAGTCACAACAAACACGGCAACGCAAGAATCAGCCAATACAAATATACCAATTTTGTCCAACTCGCCGGACGTTATTTGTGAAAAATCGCAATATCGCGCAATCATCGCCCCGGGGAAGTCGCGTTTGCACAGTTTTTTAGCACAACATTCCGTAACATTCAGAAAAATACCGTATTTTTGTGACAAAATATTTTTAAGAAAATGGCAATAGAGCTAAAACAACTTACAAAACGCAGCGAGAACTATTCGCAATGGTACAACGACCTGGTCGTTAAAGCAGACCTCGCCGAGCAATCGGCAGTCAGAGGATGCATGGTTATCAAACCCTATGGCTATGCCATCTGGGAAAAAATGCAACGCACTCTCGACGATATGTTCAAAGAAACCGGACACGTCAACGCATATTTCCCTCTTCTAATCCCGAAATCATTCCTCAGCCGCGAGGCAGAACACGTGGAGGGATTCGCAAAGGAATGCGCCGTAGTGACACACTACCGTCTTAAAAACGCAGAAGACGGCAGCGGTGTGGTTGTCGACCCCGCAGCCAAACTTGAGGAAGAACTCATCATCCGACCAACCTCGGAAACCATCATTTGGAACACTTATAAAAACTGGATACACTCATATCGCGACCTCCCTATCCTTTGCAACCAATGGGCAAACGTGTTCCGCTGGGAAATGCGCACACGCATGTTCCTGCGCACCGCCGAATTCCTATGGCAGGAAGGACACACCGCACACGCCACTAAGGAAGAGGCCCTCGTGGAGGCTAAGAAGATGCTCGGCGTATATGCCGACTTCGCTGAAAAATATATGGCCGTGCCTGTGATCAAAGGCGTGAAGACAGCACATGAGCGTTTCGCAGGAGCTCTCGAGACATTTACCATCGAGGCAATGATGCAGGACGGAAAAGCACTGCAATCGGGCACGTCGCACTTCCTCGGACAGAACTTTGCAAAGGCTTTCGACGTGAAGTTCATCAACAAGGAAAACAAACTCGACTACGTTTGGGCAACGTCATGGGGCGTATCGACACGACTCATGGGCGCTCTAATCATGACCCACTCCGACGACAACGGCCTTGTATTGCCACCACATCTGGCTCCTATACAAGTGGTGATTGTACCTATTTATAGAAAGCAGGAACAACTCGCCATGGTTTCTGAAAAAGTGGCAGGCATCGTGGAAGGCTTGAAGGCAAAAGGCATCAGCGTGAAATACGACGACGCCGACAACAAACGCCCGGGATTCAAATTCGCCGACTACGAACTGAAGGGTGTGCCTGTGCGCCTTGTCATCGGACCGAAGGACTTGGAGGAAAACACGGCAGAAGTCATGCGCCGCGACACACTCGGGAAAGAGACCGTTTCGCTCGACGGAATCGTTGACTACGTTGCAAACCTCCTTGAAGATATCCAAAACAACATCTACACCAAGGCTCGCAACTTCCGCGACTCCCACATCTTCGAGGCAAACTCTTACGACGAATTCAAAGAGCTTATCGAAAAGGGTGGCTTCGTTCTCGCACACTGGGACGGCACTACCGAAACAGAAGAGCGCGTAAAAGAAGAGACAAAAGCCACAATCCGATGCATTCCTTTGGACGGCGACACAACACCCGGCACCTGCATTTTCACAGGCAAGCCTTCTGAGCGCCGAGTAATCTTCGCAAGAAACTACTAATCGGCAGAAAAATTTCAAAGCAGAGGAGCAAATTTATAACAGTTTGTTCCTCCGCTTTTTATCCCTCGAAACGCCCGTCAACAAAAGGATTCCGGTGATTTTTTCTAATTTTTTTACCGAAAAATTTGCGGGAATAAAAAATCTGTTCTATCTTTGCACTCGCAAAAGCGAAACAACAGCGACTGCGAAAATAGCTCAGTTGGTAGAGCACGACCTTGCCAAGGTCGGGGTCGCGGGTTCGAGTCCCGTTTTTCGCTCAGAGTTTTTTGAATTATTGGCTGGCAACAGCGACTGCGAAAATAGCTCAGTTGGTAGAGCACGACCTTGCCAAGGTCGG
>OLVX01000530.1_pt1 | contig 37524 bp, 46 predicted proteins | sample 1673271 | NCBI WGS metagenome assembly OLVX01 (sample SAMEA3178939, study PRJEB25190) | human gut metagenome | biome: human gut; feature: human-associated habitat; material: faeces | place: Austria | collected 2013
TTTTTTTTTTTTTTTTTTTTTTTTTTTTTTTTTTTTTTTTTAACGTCTGCTAGGCTTCTACGTCAAAGTCGCAAAGCGGGCTATATTCTACACCCTTGGCGGATTCCGGTACTAGTTTAGGTGCGCTGGGTCTCGATTCGATCGCGTCTCCAAATCTAGCGCTAAACACCTTCTTGCCTACCAGCTTTTCGAGATCTCCGATACCCTTTAACTTGATGTTTAAAACTTCGTCCTCGAGGAACTCGTTTAGAAGCGCTTGGCGTATCTTCGCCTCGTCCTTGATAACTCGGCTGGTTCTACCCGCCACGAGCTTGTATCCCGGCCATTTGTGCCCCTGTATCGCCCTGTCGTAGACGTACTTGTTAACTGATTCGATCCAACTTTTGTAAGTGTCTATCTTGCCGATTAGATCTACTATCTCCTCATCAGATAATAGCAGGGGTTCGGGCTTTTCGTCGAAGTCTGCTAGTATTGTGTCCCGTTGCGCCCTGCATTGCGCTTTAACCGGACAAAAACCGCACCAACTCCCGATAACCTGTTTTCCTTCGCCCCGTATTGCCATTTTTGCGGCTGGTTTTAGGACTTTCTCCGCCCAGTCGAGTAATTCACCCTTCGACATCTCGAACGTGTCGTAATGGTCTAATCTGACTTGTGCGATAGTCATTCGAATTTTCTCGATATGATCCGTTTCAGGGCTTTTCAAGGTTCCAAGGGCGTACATTAACATTTGTTCGTTCATGTCAGCCGATACCCGTACACCCGTGCCGTACTTCAAATCTATAATGTGTATCGTCTTGTCAGACACAAGTGTTACGTCTACCGATCCGAAGGAACCCGGCGCGAAGTCTGTAATGTCTACTCGACGCTCTAGGAACGTCCGGCACACGCCGTCTTGTTTTTGCATCTCGTAGCCCTCTCCGATAACAAACTCGCAATATTCCCGTATATATTCCGCCATGTCTACTCCAAATAGAGGGTTTTCAAGGTGTTCGTCTTTCAATGGTACCGCATCATCAATTATCGGATCGTATTCACCTTCCAAGTATTTAGTCAATGCGTATTCGGCTATCTCGTGGGCTAGTGTCCCCTCCTCTGCGTAAACGCTTGACTTGCTGCCTGCTTCTTCTGCAAGTAGTGCAGACGGCGTGCAGTTGATCCACCGTTTCGCACTACTAGGCGATAAAATCGCGTGGTCTCTCTCTGCGTGTCCCATTATAGACGAGTTGAGATGTATTCGATGAACTCCGCAAACATGGATTCCTTAAGCGTAGGGAAAGACGTTGCGCCTACCTTTTCAAACGCTTCTTGCACTAACGGGCGTTTCTTCGCGTTTAGAGCTTTCATCGCCCATTGCTTACACTCGTCTACTGTGTGCTCCGTTTCGTCCTTAGCGGGCTTCTCTACGGGTGCAGCGGGGGTTTTCGGCGCAGGAGCTTCTTCTACAGGAGCTTCTTCTACCGGAGCTTCTTCTACCGGAGCAGGCGCTTCTACCTTCTTCGTGCGGCTCGCTCTAGTCTTGGCGCGTTCCTCGGCTATGTGTTCCGATACGGTTTTGACTGGTGCGGCTTCTTCACCCTTCACCTTCGTTGCGTCTACCACGGCGTCCGCCAACTTGTCAAGATCTGTTTTCTTCTCAACTGTTGCGGGTGCAATTTCGCCCGCTAGTTCGCGCAAATAGTTAGACGTCGCCAACAAATCCTGTTTACTCTCGTTTCCTAATAATTCGATTACTACTTTCATTTTTTCTTAAAATTAAAAATTGTTTCTAATAGCTCGTTTTTGTTCACTCTGATTTTTCCTACGCCGTTCTCGTATCGGGTGAGCTTTCCCGAATTGAGTTGATAGCGTATCGCGTTTTCCGTAACCTCGGCGATCCGGGCGGCTTCCGCGACTGTAATTAACTCTACTTTTTCCATTGCATCTTTTTGTTGAATTTAAAACTAAGTTCATTAGAGCCTCTAAAGGTTTTAACGTGATCGGAAAATGCGGCTTTCCGGGCTTGTTCGAAAATGCTTTCGTACCGTTTGGCGTGTGGAATTATGAAGCCTCGGATTTTATATTTAAATTTTTTTCCGGCTTCTTCTTCTCGTAGCAAATCTTTGTAGATCATTCCCGAAATACCCGGATAACCGTATATGTTCGTGACCTCGCCGATCGTTTCGCACGCCTTGATCCTCTCCGTTATCACCTTGTAAAAGAACGCTTCTAATTTATAAATGTCTATCGCTGCCATATCTAGTAATGTTTAAAACGATTCTCCGGTCTCGGAATAGTTCAACAAATTTAGAAGGCTTTTCAGTTGTTTTATCGATTGAGATTCGGGCTTTATAGCTTCAATTAAGCGGAAACCGCACCTTCTTTTCAAATGAACTGGGATACCATCCGTGTTTCCCGTCTCGCGTCCTTTGGTTACGATTGGCGGCGTTCTCATTTCTCTTTCGATGTGACAAAGGTACGGCTTTATTTTGAACTACCAAACGTTTTCCCAAAAAGCTTTAGTAATTTAACTCTGATTAACTGTTTTGAAGGTTTGATAACAGCGTAAAAGATGAATGGCCGTTTTTCAACGTATCTTTTACACCTTAACTGTGTGCGTATCAGTTAGTTAAGTGGCAAAAACGGGAAAATGTAAAAGATGGAAAGACGTTTTCTATAAAGTTTAAAATAAAATATTTTCCATAAATTCATTCACATATTAATTCATATATTTACATATTTTATAGATTATATTACTTTTTCATTTTTATCTCTATATATCATCTTTACATCTTTTACATTTGGTATATATTGATAGATAAAATACTATGAATAAGCAAGTTAAGTGTAAAAGATACAAATTTTAATCTTTTACATGCAAAAACGCCAATTCGTTAAAAATCAGCGTTTTAAATTTTTGAGTGTAAAAGATGAAAGGCGCTTTGTAAAAGATGAAAAGGCGTTATTTGCTGAAATCTGCTGAAAAATTCACGTGAATTGTAGATTTCGGGTTTTTATTCGAAACTGTGATTTTTTGGATCGGTTTCCCTATTTTGAAGAAAAGAAACTTTTTTTGCTTGACCGATCCGATCACGTCCAGCGTATCAACGCTATTAAATTCTATTTTAGTTGTGTCCGGTCCGGCGGCTATTTCTATATTGTTCCATCCGTCATTGTACTTTGCGGTTCTTACGTCCCCGACGCGCACCGTCTTAATAACCGTGTCGATCTTCGTCACCACCTCGGTGCGCGTCGCGTTCTTAAGCTCCCTAATCTTTATCCCCGCCTCGCGTACCTTATTATATAGATCAGCGTTATACAGTTCCAGTTCGTCCCGCTCTAATTTTAGCTGCCTAGCCTGTTCCGCATAATCTCCCGCCGTAGTCCTAAATGTTACGGCTTTGGTGTTAAGCACGGTAATGTTGTTTTCCTGCCTTTCCAGCTCTTTTCTCTGCCTTTGTACTGTCTTATACGAAGCGTACAATAAAATGGCTAGAAGGACAAGCAAACACACTAAAATCTTATCTAATGTTATTTTCATAGGTGTAAGATTTGGCGTTTCACGCTGTTCTTATCATACGAGATGTGCACCCAGGAGAAATTCCTCTCGTCGATAAGCTGGCAATACGGCAAATTGAGTTCCTGTGCCAGTTCAAAGAGTTTCTTATTCTCCTGTTTGCTCCCTGCTGTAATGTCCGCTGCCTGCCCCTTCATGTGCTGCGACGTCCTAGAACCTTTCACCGCCGTGTTTAGGGCGGGCGATCTGTACCCGCTTGTAACAATGATCGGTTTGCCATAGGCGTTCCGTAGCGGGTCTAGTACGTTATTGATTAGCTGTTTCAGATTCTCCAATACTTCCGGCGTCGGGTCGTTGTTGATCTTCTTCGCCTTCGCCGTCGTCGACGCGGTTAGTTCTTGAATTGTGAAGTTTACCATTTTTCAAGTGTTTTATGAAGTCTATATACTTCGTATTAATGATTATATCCAGTACTGTAATAAACTCATTATCCGGTTGGATCTGCTTAAAATTACGGATAATGTTTTTCGAGTACACCAACGCAAATAATGTTGTAAGTAATCGCAACAAGTCCGTATAATTCCCCTCCGGCTCTATAAGCCGTGCGCCTGCTGCTGTGAATAGAACCACGATCGCCGCGATAGCATATTCGAAAAAGGCGTGGAATGCCTTTTGGTGGCTATATTTTTCACCAGCCCGTAAACCTGCAATAAGTCCTACTATAAAGTTTAATGTGCCAAATAAGATTATAAGGACAAAAAAAGTCATTACATCATTGGTAACTGTTAATAGGAAAGCTATAGACGCGACGCGCGCCGTATCGAAAATTCCATCCATTATTTTATTAAACATATCCTAGATTGTACCCTGTGTGAACATTCCTCTTTAATCAGACCGGCGGTTTTAAACGCCGTGATTAACGGGACTATAAATAAATCAGCCTTGCCGCGTTCTGCTTCAAACTGCCTTGCCTTGTTATCATCGGCTAGAACGTAGCTGCCATTATAGTTTTGTATTTTTAAGCCACTCGCCGTGCTCTGCTGCTCGCTTGTCTGCAAATAGCGCGCAAAGGCGTAGTAACATAATACTTTATTAGCGCCGGTACGCGCCGGCGTATCACTTAAATACTCCGTCGGTATCTCTTCATACGATCGGTGAAGCTGTGGCGACATGTCAAGCATATCGGCTTCATAAAAAGCCTTTTCAATGTCGCTATCTTTAACGTCCTTCGCGATCGTGAATAAATCTCGTAATAGTTGAATCGGGTATGCCATATCAATCTGTTATTACTTGGTCGGCGGGTGTAGCCGGAACAATATCCGCGCCGCCTTCCAAATCGTTTTTAATCTTAGTTAGTTCCGGGTCTATGTCGAATATGTAGGCTAGATCGCGGGAAATCTTATCACGGACACGCGCCAATGAACGGCGGTAAACGCGTTGCATCTCCTTAACCACTTCTCCCGACGCGTTCGAAAAGCTGATCAATGATGAATCAATAAGCGGGATCGGAATTGTAAAACAAGAAATAGCGATGTCTTTCCGCAATGGTTCACAATACGATTTGTAAAGATCGGAATCAATAGGCGTACCTATTTGATCCACCCGGATAAAGGGCTTCTCTGTAATGCCTACATTCTCATCTCGTACTGTAAGAACCGCGCCAGTACCCTCAACGCCCATCATTTCGGTAATTGCGTCCCGGAACTCGTTTTGTTCTTGATCGCTTTGAAACATTCCGTGCGATACAACACTGCAAGCGTGGAAACCACGCGCTAGAACGTTCTCGACGTACAACGCATTCCCGTGTTCGGCTCCCATTTCCGGCTGTACTGCATGAAACGGGCTGATAGGATACGGGCGGCGGTTTGAGAAGTTAGCATAATAGAGTTGTCCCGGATGGTTTTCAATACCTCCGTACTCTTCGCACTCTTTCCAAAAGTTTTTCGGGTTGAAGTTAGGATAAACTACGCCAGTCTTTACGTTCGTGTCCTTAAGCGTCTCACGCTCCCAGTTATCAAATACGCGCCATTTTCGCACGATCGAATCACGTTTGTAGTCCTCGTTAAGAACGGCACGAACGTAACTGAACGGCACGGGGTAACAGTACAATGGCCTGCCATCGCCGCCGTATTGCACTATTAATCCGTAACCCCTGTATCTTGGTATCTCGTCCGCCACGAACTCTAAAACGTCGTTCATGTCCTGTCCGTGTTCGTTCGTCTTAGCTGCAAACTCTTCGTTAACGAACCCCTCGCAAATGATGTTTTCCTTTGCCTTGTCGCAACACGCCGTAGCCGTTTTGCTCGCGTCTATAAGGTTTGCGATCCGTTGAGGGTACAAATTATCTATGTCGTAACTAACTATGCCCTCGCTAGCGCGGGGCGTTAAATTCAACGCCTTTCGCACTAACAATTCTATTCTTTTTGCTGCTATCATACCAATTTAGTTTTATTATTCTTCGAACTCTTTAAGACCCTCCGCGGCTGCTGCTTCTGCTGCTGCCTTGTTTGCTGCTCTAGTAGCCGCTGCCTTTTTAGCGGCTTCGCTGCGTTTCGCTGCTGCGATCTCTTCCTCCGTTAGTTCCGGCTCTTCTACAGCTGCCATCATCGCCACGGCTTCCGGTTCTACTACCTCTTCCGGTTCTACTACCTCTTCCGGTGCTTCCGGTGATTCCGGTTCTACTACCTCTTCCGGCTGCTCTTCTCCTCCTAGTTCCGGGATCGTAACGGCTTCCGCCTGCATGTCGATAAAGTACTCGCGGTAATTCTCGTTTGATTCCATGAAGTAAACGGCTTTTTCATCGCTTGTGTTGAAAGCGCGGTATACTCTTCCATCCTCGATCGAGTTGATGAATAGTCCCGGTTTCATTACGTAGCGGGTGTGCTTCCCTGTCAAATAACGTTCGTCATACCAGCGTTGCGCGAACAAGCGATCCGCCCCGCATGTAATATCCAATTTTAGGTTAGTCATTGTTTGGCACAATGAAACTATCTGTCCTATATCTGTAATTTTTTCCATCTTTTAATAAATTAAATTGTTTTTAAACTTTCGGTATCTTTAGACCCGCGTACGTCTCTTTTGAAATCGTTACCAACATATCACCCGTTGACGCTTCCGGCGTTTTAAGTGTCACCGTTGAAATGCCGCCCGTACTTGAATCGGTTGCAAGGTCTGATGCTTCCAAGCCGCAAAACGCGCCCGCCAAATAATAGTAACCCAATTTAGATTTTAAGGCTACCCTAAAATTACCTTTTAAAATTTCCGTTAACGCCAAACGGTACGCGGTTTTATCCAAAGAGGACATAATCTTAATAACAACGCTCTGATCCTCTGCTGCGGGTACTGTATCATTTGTTTTAATTGCGTCTTGATACATAACGGAATTATTAATGGAGTTAACTATGTATCCCTTTTTCCCAGTTATCATCGTGATTGTCCCCACCCCGCCGGATTCTGAAATCGTGGAGATGTCTGATGAGTTGATAATAATCGCTTCATCTATTTCCCCAGTTCCTCCCAGTACTCCCAGGTTCGAGCAATCAAATGCAATACTTCTACTTAGTTTTTTTAAACATGCCATATAATATCCTCCTTTATGATTCCGTTACGATCGCCGCGGCTCTCAATGTGTTATAACCGGCATCTGCGAAGCTTAGTCGAGTTTCGCCGATAACATTTTCCGATGTGGATAGTGTAATGGTCGTGAATCCGCCGTTCGCGTTCAAGTCCTCCGAAATAGCTGTAGCGTTCAAACCGTAATTATACCCATAAACGCGGTGGCTCCCGGCTTTAGTCTTAACAAGCGCCAGGAACGTACCGTTTAAAATCTGATTTACGATCTGCGTTCCGTTCGCGTTCCCTTGATACAATGTGAACGTAACCGCCTGCGTCAATGCTGTCGGCGCGTTGTCGTTCTGTTTCAGTTCTTCCGTAGCGTTTACGCCCTTCTTGTTACTCTCGACCAGCACGGCCTTAGCGCTCGCGGCTATCGTTATAGTAGCAATACCATCTGCTACGCCCTTTGACACAATATCGGCGAAGTTGATAAGGAGCATTTCGGCTACGCCTGTCGCCCCTCCGTCGCAATCGACTAAGATCGCCTTATTTAATTTAGATAAGCATCCCATAATTTAAGTTAGTTTTGCGGCTGTGATAACGTTCCATGCCGTCGTAGTTAATGTTACTCTATTTTCCCCTCTAGCATCGTCCGGCGTTTTAATAGTTACCGTAGTAAAACCGCCATTTGCGCTAGAATCCGTATCAGCCTGTGAAATTTCAAGCCCGCATTTTAAGCCCGCCATAACGGGTGACGCATTAATATCATTCAGCTTTATCGCCGCCATAAACCGCCCGGACAATAACGCCCCCAAAATCGCGTTCGCGTCGGTTAGGTTCTTGTTGTATAGCGTGAACATTACCGACTGATCCAAACCCGCCGAAACGTCCGATAGCTTAAGAGCTTCCGTCAACTTCGCGCCGTTCTTGTAACATTCTACCGGAACGGTTTTTGCGCCGGACTTCAATGTAATAGCCGTGATGCTATTATTGCCGTCCACCGTCGCCGACGTTACGTCGTCGAAGTTGATAAGGTACATTTCAGCGATACCTACGCTGCCGGGTTGGCAGTCGTAGGTAATTGCTTTATTTAATGTCTTTATACAAGCCATCTATTTTTTGTTTTAGTTGTTAAACACCTGCTGCGGTGCATAATTTCATATACTGCGGAACTGCAAGCATTGCATCAGCCGCGAACACGGTTGTACTGTAATACTTACGGTCTTTAGCGTCACGGATGAACGGATCGATAGTCAGACTTGCATCTTCCAAAGCCAACTGAATGTTAGTTTTCGGAGAGAAAGCGATGAATGACTGAACTGTCAATGCGTCACCCTTAGCACTGTTGGACACGTGTCTCAACTCGTTCAACTTGTAACCTTCAAAGTAGTACGCCGGTTTGCCATTCTCCATGTTAGCCTGTGCCAAATGGTTATCCTTAGCTTCCACCAGGTCCTTGTAAGCACGCATAACGTTGCTAGTTACGTAGAATTCTGAATCGTCCAGTTGATCCGGGCGTTGGTTGTCGATACACCATTTCAAGCACTCCAAAACGTTAGCACTAGATCCAGATGGAACAAGGGTTTTAACTTCTTCGGTTGATGCCTTCATTTGCTTGATAATACCGCCGTTTTTGAAAACTGTGTACTCACCTGCTGTATCGGTTGTTTTCAGACCGTCCAACCATACAAGGCGCAGCATATCAGCCTCAAGAACTTTCAGAATTTCATTCTGCATGAACGCTGCCAACTGTGTTTGATCGAAATCATCCGAAAGGTGAACACCTTTTGCAACCATTTTGCCCCAAAGGTCTTGCAGACAAACCACGATAGGCAACTCAATCTGTGCGTGATCGTAGTATTTCACTTTGTCCTGCAAAGAACTGTACTTATATTCGCTGTCACAACCCGCGGAACGTCTAACCGCTTTGTCTGTTGCTGTGAAAGTCAAGATAGGTTTGCCCTTTTCAATGCCCGCTAACACTGTTACACCGTTGGACAATTCGCCTTCCAGCCCCATTGTCAATGAGATAACATCGGCTAGGCTGTCGATATTCAATTTGTTTAAATCGCTAAATGTAAATGCCATAATTTTAATGTTTTAGTAGATTAGTATTTGAATTTTTTACGCATTTCTGCCGCGGCCTTCTGAACCTCTTCACGGCTCAATTTTGTTTCGGTCTTGGTTTCGGTCTTCAGCTCTGTTTTTGCTGCTGCCGGAACGCCAGTGCGTTTGCTTAGCTGCGTCTTAAGTTCCGAAACAGTTGTTTTCAGCTCGGTAACTTCTTTGCGGAGTGCTGCAAGTTCTTCCGGTGTAGCCGTTTTCTTCTCGTCTTCCGGCTTTTCTTCTGTCTCTTCTGCAAATTCATCTTGCCCGCGCTCTTTGCGATCGGTTTCGTCCTCAACTTCTTTAACGTTGGAAATTTTTCCGGCAACGACTGATATAATCATGTCCTCACCTTCTCCAATCGAAATGTAGTAGTCACCATCTTCTACCGGGTTGCCCTCGGCGTCCTGTACTTCGTCACCTAGAGCCGCTTGGTCGCCTTGTGCGATGATAACAAGCTCTTTCCCCTCTTTGGTTGTGACGGTTTCCCTAGCCAGCTTAGTAGATTTAACTCGCTCGACTAATTTTGTCCAAAATTTACTCATTGATAAATTGTTTAAATTGTTTAAATTGTTATTAAATAAAGAACTAGTTGCCGCAGGAAGTCCCACCAAATCGGCACTAAATAAATCTCTAACTTCTGTTACGGTTGCAGTTTGCGCTTCTTCGTCCAGCTCTTTAACATCGTACTGGTTCACCGATACTCCTAGTAGTTCCGGCTCTTTCTCGATCATGGCAACCATAAAATTAAACTCGTTAGGGTACGCCTTTTCCAACGCCTCCGACATAACCAGATCGGCGTAAACGGCTGTCTCGTCGTATTGGAAGTTGGTGAAATAGCCTACGTAACCGTCTAGCAAGTCCGCACCGTTATGTGTCCGGCGTGCGTGAATAGGCCGGGAATTACCCAGACTAACCAGCGACGGGAAAGCGCTCGCAGAGATGAATAATTTATAAGCCTTCCCCCCTTCTTCATAGTAGTTTGCGGTTTCCCCGGCTTCTATAATACGTAACTTTTCAAATATTTTCATACATTACTTTATTATTGGTACAAAGATATATTATTTAATGGCACGAAGCCACGACATTACCTATGATTTACAGGCTAGCCGCTACTTGTACGCTATTATATTGCTGCTGACCCTCGTCTATGTCTGTTACTGCCACGCGCGGAGCTGGAACGCTAGCCACTGAATCGTACATGATCGCTGCCAGTTTTTGAAGGCTGTCATTTGACAGGCTGAAATTGTTTGGTAACGTCATAGTCGATCCGCTGCCTATGTCTATTTTTCCGCCGTTGGCGTATCGGTACACGCCCGACGATCCGAACGAACGCCCGCCGTACTCCATGTTTAGAGCTGATAACGCGTTGATCGCGCCGGACGCTTTACGGTTCAAAATATACACGTTCTCACCACCCTCGGCCTCGAACTGTTGCCCGTTAGATCCGGTGAACGTCACGCCGCCCGCCGCATGGCTAGCCCCGTAGATTTGCCCGCCCTTCGCGTATTTCCTCACACTTGTGTTGATCTTGGTGTCCGGCTCTTTGGTTTTGTTAATGCTCATAACGTTTTTCATACCCGCCGCCACTACGATAGCCGCCTGCGCAATACCAAAAATACCGCCCTGTGCCAGTGCTTTGGACGCACCTAGATAAGTATTGATAAGGGCCTGCGCCGTGGCAAATGCTTTGCCCGCTGCGCTCTCTTCACCCAGTAAGCTAGAGAGTTGTCCGGCTGTGCCCGCTGCCATCTCCAATTGCGCGTTATAGTACTTCCGTCTTACTTCGTCCTTCATTATCTCGAAACGTTCGGTTATCGCGGTTGTTTCCGCTCCGATCGCTTCTGCGTTCGCGATCTCGGCTGCCTTCTGCGCCTCTAGTTTCTGTAACTGAAAATCTAGATCATTCGTCATTTTAATTTCTGCCAGCGCCCGATCGTTCTCTAGGTTGAGGGCTTGACGGTCTCTTTCCTTCTGATCTTCCTCGTCTTTTCGTGCCTTGACCTCCGCGGCGTATTCCAACTCGAGTTGGCGGACGTTGTTGATATACTCCTGTTCGCCTATAAGTCCCTGCGCACGTCTGTACGTCTCAATCTCTATTTTTTGATCGTTGACCGCTTGCAGTTCTTGCAACGATATTTTAGCCCCTTCCAGCTCCCGTTGTGCTATGTCGAGTTGCATACTTGTAACGGCTTCTGAATACTTTTTCAGCTGCGCGTCCTGCGCCTTCTTAAGCTCGTCCATCTGCTTCTTATAGGCGTCTGCTTCTTTCTTCGCTGCGTCTTCCGCCGCTTTCTTCTTCGCTTCCGCCGCTGCTTTAGCCGCTGCTACCTGCTTGTCGCGTTCCTGTTTAACGAACCCGGACACCTGCCCGGCCATTTCCTTTTCCTGTGTGGCGTAGCTCGCTCTAGCCGCTTCTAGCGCTGCAAGGGCTTCCTGCTCTTTCCGCAAATCTTCGTCGCTTGAATATCCTAGTTGGTTCTCGGCTTTGATCTGCTTGTACTTTGCATCCAGTACGGACAACTCCAAATCACGGATAGCGTGTAACTTCGCCGTAGCCTGTTCCAGTAATTTAGTACGTTCCGCCGCTGACTTGTTTTGATCCGCCGCCAGTGTCTTAAGCTCTTCCATCTCTCTCCGCATTTGCGCCATCGGCACAAGCGCCGCCGTTTCAGCTTGGTAAATGCGTTGCGTTTCCTGCGCCAACCGCGCGCCCTCCGCTGCTGCCCTCTTCGTCTCCTCGCTGATAAGCCCTAACTTATCCAAAAGCCATGTAACGCCCTTAGCAAGGTTTTCGAGAAGAAAGGCTACGCCTTCAAACAATCCGGTTATCCAGTCCAGTAAACGCCCGAAAATGACCTTAAACGGGGCAAATGCGGCATTTAAGCTAGTCGCCAACTCGCTGTTACGTTTCATCAGTTTCTCAATGATACCGATAAGAGTTAAGACGAGCGACACGACAAATATGATCGGGTTCGCCTTTAACGCCGCGTTGAACGCCTGCACCCCGGCGATGCCGCTCTTCATCTGCCCTACTAGCGCGCCAGTGCCTCCGGTTAGCCCCTGTGTTTGAAGTATGCCGTCCTTGACGCTCTCGGCGTAATTACCGACATTACGGCGGTTGTCGCCTACCGACTTTTCCAGCTCCTTAAGTTTGTCCGATAACGCTTTAGTCTGCTCGGTTAGGTCTTGCCCCTCTTTGCTCGTGGTCCGCTGGGCCTCGCTCATCTTGTTCAGCTCCGCGGTGTTCTGTGCCAGTTGGGCGCGTAGGGCGTTGACGCTCGTAGCCTCATTGTCTAATAGCGTTTTTGTAGACTTGATCTCGGCGTTATTCTGTTTGTTCGCCTCGGCATTGTCTAATATCGCCTTTTGCGTCTCAATCAGAGACTTATTCAGCTTCTTAACGGTTGCGTCGTACTTGTCTTGCTGTATAAGTCCGTCCGCGTAGTTCTGATTTAGTGTTTCTAGCTCCTTCTTTTCAGAAGCGTACGCCGCTTGCAAATCCTTTTTAGTCTTTGCAAGGACTATACTCTTAGCTATTAACGCATCTAGCCCTTTCTCGGCTTCAGACGTGCCGAAATTGAGGTCTAATAGTGTTACTTGATCCGCCATATTAATTTACTTTAAATCCATTTTGTACAAAGATAGCTTACATTCCCCTGTTGACACGTCAAATTCACCTAACGATTTAATGTAGAAACAACTGTTTAGTTGGGAAAAGTAGTATGCGTCCCCTAACCGAAGGTTTTCCACGTCTTTGTACTCTAATTGTGCTTTTATTTTCACCTGAACCCGTGATCTAAACATGCGGAAATGTCGGTTTATATACGGGTAGTATATAGAACCTACATAAACAAAGGGCATACTCGGCGATGGCAAACTGAAAATGCTAGTAAGTCCCATCTTCGGAAAGATCATACGATCATAAGTGAACTTAACGCCGGACTTGTACGCCTCTTTAACGGGTGTAACAGTGCCAGCCCCATTGCTGTAACTGAATTGTGTAGAATCAATCGTGCACACGTATTGGTCTGCAAACTCGTCCGGTACGTCTACCGTATCAACGCTTAGTAGTTTGTCGCTCCAATCGTGTATATGTGCCCATGCATCCGATGCTCCGTCCCTTAGTTCCGGGGATACTATCGGCTCTATACGTAACGTTCCGTTTCGGTAAATCTTCCGCCAGTGCCACGCCGTACACATATCATCAACTAGCTTTTTCACGTCGTTATATGGGAAGTCCGCGGGTTGAGAATAAATAGTTTGAGACGCGGGGGCGATCGCTGCATCATAAACTATTTTACCCTCTCCACACTTAATCACCTCTTCCGGTGCGTAACCGTCGGGGAACTTAAACCAGTCGTTTCTAAGTACACCGCCAATAGTAGCGACTAACTGTATGTACGAATCTTGTTGGGGGTACACTGTCATTTGCTGATTATCAATCGAGCGGTAAATCCAAATGCGATCCGTCAACGTTCCGTAGAATGAAACAGAGCGACCGATAGCCGATACATTACCCTGCAATTGGATCGTGCGGGGCTTAGTGCTCGGAATAGATGCGCCCACATATTCTACAATCAGGTAGAATGCTTGCCCCTCGCCGGATGCGATGAAGAATCCCGCGGGCGCACCGCCGGAACGTGTGCCAAAGAAACTAGCGTTTGCATAAATGCTCGCGTTATCCATAACAATAGTAGCTTTTTGGGGGTATATGTACCCTCCGCGTCCTTTAGTGTAGTTCTGCGGTACTAGCTTTGTCGATCCCGTCGCTACGTCTCCCTGCCATGTAAGATCGCGCCGTTTAACAATAATAGATGCTTGTTGCGATAACGCGTCCGGCACGGCTACACCTGTGTTGTATTCCGGGTGAATCGCCGGGAACGTGATTTGTGGGAACGTGACGTAGCGTCTCACTAGCTCGGAAAGGTTTGCCGCGCTAATCTGTAACGTTCCATCCTGAACAGTACCGTAAACGGGCGGCGCGGATATAGGTAAACTAACGTCTGACCACTTATCGGTGCTCTCGATCAAGTTAATAGTGTACTCCGTTTGAGACGCTGATACCTTTGCGTAGAATTGTGTCGGCTCGTCAGACACATAAGCGTAATATTTGAACGGAATAGACGCTATCAGCACCTCGGCTACGTAATACTCGCAGTTAAGCAAACCCTTGTTTAGCCCTATGAACGTCCGGTCATTGTCCGGCGTTCTCGGAACTTTGATCGTAGCACTAAACGCTACACTGTCCCCGGTCATAGTAACCGGGGAAATGTTGTTTAATGTGATCTTGACCGTTGCGTTATCTAAACCGTCTATGTCGTAACCGTTAACTCTTAATGATACTACTTTCATCTTATCCCTCCTGTGTGATTAAACAAATTGCAATCTCGTGCGTAGTTGTATTCTCGATTCTCAATTGCCCTGTCCGCGCTGCTCCGGGGTTCGGTGTATCAAACGTTACGTTCATTGTACCTGTTCCCGATGCACCCGAAGTAGGAGAAACGGACACCCAACTTGGGGCACTTCCCATAATCCAACTATTACCTGATAAATATATAACGGGTCTTACTCCTCCTCCGGCCTTGCTGCCCGAAATACGGAACGGAGTTAAACCGATTGAAGTTGGCGCACTTGTTTGATTAATTGTAACTACCGCTACCTCCCCGGTTTGGTCATTATAAAACGTTATAGTTCCGGTTCTAGGGGACGCGCCTGACGCTACGTTATCCCCGATCGTTAATGTTACGGTTGTTTCGCCGGGCGCTCCTTCGGTTGCGTCCGGTGTGATCCACGTATCACGCTGCGGCACAGACCATGCGCCAACCGATGTAACGTCCACGGTTATCGGGTGCGTTAGATAGTCTACGTTAAACGTTGGTGTGTCTACCGATATATCGCCTAAAACCCCGGCCTGTGTAACGACTATATTGTACGTAGCGGACCCCGCCTTACTTTTTAGGACTATGTTACCCATTCTAGCCTCGCCATTGTTGGCAGCTACCGTTGCGGAGAGATTAGATGTACCTGCATTACCATTGAACCTATTAACAGACACGCCGATTTGCGCCGCCGTCGCATCTGCTGGAACAATAGGCGCCGATGGATCCTTCGATAGTTTTAAGATGAAGTACTGTGCCGCCGGAATTGATAAAGTTATGCCTTCCCCGGTTTGTACGGAGGTTGTAGCGGTTATACCGATGCCGTCGCGATCCATAGTGACCGCTTGCACTTTGTACCCCGGTACGTTTGCTCTCAGCGTAGCGCCCCTTCCCCCCATAAAAATAGGTGCTTTTGATCTGATGTTATGTGTGCTTGGAACTTTAAACGTCTCCCAGTAAGCATCCAGTGCAAAGAGTAGGTTACCCTGTTCGAAGTCGTCCGCTGTTAATGTGATCATATCGCCGACCGATAACCACGACGGTGTACTTTGCACCTCCCATGCCGCGTTGCTGTATATGCTGTTAACCAGTCCTTCCGCATACGCCGCACCGATCGTCCACGGGTTTTTCTGAGCGCTAAACGCGATCGACGGCGTAGGCGGCTGATCCGGTTGTTGCGGGAAGATATAATTGTCTTGCAGTTCTGTTGTTCTGAACCTTACTTGCTGCCTGTACGTCTTAGTACTGTTAGACCACCGCGCGCCAGTGTCGCCCACTACCTCGGCTCTAAACCGCTTGTCCTGATATTGGTTTATGCCCGGTATGTTCAAGTCAAACACAATGTTAGATGATACCAACAACTCTTGGTAGACATTGTACCATTCTTCACCGTACTCTAGATTTATAGTGATCTCGGCCTGCTCTGTTACGCCGCCGCGTCCTCGAATAGACGTGAACTTGTTAGACCAAAAATAGTCCTTGAATGCAGCCCAAAACCATTGCCCGTTACGCATGTTCCACCTAGCCCTTAAAGCGCATTGAAGCCCGGCATCGTAAACAACGTCAGACATTAGGCGATCTTCATAGTTAATCACTTGATCCAGCCCGTTACCCCAAACATTCTTAATAGTCAACTTCTTAATATACGTTATGTCGATAGCGTCCCCCAGTACGTAGGTAGTGGGAAATATAACATTACTAGGCGCACCCGTCACGGGTTCAACTTGAACGGATAACGCGTCAGACGGATGTATAACGTAGGGGAAAAATATGTCTAGTGTCTGCCCCGGTATGCGCGGTTTTGGCGGTTGTGGGAGCGCGGCATCTACTCCTAGAGTGTCCCAGTATGTAAGATCACAATGGAATACAGGAATAGTTATATAGTCCGTCGGGTCAGATACCCAAAACAATAGCTCTTGTTGCATAAACCACGGTGTACCCTGTGACTTGTTACGATCCGCGCGCTTAAGCAAAGGGGCAGCAAAAGATAGGTCTATATCCACCCCGTACTGCTGATATGGCAAAGTTACCGTTTTAACGGGTGATCCGCTATTCCTCACAGTAATATTCACGGGTTCGTTTGTTCCCGTTGTCACCTTCACCATTAACGGGCGTGAAGCCCATAAGGGAAGCTGCCCGTCATAGGTCTGCCCATCGGTTAGTGTTACGTCTGCTATCGGTATATATACATCCATCATTTAATATTTAAAGTGTCAATAATAGCATATCTAATTATAGTTACTATCTCGTTTTGTAACTTCAAGACCCTCGCAGGGTTGAGTACATCCGACACCACGCCGCCCGGGTTGTACTTGTTCGGCACTTTGATCCCGAACTCCCCGATAGCTTTCGCGATCGGGTACGCGGCGGTTAGCGGTATGTTCGCGCCTTGCTTGTTCTTGTCCTCGATCCATTTACGTATGATCCATAACGGCGGGCGTTTTCCCGCAATGCGTCCGCCCTCCATAGCCCCAACATATCTCGGTGCGGTGATCCGGGCGTTATTGCCGCTTACAACCAACTTAAGCTCCTTGGCGAAGTTTCCCGAAGCCATCAGCCCCTTAGCCTTGTACGAGGCTTCTATGTCGTCCCGTAGCTTGGTTAGTAGGACTTCTATTTCCAACATTGCGTTTCGTGCCATTACTCGGATAAATTAAGGGTTATCTCCCAACCTGATTTGGGACTGTCGTATATGTTTTGGCGCTTGGTTACCGCTGCGCCCTCGGACTCATAAAGGCAAACCGCTTTTTTCGCTATGTCGGTTATAACTGTAAACGTCCGATCCAGTACGTCGATCTCGGACGAGCTGTCAGTTTCGTAATGAGAAGTGCCCAACACCTGGATAAGCACGGAGATCGAGAACGCCTCGGCGGCGTAGTCGTTATAGTCCTGCCTTCCTCCGGGCACGTCAACAAAGATAAAATCACCCGTTATATCGTTTGCCAGCCGATTACGGGTAGATTCATCTCCGAAGAATACGGGAAGCGCATGCTGCGCCCCCCATGTTCCAACCTGATCTAGTATCCCTTTAAAAGTCATATTGAGTTTTTACGTTATTATCGTACTCGGGCGCGTTTACGTCTGTAATAGTCCGTTTACCCGTCCACGTTCTAGATGTTGTTTGGTTGTACGATCCGCAAAGGGTGATATCTCCGTTTACGACTAGCGTCCCCTTAGATACCCTCGCATTGTCCCTCATTTCTAGAGACCCGGAAACAGTCAAAGCTGACACTGCTACGGCGTTATCTCTCAATATAATATTGCAACTGGGGACGGTAATAGCGGTTGGGGTTAGAACGGCATTATTGGCAACTCGCAACAATCCTATCGTCGTTACATCTCCCAGATTGACGCTACCATTTTCGGTTATACGCAAATTTTGTATGACATTAATTCCTGCCGTTTTTGTAAGCTTCGCGTTGTCATTCATAAAAACAGAACCCCGTATAATCGGACCAGACACAACACAGTTCCCACCGAAGTAGCCGGTACCCGTTACACTCGTATCTGTCAATGTAGCGTTATCCTCTACGCGGATATTACCTTTCATGTTAACCGCCGTTTCCCCTGTGTTCACGATCTTACAACCGTTGTACACCGTTACGGTTACGCCTGCAAGGTCTGCGGGTGTGATCGCTGTGCCCCCGGTTTTGCCGAAGAATAGATACGCATTAGTATTAACTAGCTGTGCCGCCGGAACGCTTGATTCCCCTGTAGCAAGCCCGGTTAGCCCTTTTATAACCCCGTTAATATCAGTACATATAATAGCTCCTTCAACCCTCGCAGGGCAATTTATAGTTAAGCCTTTAGACCCGTTAACTCGGAATGGAACCGGCACGCACACACGGTTTGCATTTGCTGTTACCCCCGTAATTGTTTCGCCAACAACTATGGTGTTAAGCATACCTTGTACCGCACGCGGCTGAACGTTCAGAACCTGCGCCAGTGGATGGCTACGTACTTTGTGACCGAACACGTTCGTACCTGCGAAGTCAAATATACCGCTAACATACGCGTCCTTGTAAATGGTTGTGCCATATGTTGCTGCGCCGCCAGTCATGTTTAGAGACTTGACACTATCGTGCGCTTCTGCTAATGCGCCAAAAACAGACCCAGTTGTAGAATACAAACGATACATTCCTTCAACTTCCGCGCTAGCTAGTATTTGACCGGATGTAATAGCTTTACCCAAATCAGCTTGGGCCAGCGCGAAATCAATATTCACGTAGGTGTTCTTAATCTGCGCATGATGATAGAACACACCATTCGGAACGTTACAACCTTGGAAAACGAAAGGCATGTTAGCCGTTCTAGCTGCGGCCAGTCCGGGAAAGGTCGTAGGCGATACGGCGAAGTTGTTACAGTCGGTAGCCTGAATGCTGCTAGGCGCGTTTACATTTAGGCTGTCGGCCGAGACTGCCCCTGTAAACGTCAAGTTATTAACATTGCTATAAATCCCTACACCCTGCGCATTGTCCTGTGCTGCGTCAATGGCTACATTACACCCGATAAACTCGGACATAAGACGGATAGTTCTATTTGCCGTCGTGCGGCCGTTTATAACTACTTTGGAGTTTCTAATCACGCTATCCGGGTACTTTACGCCGGGGCGGATCTCATAAACGCCGCCCGGTCTGATTGAAGAAATCCCCGTACTAGTCGCTGAGTTGATCTCCACCCGTGAATCAATGATAGATAACTTAGTTTCATAAGTACCTGTAAACGTGATTTGCGCAGCTGTCGCGTCTGCCGGAACGATCGCTTCCCTCGGGGTCTTTGCCAGTCTGATAACCATATACTGACCTGTCGGGACTACCAACGTTGCACCCTCCCCTGTTTGTTTGGAATTAGAGGCCGTCACGCCATTGCCGTCGCGATCTAGAATGACCGCTTGCACCTCATACCCCGGAACGTCACACTTAAGTGTCTTCCCACCGCCTCCTAAAAAGATAGGTCTTTTGCTTCTTATAAAATTGCTATGCGGCGTTTTCATAGATTCGTAGTTACCCCCCTGTACGTACATTATAGTTCCCTGCTCGAAGTCATTCGCCGTTAGCACAACCGTGTCCGCTCCTGTTTGCTCTGATTCAAATCGTAGTTTACTACCAACTACGACGCTAGACCCTAAAATGTCTACGGCGGGTGTGCCTGTGGTGCTTAGTGTGGCCTCGCCTACGTCTACGATCGAATCCCCGCCGATGCGTGCACCGGGGAAGCCGAAGTTGCCCCTAAACAGCCAGCAAGCGCCGTCCTGTGATAATGTTTTCTCGTCGTACACGATGCCGCCCACGTCGCCAATATTGACGTACCGGTCCTGCACCCGCCACGAACGAAGGGCGCGTACCCGTTTGTCGCTCCCTACTGTAATGATCTCATACTTCTTTAATCCCATAACGTTATTCGTTATAATGTTTTTTCATCTCTGCTTTCTGCTTTTCATTCTCCTCGTGACGCTTGGATAGTGCCAGCATCGCGTCCAGATAATTGATCCGCTTCGCCTCCTCGAACGTGCACTTGAACAATTCCGCCGTAGCCTGTACGAGTGTCAACACGTTCTTTGCCTCCTTGATCGGATCATCTTCCGGCGTGCTCCCTGCATCGAAAGGGAAGAGGCGTTTCTCTAGTCCGTCCGCCGTTTCTATCTGTTCCTTGATGTACTTAGTAGCACACAACAGATGGTAGACGTTATCCGGCGCATACTCCGCGGGCTTGTGCTCGATAGGCGTACACCACTTCGTAACCTTCTCTGTTGCCGTCTCGCTCCTTCTCGCCTCTATAACCTGCCATAGTGTTACATCTTCGATCCGCGGTATGCGGTATATCAGCTTGCCATTTTTTACAATAAAAGGGTCGGCCTTAGCGTACTCTGCCACCGCGTTTAATGTCGCTGCTTGGTCAGAAGTTAGGCTGCCCTTGTAATTCGGATGCAAGTTACAAATATATTCTAATTGTTTGCGGTTGTAATACCCACAAATTTTCCACCACAAGCGGCGGAACACGTTTTTAACCTTTCCTTTCCACCCGGTCGGTGCTTGCAGGATCAACCACTCCATGCCATAAAACGCTGTTTTACTCATATTCAATCAGTTCTAGTTCTTCGTAATAATACCGCTCTTCAACGTTCGATCCGTCCCACTGTACGACCACGCCTAACACACCGGTCTCTGTAACCGTCCCGGTGTTCCCGGCGTAATCGTATTTAATGCGCACCCGATCGTCCACTCTCATGTTGCAAATCTAATCATTATTCGCGTATCTCGGGCGGTATTTACGTATAAGATAATCAACGCCGTAACGTATTGCGTCCCAAGCGTGGTTGTAATCGTCTATCGGCTCGTTCGTGTACGTGTCGGTTAGGTTGTCCTTGACATACGTGTAATTATCCGCCTCGTCCAGTACGTTCGTGCTCCGCTTCGTAACAAACAGGTTGAACTGCTTAACCTGCTGGATGCCCGCCCGGATCGATCCTTTCCCCTTGATACAGGGGATCGTGTTGCAGCCTAGGCCGCGTAACTCTATAATAGACTTCTGCTCCGCGTTGTCACATACCGTAATGGTGCGGTCCAGTCTTTCCGCCTTAAGCCGTTCGGCGATCGTGCGGTTAAGCATCTTGGTTTCGTAGCACACCTCGTCTATGTACAGGTTCATTCCACGCATGTATATTTTAACGATAGCGGTCGGATCGTTCTGAAAGCCAAAATCAAGCCCTGTAACGAACTTTACGTCCTCGCCCGTTAAATCCTCCGGCAGCGCCTCGATCGTCTCAATTTGGGGATATACGAGGCCTTCCAGCCCGCCCGTCAGTCCTTCACCGTAGACGCGCCACCAATTAGTGTCCTTTGCGTTCCGTTCGATCGCTTCTACCTGCTGCTTCGACAAGTACGGGTTATCCTTGTAAGTGCTGTGTATCGTTACGTACTTGTCTCCTGTGAAGTCCGTCTCACCCCAGAAGCGGCGCACCGGGTTAAAGTCAATGATAACCTTAAGCGTCGTACGTACGTCCAACTGTCGAAAGATCTCGCGGGGTATGCGCTGCGCCTCGTTGATGAAAAGGATGTCACGCGCCGGACCGTGGACCTTCGACGCGTTGTCGCACCCGAAGAACTCGATACACACGCCCGGTTTCACCGTGTAGATCATATCAGACTTGTTAAGCGCGTTGTCGTCCCAGATCCCCTCGTCCAGTAACATGTTCTGGAAGTCGCGGAACATGCCGCGCTTGATGGCGGGTAACGTGTCGGTAACACACGAGATCAGAAGCGGGTCCGGGCTTTCCCTAGCCACAAGGTAAAGAAGCTGTAACGCGCTCCACGTCTTAGAGGAACGCGTACCACCTTTGCTCGCGATCCCTCGTATGTTCGGATCGACGAAGTAGTCCAGCATCTTATTGAAGACATAGGTACAATTCATTTCTTCTCCTCCTCGCCTTTATGATCCTTCTTGAAGTCTTTCAGCTTTCCCATCCTTGCAGACACTTTCGGATCAGTCACGTTAACAGTCAAACCGCCCTTGATGGCTTCACCGTTAGACGTGTAGTCCATCTGCATCTTGATCCCGCGTAGCGCCCTAATATATTGCGCGTCAAATTGTCCGACGCTCGCCCCTTGATCCATATCCGCCGCGATCTCGGCTCGTATGCGGTCTATCGTCTCTACAAACTCCTCGCATACTGACAAACCGAACTCTTCGAAGTTCTTCATATAAGTGTTGCGGCGTTCGTGCAGGTACTTCACCCCAACCCCCAGGAACGCTGTAAACTCGCTTTCGCTTTGCAGGTGCTTCTTCGGCACTTCATAGAGCGTTCCGGCAGCCGGGCCGGACTTTATCGCCTCGTACACTATAACGGGCGTAGCTTCGCACCAAGCTGTGTAGATCGCGTACGCTTCCCACAGCTCGGCGGGGTCTTGCCATACAGGCGTTTTACCGAATCGGCGCGTAGCCAGTTGGTAGCACCTGGTACACTCGAACGAATCGGAGAGGTATTGCGTAGACGCGTACGTCGGCCGGATCGCCCCATCGCCACACACCGCTTTAATTCTCTCCGCCGCTACGGGCTTCTCCTTTGGAAGCTCTACGGGCTTCGTAGTTTCTGTTATTTGTTTCTTCTTTGTAGCCATATAATTTTTATTTACAATCTCTTACAAAAGTAATCATTTCGTCCGTCTCAGACGCCCTGTACACCTATACAATCCGTTAAATGCGTGTTAACTGATTCAAACACAACACTTTAGTTAAATAAGCCGTTTTTATTGTAAAAGATATGATTATGCCATCTTTTACGCCCTAACTAACTGCATATCAGTAAATTACGGGCGAAAAACGACAAATGTAAAAGATAAAAGATGTTTTCCCTATTAATTCTAAAATAAAAAATAACACAAAAAAAAATTATTTATTTAAACAATAGTTTATTTATGTTAATGAAATTATTAATATTTATCTGTAAGTAAATAGGATATATCTTTTACATCTTTTACAATATAGCTGAAAAGCCCTATTTATCGGCATTTAGGTGTAAAAGATACAAATTTTAATCTTTTACATCAAAAACTTGAAAAGTGCGTTCTACGCCTTGTGGGGACGATTCGTCGTAAAAGATGATTTTGGATTGTAAAAGCTGAATTTGGCTACTTTTTTGTCAAAAACGCACCCTTTTAGTTAAAATACCGTTAAATTCAACCATTCTCTCTAAAAAATTTTCTCTCACAAAGTTTTTTCCGAAGTGCGTTAAATTTTTTAACTAAAAAGCGTATTAACGTTTTTATACGAAAACACGCTTTTTAGTTAAATCCATTTAACAGTTCAAGTTGTACATAACCACCCAATCGGCAAAAATATCTTTACACTGCCATTTTTCCATACGCTCCATCTTTTGCCACCTCATAGTCCGATAGTCCAAAACATCTAGCGTCATACTCCCATCTCGATATTTGTTGACCCTATACAGCACGGAAACTTCTATCCCGTTCCGGTTAGTCGTCGTGTCATTGCTTGCGTAGATCGGGCGCTCTATATCGTCGTTCTCGAATGGTCCAACACGCTTCTTCGAAATGTCACGGTATAACATGTTCTCAATAGTCGGTATGCGATCCGGCTGCATCCGCGTATTGCGGTCGTCCCGCACCTTGCTAGCCGCATTTATTATATCAGGCAACATGTTACAAAAAGTAGACGCGTTAACAATATGGAAAGGCTTTCCCTTCACTTTCGCTATTTGAACTTTGTTCGCCTCGAACCAGTTGAACAAGAAAAACGCGTGTAGGTTATAAAGGCACGCCATCTCCTCGACGACTAAAACTCTTTTTGATTTTCTCTTAATATATGGTGTCGGCATACTATAAATTATTTAAGATACATACTAAAACACAACCTAAAGCGATCCCCGCCGCGATTGCCAGGACCATTTGCCCCAGCATTTTCAATCCGTCCTTCATCATAGCTTCAACGCTTCTTTAAGTTTGCCAATCAAACACAGCGCCTCAACCCTCGATAAGTCCACCCGGCGTTGCGGCTCGTTCTTCCTGTAAATCGTGATGGTTGTAATCTCTTTAGCCGTACTCGGTACGCGCTCGGCATATACCATAACTCTCTCGGCTTCCGCCTTATCTATCTTCACTCTCATATTGTATTGCGCTTTCTCCGCGCGATCCAGTGCCGTTTTAAAACGCCCGGTTCTGATGCCCGCTGCTTCTTGTTCCTTCATTTCTTGTTCTCTGAATAAGTGTTCCATGTCTGCCATAACTTAAAATATTAAATCGGTTAAATACTTTATTAAATAATCCAGCCCGACCACCAGCATAACGCCGTGTCCGATCACCCCGCCGACCGCGGTTAGCGCGAAGTCCACGAAATCAGCCTTACCGCCGTACAGGTGATCCTTTATTTCCATCCCCAGCCCGACGCCGGTAGTGAACGGAGCGCCGCATACCGCGCCTAGCGGGATGGCAAATAAGAAATGTTTCCAACGGTTCGACGCCTTCCACCACTGTAATACTTTCTCGTGCCATTTCATGTCTACCACCTCTACGGATAACTTTTTGGAAAACGGCACGAATTCGCCAACGCCATTTGTTATCGTGGCGAACCCGGTCCTTCCGTCTAGCGGCTTATACGCGTTCATCATAGTGCCCGCTACGGGCACCTCGCCTAAATACTCGAAGCGCGCTCTACGCCAGCCATCATTCAATAATACTACATCATCTTTTTTGTAATTTGTTGTTTTCATACGAATAAATTTTTTAATATATGCTCAATAACTCTAACCGTCCAGCCGTTCCCGCACATGCGGCATATCTGCGTGTCAGACACTACCCACTCGTACCAATCCGGTACGGTTTGCAGGCGCGCGCATTCTACCGGCGTTAAATGTCGTATTCCCGCCCTGGTCTGTAACATGTTAAGCTTTTTCACCGTGGTAAGGCAATTGGACTTTCCATCCGTTCTCCGGTATAAATGTTGTCTCCACACCCCATCGGCGCACAACTGCCCCCTGCTAGCCACTACTACACCGTCCTTGTCGTCTTCCAGTATGTCACGGATAAACACCCCTTCATCTTCCGGCTGCGCGATCTGCGCAATGTTTGTCCAGTACAACCGCTTCCGGATCTGTGCTGATACAAGGTTGCTGTTAATCATAACGGGTTCAACTCCGATCGCATTAGTTAAGACGGCTTCCCACTTCTTCGACATCTTAACGTTTTCCAACAAGAATTTAACGTCCGGGTTGTACTTCCGTATTTCGGTCAATATCCGCATATATTCCCAAAACAGATACGATTGCCCAGTAAACTCGAATCCCATTATTTTAAGATCCAAATATTGATCCAGGTCCGTTACCTCTACGTTCTCCGTGGTCGTCATCCCCTCTTGTTTTCCCGCGAAAGAAAACGATTGGCACGGGCTCCCGCCTATAATCAAATCGATCTTATCCAGATTCGACACGTCCACCTGTGTAACGTCCCCTATATGTATCGTGTCGGGAAACACGTGGCGCGTCTGCTGTATGGCGAACTTATCCACCTCGGAAGCGTAGTACTTATCCGGGAAACAACCTAGATTAGTAAGGGCTATCTGCCCGCAGCTCATGCCGTCAAATAAACTCAATACATTCATACTCTATAATTGTGATTTATGAATAAATAATTTTTCCGATTTTTTTGTTGCGCTGCTTCCCGGGCTTACTCCGGAAGCCACCTCCTTACCCCACACGCAGATAAAATCCTTGGGTGCTTCATATCCGGATACAAAAACCTCATGCCCCCGGAACACCATTTCTCTGCACCAGTCCCAAAGCCTTGAATGATCGATACTATACTGGTATTTAGTGGTGTTCGCATACGGAGGGTCACAGTATATGATAGATTTTTCCGGTATGGCAAGCTCTGAATAGTCTTGGTTTTCGAATGTAACTCCGTTTAGCGACGGAATTTGCTTTAAAATATTCCGCACACTCTCCCCGATATAATCACGAACGCCCCTTTTATCACGGCACTCATGACCCGTATACCCCGCGAAAAATTTCCCGTTAAAGCTAGCCATGAATCCGACCCAACCAATAAAGTGGGCAGGGTAATAATCTAAATCCCATTTGTAACACGACCTTGCGATCTCGTAACAGTCTACGGGTATTGTACTAGGAGGGTCCCAACCGGTTGTAAGCGCCTTGAACATTTCTATTAAATACTTATTAACGTCATTAGCTATCCGGAGTCCCGTTACCTTGGCCATCGTGTTGCACCCTCCGCAGAACGGCTCTACATAATATTGATCCTCGGATCGGTTAGCCAATATAATCGGCAGAATGTCTTTGGCTATCCGAGCTTTGCTCCCCATGTATATCATATTCTATATTTTTTAATTAGTTCTTTTACCATATTCATAAGTCCGTTTTGCGTATCGGCCTTTCCGCTTAACGCCGCTATAACCCGTTCGTCTATCGTGCCTTTCGTTACGATATGGTGAACAAACACGCTATTCTTTTGTCCCTGTCTCCATAACCTTGCGTTGAACTGCTGATAAAGTTCCAAGCTCCAAGTAGTACCGTACCATATTATACGGTTTCCTCCCTTCTGCATATTCAGACCGTGCCCCGCGCTAGCCGGATGAGTAACTAATACGGGTATCTGTCCCTCGTTCCACCGGCGTACGCTATCCACTCCGTCCAGCGCCTCCGCTCCAAAACCTTTCAAGGCTTCCAGTATGCGCGCCTTCTCGTGTTGGAAGTTGTACGCCACCAAGACGGGCGCGCCGTTCGCGGCTTCCACCATCTCAACCAACGTTTCCAGCTTCTCATCGTGCACGGTGCGTATGTTCCGGTCCGCATCGTAAACCGATCCTCCTGCGAACTGCAAGAGTTTGTTTGATAGGGCGGCGGCGCTTAGCGCTGTGATCTCCGTGTAATCGTAGTTGGCATCCCGCAACATCTCTAACACTTGATCTTCTTCGAACTTCTCGTACATTCTCTTCACTTTGGCCGATAGTTCTACGTAGTTGTTCACGTATGTAAGTTCCGGCATATCCAGGAAGTCTAGCGCTTTCATCGATAATGTGATGTCGGCTATCTTCTCGCCTAATACCGCCTCGGTTGTCGCTAGCGGTTTGTACTCGTAAACTATCCCGCCGTTTTGCGCTCCCGGCCTGAAGTAGTTGGCCCTGTAATCGGTTATTGTCTTTCCCAGCCGTTGCCCGCCATCGACTAAATACATTTGCGCCCACAGGTCAATAAGCCCGTTCGGCGCGGGCGTTCCTGTCAGACCTACCACCCTGCTAACACTGCGCCGGATAATCTTTGCGGCCTTGAAGCGCTTTGATTGGTGATTCTTGAAAGAGGAAAGCTCATCGAGTACTAACATGTCGTACGGTACTTTAGACCCGCCCCACATTTGCAGAAGCCAAACAAGGTTGTCACGGCTCACCGTGTAAACGTCTGCGTCAGCCCGTGCGGCGATCTCGCGTTGCTTCGCCGTGCCTTTTATCACCGACAAACGAAGGTGGCGGATGTGCCCCCAGTTCTCGATCTCTTCCCCCCAAGTCATTTCGGCGACGCGCTTTGGCGCTACGATCAACACTTTAGTTACCTCGAACTCGTTTATTAGATCGGCTACGGCTGTTAGCGTGCTCACCGTCTTTCCCAGTCCCATATCAAGGAACAGGGCCGCGTCCGGATGTTCCTTGATATGTTCTACGGCGGTACGCTGGTAGCCGTGTAAATTACTCCTCTGTAACATGCTCTATAAATTTTACGTAATTATCGTCCATCCGTTCTCGGGGGACACAAGGTACATGGTTGCAATACCGATAATTGAAGAGCGCACAACCGTAGCAACACTTCTCTTCATTGTGTTCTACCACTTCTACTACTCTACCCCCGAACGCTAATACTTTACCTACTGGGTACTCCGTGTGCTGCTTAAGTTTTTCCAGTTCTTCAAATATCACGTGTTGCCCGTCCTCGCGCGAACACTCGGAGCAATCTATATCCCCAGCCTTGCATCGTGGTGTGCTGCCTATCTTTGTGAAGAAAACGCACCCACTGCATAAACCATTACTTCTTACACATTGAACGGTCTTACCTTCGTCAGTGGTGAATACTTCACCTACTCTATACTCTTTCATAACCCTAAATCTTTTTTGTACAACATATCGTAAATATCGTCTAATGTGTAACGTTCCGGGAAACATTTAAGCACTTCGGCGAGCACGTCCAGTATATCGGGAATCTGTGATTTAATCCCTAAAAGGTCTTTGATCGCTGCCGCCTTGTCAGCGTTAAATACTTCTTCCTTGTACACCTCGGCTATTGTGTCAGCTCCTTCAAACACTACGTTGTCACCCTTGTGCAAGTCCCTACGGATATACTCGCGTCTTAATATGCTATCCGGCACTTCGGATATTAAATACTGTTGCAGGTTCTCCGGTAATTGCTTGATAGCGTCCCCGATCGCGTAGCCCTCGGCGGGCGTTCCGTTCGCCATCTTCGTAACCACATCACAAAATAGATTGATGCGGTCTACCTTTAGTTTCTTGTTGAAGTCTACCATTATTCGATCCCTCCCTGAATTACAATTAAATCCCTAATATTAACTGTCACCGCTTTATACCCTAGCTCGTTAGTGTATGCGAAGTCACAGTTGCATTTAACCTCTACTGTATCGTGATACTTGAACGCTAAAAACCAACACGTATATATCTTTCCGTCTCTCTGAAAGGCTAGCTCCGAGTCTGCTGTCATTTCGCGAATGAATCTCGCTTGGTCTTTCAGATCTTCAAATCTGTACGCAAATAGCGTGACGCGGTCTGTCATTGCAAGGTGAAAACCTTTGTTGTAGAGGTGCACGTTAAATTGCTTTTCGTTCTCGAAACTCTTCGTTTCGTTTCCGCACCTTGCTATGATCCGCCCGTTTTGGGCTCTTGATACTTTTAGTAATTGCCCGTTGTTGTTTCTATATACTTCCATGATGATCTTATTTATTATTGGTTATTGCTTCCGCCATCTTCTTCAATTCTTCAATACATGTAATCTCGTCAATTACCTTGTACCCTATAGCGATGGCAAGCCTTTGAGCCATCCTTGATTTCCCAGCTCCCGCGTCTCCGATGATTAAAACTTTATCTTTCATATTCTTTTGGGTTTTGTGGGCGGTGTTACCCGCCCGGGTTTATTATTCGTATGGATTATACATTTTATAGATTAATACGGGCATATCCGAATAATCTTCAAAGGCTTGCTCGTACGCCTCGCGCGCTTCGTCCTCTGTCTTTTCAAACAACCGGATAGCGCAGCCCGTTCCTACGACTATAGCGTAGTTCGATTTTTCTTTAGAGGGTTCGCCGCTCATGGCCTTCGTTGTAGATACCTCTAGGATCGCGCTCTTCGCTAGTCATTTGAGATTTATACTTTTTAAAATACTCTCTCATTCCGTTTTTAAGTTCTTCCAGTGTCATATCTTCTAATTTTTATTTGGTTATTTCCTTTTGACACTCAAAGATACGACTAATCATCAGGCCACCAAAATATAGGATAGACTATTAACATAAATTCGAACTAACCACCATGAGTTAATGCCCGTTAACATAAAAGTCTATCAAGTCCTTCAAATCGTTGTACTCGTCAGGGTTAGACACTACACGTACATTGAAGTCTAGCGCGGCGATCCGATCCAGTATAACCCGCTGTATCGGTCTAGGCTTGCATCCCGTAGACTTGAACTCAACAAAGATAACCGTCCCGCCTGGTAACAAGTACATTCGATCCGGCAAACCATTTATAAATTGGGATAGCAGCTTTACTGCCATCCCTCCTTTATTCTCGACGTACTTAGACATAGTACGCTCGAATGCCTTTTCGCTAGTTTCCGTTGCCTTCATTCGTTGGTACGTTAATATGCAGGCTTGCGCCGTTTGCCACTTTGCACGCTTTCCGTAGTGCTACGTAATTCTTCCGGGCTGTTACGGCTTCTGTCCATGTCAGACGGGCACACCCTTCCAAGTTCTCCCATACTCCGCGGCGATCGTTATACGTTTGTAACTTATGCAGTCCGCAAAATTCTCCTGTACTCTTGTCCGGTGTGATCCGGGTTGTGCCATCGCGCGACTTTAGTTTTTTCCTGTTACTCATTGCAATACTCCTTTACTAAAATTTTTGCTGTTTCTTCCGGCGTTGCTATTCTAAGCCCGTTATCTAGGCGCACAACGCATTTTTCGTTCGCCGGGAAGTTAATCCCTAAATCCACCAATCTAACACACTTTGCGGTTACGTTATCTAGGTCTACGGAATCCACGATATAAAGAGAGTTTTGTGCTCTTAAATACGTTCCGGGTCTGATATTGCCGTACTTCTTGCAAAGCTCTTCGCGCCGTTTCGCTATGGCTTCCTCGCGCTTTTTGTTCTTCCATTCCTCCTTTAGCCGGACTAGCTCGGATATTGCCACGTCGTTAGGAATTACTTCCATAGCCTTGCTACTTCCCACCAAAAACTTTTGTCCCTTCTCTGTGCCTGATAGGACCGCTACTAACTTCTCGTTGTTATCGTTGACCTCTAGTACCATAGCTAACACTTTCTCGTCTCCAAACATCATGTGCACATATTCATACACTGCCACCTGTGGAGCTTCTTCCATCGTTCTAAGGTCTTTTAAGTTCATTCTTATCCTATATGATTCCATCATAGAACACCTACGGTTTAGAAAATCCTTCGTTCCGAAGTCTCCGAACATTTGGCGAAGAACGTGTTTATAGTCCTCTACGTTGTCCCAGTCCTCCGGGCGGAATGGAGTATGCGTGAATATCACAAAAGTTCCGCCGCCATCTTCCGAAACACGCCACGCGTTTGTATTCTGAACCATCCACTCACATATAACATCTACTTGGCTACGTCTTAGACGTAATGCGCCATCTCCTAATATTATTTTAATTAGGTTACAGGATAAATTCCCAGCTCTTAAATCTTTGATGATTTGGTTTTTAAAACTTTGTTCTTTACTTTCCATACAATAAAATTTAATAAGTTTAATTGGATAATACGCGGCGATCGCGATAAGCGCCACCGCTAATATAATATATAATATCATTCCTTTGTTACATAAGTTAGATTAACACATTTTACTGTGTACCCTTGCGCGGTGTAACAGTCGGTGATATACCGCCTTTCCGCTTCCAAATCTTCCACCACATACGCCCCTACCTCGGCGTAGTCTCTTACAATAGTTCCCGTTGTGGTTACTATATTGGCTCTTAATATCTGTACCATAGCTTTAAATATTAGTTGTTGGCTCGCAACACAATAAAATGAATAATACAAACAGGATCGCCCAAAACGTGTAAACTACAAATTGTTTCATATCAATACACCCAAATATTAATTTTAACCCCCAAAAATTTTTCCATCTGCTTTGCGGTTTCTACCGCTAGCTTGTACATAAACTCTACATACTCGTTATAGGTAGTTTCCTCGTAACCATTAACGGCGTAATTTAAGCTCCAATAGTATTCGCCATCCTTGTAAATTTCGTCGGCGGTGCACCTAACTCTATTTGCTTTCAGCCCCAAGTCACATATAATATGTTTTGTTACCCAGTATTCGCTGTTAGCAAACTCCTCGTCAATTCGTTTTCTCACTAAATCCATTATTATAATATTTTAAAGGTTGATATTGCATGATTAAAATCTGATTCGCTAGCGTTCCGAACTGTGTGCATATCCTTCGTGAAGTATTTGCCCGGATATTTTGTAGCGCGTATTTTGATAATTTCTTCAAAGGAAAAGGCTTTCAACGCCTTAACCAGCTTCTGCATTTTCATTGAATCCCGCTCGAGGGCTTTTTTAGTAGGTTCTCCGAAGAAGCCTTTCTTGTTCCAAAAGCGGCGGCGGGCTTTTAGTTCCGCCTCGCTTAGTTCTCCTATATTCTGTTTCATATCTCATTGATTTCAATAATTGATAACCCGTTTTTCAGGTTCTTTTCTACTTGGCGTCTAGCGTCTTTAACATCTTTTGCCCGTACACCGACCCATGATCGATAAATCTCATTTCCGTAAACTACTTCATAATGTTTCATAATTATAATACTTTAATATGTTATCGTGAAAGCAAAGGTACGGTTTATTTTGATACCACCAAAACTTTTCTCAAAAAACTTTAGTATATTAGCAAAAATAAAGTCTCGCGTATCACTACGAAAGACTTTTTAACTGAAAAACCACCCTAAAAATATTAACCTTAAAAATTAGAAAAGAAAGTTTTGTTTTAATTCGGTATCGCAAAGGTAGCATTTACTTTTTAATATCCGCACCGCGACGGGTATAAACTACTTGTGCGCCGTACAATTTCGTTCTTTTTAACGTTCCTTTGCGCCAACCTTTCATTTGTCGTATTGCCAAAGACAATTCGCGCCCTTTCGCGCTTGTATAATCTTCTTTCCGGCGTCCCATCGCGTCTACCCAAAGTTCCATTAAACAGAACTCATTTTTAACCGTGTCGCCGATCTCACCCAGACCGCCCGATAGAAAGTCTGCGCGCTGCTGCTCCGTACGATTGTCGTAGTCAGCCGGGAAAAGCTTGTCTACATAGTTCTCTATAATACCTACTAGCGGGCTTTCTTCCGTAAACTCCTCGCGTCCCTTGTTGGCTATCGCTTCGGCTTCGTCAGACAAAACAAGGCTCTCACCCATCATATACAGTTCCATAGCTTCCGCCCAAAGTTGGTCTACCACTTTCTCGAAAGATTTTTCAAATAGCTTGTGCGTGTTCTTGTTGGCGCGTACCTCGATAGGAAAGAAACGGCGGTTTCCGGTCTTGTCCTTCAAAAACTCATCGTCATTGGTAGACCCGAAGAACACACATTGGCGCCTGTGTGTCTTGACGCGGCGGGCGTATGCGCTACGATATGTATCTTCCCGCTTGCTGATAAAGTTCTTCGTGGCTTCCACGTCCGAACGGCGAAGGGCTGATAACTCGGCTAGCTCCACGATCCAAGCATGTTGTATCGCTTCGTATGCTTTTTGCCCGGATATGTCGGTTAATGAATCATTAAACCAACCTTTTGAAAGGGACTGTATAAGCGTGGACTTTCCCGCGCCCTGCCCGGAATACATGACAAGCGCCGTATCAAATTTACGTCCCGGCTCGTACACCCTAGCAACCGCGGCAACTAACATTTTGCGGAACGCCTCGGACACGTAAATACTAGGCTCTGCCCCCATGTAGTCAACCAAGAAATTATCTATTCGTTTCACGCCGTCCCATCTTTGCGCCTCTAGGTATTTCTTGATAGGATGGAAAGCGTTTTCACTGCAAACCTTTTCTAGTGCGTCGGTTAGCTTGCTGTCATTATAAATACCGTGTAAATCCTCTATACGTCCACGGATAATCGCTACGGCGGTATCGTCCAGCACATCACCCTTCTTGATGTCCTGTGAAAAAAACGGTGTACGGGTGTACACGATCGTATCAAGAAACAAGTCATAAGCTAACAGATCATTGAGTAGGGGATCGCACTTGAAAGCATTAACGAAATTGCGAACGGTGCACATTTTATTGCCCTTCTTATCCAAGTCCCAAACAAGTTCAGCGGCGGTCTGCGCGTCTGCCTTTACGTCTTCGTCGTATGCTTCGAAGTCGGTTAGGTCATCGTCCACGGCTACCATATCTTTAACGCACTCCTTATCGGCGCGAATTAGTTTGTTCATCTCGCGGGTACTATCTTCCTTACCCAGGTGCCCGAATTTGTGCACCCGTACGAGATCATAGGCGTTGTATACGTGTCCGTCTCCGATCGGGTCGGTTGAATGGTGGGAAAAACAAAGTACATCGTCGTACACAACTAAACCAGCCGCACTCGATCCAAGAGCGTATGTATAACGCCCGTTGTCTACCTCCGTGTAAACGTCTGATAGATATTTTTCTATTGCTGCCTGTATCGTGTACGCGCGGCAAAACGCGCCTACTAAACCCTCTTTATCTCTAGGGTCTTTTGCCATCTCCTTATTAACGATCGCTCTTGTCTCCCGGTCTGTGTCCGAATGGAAAGCCCAGTTGCGCACGTCTCGCCATTCTTCACTGTCTCCGTACAAACCTATTAGATACTCCGCGCTGATCGGTTCTCCTTCGAACACTTCGAAAAGTCCGGTTTGATCTTTTGAAAGGGACTGCCAGTACATCATGCGTTCCGGTTGAAACGTTGTTTTGTCAAACAGATCAATACCTAACAACTCGGCTACTTTACGCGCCGCGGCTTCATACATAACAACGTCTGTAACCTCTTCTTTGAAAGGCATGATAAGGCGGTAACGGCGCGCTCCCGGTCTATCCGAACGCGTTGTGTATATAACCGCTGCGTATCCGTGAAAACGATCCTCAAAGTCTATCGGGAAAAGATCATCGGCAAAGTCAATATCTAACGTTATCATAGTACGGGATATAACCGCCTTCTTAAGGCGTTGCGATCCTGAAAGCTCGCCCGCCATGAATCCGCCTACGTCTTTCAAAGACGATTTGGCGGGCTTGTCTAGCTTATCGTACTCGCGTACCGTTTCGTTAGTGATAACGGGCGTACCTAAACGTTTTACAAAATCGTCCCATGTGAGGCGCACTGCCTTCCATTTCAGAGACGCTGAAGAACCTGCGAGCGATAAGGTGTATTTTTCCATGTTAATTAATCTTTCTTATAATAATTACTAGTGAATCCTTCTGCCTTTAGCGGAATACCGAAAACTTCTGCCCATTTTGGTGTAGCTGCCATAGCTGTACAAATTTCCTCTAGCGAAACAACGGGGTCGCCAAAATCATCTAAGGGCGTTTCGTTAACGGTTTCATCGTGTATATGTCCCACGATTTTAACCATAGGGTAACGTTGTACAATTGTCTGCATACCATACGCCAAAAGGTCGCGGCTGATAGCCTGCGTTATATTTTCGGTTAGCTTTCCGCCGTATGTATCTAAGTCCGCCCATTTGCCCGTGAGGTCTTGACCTTTGTACGTAATAACCTCTCTATCACGTCCGTGCACGCTTTTTGTAGCGATCCGGCAAAACGGGTAAAACAAACGACGGCCCGAAGGTAATAAAATCGCTAGAGAATTATTTTCATTAAACCATTGAAATGCGCAAACGTGTACACCGTACCGGATAACCTGCACGTCCTTTTTGTTCCTAATACAGAGTTTCGCCCGGCTGTCCAGGGCTTCCCAAAATTCCACGATCCGCGGTGATGCTTCGCGCCACCTCAAAATAATATCCTTGTACAACGACGGATCAATAGCGTTTTCATAGTCCATTGCAGACATAGCGCCTACCCAACCACCATACCCTAATGCAAGCTCGGTTACCTTACCCTGTTGGCGGTAGTGAGTACCTTTGCCGCACTCCTCGACGGGTAGCCCAAACGTCATACTAGCGGAAACGGAGTAAATGTCCTTGCCATGCCTGAAAGCGTCTATGCGCCAATCTTCACGGCAAAGACAAGCCAGTACACGGGCTTCAATAGCTGAATAGTCGGCGATATGGAATGTAGTGCCCTCCGGTGCTACAAACGTTGTTCTGATAAGCTGCGATAACGTGTCGGGCACATCCCCCCAAAACGTTTGGAAGTCCGCCAGACAAAGGTGTTTAACGTTATCGCGTGCGCCGTCTAGATCGTGTATATAGTTACGCGGTAAATTCTGCATTTGGACTAGTCTACCGGCCCATCTGCCAGTACGGCCCGCGCCATAGAAACGGTACAAACCATGTACACGTCCGTCGAAGCACACGCAATTACGCATCGCGGTATATTTGGCATTGCTCGTCTTGTTTATGATCTTTCGGGCGTTTAGTACTTCGTCTACCCGTTCGTTGTCGCACTCCTGCGTAATCTCCTCTATGTCCTCTTTGCGGAATGAATCGAAAGACTTTCCGGTGTTGATTAGAACAAAGTCCTTAAGTTGCATTGTAGACTTTAAAGAAGATATGCCGTACCTAGTTTTAATCCGGTTCTTTAAGTCCTCGCAAAATTCCTCGTTCAGAGCGTCTGCCCGTTCGGCTAGTTCCATGTCCACGGCTATGCCGTTGTCGTTTATGTCTTGGTCCAGCCTGTACAGGTCTATTTCCGACTGTGGGAACTTACAGTAATTTAGGCGTGCCAGTGCTTCACGTTCTGAAAGAATGTCGTAACGTAGGTAATCTATAAACTCTTCCCACTTTTCCGGATAGTCTTTTGACAAGTTCCGGTACTCTTCCGGGTTCGCTTTGGCCGGCTTCTGTGGTTGGCAAAAGAATTTTATAAGGGCTAGACCTGTGCCCTTTTTGCCCTCTTTCAGATCAAGGGCTTTAGAAAGGTTTCCCAAGCTTTCGGGGAATCCGGCGTATAGTGCCATAGTTGCGGTACATAGGAAACGTTCCGCGGGAATGTCTACCCTATACGCTTTCAAACACAGGCGTTCAAATTGGGCGTTGTGTGCCACAATCGTATATTGGGGTGACAAGATGAGACGAGCGAAAGCAGCAAATTTTATGATCGATCCGGGCTGTGTCATATCAATGATATTAACGTCTCCGTCCTCGATCGCGTAACCTATCAAAAGTATTTCAAAGTCGGGCGATTGCGTATATCTGTACGCGCCGCCGCTCTTGATGTCCTCGCTTGAATAAGTTTCAAAATCTATAAAAATTGGTTTCATGTCTTCTAGGAGTTTTTAAAGTTAAAGCCGCGCCGCTTCTACTCGGCACGGCTTTTGGGAATCATTTTACACCTGTTTTAACGAGATTGATTAATAATTAATTTAATTGTTTATAATAGAGATAATTGTTTAAAATGGAAGGTTTTCGTTCATTCCGAAAAGGTCGTCGTTTTCGTCCTCTAAGTTTTCGAAGTCGTTGACGCTTGATCCGCCGTCCAGTCTATCGTCATCGGTTACTTTCTGTATCCCGTTCAATCCGGCTGTGATACCGCGGTTGTCGGCGCTCATGTTGTAGCCGTACAATGAGATGGAAGCTACCCCCCAAGAGCCAGAATACATATCTTCCTTCACTGTGATCGGGCGTTTTCCCTTGTCGATTACGATCGGTTGTCCGTGTTCCTCCTTGCGCTTCGCAGTGATATAGTACATACCTTCAAATCCGGCCTGTCCTTCTTTCTCCGGCGCGTCGCCATCCTTTAACGGGCTTTTGTAGTTTTCCGGTACACGTCCCTTAAATTTAGGTTCTCTTGCAAAATACTCCTGCGCTTCCGCCTTGACCGCGTCATTAATTTGCTTAACTAGAGCGGTGTCCGTTTTTGGGATCAAAAGCACGACACTGTAATGGAAATCCCCTATTCCGTTGAATTGTTCTGCCTCGAAAACTCTTACATAAGAGAAACGCACGTTTTTTAAGATCAATTTTCTACTCATAATTTTTAAGATTTTAATTTGGTTCAAAGATATTACATCATTTTAAACTTCAAACCTGTTATATATTCTTTAATTGTTTTTTTTTTTTTTTTTTTTTTTTTTTTTTTTTTTTTTTTTTTTTTTTTTTTTTT